>Ga0228699_1001466_pt1 | contig 11908 bp, 10 predicted proteins | sample McNCre217_Aug_MG_FD_178016 | JGI IMG/M metagenome (GOLD analysis project Ga0228699, IMG submission 178016) | Freshwater microbial communities from McNutts Creek, Athens, Georgia, United States - 2-17_Aug_MG | ecosystem: Environmental > Aquatic > Freshwater > Creek | place: USA: Georgia...
CCCGGCTGCACGCGCTGGCCGAGCTGCACGCTGCGGCGCGCGATGTGGCCCTCGACGGGCGCGAGCAGCTCGGTGCGCTTGAGCGCGATCCACGCCTCGCGCACCTTGCCCGCGGCGCGCTGCACCTGCGGCTGCGAATCGACGCTGCCGCCATCGGTGAGGATGCCGTTGCTGCGCTGCTGCTCGTGCGCGGTGTCGAGCGCGGATTTCGCGGCCGCCACCACATTGCGCGCCGAGGCGAGCTGCGCCGTGACGTGGTTGAACTCCTCGCGGCCGACCGCGCCGCTCTCGACCAGCGGGGCGCGGCGGTTCACGTCGTCCTGCGCGCGGGCCAGGTCGGCCTGGGCGCGCTTGAGGTCGGCCTCGCGCTGGGCGACCTGCGTGCCGAGCGTGTCGTTGCCGGTGTAGATCTGGCGCACTTCGCGCACGGTCTGCGCGAGCTGCGCCTCGGCCTGCTCCAGCGCGAGCTTCGCGTCGGTCGCATCCAGCCGCAGCAGCACCTGGCCAGCGCGGACGTGGTCGGTGTCGTCGGCCTCGACCGCCTTGACGGTGCCGCCGGCCAGCGCGGTGACCTGCACCACGCGGGCCTGGACGTAGGCGTTGTCGGTGCTCTCGCTGTGGCGGGCATAGAGCGCCCACCACGCGCCATAGCCACCGCCGGCCAGCACGGCCACGGCGGCGATGGTGGTCAGCGCACGGCGGCGGGGGTTCGCGGGAGCGGTCGGCTTCGGGGACACGTCAGTCGCAGGGTGGCTCATCGGGGAACTCGTCTTCATCGGTTGTTCTGGGCCGTCGCGCGCGGTGCGTTGGACGCATCCGGCCCGTCCGGCGGGAGGTTGGCTGCGGCGTAACCGCCACCGAGGGCCTGCATCAGCTGCACCCGCGTGTCGAAGGTGCGGGCGCGCAGGTCGACCGCGGCGCGGCGCTGCGCCAGCAATTGCTGCTCGGCAGTCAGCACGACCAGATAGTTGCCGAGCCCGGCGCCGAAGCGGCGCTGCGCGGTGTCGTGGGCCTGCTCGGCGGCCTGCAGCGCGCGGGCCTGCTCGGTGCGCTGGGCCTGGACAGCTTCGGTGCTGGTCAGCGCGTCGGCGGCTTCGCGCACCGCGTCGAGCAGCGCGCCGTTGTAGGCCGCGATCGACGCATCCAGGTCGGCCGAGCGCGATTGCAGTTGCGCCCGCAGCCGGCCACCGTCGAACAGCGGCAGCCGCAGCGCCGGGCCGACGCCGGCCTGCCGGCTGTCGAACTGGACCAGCCGGTCCAGGCCGAGCGCGTTCAGCCCGACGAAGGCGTTGAGCTGCACGTCGGGATAAAACTGCGCCCGCGCCTCGCGCACGCCCTGCGTGGCGGCCTCGACGCGCCAGCGCGCGGCGACGATGTCGGCACGGCGGCCGAGCAGGTCGGTGCCGAGCCGGCCGGTTTCGGGTGCGGGCACCTGGAGCGCGTCCAGACGCGGCGCCAGCGCATCGAGCGCGGTCGGCGCCTGCGAGGTCAGCGCGGCCAGCGCGTGGCGCACCAGGGTGATCTGCTCGTCGAGCACGAGGCGCTGCGTGCGGGCGTCGGGCACGGTGGATTCGGCCTGGCGCAGTTCGACCTGGGTGTCCAGCCCGCCCTGCACGCGGCGCTGCACCAGCGTCAGCGTCTGTGCCCGCAGCGCGATGGTGCGCTCGGCCACCTCGCGCTGCGCCAGCAGGCGGGCCAGCGCAAGGTACTGGCGCGTCACGGCGCCGGCCAAGGCTTGCCGGGCAGCCGACAGCTCGGCCTGCAGCGCCTGCTCCTGGCCGACGGCAGCGGCGAGCGCGGCGCGGTGGCGGCCGAAGAAGTCCAGCGACCACGAGCCGCCGACCTGCAGATTGGCGGTGTCGCGCACGCTGCCGGCGACCGGGTACGGCACCAGCCCGTTGGCGGTGTAGCGCTGGCGGGTCGCGTCGGCGGACAGGCCGATCTGCGGCTCGTCGCTCGCCTGCGCGCCCTGGCTGGCCGCCTGGGCACGCGCCAGCCGCGCCATCGCGGCCTGCACGCTCGGGTGGTCTGCGGTGGCGCGCTCGACCAGCGTGTCAAGCGCCGGGTCACCGAGCGCTTTCCACCAGCCTTCGCCAGCGGCGAGTGCGCCGGTATCGGCTGCGAGACCGAGCTGCGTCGGCGCCAGCGCGGCCTGCACGGGAATCGGTCGGCCAGGATTGGCGCACCCGGTCATCACCAGCGCCGCCGCCAGCGCCAGCGCGCCGACGACCGGGGTCATCATGGGCACCGTGGAGGTCGTGTTCAAGGTGTTCTGGCGGTTCATGCCGCGCCCTCCTCGCGGGCGGCCACCACGGGCGCCCGCATCGCTTCCCCGTTGGCCAGCAGCCGGCGCAGCAGCCCCATGAGCTGCTCGAACTCCTCGCCCGAGAAGCCCTGCAGGTGCTGGTTCAGCACCTGCGTCAGCACCGGCGGCACCTGCTCGGCCACCGCGCGACCTGCGTCGGTCAAGGCCAGGTTGACCACGCGCCGATCGGTGCAGGAGCGCTGGCGCCGCACGAGCTGCTTGGCTTCGAGCCGGTCGAGCACACGGGTCACACCTGCCGGGTCGACCTGCAGATCCCGCGCCAGCGTCACCGCGGTCGTGTCCTCCGGCCGGCACAGCAGATGGAACAGCGGCAGCCACTGGGCGTGGGTCAGGTCAAGTGCATCCAGCTGGCGATCAGCCTCCTGGAGGATCGAGGTCAGCACCTGGCGCATCAGCAGGCCCAGGCTGCGCTCGGGGAGGTAGGTTTCGGCGGTGTAGATCGGCGGGCGTGGCGCCGCTGCAGGATCGGTCGTGTTCATGGGTCGCCATTTTATTGCTCAGTCAATCATTGCTCAGACAACAAAATTAAACCCTGTCATTGCCGGGGGCTTGTTCCGCCGCCAACCGCCCTCCGGATAGCGACTGAATCAGACTGACGCGGCAAGTCCCTGACAATACGCACCGTGCGCACGGCGTGGCACAGTCACACAGCACTGGCAAGCTGCGCCTGACCAAGAGGCTTGAGAACTACAGGGGTTTCGCCCCGAGGACATACGCGATGAAACGATTGGACGACTTCCGCATGCAGATGGGCCGCCACGAGCTGGTCCCCATCATGGTCGGCGGCATGGGCGTGGACATTTCCTCCTCCGACCTGGCGCTGGAGGCGGCGCGTCTGGGCGGTGTCGGCCACATCTCCGACGCGATGATCAAGACGGTCACCGACCGCCGCTACAAGACCAAGTACGTCAAGGCCAAGCAGGCGCTCTACAAGCTCAACGTCGAGTCCGAGGACAAGTCGGCCGTCAAGTTCGACCTCGGCCACCTCGCCGAGGCTACGCGCCTGCACGTCGAGAGCACCATGACCCGCAAGCAGGGCAGCGGTCTGGTGTTCATCAACTGCATGGAAAAGCTGACGATGAACGCGCCGAAGGAGACGCTGAAGGTGCGCATGGCCTCCGCGATGGACGCCGGCATCGACGGCATCACGCTCGCCGCCGGCCTGCACCTGGGCTCGTTCGCGCTGATCGAGGACCACCCGCGCTTCCGCGACGTGAAGCTCGGCATCATCGTGTCCAGCCTGCGCGCGCTGCAGCTCTTCCTGAAGAAGAACGCCCGCCTGAACCGCCTGCCCGACTACATCGTGGTCGAAGGCCCGCTGGCCGGCGGCCACCTCGGCTTCGGCATGGACTGGGCCGAGTACGACCTGGCGACCATCGTCGCCGAGATCCTGACCTGGATGAAGGCCGAGCAGCTCGACATCCCCGTGCTGCCCGCTGGCGGCATTTTCACCGGCAGCGACGCGGTGCGCTTCATGGAGATGGGCGCGTCCGGCGTGCAGGTGGCGACCCGCTTCACGGTGAGCAAGGAATGCGGCCTGCCCGACGACGTGAAGCAGGAATACTTCAAGGCCGACGAGGACGACATCGAGGTCAACCAGATCTCGCCCACCGGCTACCCGATGCGCATGATCAAGTCGAGCCCGGGCATCGGCGACGGCATCCGCCCGAACTGCGAGGCCTACGGCTACCTGCTCGACGCCAACGGCAAGTGCGCCTACATCACGTCCTACAACCACGAAGTCGCCGCGCACCCGGGCGTCAAGCGCATCTCGGTGGTGGACAAGACCTGCCTGTGCACGCAGATGCGCAACTTCGACATCTGGACCTGCGGCCAGCTGACCTGGCGCCTGAAGGACACGACCCACCGCCACGCCGACGGCCGCTACCAGCTGCTCACGGCCGAGCACGTGTTCCAGGACTACCAGTTCAGCACGGACGACCAGGTGCGCCTGCCGGAAGCGGGTGTCGTGCTGGCCGGCTGAAGTTCAGCAGGCCACGATGTTGACCGCCAGTCCCCCGCGGGCGGTCTCCTTGTACTTGGTCAGCATGTCCGCACCAGTCTCGCGCATGGTCTGGATGACCTTGTCTAGGCTGACGTGGTGGGTGCCGTCGCCGTGGAGGGCCATGCGCGCGGCGTTGATCGCCTTGACCGCGGCGATGGCGTTGCGCTCGATGCAGGGGATCTGCACCAGCCCGCCCACCGGGTCGCAGGTCAGGCCCAGGTGGTGCTCCATGCCGATCTCGGCGGCGTTCTCGACCTGCGCGGGTGTGCCGCCCATCACCGCGCACAGGCCCGCCGCCGCCATCGAGCAGGCGACACCCACCTCGCCCTGGCAACCGACCTCGGCGCCACTGATGCTGGCGTTTTCCTTGTAGAGCAGGCCGATCGCTGCGGCGGTGAGCAGGAAGTCGATGACACCGCGCTCGTCCGCATCCGGCACGAAGCGGGCGTAGTAGTGCAACACCGCGGGAATGATTCCGGCTGCGCCGTTGGTCGGCGCCGTGACGACCCGGCCGCCGGCAGCGTTCTCCTCGTTGACCGCCAGCGCGTACAGGTTCACCCAGTCGAGGACGACCAGCGGATCGGCCGCCCGGCTCCCGTGCGGGTCCAGCGCCTTCAACGCGCGCGACAGCGCCGCCGCACGCCGCCGCACCCTGAAGCCGCCCGGCAGCGTGCCCTCGGTGCGACAGCCGCGCTCCACACAGGCCTGCATCACCGTCCAGAGGTGGAGCAGCCCCGTGCGCGTGTCCTCATCCAGGCGCCAGTGGCGCTCGTTGCGGCGCATCACCTCGGCGATGCTGCAACCGTGCGCCTGCGTCAGCGCGAGCAGGTCGGCGCCGCTGTGGAAGGGTAGCGGCAGCACGCTGGCGTCGGGGGCGATCACCTTCTGGCGCGCACCGTCCGCGGCGACCTGCTCGCTGATGACGAAGCCGCCCCCGACCGAGTAATACACCCGCTCGGCGAGCACCGCACCCAACGCGTCGAACGCCGAGAAACGCATGCCGTTGGCGTGCAGCGGCAGGGTGTCGCGGCGGTGGAACACGACATCGCGCGCCTCGTCGAACGCGACCGGGTGCGTGCCATCCAGCAGCACGCGCCGGCGCTGGCGCAGGTCGTCCAGCAGCAGCGGGATCAGGTCGACCTCCACCGTGTCCGGCTCGTGCCCGCCCAGGCCGAGCAGCACGGCGGTGTCGCTGCCGTGGCCCTTGCCGGTGGCCCCGAGCGAGCCGAAGAAATCGACGCGCACGCCGACCGTGTGCGCGAGCAGATCCGCATGCAGCAGCCCCTGCGTGAACAACCGCGCCGCACGCATCGGCCCGACCGTGTGGGAGCTGGACGGCCCGATGCCGATCTTGAACAAATCAAAAACGCTGACAGCCATGGTGGGCTCCGGTTATCCCCGCAGCCTGTGGATAACGTTGTGCACAAGCGGTGTGGAGTGTTCGCAAGTCATTGTCGTTAAAAGGATTTTCTTTGATTGCCTCAATTTTAGGCATTTCGCGCCACTTCAATCACGCCCTTCGCGCAGTTGCACCACCTGCACCTGGTTCACCGGCGTTCCGGTGTTGCCCCAGGCGCTGCGCACATGGGTGGTGAGGGCGGCGATGTCGGCGTCGTCGAGGACATGGCCGAAAGGCGGCATGCCGTGCGGGCGCGGACGTCCTGCGGTGGACGGGCCGTAGCCGCCCTGCAGGATCACGCGCACCAGGTTGGTCGGGTCCGTCATCGTCACCGCGCGGTTGCCGGCCAGCGCGGGGAAGGCGCCGGGCTGGCCCTCGCCGCGCTCGCCGTGGCAGGTGGCGCAGTGGTCGGCGTAGAGCCGGGCGCCACGGTCGAGCGTGCGGGCGTCGGCGGGACGCACGCGCGGCAGCTCCGCGGGCGGACGCACCGGCAAGTCGCGCAGGAACACGGCCATCGCCTGCGCGTCGGCCAGGCTGAGGTGCTGCGTGCTGCGGGTGACGACCTCGGCCATCGGGCCGGTCACGACCGCGCCGGTGCCCGGCGCCACGCCGTCGCGCAGCAGGCCCACGACGTCCGACACGGGCCACGCGGCGACACTGCCCTCGGCGGCGAGCGTGAGCGCCGGGGCGTACCAGCCCTGCCCCGGGATCGGCGCGCCGTCGAATTCGCGGCCGGCGATCGTCGCGCCCATCGCATTGCGCGCGCCATGGCAGGCGGCGCAGTGGCCCAGACCGTGGACGAGGTAGGCCCCACGGTTCCATTCGGCGGATTGCGCCGGCTGCGCGACGAAGGTGCCGGGCCGGAAGTACAGCGCCCGCCAGACCTTCAGCGCCAGCCGGGTGTCGTAGGGGAAGTCCAGCGCATTGGGCGTGCCGGGCCGGTCCACCGCCGGCACGCTGCGCAGGAAGGCGAACAGCGCGTCGCTGTCCTCGCGGGTGACCTGCGTGAAGTGCGGATAGGGGAAGGCCGGCGTCAGCATCCGCCCGTCGCGCGAGCGGCCGTGGTGCAGAGCGCGCCAGAAGTCGTCGGTGCTCCAGGCGCCGAGTCCGGTGGTGAGGTGCGGCGTGAGGTTGCCGCCGTACACGGTGCCGAACGGTGTGCGCAGCGCCTCGCCGCCCGCATACGGCAGCTCGCCGCGGCGGGTGTGGCAGGCGGCGCAGTTGCCGGCCTGCGCGAGGTAGCGGCCCCGGTCGATCGCCGCGGCGTCGGTGGCGACCGGGCGCGGGTTGGCGGAGGGTGGCGCATCAGCCGAGTCGAGCCAGGCGATCGCCGTCGCGCCCAGCGCCAGCACGCCAAGCAGGCCGCCCAGACCCCAGGTGAGGACGCGCTTCATTGCCCCCCCCCGCAGTCCATCGGCAGCGGCTGCGCCAGTGCCGAGCGCTCCACCGCCTTCGACGGCACCGGCACCGGCTGCGCCGCCAGCCATGCAGCCACGGCGGTGATGTCGGTGGAGGTGAGCTTGCTGGTGATCTTCGCCATGCAGTCCGGTGCGGCGGCGTGACGCTGGCCGGCCTGCCAGGCGCCGAGCTGCGCGTTCAGGTAGTCACGCGGCAGCCCGAGCAGGCCCGGAATGGCCGGCGCCACCCCGGTCATCGCCTCGCCGTGGCAGCGCACGCAGGCGGGAATCTCGCGCGCGGCATCGCCCTTGAGCACCAGCGCCCGGCCCTGCGCCAGCACCGCGGCGGCAAGCCCCGGCGTGGCCGGCGGCGGATACGGCACCTCCAGCGACGCAAAGTGCTCGGCGATCTCGCGCAGGTAGTCGTCGCTCAGGTGGTCGAGCAGGTGCGTCATCGGGCGGTACTGGCGGCGGCCGTCGCGGAAGTTGACGAGCTGGTGGTAGAGGTAGCCCGCGGGCTTGCCGGCGATGCGCGGGAAGTAGCCGTCGGGCGTGGCGCGGCCCTGCTTGCCGTGGCAGGCCGTGCAGGCGGCGACGCGGGCGGTCATGCCCTGGGGATCAAGGAGCGCCGCGGCGTGTACAGCGGCCCCCAGCAGCGCCAGCGTGGCAGCCAGCATGGTTCGGATTCGGGTGTGGATCATCGTTTTTCGAATATCTATCGTCGGATTGATTCGTTCTCCGATGCTCAGGGGCTGCCTAGCATCCACTCATCCAGATGGACCCTCTTTCTGACCTGAACGGAACCTCCCGATGCTACGCCGCCAGACCCTGATCGCCGCCGCCCTCGCCTTCACGTTCGGCGCCCCGCTGGCCCACGCCAAGGACTTCACCCTCCTCAACGTCTCCTACGACCCGACGCGCGAGCTGTACCAGGACTACAACAAGGCCTTCGCCGCCTACTACAAGGGCAAGACCGGCGACAACGTGACCGTCAAGGCCTCGCACGGTGGCTCGGGCAAACAGGCCCGCTCGGTCATCGACGGGCTGGAAGCCGATGTGGTCACGCTGGCGCTGGCCTACGACATCGACGAGCTGAGCGACCAGGCCAGGCTGCTGCCGCGCGACTGGCAGAAGCGCCTGCCGCACAACAGCGCGCCCTACACCTCGACCATCGTGTTCCTGGTGCGCAAGGGCAACCCGAAGGCGATCAAGGACTGGGACGACCTCGTCAAGCCGGGCGTCGCCGTGATCACGCCCAATCCGAAAACCTCGGGCGGAGCGCGCTGGAACTACCTGGCCGCCTGGGGCTACGCCAAGAAGAAGTTCGGCTCCGACGCCAAGGCGCAGGAGTTCGTGCAGAAGATCTACGGCAACGTGCCCGTGCTCGACACCGGCGCGCGCGGCTCGACCGTGACCTTCGTCGAGCGCGGCATCGGCGACGTGCTGCTGGCGTGGGAGAACGAGGCGCTGCTGGCGATCAAGGAACTCGGTCCGGACAAGTTCGAGATCGTCGCGCCGCCGCTGTCGATCCTGGCCGAGCCGCCGGTGGCCGTCGTGGACAAGGTGGTGGACAAGAAGGGCACGCGCGCCGTCGCGCAGGCCTACCTGGAGTACCTCTATTCGCCGGAAGGCCAGGACATCGCCGGCCAGAACTACTACCGCCCGATCGACCCGAAGGTCGCCGCCAAGTACGCCAGGCAGTTCCCGAAGCTGGAGCTGTTCAAGCTCGAAGACGTGTTCGGCAGCTGGCGTGACGCGCAGAAGACCCACTTCAACGACGGTGGCGTGTTCGACAAGGTGTTCACCAGGCGCTGAACCCGACCACTGCGACACCCGCCCCCATGTTCCTCTCCCGCACCCTCCTGCGCCGCCACAGCGTGCTGCCCGGCTTCGACCTCGCGCTGGGGTTCACGCTGCTGTACCTGAGCCTGATCGTGCTGCTGCCGCTGTCGGCGGCGTTCATGAAGACGGCCACGATGACCTTGCCCGCGTTCTGGGACGCCGTCACGTCGCCCCGCGTGCTCGCCTCGTACCGGCTGACCTTCAGCGCGTCGCTCGCCGCCGCGACCCTCAACGCCATCTTCGGCCTGATCATCGCGTGGGTGCTGGTGCGCTATGACTTTCCGGGCAAGCGGCTGGTGGACGCGCTGGTGGACCTGCCGTTCGCGCTGCCGACGGCGGTGGCCGGCATCACGCTGACCGCGCTCTACGCCGAGAACGGCTGGATCGGCAGCCACTTGCCCTTCAAGGTCAGCTTCACGCCGCTGGGCGTGTTCGTGGCGCTGCTGTTCATCGGGCTGCCGTTTGTCGTGCGCACGCTGCAGCCGGTGCTCGAAGACCTGTCGCAGGAGTTCGAGGAAGCCTCGGCCACGCTCGGCGCCAACCGCTGGCAGACCTTCCGGCTGGTGATCCTGCCGATCCTCGCGCCAGCGCTGCTGACCGGCTTCGCGCTGGCCTTCGCCCGGGCGCTGGGCGAGTACGGCTCGGTGATCTTCATCGCCGGCAACATCCCGCTGGTCAGCGAGATCACGCCGCTGATGATCATCAGCAAGCTGGAGCAGTACGACGTGGCAGGGGCGACCGCCATCGCGGTGGTGATGCTGATGCTGAGCTTCGTGATGCTGCTGGTCATCAACCTGCTGCAGGCCTGGACGCGCAAGCGCCAAGGCCAATGACCATGACCATGACCACCATCTCACGGAGGGCCACCCGCCATGGCCGGACCTAGCCTGTCTTCCAGCGCCGAGTTGCGCAACGCCACCGCCGAGCCGCCCTGGGTGCGCCGGGTGCTGATCGGGCTGGCGCTCGCCTTCCTGACGCTGTTCCTGTTCATCCCGCTGGCGACCGTCTTCTTCGAGGCGTTCAAGAAAGGCTGGGATGTCTACCTCGCCGCCGTCACCGATGACGACGCGCTCTCCGCCATCAAGCTCACGCTGATCGCCGCGGCGATCTCGGTGCCGCTGAACGTGGTGTTCGGCGTGGCGGCGGCGTGGTGCATCGCCAAGTTCGAGTTCCACGGCAAGAGCGTGCTGCTGACGCTGATCGACCTGCCGTTCTCGGTCAGCCCGGTGGTGTCGGGGCTGATCTACGTGCTGGTGTTCGGGCTGCAGGGCTGGTCGGGCGAATGGCTGCGCGACCACGACCTGAAGGTGATCTTCGCCGTGCCGGGCATCGTGCTGGCCACCGTGTTCGTGACCTTCCCCTTCGTGGCGCGCGAGCTGATCCCGCTGATGCAGGCGCAAGGGCGCGAGCAGGAAGAAGCCGCCACGGTGCTGGGCGCCTCGGGCTGGCAGATGTTCTGGCGCGTGACGATGCCGAACCTGAAGTGGGCGTTGCTGTACGGCGTGATCCTGTGCAATGCGCGGGCGATGGGCGAGTTCGGCGCGGTGTCGGTGGTGTCGGGCCACATCCGCGGGCAGACCAACACGATGCCGCTGCACATCGAGATTCTCTACAACGAGTACCAGTTCGCCGCGGCGTTCGCGGTGGCCTCGCTGCTGGCCAGCCTCGCGCTGGTGACGCTGGGCCTGAAGTACCTGGTCGAACAACGTGTGAAGGCACAGCTCAGCAGCGCCCGCCAAAACAACGCAATCCCCAACGGGGGCACCCCAGCATGAGCATCGAAGTCAAGGATCTGAACAAGCGTTTCGGTCGGCTGACCGTCTGTGACCACCTGAACCTGACGATCGGGTCGGGCGAGCTGGTGGCGCTGCTGGGGCCGTCGGGCTCGGGCAAGACGACGCTGCTGCGCATGATCGCGGGGCTGGAGGTGCCGGACTCGGGCCAGGTGCTGTTCCACGGCGAGGACGCCACGCGCGCCGACGTGCGCGACCGGCAGGTCGGTTTCGTGTTCCAGCACTACGCGCTGTTCCCGCAGATGACGATCTTCGAGAACGTCGCGTTCGGCCTGCGCGTGCGGCCCAAGGCGACGCGGCCGAGCGAGGCGCAGATCCGGGCCAAGGTCACCGACCTGCTGAAGCTGGTGCAGCTCGACTGGCTGGCCGACCGCTACCCGCACCAGCTCTCGGGCGGCCAGCGGCAGCGGATCGCGCTGGCGCGGGCGCTGGCGGTGGAGCCGAAGGTGCTGCTGCTGGACGAGCCGTTCGGCGCGCTGGACGCCAAGGTGCGCAAGGAACTGCGCCGCTGGCTGCGCCGGCTGCACGACGAGATGCACGTCACCAGCGTCTTCGTCACCCACGACCAGGAGGAGGCGATGGAAGTCTCCGACCGCATCGTGGTGATGAACGAGGGCCGCATCGAGCAGGTCGGCACGCCCGACGAGGTCTACGACAAGCCGGCGACGCCGTTCGTGCTGCAGTTCCTGGGCGATGTGAACCTGTTCCATGGCCGGCGCGACCATGCGCCGGGGCAGCCGGTGGAGGCCAAGGACGTGACCTACGTGCGCCCGCACGAGATCGACATCGTCACCACGGCCGGGCCGGACACCTGGGCGGTGACGCTGGCGCATGTGCTGACGGTGGGGCCGAACACGCGGCTGGAGTTCCGCCGCAACGACGACGAGTCGCTGGTGGATGTGGAGCTGTCGCGCGAGGCGTGGACGGCGCTGCGCGGGCGACTCGGGCTGCGGCCGGGCAGTGCCGCGCATCTGAAGCCGCGGCGGATCACGCGGTTCCAGGAGACGGCGGATGATCCGGCGGCGGCGATCTGAGGGGTTTCACGCGAAGGGGCTTTGTTGCACAACCCCGCCGAGGCCGAGTTTCCCCTGACCCCAGGCGGAGTTACGCCACAGGCCGCGTCACCGGGGTGCCCAGGTGGGTGAA
>Ga0228699_1001467_pt1 | contig 11898 bp, 18 predicted proteins | sample McNCre217_Aug_MG_FD_178016 | JGI IMG/M metagenome (GOLD analysis project Ga0228699, IMG submission 178016) | Freshwater microbial communities from McNutts Creek, Athens, Georgia, United States - 2-17_Aug_MG | ecosystem: Environmental > Aquatic > Freshwater > Creek | place: USA: Georgia...
GGCAGAACCCCATCGAGCTCGAGCACCAGCTGCGAGTCCGTCGTTCCGATGCTCACGCTGACTCGATACTCCGTCCCGTCCGTGCCGCCCTGCACCGGAACGATCACCTTCGTCTGGCTGGTGTCGAGTGCAGCTGCCCCGTTCAGGATGTTGGACGGCGTCGCATCTACTCCTCGGGCCACCGTCACCGAGACCGATGGAGTACCGGACAGGGTCGCGCCGGCGGGCAGGTCCGTCGAGAAGTCGAACGTCAGCTTCACCTTCTCGGCTGGGTCTTTGAGGTCGAAGCGTCGTGTGCTCATCGTCGGCGTCACCGTGAAGTTGCGGGCCACCTTTCGGGCGGCTGTGAATGGGCGAATCGTCTCGCGCTGCAAAGTGAAGGCCCGAGGCTTTGCGCGCTTCACCACGTAGCGCGCGCTGCCGACCGAAGCTGCCTCAGTCATACCGGCGGCACCGATCGCCGCCGTAATGTCCGCAGATTCGGTTACAGCGCCCGACCCTGTGAGCGTCCGGGCGCCAGCTGCGGCAGCTACGTCCCCGGATTCGGTCGCCGTCCCGGTCCCAGTTAGGGTCTGCCCGCCGGAAGCGGCAGCTACGTCCCCGGCCTCCGTGGCCGTCCCGGTGCCGGTGGTGGACTGCGAACCAGACCCGGATGCGGTGTCCCCGGCTTCCGTCGCTGCGCCCACGCCGGCCGTGCCAGCTGCGCCCGCGCCAGTCGCCGTATCCGCCCCTTCCGTGGCGGTCCCGGTGCCCGTGATCGTCTGGACGCCAGACCCGGCGGCGATGTCCGCCGCCTCTGTCGCCGTCCCGGCTCCGACCCGCGCCGAGGAACCCGACCCGCTGGCCGTGTCTGCGGCTTCCGTGGTAGCCGCTGTGCCTGTCGTTCCGGCGGCACCGCCACCGGCTGTTGCGTCTGCGGCCTCCGTGATCGCTGCGGAGCCGGTCAGCGTCTGCCCGCCAGCTGCGGAGGCAACGTCCGGGCCTTCCGTGGTCGATGCGGAGCCGACCCATGCGGAGGCTCCAGACCCGGAGGCAACGTCAGCTGCTTCCGTGGCTGTGCCAGCGCCGACCCGTGCGGATGCGCCAGCGCCGGAAGCCGTGTCGCCCGCTTCGGTGGCCGACCCGATTCCGACCCACGCGGACGCACCGGCTGCGGCGGCTGTGTCGGAGCCTTCAGTCGCGGCTCCAATTCCGACCCATGCGGACGCGCCAGCTGCGGCTGCGACATCCGCAGCCTCCGTGGTCGCGCCAGCGCCAATCCATGCGGACGCGCCAGAGGCCGCAGCGGTGTCGGCGGCTTCCGTGGCGGTGCCGACGCCAGTCACGCCAGCTGCGCCCGTCCCCGAGGCTGTATCCGCCGCTTCCGTGGTAGCCGCTGTGCCTGTCAGGGTCGTCGAGCCAGAGCCTGCCGCAACGTCTGCGGCTTCGGTCGCTGACCCGGTGCCAGTCGTGCCCTGGCCTCCAGAGCCGGATGCGACATCCGCCGTCTCTTGCGCGGTGCCGATGCCGGTCAGGCTGGCAGCGCCGACGCCAGCAGCTGTATCCGCGCCCTCTGTCGCGGAGCCCGAGCCTGTGAGGGTCTGGGCACCGGCTGCGGACGCCGTATCAGCGGCTTCGGTCGCTGCGGCTATGCCTGTGAGACTCTGAATGCCGGCGGCGGACGCGGTATCCGCCGCCTCAGTTGCCGAGCCTGTGCCGGTGGCGGTGCCGCCAGCGGTGCCGGCTCCAGCGGCAGTATCCGCCGCTTCGGTGGCGGTGCCGACGCCGGACGGATTGCCGAACCACCACGCATTGAAGATCCCCGGCTGCGTCGTGTAGTCACCGACACCTGGCTGGATCGGCTTGCGGAGCAGGTTCGCGCTTACATATCGAAGTCTCATCTGTACAGCCAAGCCGAGTCGATCTTCGACCCGTCGCCGTTAGACTCACCCACGATTAGCGAGTATCCGATGCCAGACGTGACCATCGTGTTGCCAGCCGTGGCTACGCAAAAGTATCCGTCGCCGTTGTTGGCGTTGCTCAGGGTTCCGGTTGTATAGGTCGCTGACGTAGCGCCGTCGATGGCGTGAGTTCCCAGATCCTCCGCCGTGAACCCCGTGATGGTCGTCGTGTTGGTGTTCTGTGGCATCATGTAGATGCCCGGTTGGCCCATCAGGTGAGGTGATGTCGAGTCGGTGTACGACAGAACGAGCGCGCCGTTGAAGTAGACCTTCAGCACAGTACTTCCAGACCGCGCATCCGCGACGATCTTGATCTTCGTTCCGCTAACGAACGCGGTGCTGTTGAACGTCGCAAGGTTGGCCGGAGTTCCACCGTTCGTGAGCTTGCCGATCATCACCCTCGGGGTCGCGTCGGTATACGCGACATACCCACTGCCGGACGAGGAGCACAGAACAAGCGCAGCCACGTCGTCGGCCGTGTTATAGCCTCCGAGGGTGATCTCCGAGGACTGATACCGGCTGAATTTGTGTGACGAAGTGTTCCAGCGAGAGCCGCCATTCACCCCACCTGTCGTCGCAATCAAGGTATTGCTCGATATCCGAACGTTCCCCGCGCCGACACCCGTCCACGTCCCATTGTTGAGTGGGTTCTCATTCGCGCGGGTGAAGTTGTCCGTCACGCTGTAGACCGGCGAGCTGGCAGCCGGCGTCCGGTACCACTGATAACTGGTCGCACCGGTAGCGGTGACAGAGAAGGCGGCCGTCGCGCCAGGGAGGGCGGTCCCGTTCGCAGGAGCCGAGGTCACTACAGGGTTTGACGGCTGCTCGATGAATACAGCAGCAGCGGCCACCATTCCAGCGTTCGCCGTCCCTGTGTTGGTGTACGTCGCCGCCAGCGCAGCGCCTGAGCTAGCGTAGCGTGTGTGCTCCGAGGTCATCGTTATGATCGGTGTCGTATTCGCCCACCCACTTAGCTTCGACGTGAATCCGGTGCCCACAGCAGGAGTTGCAACGCCCGTCCCACCTGTTGCCCATCCGATTGAACTGAGCAGGACCGGGCTTGCGTTGATCGTACCTGTCGGGCCAGTCGTGACCCCATCCGTCGTGAGGGGAGTCGTGCCTGCGCCGCTAGCGTACGCCGTATAGGCGTACGCTGGTGTGTCCGTCGTGTCGTACCCTGCCGTGTTGCGGACCCGACGGACGAGGATCGACCGTGTGAACGATGGAGTTCCGGTGAACACCAGCGTGGCCGTATAGTGCCCACTGGTGGCCACGTTACTGTAGACGTAGTGCCGGAGCTCGCGGTTGTTTGGAGCGGCGGAGTCAATGCTCACCTGAGAGAGGCTCAGAGTCGCTGGGCCAGTAATGGCAAAGCTACTGAATGTCGCTGTGTTGATGCTGTAGCCGACATAAATGTCGAGCGACTCACCGGCCTCTGCGAAGAACGTCCCGGTAATGGTGAGCCCTGTCGTGGAGTCGTTTATCTCTGTCTCGTCGGCGATGTCGATCTGCGTCTTGGAGGGGCTTATGAGATACCCTTCCTCCCAAATCGTCATGCCGGTCAGCGTTGCAATCTTCACCTCGACCGGCGCAGCAACTAGCTGCTGCATCTCGCCACGATTTCCACAGAGCGCGTTTGGATCCCACGTCGTTTGGGCCGTGTTCCTGATCGACAGGTTGTTTCCCGCCGTCGTGCCGGAGCGCGTGCTGTACAGAGTGATCGCGCCGTACGGCTTCGTCGTGAGCGGCTGGAACGAAGCAGCGGTGCCCGGAGTCACGTTGACCGCGTTTATGTTCCAGACGAGGTTCTTCTTGATGTAGCCGAGGACGTAGAACGGTCCGGTGATACCGCACGTCGCTTGAAACTGCTTGGACGAGTTCACACCGACGATCTTCCATGCCTGCCCTGCGGCAAAACCGGGATTAGTATCCGTCGATGATGGGTGTCGGAAGAAGTGCTGGTACGCTGTGCAGAAGAGGATAGCACCGAGCACCGTATCCGTCCCTGACTCGTTGGATATATCGTACGTCGTGAATGTAGTTACAGGGATATTCCCCTTCGCCGAAGGCTGCGTGAGGAATACAGCCTCGTCGTCAGTAAAATACCCGAGAACGTAGTAGATCAGGTTCCCAACGCTGGTGCTCCCAGACCAAACCTGAAGACCGCCGCTCTCGGAGATCCCGCAGACAAAATTCTGTTGCCAGCCTGGGCCAGAAAGCCCATCCGTCAAGGCGGTGCCAGAGTAACCTCCATTACTCGCGCCCGACACCGCCCCTGTCACTGGGCTCAGTACGACACCGTAGACACCGACGGCGTTAGCCGGTACTACCTCGCGGACACTGATTGGGTTCCACGCCCCTGTACCAGACGAGTTCCGGTAGGAGTTGAACGCCAGCTTGAACGGCTGCGCAAGCGCGACCGGCATGGGTCACCCGCACTTGGCGACGACGTACGTCGGCCGGTTCGCTCCTGCCCATGCGACTGCAGTGCGCGGGACCATGTGGTACCCGTCGTCAGTGTTCGCCGCAGAACAGGCCACGCCGAGCGGCACCTTGCCGACGGCGGTGTTCTTCACGATGGCGAGGTTCTGGTAGTCCACCGTGATCGAGTACGCCACCGTGTCCACCGTCATCAGCGTGGGCGGATTCGGCGCCGTTTGCGGGACAACCTTGCTGGCGACGTTGCTCGGCGCTGACTCGACGCCCTTGGCCTTCGTGTACGCTCTGAAGCAGTACGTCCCCGCCGCCAGGTTCGACACCGTCGCGGTCGTCGCCGTACCAGACGCTACAACCTCGCCGGACTTCGTACCAAACGAGGTGCCGACGCACGAGCCGTACTCCAGGCGCGTTTGCGTGATATCGCCGATGCCCATGACGGTCCCATCGACATACGACGTCGGGTTCATCCACGTCGCCGTGGCCGATCCGGCAACCGCCGCGTTGTAGACGAACAGCGCCAGCATGAGGGCCAGCAGGATCTGCAAGATGCGGCTCATGGTTCAGCCCTGCGTTTCGACGTAAGAGCCAGAGGTGATGCTCGCTGTCGTGGTGCTTGGCAGGAAGATCAGGAACGGGCAGCAGCCGTTATACAGGCGCGGGAAACCCGACGTCAGCGCGTCCACGGCGTTCGGGATGAACGCGCCGGGAAGCTCCAGCTGCGCCAGCACACGGTAGCCGACAAGCGCGATGGTCCCGGAGGTCATCGTCGTGCCGAGGGTCAACGTCTGGATGGACTGGATGCCGACGTCACCCGCCTGCATGCCGAAGCGGTAGAAAGCGCCGATCGCCGAGGTCGCCACGTACGTATCGACCAGCGATGCCGTACGGGACGCTGTGCCCGCGCTGTTCGTGTAGCCGATGGTCGGCGTCGCGGCGCCGGCGCCAGTTGCCGTGATGATCTCCAAACCCCACTCAACGCCCGCGCCGGCCGTCGCGCCGTTGCTGTCCCGTGCCGGGAGAGTGCCGGTATTGATGGTCTGGGCCGTCGTCGTCGTGACGGCGATGGCCGCACCGGCCGACGTCCCTCCGACCTGAATCAACCGGTCGCACAGCAACAGTGACCCTGCGCTCTGCGAAGCCCCGGAGAACCGGGAGAGGTAGGCGTTGCCAGATACAGGGTCGTTGTGCGCCAGCGCACCAGCAACCGCACCGGGGGTGTTGTTGTTCAGTACCACGCCGCCGGCTGTCACGGCCGGGGTCAGACCTGCGCCCGGAGATCCGGCCAAATACCACAGCGAGTGAGGGCGACCAGCAACCAGCGTCGGCGTGACAGCCTTGGCCCAAGGGCGCGGGGCCTGCATACCCGCCAGAACGCCGTCGAGAGTAGTGATCGCCATTACGGAACCTCGTGGGGCGCGACCGGCACGCCTAAAATCTGTTCGGCGCGACCGGCGCCGAGGATGCCTGCGGACTCAAGCGCGGTAACGCCGGCGATAGTTATCGGGGACGCCAGGTCGATGAACCGAGCAAGGGCGGACAGGCGCTGGTTCACGCGGAGCATCGCCGCAATCTGATCCGTACCTGCCGACACCATCTCGATAGTGACCAGCTCCGTGTCCGTGAACCGTCGCTGGAACGCGTAGTTCGTGATGATCTTCGGCACAACCGGTGGGGGGGCGCTGCCACTGCCTGCCTCCACCAAGGTCAGGAACGTGTCGTCGAGACCATGCCCTCCATCGATGATGGCATTCCCAGCCTCGTCCACGCCAACGACGTCCACCACACCGGGAAACACCACGTCATACGGCGGGCTACACGAGACACGATCACCGACTTTGAACACAGTCATTTGTGTGCTCCGCAATACACAGTCCGCTCCCACCGATCCTTGGCGTCCTTGCCAGCGGCGGACTTGATGGTAAGTGGTAGCCACTGCATGTTGTACACCGCGTCCCTCCCACCACAGGCCAGTGGGATGACGTGGTCAACAGCCCAGCCGGGACAGGCTCCGGTAACCTGCCCGGTGGACGGGCAGGCATAGAAGCTCCGGAAGGCAGCGATCACCGCTGCGGAGCGGTGGATCGTGCCGTCCTTGTCGCGCACCACCGGGACGACGCAGCACCGAGCGTCGCCCTGCGTCGGCGGCGTCTGGGCGATGGCCGCCCTAGCCAGTGCCGACAGCAGGACGAGTGCGAGGCGGGTCATTACGCGCCGGTCGCCGTCAGCGTGAACGACGAAACGGAGATCGTCACGCCAGAGGTGAACGACACGCCGCCAGCGAAGTTCAGGTCCGCGCCAGAGGTGCCGACCGTGCCCTGCGCGATTCTGGTCGCGCTCGAAACCGCAACGGCGTTCGCCGTGTTGCTCGTGGTGGCAATCAGGAAGTGCGCCGCCGTGCCAGTTGCCGCCGCAGCTGCGGACGTGATCGCGTTGAACGTCAGGACGCCGTTCGACACGGTGCCAATGGTGGCCGACAGAGGCAGGACCGCGAGGACCGTGCCAGCGTCAACCGTAGCAACGGTCGCGGGGGCAGCGCCGGACAGAATCATCAGATGCGCCGTCGAGCCAGCAGCCGTCACGAGGTCGGTCATGCAGGTCGAGCGGTGGGTGGTGGTGTATTGCATCGTCATGGGCTATCTCCGTCGATGTGGCCCAACACGGGGGCGGGGCTGTCATGAAGAAAGGCGCTGGTCCGCAGTGGCCGCACCGGTGACGGGGGGTCTTTACCGGGCGCTGAAGGTGAGCGGGGCGCGGAAATTAAAAAGGCCCAGCAGCTGCGCGCTACCGGGCCTTGTGATCTGGGTCGGCTCTCTTCGGGTCGAGGCCGACCTTTACACGGTGTCACGAAAATTCGACGGCTAATATCCCCTATCGCACAGAATTGCAGCGAGGCCGGTCAGGAGCCTATCCACCCTCCCGCGCATGAACCTGACCGTGATCCGTAATTCGCTCGCGCACTGCGGCTGCGTGAGACCAGAAAACCTCAGCGACAGAATTCTTCGATCCCCTGGTGCAACGAGACCGTCGTTCCAGTACCACCGCCCAACGCAGTCCATGACTGGATCGTCCTCGATAGGTGCCGAGCGCACCACGCCCAGCGCGATGTGCTTTGCGAACGCGGCCTGCTTCGGGTAGCCAATCTTTTCGCATTCGGCCGCCTGCGCCCGGATGAACCGTCGCACCTCGGATTCGGCCAGCCAGAGGCCTCGATTGAACGGGCGACCCATCAGGAAACCTCGTGCCGCGCAATCAAAACCCGCACCGACCCGCCCTGCACCACCGGGCCGCGCTCTACCGCCAGCCGGTCGATCTGGCTGTCGTCGGCGATGACATCGGCATGCACCAGCGCGTCGAGCAGGGCCTTGAGCACGTTGTCGAGGTCGCGGCGGCGGCGATCTGGCGGGCAGGCCACGATGCCGACCGATAGCCTGGCATCGCCGAAGCTGGCCCGCGGCACGCGGGCGATGAGCAGCGCCGAGGCTGCGTCCGCGCGATACCTGCGTCCCTTCTCGGAAAGCAGCGTTCTGCCAGCGAGCGGCCCCTTCGTCGGGGTGCGCCAAATTCGGTTCGTGGAAGGCGGATATGGCAGCGTTACCTCAATCATCGAACCCCCTGCTTCGCGTCTTCCCTGTCCTGACAGAACTGCTTTGCGTTCCATATCGCCTGCTCCGCGCTTTTCGCCTTCCACCGCGCCAGCAGGCCAGACCTCAGCCCCTCGGCCGGCTTCGTCTTCGTGTCCCACACCGTCACGACCACCGGCCCGTCCGTGGCGACGCAGACGCTGTATGACCCGCACTCCGTGACTGATGCCCATGCGCTGATCTGTCTCCATCGCAGGCGAGTCACGCCGCGATCTTCCCCGCCCGCTTCGCTTCAGCGACAACCAGCGCGCGAATCCCATCGGGCAGGCTGTCGAGCGTGTGCAGCGCATAGCGGAATCCGTTCACCGTGACGCTCGGGTATTGCCGCTCGTCGAGGTCGAACCGCTTCGGCTCGCCGCGCATCGACTGCGGGGACGGCAGCGCCTTCGGTGCGTCGTCGGCGTAGTCCCCGCCGACCTCGCGGCACATGCGCAGGAACTCGGGCAGCGTCGGAACGTGGCCGCGACCGCTGCCGGCCAGGCGGCGCAGGCCGCGCGAGAGTTCGTGCTCCTGCAGGCGGTCGATCATCTTTCGCCAGTCGTCCGGCGGCGTCGCGCCGAACTTCCGTTCGAGTGAGTCGGCCCCGAACATCTGGCCGATGTGCCGCCAGACCGAATCAGCCCGCGATGACTGCTGCTGCGTCATGGTCGATGACCCTCGAATCGTTGGTGGTGTTGCCGCCGTTCAGGCGCATGAGCCGGTCCATCGCCGTCTCGGGCTTCGCTGGTAGCGGGAATGGCCCGCGCCAGTACCCCTCGCGGAAGAACTTCGACGGCGCGCGGATGTGTGTCGTGTTGCCCTTGGCGGCCTGCTGGGCTGCATACGCGCCAGCTGCGGCGACGATCTCGGCAGAGGGGACGCCTTCCCCGAGCAGCTGGCCGATGGCCCGCTCTGCGTCGAGCCAGTGCGCCTGGCCGTACTCCCCGGCCGGGTAGAGGCTGCGGATCTTCGTGATCAGCGAAAGCGGGACGGGGGATGCCGCCGGGGTTCCACGTGGATCGTCTCCCGGCTCCTCGCGCTCGGAATTCTCGATATGGGTCTGAGTCTGTGTTTGCGTCTGTGTCTGAGTCTGAGAGCGGGAGGGCGCGGGACTTCGCGGGACATCGCGGGACGCTTCCCGTTCAGCCTGTTTCCGGGCTGCATCCTTGCCGCTGGCCGTGCGCTCTGTGTCGTAGGCCGACTTCCTCGCCTTCTCGCGGTACTTGGCGTGGTTCACGACGCGCCAGCCCCACGCCCGGTTCTCGGGATCGATCAGTTCCAGGCGTCGGCCGTCGCTCTCGGGGGATCGGCTCTCGGGATCCGGCGCGCACAGTTCGGCCAGCGCCTGCCGGAGCAGGTCAATCGGCCAGCCGGTCAGCGCCGACATCGCGGCGAAGGACATGTCGATGTGGCCGTGCTTGTCGGCCATCGGAAGAATCGTCAGCCACACGGGGAGCGTCGGCCAGCGACCGCACAGCGTCCCGTGGAAGACAGAGTCGAAGACCGGGGTGTAGCCGGCCATCACGCGGCCCCTCCGCAACAATCTGCTCCGTCAGCGATGGAGCGCAGTCCGGCGCGATCCAGCTTGATCCGCTTGGATTCAAGCTCCTGCTGCACCATGTTGTGGGCATGAGCCGCACGACATGCCCAATCGTTCAGGATCTTTCGAGCCAGCTCGTTCTTGTCGAGACCGAGTCGGTGCGCCTCATGCTCGAGGAAGATGTGAGTCAACTCCGGAGCGCCGAACCGGAGTTCCTTCATGGGCAGGCTCATGGGCTACGCCCTCCGCTTGGTCTTGCGGGAGTGAAGCCGGTCCAGCCGGAGCGCGGCGTCGCCCCTCGGGGACTTGGTGCGGCCCTGCTCGATGTCGCTGACCGCCGAGGGCGAAAGCCCGCATTGATTTCCAATCTCGGCGAGCGTCATTCCACGCTCGCGGAGGGCCGTGATTCGTTCGGTCCAGGTGCTCATGCCGCGGAAGTTACGCTATTCCGTAATTTCCTGTCAACGGCATATCGCTACGGAATCCCGCTAGGGTTCTGAAATGGAAACCATCGGCGAAAGAGTCCGCAAGCGGCGCAAGGATTTGAAGCTCAAAGTGCCAGATCTGGCTCGGGCGACTGGTCTGGCGAACTCAACCATCTACGACCTAGAGAATGGCGGCCAGAAAGAAACGACTAAATTGCATCTTTTGGCAAAAATACTGCGCTGCTCGGTCGATTGGCTGGAAACCGGGAAGGGGCCGGTAGAGACTCAGGAAGGCCAAGCAAACGATAGGATCACGGTGTACGGGTACAGCTTGACGGAAGATGCGGCGAGGCTGGCTGCGGAATGGGAGAAGCTGGAAGAGCCGATGCGCTCGCAGATTTCGACCATGATCGAGAGCCTTGTGGCGAAGCAGATCAGGGACGCTCGCTCAAAGAAAAAGTCCACTAAGGACGGGGAAAACCATGCGGATCGCAACTAGCTTGATCGTCGCCGGCCTGCTCGCTGGATGCGCAACCCCCGGCCCTGTCGTGCAGGTCGGGCCGGACCCGGAGTGCAGCAGCGAGAAGCAATGCGCGGCCATGTGGGATGCAGCGCAGATTTTCGTAGCCCGTAACGCGCAGATGAAAATGCAGATTTCCACCAACGTCCTGATAGAGACATTCAACCCGCCCCAGTACGGAACGGAAATCGCCATGCGGGTGATGCGCGAGCCTATTGGCGGAGGCAGTTACAGGCTGTCAGCCCGCGCATGGTGCAACAACCTGTTCGGATGCTCCAGTGATCCGCACATGCTCCGCGCTGCCTTCAATCGTCAGATGGCGGCCGTAACACCGTAAAACCCCGGCCCTACCGCCGTCCGTAGCGATTCCGAAAAATCGTTACGGAAAAGCGTTGACATTAAATTACGGAATAGCGTAACGTCCCTTTCACGCCGACCGATTCGGCGGGGAGAGACGGATGGACTTCCAGAACAGCGCACACCCGAACCTGCCGATTCACTTCGGCATCGGGAACTGGGTCGAAGTGGACTTCGGCGACGAGGGCATCCGCCTCTGCGTCGTGACCGCCAAGGGCTGGCCGGTGGTCCCCGCCGGCCACTTCCGGGTGACGCGCGACGACGGCGCGGATTTCGTCGTCAGCGACTGGGCTCCGCGCCCGGCGATCGGCACCCTCCGCTGCCCGAGCTACTCGACGCGCCTGCCGGTCGGCAACTTCGCGCTGGTGTACGACAACGGCCCGCGCGGCTACGGCCCGAAGGGTCACTTCCTGGTCATGGACGGCGACCAGGTCGTCGCGCAGTTCGCAACGCCTGCCGAGGCCATCCACTGGACGCAGTCGGCTGACGCGCGGGTGGCCGCATGAGCCACGAGGAACAGGATGCGGCGATCCAGCTGCACATCCGCCAGCTGCGCCTGCTCTCGATCCGATCGGCGCTGAAAACCCTCGTGGACGGCCTGCGCGAGGAGGCTGCCGAGGCCCATGCCGAGGTGGCGGCGCTCGAGGCCAGCCTCGCCAGCGCGCGTGAGCGTGCCGCGGCGCTGCGCAACCGGCTCGAAAACGCCCTGACGCAGCAGCAGGAGGTGGCGTCGTGAAGACCGCCCTGCTCCTGATGGCCGTGGGCGCCGCCGGATTTCTCGCCGGCGTGATCTGGTCCGCGCTCGGTCGCATCAGCAAAGAGGCTGACCGCGATCCGGCCGACGACCAGTTCGAGGACATTTTCTGATGCCCGCCTACGTCACCGACCTGCTGGTCTGGGGCGCGGCCTTCCTCGTCTGCGCGGTCCTGATCTACCGCCACGACCGCAAGCCGCGCAACCGCTACCGCCGCCATCGCCGCGAGGTGCTGCCGCCGCCGTCGCCGAACTGCCGGAGGGACTACGCATGATCACCATCCGCGCATCCGCGCTGGGCGAC
>Ga0228699_1001470_pt1 | contig 11885 bp, 11 predicted proteins | sample McNCre217_Aug_MG_FD_178016 | JGI IMG/M metagenome (GOLD analysis project Ga0228699, IMG submission 178016) | Freshwater microbial communities from McNutts Creek, Athens, Georgia, United States - 2-17_Aug_MG | ecosystem: Environmental > Aquatic > Freshwater > Creek | place: USA: Georgia...
TGGTACAAGCTACGGATCTGTCCCAATTGACTCGTAGTCAAATCGCACACATGGCAAAGCGCAATCGTGCGAGCGTGACCATCGAAGCATGTAAGTCATATCAGAATCAGTTCATCATCGGCGCATCCAAATTGGTCAAAATCGTAGATGGGTTCAGCGTCCAGCTCAAGATGCCTACCGTGACTGATTACATCAGCTCAGGTATGCGCTGGGTACAGGACACTGAAGAAAACTATGGTCAAGTTCTGACCATGGACGAGACAGCTCGCGATATCTACCTGAGTAATCAGGCAAAGGCCAGCTCTTTGCGTCAGTTTGCTCACTTCGTGGAAAAAATTGTGGTCGGCGATCCTGATGGAGAACATCATAGCACTGAAGATCGCGCGGCCATTGAAGAGACTTTGTCGGACATGGCTCAAAACCAAGTCTTCGAAGAATCTTTCATGGAAAAAGTGCGGGTATACCGCGATAGCTCTTTGGTGAGTCTTATCGCACTACCTCCACATAAGTGCCCTTCGTGCGGCAAACACCAAGGCGACGCAGCGCAGATGTTTGGTGGAGAGCAAATCGTTCCGATCGACCCTGCATCGGTTTTTTTCTCCCTGACGGCCCATATTCAACAGAAGATCTTGAACCGCGAGTTCACGTGATGTATAAGAGCTTCGGGCATAAAAACCCGGAGACTTCTAGTTCATCAATTATCCTTAGGTTGCTTGAACGGCAACCTAAGGTGTCTTCCATCAGCGCTAAGTATCTTTTAAACCAAGCATATGAACAAGAGTACGGGCTGTTTGATCACTTTGCTCAAGCTCAAAAAGAAAAAGCATTTCCAGACACGCCAGAAATGCACCGGCCTTTGATAGCCGTTGAGATGAAACCAGGTGAAGACTACGTAGGGGCCAGCGCAGCTATTTACCGGTTTAGGCGATTCAAAGCAGCAAGAGTGGCGGAGCGTACTGGAATGAGCTGGTTAGAATTTCTAACACTACCTACTAGCATGGTAGAGATGATTTTAACTGAAATGGAAGCGGAATCGTTAAAGGCGATCAAAGCCATCGATAGCGATTTATCCGAATAACTAAAAAAATAAAAAAACAACTATACCACCACTGGAGTAATCTCCAGTGGTGGTATATGCCGTGACTTGGATCAGGCCAGTCGCTGATTGATCATCGAGAAGAGATTTTCCAATTGTGCTGGAGCCTCTCCAATGATCGGGATCGCCTTGTCAAACAGACGATTGGTATCCTCGATCAGTTCAGTAGGCTTGAACGTTTTCGCTTGCTGCGTCATCTGTTGCACAACTTCGCTGACATTCTGAGACACACTGGGAGCGTCGATGCGTTCAACGAGCTCACTGCTTGCGCGATCGATCATATTCGGGTAAGAGCCGAACTTCTTGATGATGCCATCGTGAACTTCTTTCCGGACTTCACCGATACCCAGGTCGCCAGAGGCCAGCATAGCGGCAGTCATAGCGACCGCGTTGTAATGTTCAAGAGACATAGTGACTTTCTTTCAAAGAGGTTTGAAGAGCTTTGAGAACTTGCCGAGTCGCATCCAGCGCCATCTCACATCGATCGAGTAATGCGTCGATGGACTGGTATTCGCGAATAGCAAGTTCAAAAGCAGGATCTGCTGGAGGTAGGGTAGGAGGTTTCAATCAAATACCACCGCTCGCCACAGTGTTGCTTTCTCACTTTCATTTTCGTTTTCTCGGTGCAAGAAGGGATATGCCTTCTTGTCGAATTCACGCAAATCAAAGTACAGAACAGCTCGCTGCGGTTGCCGGTGCTCCATATTTGCAGGTACGCAAAAGAAACGCGCCTTGGATTTGACCAAGAGAGTTTCTTCTGGCAAATTACCCATCTCCTCATCGCTGACGTTCTGAGCACTGAGCCAATTACGCAGCTTTTCTGCATCAGAGATGGTTTCGTGTGAGGTACCCAACAACATCCGGTTAAACCAGGTGTAGGATGGGAACAGGCGGATGTAGTATTTCATGGGCTGAGACTTTCGACACGAAGATTCATGTCGATACGCGACATGGCGCTTGCCGAGATGGCCAGGTAGTCCAGGCCGCGATGGGCCAGATCATCGAGCAGAAACTTTTCAACCAAGTCACTGGGTTTTTCCGAGCACATCCAGATGCCTTGATCCAAAAACACATCGTGCTCTCCAAACAAGCTATATCGTTCTGGACAAATTCTCGCCATTTCAGACATGGCGTGCTTGAGTCGACTTTTCCATTTACGATACTGGAACAGGCGATTGGGATCTTGATCGCACGTGCTGTGAATCACCAGGCCTAATCCGGCGCCAAAGATCATCTGGCCATCGAAGCTGACTTGTGGAACCATCAGATGCGCAAATTCCTGCTCCCAACGCTCATCCCAGTCGGCATTGAAAAATGCACTGAGCAAGAAAGAGCACAGGAAAGGATCTACCCCCAGGCGGATGGCTACTTGATGGATATTCTTTTGAGCAGACATGTTGCAAACTCCTATTAGCAGTTTTTAAAGAGATAGCATATAGCCGGGTGGCACCACCCGGCTATACTGAACTTATGCTACCAGGCGAAGATGATTGGGGCGATCAATGCGGTAGGTGCCGTTGATCAGTGATGGGCGACGAAGTGTGTTGCAGAAATCACTGGTCGTGATCACTGGGGTAACGTCAGAGGTGTGATACTCTTTTGCTCCCCGAACCCAATGCCCGCGCCCGACGCGTTCGACCAAACCCAATTCTTCAAATTTAGACAGGATGCGAATGATTTTGTATTTGTCAATCTGGCGAGCGGTTTGTTCGACGTATTTGGTCAAACGCAAAGGATCGTCCCGAAGCGCTTCCAAGAAAAGACCAGCTTCCTGATCGCAAGTAAAAACCTCACCGTGATAGGTGGAAACTGCGATAGGATGACTGTGAAAGTTCACGCACTTTCCGTTGTAAGGAGTGATGGGTTCGCACGCAAAAAGCTGGTATTCTTTCCCGGTGTACTGGTACTCGCGCTGGTCTTGTTCCACCAGACCAATGAACTTCAAAACCCGCAGCTGCAGATGCGTGAAATGTCGCTTGGAAGTATATTTACCGATCGTAGGAGCAAAATCGGTAAAGTCGACACTGTGCCAGACTCCGCCTTCTGCCAAGATGTCGAGCATCTCTGTTGCAAAACGATTAACCACATATGCGTGGCCTTGGCATTGGACAATGGCGTATTCGGTTTTCATCTCGTATGTTCCTTAATGGATGGTGTCTCTAAGAGAAAAGAATATCTCTACGTAGATCACAAGAAGTATATGTAACTGAAAGATTATAGAGCACGGGCGTAAGCCCGTGCTCTATGCCATCATGCCGCGACAGCGATCGGTGGGAAGATCGTGACTTTGCGCCGAGCAACGCCTTTAACCATCGTGATTTCCATACGAGGACTGTAGGGCGCAAGGTCCTCGGCCATTAATTTTGACAGCTGCTCGTCACTCAGGTCGAATATCTCGAACTGTATGGAAATCACTTTCTCGCGTTCCATATAATCCAATAGGTTTTTAACAGCCATTTTGGCATTTTCCAAATCAACATTTGGAGGCATGTTTATTCCTTTCGGGAAGGTTAGATGATCAGTCCGGCATTAACGTCCTTCGTAGACGCAGCGCGTTCTGCCAAAAGTTTGATTTTCTCGTTATAATAATCTACATGCTTGGGTATGTTATCCGCAGTAAAGAATACGAAATAAACATCGTCGCCTACAATTTCACGCAGGCGCCCAAGGGTTTGAATATTGGCCTTTATGCTGGAGATAGCTACGGTCATGATGACAGTTACCAAATCTGGTATATCGATGCCAGTGCCGAGCGATCCAATAGTAGTGACGCGAATGTGTGGGTCGATCGCGTTTTCATACGGGTCCTCGTCCACATACCGGCGCACGTCTAACTGTTTGTACTTTGCCTTTAGATGTAACGTGATCAAGTTACACATGGCTTTTGTTGCTGCAAAGACAGCGAGCTTCTTATTTTTTCTAGGATGCTGGATATAGAACTTATCTACTTGCTGCTCAATCATTTTGAGGTAATTGTTCAGTGTAGGCCGATGCTTCATGATGCTCTTTTCCATGGCACCATGGCTATACTGACTGCTACCGTGTTCAAACGTTCTGATGTACTCAGGGGTTCTAAATGTATAGTGAAGCGCTACTGCTCTAGCATATCTCTTAAGCACCGGGACTTGCGCCCTACAGTGCGGAGGAAACATGGTCGAGTACATGCGCATCATGAACGGGTCTTTGTCGATCAGCGTAGCTGACAACGCAATGCTTCTAGGCACGTCGCTATACAGATCGAGCTTGAACATCGCATGAAAATGTAAATGCACTTCATCGACGAGCTTGACCCCAATGTTCATGTCTGAAAGCCAAGTCTCCGGGGTACAGCTATATCCTAGTTTGACGATCTCATCGCCATACGCCTCGTAATCCTTAAACCACGATGACACGGTGTCGATGCTGAATATGATGATATCGTACTCTAGTTCTCCGTCTTTCGCCATGGTCAGTACCGACTTGAGAGCACTGGCTCCCTTTACGACACATACCTTCTTCTTATCTATATTCAGTATGGTCAGTACATCTTTAACCCACTTGTCGATGAACATGGCTCTGACAACAATGGCCATGCGTTGTCCAATTTGAGCAGCAGAGTATAGTGCGCAAAATGTTTTACCACCACCTGTTTGGAGGGGAAGCAGCTTATTAACCGGGTTTTCCAGTAGGAAGAAATCAATGAACGGCTGCTGCCCATCTCTAGGAGCCCACCCTTCCTTAACCGTGAACGAAACCGGGGCAGGTGGATTGCGAGTAGGAAATACCCACTCTGTACTTACGTCTAGTCCAGACGCCTTCAAGGCATCTTTGAATTGATCTAAACTACCAATGTGAAAGCGATAGTACGTGCGTGTTTGATTTGCAGCCGCATATACTTTATCCATCACTTTTCTAAAACGACCAGCTTCCTTGGCGAGCTTATACGCAACGAAGTTATGTGAGAAATTGATACAGAACTGACGCGCTGCAGGCGTCGTGAACGTGACTTTATAGTGCTGTGCGTAAACATGCACTTTAAAAGTAGTAGCCAGCATACGCCCTCATTGAAAGTTTCATCCCAAGCACTATTGCCAAGGAAGGATACACGTCATGAGTAGGGTCAATAAAAAACGGCATAAGAAATGACTCACCTCACCCACCCAAGAGTCCCGGAGAACCCCTGAGTAGGCAAGATGAATCACTCCCTACACATTATGTCGGATTAAGGATAGTGGGCATGATCACCACATCGAATGGGTGATCAAATGTATTCGTATTCAGATAGGTGCGAGGATCCGTCAGGAACCTGCGATGGCCTTCGAATGCGAACGTCGCCGCGGCTGACCTGCGCTCCAAAATGGTCGACATGGCACTGACGTCCATACCGGTATATCCCTTTGGAAGAGCATAGTTTCCGTTATCACCATCTACCACCAGTGAGGAATACAGCACGATGTCCAGCACTGCTAAGTTCACGGCCAGTCTGGAGTTAACCAGATCGTGGAACTCAACAAGCATGTCTGGGATAGACACTTTACTGGTACGCTTGCGCATGTCCTCTTTGGTGATTTCCAACATGTCTTGGATTTGACGCTGATGGTCACTCATGGAATACTGAGTTCGAGGCAGGCTCAGCAATGGCTTGCTATAGTCCCACTTACTCATATCCAATCGGTAGATATTGTCTTTCGAGACAAAGTCGATGCCGTTTCGCTTGATGTGGTCCATGGCTTCATGGCTCAAGCTAGCGTATCTATTTGCATTCGACACAGACAGAGACGTGCTAATGTCTCCGAACTTATCGGAGACAGTAATGCCAATCACATCAAACGCTGAGGTGCGAGCGACGTTCAAGTCATAGACGTCTTCAACCGATTGAATCCCAGGAATACCGAGTGCTTGTTTTCCAGGCAAGACCAAGGTGACCGCGTCTTGAGATTTGAGTCTTGGATTGAGATAGTAATGAATTCCTTCTTTGTCTGTTTTGAGGTACTTAGCCTCATGAGGACTCAAGAACACAGCCTCAATACCGGCCGAACCGATCATGTGTTTAGTCGATAACAGATTCTGCCCAATCACAGCGAACATCGAAACCGCGCAAGCGTGTCCGATGTTGGTGTACTTAGGCATACCGATACCGGACTCACCAAAGCAGACCACGCACACCCCACTTGGGTCGGGATGGTTGCACCCAGCCAGCAAGGAGCGAATCTTGATGGTCTTACCAATCAAGTGCGTGTCGTTTATGCGAATAGGTCTGACCTTACCGGTCGTCTCGTCCAGAAAGTACTTACCAGCAATCGTTTTCAGATCAGATTCCCCTACCTTCTTATCGCCGGTAAAGCGCTGATCTCGAACCAGCCAACTGATGTACTTCTGAGAACCACAGTCGCACAAGTGCAACGTACGGGTATTCATGGTGATCAGTTGCTGACGACGTGAGAAGTACTCCGAGTTCTTTAGTGGCGTCTCTGTGTTCTTTAACGCCTGTGAGGCCAGGCGAGATTCGATCATCGACTCGTACAGTGTTCTGACGCCGGTCAGGTAATTGGTATTGACTGGGGTGGAAAACACCGCCCCGTCAATGTCAGCTACCATCCCGATACGTCCCAAGATCTGTAGGGTTTGGCCTACCCGACTGATGCCTGAACGCACTGCAAGTGCAAGCGGGTTGTCTACTAGTCGCTCATCACCCATGATGGTTTTGAGCACGTACTGATTAGCCGCCTCAATACCCTGCTCTGTTGGAGGAGCCTTAGCAAGCGCCTCTTGCAGATCAGGTAGATCTGCCACCTTGATGAAGTCGGTGATGTCTAGAGAGCCCGCCCATTTGGTCATCCGAGTACCTTGGTTAAAGTACTCATTTGCTGTTTTGTAAAATGATCGACTAAGCTGCTCGACCAAATCCGGCAAGTTATTTGCGTATTCTGCTTGATAACAATCAAATACATCGTACCAAATACTTGTCAGCAGCTGCGAGTGAGCTTGCGCTGGTAGCACCTTATTTTTAAGCACTCCTCGCACGAAATGCTTGGCCAAGATCGGCGCTTTCGGGAATGCTCGTAACATATCCCACGCTATGGAGCTATAGCACAGCATTCGCTCGTTGGTCACTTCCTCCTGGCCATCGTCAAAGACAACGATGAAATCGCCTTTGAGTTTATCACGCAGCTCCTGTGTGGTATATTTAAGAAATGTGCGCGCTTTGATTTTTGGTAAAGTACTCATGCTGGCTGATACGGCTGGTGTTTGATTACTGCACCCGCACAGTTGATTTGGTGTTTAATGCTTACCAAAGCAGTGTGAGTGCCAAAGTACTGTACATTACGATCGACCAAGTTCTGTACGTTAGACGGGGTATCGTCTTTCAGCAAACCACGGCAAACCGCAGTATGCGTAGAGCGACTGTTAGCCCGGTCCAACATTTCAGGCAAGGTAGCTTCTGGACAAGTAGATGCAATCAAGCGCTCTTCTGCCTCGCCAGGCATACGTGGTGGCTGGTTTCTCACCGGTTTCATCACGCGACTTTGTTTAGTCAACTGCGCCAGCACGCCCATAATCTGGAATCGTGCCGAGGACACAGCCGCCCAATCATCGCCGATCTTTTCCAACAAGATCGTATAAATTTCAGCGATTCTGACTTTCTCAGTAGATTCTACCAAGTTACCTTCGTCATCCATGAAAGTAACCGTATCGTGAAGTGGGCGGTATTTGCTTTCCTCCAAATCTTTCACCACCTGATACGCCGGCTTTTGCTGACTCACTGGCATCCATCCGCCAAGGCTGATTTCCATCAACTCAGCAAGATAATCGATTCGATCGTCTCGATCTGCAAGTGCATTGGATTGCACTAGTTTGTCATATAGTTCAGGAGATGCGATGCGATAGAACTCCATCAGATAGGCCATAGCCTCATCTACCTTTGATACTGGCAGGTTCTCAATGTGAGACTTCGCCACCTCTTGGTACGTGCCAATTTTGAGCTCAAGCATGCTGGCTAGGCGATTTTCCGCCTCTACAGCTGCAGCACCTAGATATTGCTCAAAGAAACGACCCACGTTAGCACGGTTGATGGTGGAGTTTGGATCAACGCAGATATCTGCAACCTGGCCATTTTTGTCACGAGGCATTTTCTCAGGCTCAACGACTCGAACAAAGACCCCTTTTCCTCCGTGCAAATCAGTTAGCTTAAACCCAATGGTGGGTTCAATCTCGTACTCAATAGTGATCGTGGCGCGATACACGTCCATCGGTTCATTGCGATAGCAAAGTGCCACCTTTGGCGGCTGCTTATCCAGTGAGCGGTCTCTTTTATCCGAGTCGGAGCAAACTGCTGCCGCCGTACGCACCAATTCTTGATATCTGGGCGACTGTTTAAAGTTACGCCCATGATGTCGCAGATGCTCGTCGATGATCTTTTGATGAAAACTCCGACCAGCTTCGTAGTAGCGCTGAGCCTGAGTATCGGTATGCGTCTCGGCAATATTGCTATCGTAGCGGCGATGATGAATCACCACATCGATCACCTTTCCTCCAGGAGGAGCATATACCGCTTCATCAAACGTTGGACTGAACGCTCGGGTGGCTTTTCGAGAGCGCTCAACCACGAACAGTTCTGGATGATCTTGCGCTGTGCGCAAAGCCATAACCACGCCATCTTCGCGGATTGGAGAGCCTATTTCAGGAAACGTTCTGTACACATGCTCATCGCCATATGTATTCAGCGCAAACTTATCGGACCCCCATGAAATGGTTCTTGTCTCAAAGATCTTGAACTTGAGCTTTTCCAAGAACTCGCGATTGATCAAAATACCGTCCTCGCTCACCGCGGGGTGCGTCATAAACGCGACCTTGGTTCTCACCCCGTACGCATACTCTCCTTCATCTGTCACGCATGGTGAGTTAAGAAACACGGTTCCTTTTGGAATGAATGCGCCTTCATGAATTTTCTTGAGCGCTTCGTTTTGTTTGTAGCCAAACCCGAAATACTGGTGTTGCCTGCTAAAGTCAGTCAGGTCAACGTAATCAATCTCTTTGGTATGAATGTTTTGATAGATTACCACAGTTTGAGGATTGTGGACAATCGCGTTGATGTCGTGACTTGGCGGGTACCGCCTGATAACCGCTAGAATTTGGCCATCTTCCGGCATCTCAACTTTGAACGTGTATTTCCCCCAATCGTGCTCCACGCCGGTTTGCCAGCGTCGTGGAGTGTTTCCTTTCGTAACCAATCTCTGACCCAGATGGGTAGTGACCATCTGTCCGCGAGAAGCGTTATCGTTCATCACCAATGGGTTAAAGGCACTGGGGCCAATGAACGCAGGCGATAGCTCGTTTGGACTTAGTTCAGTGTTTTTCATCTCCAGCTTTCTCGACATTGGTATAACTTACCGTTTGCCTATATCCCTGATTTTTCATCGTTTTAAGTAATCGCATAGTAGTAGTATGTGATTGTAATTTATTTGAGGCCGACACGTATGAGCTTAATCTCCGAATTAACTAGAGCACAGGACGATCCCTTCTTCGATAAGGAATTCATGTCTGTGATTGATGCGCACATGGGTCAGCTGAGAAGAAACAAGAAGGTCGTATCGATCCAAGTTGATGACTTTCATCTACATCTATACCGTGGACTATTTTACGACTATCTGGCTATGCGTGGCGTTCCTCTTCGAATGTACTGGGTACTGCTCAGGCTTAACCAGATGAACTCGCCTGATGAGTTTTCAGCAAAACACAAGACTCTTTTAATGATCGAGTCTAATGTCATAGAAACTTATCGCCAATCATGGGCAGCTTCCGTAAAGATACGGATTTGAAATAAAGAAAAGGGTTTATGTAGGGCAGCCTAGGCTGCCCTACATATGCCGTTACAGCTGGAAACCGCCTGAGTTCCAACCTCCGTTTTGTTGGTACCCACCGCCCCAACCACCAGCTGCACGCTGATGAAGCTCAGCCGCGGCTTGAGCGCGAGCTGCATCCGGGCCACTGAGTTGTTGTCCTGAGAAGTTGGTCATCACGCCAGTGCTTGCGAATGACGCGCTCAGGCTTTTAGCTCGATCCTTTTGAGATGAAACCGGGGCAGGCGATGCTACATAACCCATCGGAGCTGGTGTATTCCAAGCAGGCGGTGCGGTGGCTACCGCTGGTGCTGGAGCAGCATTGATCATGCCACCAGTGTTACCTTCTTGCACAGGCACGAGTCGCATTGCTGCTTGCAGTTTGTCAAAATCCAAATCCTCCACCCAAGCATCATTGATCATGAATTCCTTGAGAGAAGGCTTGACGTCTTCAAACTGACGAATGGTGTCGTTGATGGCGCCCACCAAAGCAGCGTACGATCGCAGTAATGCGTCTAGACTAGGCGTTGTCTCATGAGAGCTGCCTCGACTGTACGCATCCGGCGTGGCGATGTTTGGAAAGAGATACTCCAGCAGATCTTTGATAATCTGCTTGGTTTTACCACTGACCTTTTTGCCAAACAAGTCCTTCGTATCCTTACACGCCTCTAGATACAATGGGAAAGAGACCATCGCACCTCGAGAGTGAATTCGTCCTTGCACAGTGGCTTTTGGACGCAGATAGATATTGATCAAGTTCGGCTTGTCGGGATGGAGTACTTCTGCTGAAACTTTCGCCAGGTCAGTGATGGTGCCATCGCTGACATTGCTGAGCTTTTGCATCAAGGCCAGGTGATCAGGCGTGAGCTTGTGATGCTCCGCCGGAGAAGCTGCCAGTTGCAACAGCTCCGTGATCAGCGCAAACGTGCTCAGTCGCGCGGTTACGTTCATCGCCTTTCTAAAGCGAGCCAGTACAGGAGATTCGCCTTGGCTGACTACTTCCTTGAGTGGGTGGAACAAAACCGCCATTTCTGGCTTTTTGGTCAAGAACTCAATTGTGGGAAGGGCCAACTTCTTTTGATCGACCATCACCTCCATCAAGTTATCGTCGTATTTAGCCAGGACATATCCGGCATCGCTGGTGACCCAATTGACCGCTTTGAACAGTTCGCGGTAGAACTTAATCATCTCTTCCATTTGTTCATCTTTCTTTATTTAGAGGGTAAAGCCACCCGAGCTGTCGGTGGGGAAGTTCTGGTACGTGGGCAGCTGAAACCCCGTGGTGCTTGGGATGGTAAAGTTGCTCGTATGAGTCATCGCGTGACCATCGATGCCTTCTCCCACTGTGCGAATGGTGCTGGTCAGCTGATTGAGGTTACTCTTGCTGGAAGTTACCAGCGGAGAGAACAGCGCGTCGGCGAACAAGGGGAACACGAATTCCATCTCACCCGGCCACCCATCCAGAATCACGCCAATCCAGCACTCTCCGCCAATACCAGCTCGAACACGAATGGCGTAACCCATTTGGTTGTTGAGCGATGCAATTGGAAGAAGCTCGCTGGTCAACTTGTACTTCAGTGATTCGATGGCTTGCGGACCGTTGACCCCAGCCAGAACGAACGGAGACTCGATGTTAATCACCGCATCTCGCGTCGTCGTAGCCATGTTTGTCATGGAGATACGCAGACTGCCAAATCCGAAGATACTCATGTAGGAAGGCAACGCACTGGAGATCAGCGTAGCGATCACGCTGTGTCGAGTCTGCGCTTCGTGTCCACCAACGCTGCCAGCTTGGTAAAACCCACTGTTAAAGCCGCTGAGGTTTTGCGGAGGAGCTGGAAACGGATTGCCTTGGAACATACCTCGATTCACCGCAGCTTGCAGATCGCTGATGGTAAAGGCGTTGCCATAATCTCCAGCCAAACTCATGTCCATTGACTCATGACTGAGTTGCCTGAGCAGAGTGCGCA
>Ga0228699_1001471_pt1 | contig 11862 bp, 10 predicted proteins | sample McNCre217_Aug_MG_FD_178016 | JGI IMG/M metagenome (GOLD analysis project Ga0228699, IMG submission 178016) | Freshwater microbial communities from McNutts Creek, Athens, Georgia, United States - 2-17_Aug_MG | ecosystem: Environmental > Aquatic > Freshwater > Creek | place: USA: Georgia...
GGACAACACCGTCACCGCCGGCATCGTCAGTGCCAAGGCGCGCGACACCGGCGACCTGCTGCCCTTCATCCAGACCGACGTGGCGATCAACCCCGGCAACTCCGGCGGCCCGCTGATCAACATGCGCGGCGAGGTGGTGGGCATCAACTCGCAGATCTACAGCCGCTCGGGCGGCTACATGGGCATCTCGTTCGCGATTCCCATCGACGAGGCCACCCGCGTCGCCGAGCAGCTCAAGAGCAGCGGCCGGGTCGTGCGCGGCCGCATCGGCGTGCAGATCGGCGAGGTCACCAAGGACGTGGCCGAATCGCTCGGCCTGCCCAAGGCCACGGGCGCGCTGGTGCGCTCGGTCGAGCCGGGCGGCCCGGCGGAGAAGGCAGGTCTGGAAGCCGGCGACATCGTGACCCGCTTCGACGGCAAGCCGGTGGAGAAGTGGAGCGACCTGCCACGCCTGGTCGGCAACACCAGGCCGGGCACGAAGAGCACGCTGCAGGTGCTGCGCCGCGGCTCCACGCGCGACATGGGTGTCACCGTGGCCGAGCTGGAGCCCGAAGCCCGCCCGGTCGCCCAGCGCGGCAAGGCCGATCCCAAGGCCCCGCCCGCCAGCACGCAGGTGGCCTCGCTCGGCCTGACGGTCGTCGACCTCACCGCCGAGCAGCGCAAGGAGCTCAAGCTCAAGGGCGGCGTGCTGATCTCGGCGGCGGACGGCCCTGCCGCCCGCGCCGGGGTGCAGGAGGGCGACCTGATCCTGGCCGTGGCCAACAGCGAGGTGACCGATGCCCGCCAGTTCGAGGCACTGGTCGCCAGGCTCGACAAGGCGCGCCCGGTCAACCTGCTGCTGCGCCGCGGCGAGTGGGCGCAGTACGTGGTGATCCGCCCCGACCGCTGAACGGACTGGCGTACGGCGGCGGAGGCCTGGAACAGGCTCCTTGCGGCCGCGCGCTACAATCGCCCGCCAACACTGCGACCCGGTTGCCCGATGTACACGCTTGTTGGAAGGCGCGTCAACGCTAGGACGTGCCTTTTTTTTGTCGCTGCGCGCATGCCCCCAGGCCCATGGACCACATCAGAAACTTCTCCATCATCGCCCACATCGACCACGGCAAGAGCACGCTGGCCGACCGGATCATCCAGCGCTGCGGAGGCCTGAGCGACCGCGAGATGGAAGCCCAGGTGCTCGACTCGATGGACATCGAGCGCGAGCGCGGCATCACGATCAAGGCCCAGACCGCGGCGCTGCAGTACAAGGCGCAGGATGGCCGGGTCTACAACCTCAACCTGATCGACACGCCCGGACACGTGGACTTCTCCTATGAAGTCAGCCGCTCGCTGTCGGCCTGCGAAGGGGCGCTGCTGGTGGTGGACGCGAGCCAGGGCGTGGAAGCGCAGACGGTGGCGAACTGCTACACCGCGCTTGATCTGGGTGTGCTGGTGGTGCCGGTCCTGAACAAGATGGACCTGGCGAGCGCCGACCCGGACAACGCCAAGGCCGAGATCGAGGACGTCATCGGCATCGACGCCACCGACGCCATCCCCTGCTCGGCCAAGACCGGCATGGGCATCGACGAGATCCTCGAAGCCGTCATCACGCGCATGCCGCCGCCCAAGGGCGATCCCGAAGGCCCGCCGCGCGCGATGATCATCGACGCGTGGTTCGACAACTACGTCGGTGTCGTGATGCTGGTGCGCGTGGTGGACGGCGTGCTGCGCAAGAACGAGCGCATCCGCATGATGGCCAGCAATGCGCTCTACCCGATCGAGCACCTGGGCGTGTTCACCCCGAAGTCCGAGAACCGCGAGCTGCTGAAGGCCGGCGAGGTCGGCTTCATCATCTGCGGCATCAAGGAGCTGCAGGCAGCCAAGGTCGGCGACACCATCACGCTGGAAAAGAAGCTGCCGAACAACGCCGGCCCCGCCCTCGAAGCCCTGCCCGGCTTCAAGGAAATCCAGCCGCAGGTCTTCGCCGGCCTCTACCCGACCGAAGCCAGCGAATACGACCAGCTCCGCGACGCGCTGGAAAAGCTCAAGCTCAACGACTCGTCGCTGCGCTACGAGCCGGAAGTCTCGCAGGCGCTGGGCTTCGGCTTCCGCTGCGGCTTCCTGGGCCTGCTGCACATGGAGATCGTGCAGGAGCGGCTGGAGCGCGAGTTCGACCAGGACCTGATCACCACCGCGCCGAGCGTGGTGTACGAGGTCGAGCTGAACGACGGCGAGGTCATCGAGGTCGAGAACCCGTCCAAGATGCCCGACCTCGGCCGCATCAAGGAGATCCGCGAGCCGATCGTCACGGTGCATCTCTACATGCCGCAGGACTACGTCGGCGCCGTGATGACGCTGGCCAACCAGAAGCGCGGCGTGCAGCTCAACATGGCCTACCACGGCCGCCAGGTCATGCTGACCTACGAGCTGCCGCTGGCCGAGATCGTGCTGGACTTCTTCGACAAGCTCAAGTCCGTGTCGCGCGGCTATGCGTCGATGGACTACGAGTTCAAGGAATACCGCGCCTCGGACGTGGTCAAGGTGGACCTGCTGATCAACGGCGACCGCATTGATGCGCTGTCGATCATCGTCCACCGGGCGCAGAGCCAGTACCGCGGCCGTGCCGTGGCGGCCAAGATGCGCGAGCAGATCCCGCGTCAGATGTACGACGTGGCCATCCAGGCCGCGATCGGCGCCAACATCATCTCGCGCGAGAACATCAAGGCCTTGCGCAAGAACGTGCTGGCAAAATGCTACGGCGGCGACATCAGCCGCAAGCGCAAGCTGCTCGAAAAGCAGAAGGCCGGCAAGAAGCGCATGAAGCAGATCGGCTCGGTCGAAGTGCCGCAGGAAGCGTTCCTCGCCATCCTGCGCGTCGAAGACTGAGCCTGCGCTCGCAAAATCCACCCAACCGGACGAACGATGGGCCTCCTCACCGGCATCCTCTACGCCTGCCTCGCCTTCTTTGGCACTGGCTGGTACCTCGGCAAGTGGAGCGGCAACTTCTCGCTGCTGCTGTTCATCCTGACCGTGGTCACCGCCGCCTACTGGGTGGCAGAACGCTTCGTGTTCCTGCCACGCCGGCTGGCCGCCGCCGCGACGCTGACCCACCAGGACGGCGAGCGCCGGGCCGAACTGGCGCGCCTGGGCATCGACAAGGTGGACATGGACGTCGAGTCCGCACGCGAACGCCTGCTGGCGCAGCCGTGGTGGCTGGACTGGACCGCCGGCCTCTTCCCGGTGATCCTGATGGTGTTCCTGCTGCGCTCGTTCCTGTTCGAGCCGTTCAAGATCCCGTCCGGCTCGATGATCCCGACGCTGGAGATCGGCGACCTGATCCTGGTGAACAAGTTCCACTACGGCATCCGCATCCCGGTGCTCAACAAGAAGATCGTGCCGCTGAACGACCCCCAGCGCGGCGACGTGATGGTCTTCCGCTATCCGGTGGACCCGGGCATCGACTTCATCAAGCGCGTGATCGGTGTGCCTGGTGACGAGATCGCCTACATCAACCAGAAGCTTTACGTGAACGGCACGCTGGCCCCGCTGCAGCAGCTCGACGACTACTACGACGAGGACCGCCGCACCTACTCGCGCCAGTTCCGCGAGGACCTCGGCAACGGCGTGACCCACCGCCTGCTGGTCGATCCGCAGCAGCCGTCGAGCTACGGCATGCGCGCCCGGCAGTTCCCCGGTTATGAAAACTGTCGTTACACCGCCGAAGGGGTCACCTGCAAGGTTCCTGCAGGACACTACTTCATGATGGGCGACAACCGCGACAACTCCGAGGACTCGCGCTTCTGGGGCTTCGTGCCAGACGAGAACATCGTGGGCCGGGCCTTCTTCGTGTGGATGAACTTCGGCAGTCTCAAGCGCATCGGCCCCTTCCATTGATCCCGGCATGACGCACGGCTGGTCGGCTTGCAGCGACCGCCGTCGAGGAGTTCTTCGATGACCTTTCGTCCCCGTTCGACCTCGGTGTCGATCCGCCCGGCGAGCCAGCGCGGCATCACCCTGCTCGGCCTCGTCTTCTGGGCCGTGCTGATCTCGATGACCGCTCTGGTCGTGATGCGGGTGCTGCCGACCCTCAATGAATTCGCGACCATCCAGCGTGCAGTGACCAAGGTCGCGGCCGAAGGCGGCAGCACCGTGCCCGAGATCCGGGCCTCATTCGACAGGATCAGGGACATCGAGTATTCGATACAGTCGATCACTGGCAAGGATCTCGACATCACGAAGGACAATGACCGTGTGGTCGTGCGCTTTGCCTACGACAAGGAAATCGAACTGTTCGGCCCCGTGTCGCTGCTGATCAAGTACCGCGGCCGGTCCCAGTGATGCGCCTGTGCCCCGTGATCCAGAAGGTCCACCTTGAATCCGTCTCCTCTTGAATCCCTGTCGCAACGACTGGGCTACACCTTCCGCCAGCGCGAACTGCTCACGCGCGCGCTGACGCACCGCAGCTTCGGCACGGACCACAACGAGCGGCTCGAATTCCTCGGCGACTCGGTGCTGAACATGGCCGTCTCCGACCTGCTGTTCGACCAGTACGACGAATCGCCCGAAGGCGACCTGACCCGCATCCGCGCCCATCTGGTGCGCCAGGACATGCTGCACCGCATCGCGGTGTCGCTCGACCTGCCCTCGGTGCTGCGCCTGTCCGAAGGCGAAGCCCGCGGCGGCGGCGCCCAGCGCCCGTCGATCCTGGCCGATGCGCTCGAAGCGATCATCGGCGCGGTCTACCGCGATTCGGGCTTCGAGTCGGCCGAGGCGCTGGTGCGCCGGCTGTTCGAGCCGCTGATTTCAGAGACCGCCACCCAGGCCTGGGGCAAGGACGCCAAGACCCAGCTGCAGGAATGGCTGCAGGCGCGCCGACAAAGCGTGCCCGACTACCGCATCGAAGCCACCCGCGGCCGCGCACACGACCAGACCTTCGTCGTCGTGTGCACCATCGTCGGCGCCGGTGTGCAGGCCCGCGGCGAAGGCCGCTCACGCCGCGCGGCCGAACAGGAAGCCGCGCGCCTGGTCCTCGAACAACTGAGCGCTGCTCCAGAACAATGACCACCACCTCCAAGCCGCACGCGGCCACCCTGCCGGACGACCTGCTCGATCCGGTGGACGAATTCGCCGATGAAGACGGTCTGAACGACGCGCTGATCGAACTCGACGACGACGGCCAGCCCATCGTGGACGGAGATGACGAGGACGAAGACGACCTCGGCGAAGACGTCGATGAACTGGCCTACGACGCCCCTGACCTGGACACCATGCTCAAGGCGGCCGTCGGCTCCAACGACGGCGACCGCCGCTGCGGCCTGATCGCCATCGTCGGCCGGCCGAACGTCGGCAAGTCGACGCTGCTGAACACGCTGATCGGCCAGAAGGTCAGCATCACCTCGCGCAAGGCCCAGACCACCCGGCACCGCATCACCGGCATCTCGACCCAGACCGACACGCAGTACGTCTTCGTCGACACGCCCGGCTTCCAGACCACCCACACCACCCGCGGCACCGCGGCGCTGAACCGCAACCTGAACAAGACGGTGCAGTCGGTGCTCGGTGACGTGGACGTCGTGCTGTTCGTGGTGGACGCCGGCCGCTTCGGCCCCGCGGACGCCAAGGTGCTGTCGCTGATCCCGCCGGGCAAGCCGACCTTCCTGATCGCCAACAAGCTCGACCTGATCACGCGCCGCTCGGACCTGCTGCCCTGGCTGCAGCAGATGCAGGCCAAGCACGCGTTCACCGAGTTCGTGCCGCTGACCGCGACGAAGAAGGACGACACGCAGCGCCTGCTGGACATCATCCGCCCCTACCTGCCCGAGCAGCCCTGGTACTACGACGCGGACGCTCTGACCGACCGCAGCGACAAGTTCCTGGCGGCCGAGCTGATCCGCGAGAAGCTGTTCCGGCTGACGGGGGATGAGCTGCCGTACACGTCCACGGTGCAGATCGACAAGTACGAGGAAGTCGAGGGCGGGCGCCTGAACCGCATCGCCGCGACCATCATCGTCGAGCGCGATGCGCACAAGGGCATGGTCATCGGCGAAGGCGGCGAGCGCCTGAAGCGCATCAGCACCGAAGCCCGCACCGAGCTGGAGCGGCTGACCGGCACCAAGGTCTTCCTCGAAGTCTGGGTCAAGGTCCGCTCGGGCTGGGCCGACGACGAGAAGCGGCTGAAGAGCTACGGCTACGAGTAAGCCCAGGGCGATTCGCTGATGGCCACGCGCCGCGCTGCGCCTGCTGCGATCGCCGCCTATGTGCTGCACCACCACGACTGGAGCGAGTCCAGCCTGATCCTCGATCTCTGGACCCGCGAGCACGGCCGGATCGCCGCGGTCGCCAAGGGCGCGAAACGGCCGCACTCGCAACTGCGCTGCGTGCTGCTGCCCTTCCAGCGGCTGACCATCGTGCTCGGCGGCAAGAGCGCCCGGCGCGACGCCGAACCCGCCGCCAGCCAGGGCGGGCACGAAGCGCCACCCGATCTGCACCTGCTGCGCAGCGCCGAATGGGCGGGTGGTGGCGCGATGCCGTCCGGCGCGGCGCTGCTGGCGGGCTTCCACCTGAACGAGCTGCTGCTGCGCGGACTCGCGCGCCACGACGCCCACCCGCGCCTGTTCGAGGTCTACGCCGCCACCCTGCCCCGCCTCGCCCCGCACGACGAGGCGCAGACCGCCGCCGCGCTGCGCGCCTTCGAGCTGTGGCTGCTGCGCGAGTCGGGCGTGCTGCCGGAGCTGGACCGGGTGACGCTGACCCAGCAGCCGGTGCGCACCGACGTGCGCCACGGGCTGCATCCCGACACCGGCGTCCACCCGCTGCCCGACGGCGCGGCCGGCCTCGGCGGGGCGACGCTGCTGGCACTGCAGTCGGCCCTGAACGCCTTCGACCTCGGCGCGCTGCAGCAGACCTGCCAGGGCGCGCTCCCCGAGCTGCGCACGCAGCTGCGCCACCTGCTGCACTACCATCTCGGCACCTCGATGCTGCGCACCCGCGCGCTGATGGTCGAGGTGCAGAAACTGACCGACACCGACCGCTGAGCCCTGATCGCTGACCGCCATGAACCCCCTCGTCGCCCCCGAATCGTCCGCCCACGGTGGCCGCACCGCCCTGTCGGTCAACCTCAACAAGGTCGCGCTGCTGCGCAACACGCGCCACCTCGGCATCCCGAGCGTGACCCGCGCGGCCAACTTCGTGCTCGAAGCCGGCGCCCAAGGCCTCACCGTCCACCCCCGCCCCGATGAGCGCCACATCCGTGCGGGCGACGTGACCGACCTGGCCGAGCTGCTCAAGGCGTGGCCGCACGTCGAGTACAACATCGAAGGCAACCCGTTCCACAACCTGATGAACGTGGTCCGCGCCGTGCGCCCGCACCAGGCCACGTTCGTGCCGGACACGGTCGGCCAGTTCACCTCGGACCACGGCTGGACCTTCCCCGACGACGCCGAGCGGCTGCGCCCGTTGATCGAGGAAACGCGCGCACTCGGCGTGCGCGTGAGCCTGTTCATGGACCCGATCCCCGAGATGATGCGCGCCGCGCGCGACGTGGGCGCCGACCGGGTCGAGCTGTACACCGAGGCCTACGCCAGCGCCTGGGGCACGCCGCGGCAGGCCGAGGTGCTCGACCGCTACGTGCGCGCCGCGGAAGCCGCGCTGTCGGTGGGACTCGGGATCAACGCCGGCCATGACCTGAACCGCGACAACCTGACCGACTTCCTGCGCGCCGTGCCGGGGGTGCAGGAGGTGTCGATCGGCCATGCGCTGGTCGCCGACGCGCTCGAACTCGGCTACACCGAGACGATCCGCGATTACCAGCGCTGCATCCAGCGCGCCTTCGCACCGCAACGCTGAGCCAGGACGGACGCCGCGATGGTCTATGGCATCGGCACGGACATCTGCGACATCCGGCGCATCGCCGCGGTGCTCGCGCGGCGCGGCGACCGCTTCGCCGAGAAGGTGCTCGGGCCGACCGAGCTGAAGGTGTTCCACTACCGGCGCGCCAAGGTCGAGGCACGCGGCATCGCTTATCTGGCCACCCGCTTCTCGGCCAAGGAAGCGTTTTCCAAGGCGATCGGCCTCGGGCTGCACGCGCCGATGCAGTGGCGCGACTGCGAGACGCTCAACGAGCCGAGCGGCAAGCCCTTCATCCGCCTGCACGGCGCGCTGGCCGACTGGTTCGCCGCCCGCGACCTGAGCGCGCATGTGAGTCTGACCGACGAGACCGACTACGCGACCAGCTTCGTCGTGGTCGAAACCCGCACCCCCTGACCTCTCCTCCCACGGACCCTGCCCCGCCGATGCACCACGCCCACGCCCCTGTCGTCCTCGATGTCGCCGGTCTCGTGCTCAACGACGACGACCGCCGCCGCCTGCAGCACCCGCTGGTCGGCGGCCTGATCCTGTTCAGCCGCAACTGGCAGGACCGCGCGCAGCTCACGCAGCTCGTCGCCGAGATCAAGGCGGTCCGCCCGGACGTGGTGGTCAGCGTGGACCATGAGGGCGGCCGGGTGCAGCGTTTCCGCACCGACGGCTTCACGCACCTGCCGGCGATGCGCACACTCGGCGAGCGCTGGCTGGACGACGGCCGCCACGGCCCCGGTCACGGGGCGATGACGGCCTGCGACATGGCGACGGCGGCGGGGTACGTGCTGGCGGCCGAGCTGCGCGCGTGCGGGGTCGATCTGAGCTTCACGCCGGTGCTGGACCTCGACCACGGCCGCAGCGGCGTGATCGGCAGCCGCGCCTTCCACCGCGACCCGCGCGTGGTCGGCACGTTGGCGCGCAGCCTGATGCACGGGCTGCTGCAAGCCGGCATGGCCAACTGCGGCAAGCACTTCCCCGGCCACGGCTGGGCGGAGGCCGACAGCCACGTCGCGGTGCCGAAGGACGAGCGCCCGCTCACCGCCATCCTCGCGGACGATGCGCGGCCCTACGAATGGCTCTCGACCAGCCTGACCAGCGTGATGCCGGCGCACGTCATCTACCCGAAGGTGGACAAGCGCCCGGCCGGCTACTCGACGCGCTGGCTGAACGACATCCTGCGCGAGCGGCTCGGCTTCACCGGCGTCGTGTTCAGCGATGACCTGAGCATGGAAGGGGCGCGGCGCGTGCCGGGCGTGCAGAACGGCGCGGTGCTGAGCTATGCCGAAGCCGCCGTGCTGGCGCTGGCAGCCGGCTGCGACATGGTGCTGCTGTGCAACCAGTCGCTCGATGGCGGCAAGGCGGTCGACGACCTGCTCGACGGCCTCACCGCGGCGCTGGAGCGCGGCGAGTGGCAGACCAGCCCCGACAGCGAGGCACGGCGTCTGGCGCTGCTGCCCCAGACGCCGCCGATCCCGTGGGACGACCTGGTGCACCACGCGCCCTACCTGCGGGCGCTGGAGCGGCTGGGGAGCTGAACGCCCTCGCCGCCCGAGGCGCCGGGTGTTCAGGGCGCCAGCACCGCAGGCAACACCCCGCGCAGCGCGTTGCACACCGCCAGCGCCTCGGCACGGTCCAGATCGGCGGGCCAGAGCACCTGCTCGGACAGTGACCAGGCGGGATCCGCCATCAGCGCGGACCGCGCCACGCCCGGCAGCAGCCCCACCGAGACCGGCGGCGTGAACCAGCGCCCGTCCAGCTTCACCAGCAAGGTGCTGCGGCCGCCTTCGGTCAGGGCGCCTCGGGCATCGACGAACAGACGGTCGAACGCGCCAAGCGCCTCCGCCTCACGCACCGCAGCATCGTAGGCCCCGCGCAGGGAGGTCTTGTGGGCCAGCAGCGCGGCTTCGCGCACCGGCACGCGGCCCCGGGGTGCGAGCAGGCGCACCGGGCCGTCCGGCAAGGGTGCCAGCACACCCGATCGGCAGACCAGCCCGCCGTCGTGCGACAGATCGATCCGCAGCCGGTGTACCCGGGCCGCGTCCGTCGGCCATGCCTGCACCGCCGCCCGCACCGCGGCACGCACCTCCCCCGCGCGCACGGTGAAGCCGAGCGCCGCCGCACTGGCGAGCAGCCGCGCCAGATGGGCCTCGAAGCGGCACACCTGCCGACCCTCGACCCGCAGCGTCTCGAACAGCGTGAAGCCCGGATCGGTGCGGGTCAGGAAGCGCACCTTGTGCCGGCACTCCGCGGCCTCCGATGCGGCGTCCGAGTCCAGCACGATGCCGCCGCCCACGCCCAGCACCACCGCCCGCGTGCCGTCGTGCGGATCGGCGGCGCCCACGTCCAGCGTGCGGATCGCCACCGACAGGCAGAAGTCTCCCAGCACACGCCCGGCGGCGCGGTCGGCGGCGTCCGGCACGTCGAGCCAGCCGAGCGCGCCGGTGTAGAGCCCGCGGGGCGAGGATTCGAGCCGGCCGATGACCGACATCGTCTGGCGCTTGGGTGCACCGGTGATCGAGCCGCAGGGAAACAGCGCCCGCAGCACCGCAGGAAAGTCGGTGGCGGGCGGCAGATCGGCCTCGATGGTCGAGGTCATCTGGAACACCGTCCGGTAGGGCTCGACCTTGAACAGCTGCGGCACCCGCACGCTGCCCACCGTGGCCAGCCGGCCGAGGTCGTTGCGCAGCAGGTCGACGATCATCAGGTTCTCGGCGCGGTTCTTCACGTCACGGGCCAGCCAGTCGGCGCTGGCCTGGTCGGCGACCGGATCGGCGTGGCGCGGTGCGGTGCCCTTCATGGGCCGGGTGACGAGCCGCCCCGCCTGGTGCCGCACGAACAGCTCCGGCGAGCACGACAGCACCCAGCGGTCCTGCGGCCAGGCGATCAGAGCGCCGAAGGGCACCGGCTGCGCCGCCCGCAGGCGCCGGTACAGCGCCAGGGGCGTGCCGACGCTGCGGCCGCGCAGGCGCTGCGTGTGGTTGACCTGGTAGGTCTCGCCCGCGCGGATGCGGGCGTGGATCTCGTCGATGGCGGCGGTGTAGGTCACCTCGTCATCGTCCGGCGTCAGGCCGAACACGCCGGCGGGCGCCGGGGTCGGCGCGCCTTCCTGCTGCGCCAGCCAGGCGTCCACCCCGTCCCGCGCGAGCTGCTGGCAGTGCGCGAAACGCAGCAGGCGCAGACTGCCGGGCGGCGCCGCCAGCCCGGCCAGGCGCACGCCCCATTCGTAGTCGGCCAGCAGCACCAGATGCACACCCCGCGCCAGATCGGCCGCGGCCGCCGACCAGACCGTGTCCAGCTCGGCCGGATCCGCACAGCGGTGTTCCCCGAGCCAGCCGGTGTACAGCCGGCTCACCGCCCGGTCGGCGGGGGCGCTGGCATCGTCCAGCAGGGCGAAGACCGGAGCAGGCGAAAGAGCAGTCGAGAGCGGATCGGACATGGTCGGACAGGCGGACGGACAGTGGCACAGGGTGCGGATGATGCGGTGCAAACCAAAACGCCGCCGGGCACAAGGCCGGGCGGCGTTTGGTGGGCGGAGTGCCGAAGCACCCCGCAGGCACGGGCGCACGTTGGCCGATCAGGCCTCGGCGGACTCCGAGCTGGTGGTCTCGAACGGCAGTTGCAGTCCGGCCAGATCGCGGCGTGTCTCGACCAGGATCAGCGGGCCTTCGTCGATCACCACGACCGGACGCGGCTCGCGCGGCTGGCGCACCGGGGCCGGCGTGCGGGCAATGGCGTCCTGGACGGCGCGGACCTTGTCGGTGTCGCTGTTGACCCACTCCAGTCCGGCGCTGCGAGCGATCGCGGCCAGCTCGTCGAGCTGCAGGACATAGGCGGGCGCCGCGGCCGCAGGGGCCAGGTCAGGCTCGGCGACGACCACCGGGGCCGGGGCCGCCGCAGCCGCAGCGGCCAGCTCGACGACCTGAGGCGCTGCACAGACCTGCGCCACCGGAGCAACCGCCACAGCGACCGCATCGGTCGCCACCGGAGCAACGGCCACAGCGACCGCATCGGTCGCCACCGCGGCAG
>Ga0228699_1001474_pt1 | contig 11832 bp, 9 predicted proteins | sample McNCre217_Aug_MG_FD_178016 | JGI IMG/M metagenome (GOLD analysis project Ga0228699, IMG submission 178016) | Freshwater microbial communities from McNutts Creek, Athens, Georgia, United States - 2-17_Aug_MG | ecosystem: Environmental > Aquatic > Freshwater > Creek | place: USA: Georgia...
GAGGGGGGGGGGCGCCGGGCTGGCGGGCTGGGGCGATCAGGTCGCTTCGTGGCCGGCGTCGCTGGCGGGTTGCTGGGCCTCGTCGTAGGCGGCCACGATGCGTGCGACCAGCGGGTGGCGCACCACGTCGCTGGCGTTGAACTGGGTGAAGGCCACGCCCTTGACGCGCTTGAGCACACGTTGCGCGTCGATCAGGCCGCTTTTGGCGCCTCTGGGCAGGTCGATCTGGCTCACATCGCCCGTCACCACGGCCCGCGAGCCAAAGCCGATGCGGGTGAGGAACATCTTCATCTGCTCGGGCGTGGTGTTTTGCGCCTCGTCGAGGATGATGAAGGCGTGGTTGAGCGTGCGCCCGCGCATGAAGGCCAGCGGCGCGATCTCGATGAGGCCCTTCTCGAAGGCCTTGGTCACGCGGTCAAAGCCCATCAGGTCGTACAGCGCGTCGTACAGCGGGCGCAGGTAGGGGTCCACCTTCTGCGTCAGGTCGCCGGGCAAAAAGCCCAGGCGCTCGCCGGCTTCCACTGCGGGGCGCGTGAGGATGATGCGCTGCACGCTGCTGCGCTCCAGCGCATCGACGGCGCAGGCCACGGCCAGGAAGGTCTTGCCCGTGCCGGCCGGCCCGATGCCCAGGGTCAGGTCGTGGTTGAGGATTTGCCGCAGGTAGCTGACCTGGTTGGGCGTGCGGCCCTGCAGGTCGGCGCGGCGGGTGTGCAAGGTGGGGCCGTCTGACGTGGCGGGGGCGCCGCCGTCGGCCGCCGCCGCCTGGGCACTGTGCGCGGCCACCGAGGCCAGCGCCAGCTGCACCACCTCGGCCGCGATGGGCTTGGCGCTGCGGGCGTACAGCCCTTCGAGCAGGCCCACCACGGTTTGCGGCACGCCGCGCGCGCCCTCGATGCGGAACTGCTCGCCCCGGCGGGCGATCGTCACCCCCAGCGCGGCCTCGATGGTGCGCAGGTGTTCGTCCAGCGGGCCGCACAGGTGGGCCAGCCGGGTGTTGTCGAGGGGGGAAAAGCTGTGGCGCAGTTGCATGGGGGGCCGGTGGACTACGGGAAAGGCCTGCAAATTGTCGCCTGTCGCGGGCTTCACGATGTGACATCTCTTGAGAGAATGCACAGATGGGGGGCCCTTGTGCGGCCTTCGTGTCCCTGGGAGTGTGCAGCGATCATGGCGTGGGGTTTCGGTCGATCCGGTTCGGAGGGGGGCAGCACCGCGCCCGTGGCGGCAGAGGGCAGCGCCCGCGAAGCCCAGCGGCGTGCCAACTGGCTGTGGATCGCGCTGTCGGGCCTGGCCCTGGCCGTGGGCCTGGGGTTGCTGATGCTCGCGCTCAACCGCGAAACGGCCAAGCTGGGGCGGGGCGACGTGCCCACCGCCCAGGTGCTCACCCAGGCCCTGGTCAGCGAAGTGGATGGGCCGGCCTTCACCGAGGGGCCCGGTGCCCGCGTGCTGCGCCTGCCGGACGAATGGTCGCAAACCCACCCGGGTCGCCATGGCGCCGTTTGGTACCGCTTCAAGCTCAACGCCCCTGGCAGCCTGTCGCGCAGCGATGTGCAGGCCATCTACATTGAGCGCGCCTGCTCCAATGTGCAGGCCATCTTCAATGGCCAGCCCTTGTATGACGGCGGCCGCATGACCGAGCCCTATGCCCGCAACTGCCTCAAGGCCCACCTGGTGGTGCTGCCTGCGGCGTTGGTGCGCCCGGGCGACAACCAGTTGGACCTGCGGGTGGTGGGTTACCCCTTGAGCGAGGTCACGGCGCGCCAGCGCGCCGCGATGCTCGGCGCCGTCACCGTGGGGCCGCTCGACGAGATGCGCCAGCTCTACGACGACCAGATCTTCTGGGGCCTCACCGTGTCGCAGGTGCTGGCTGGGGTGCTGGGTGTCCTGGGCCTGTTCGCACTCGGCATGGCCTGGGTGCGCCGCCTGGTCTACCTGCTGCACTTCGGCCTGCTCACCATGGGCTGGGCCCTGTTGGGCGCGCGCCTGTGGATGGCCGAGGCCTTGCTGCCCAACGCCGCGCTGGAGGTGGTGATCGCCATGATGTTCGCGCCGCTGACCGGCGTGGCCATCAAGTTCTTGCTCGGCTACGCGGGCTCCAGCCTGCGCCGCGCCATCCAACTGCGCCACGAAGATTGGATCGACCGCGTGCTGTGGGGCCAGTGCGTGCTGATGCCGCTGACGCTGATCGCCGGCCTGGGCTTCAACGTGCTGTTCGATGTGGCGCGCGCCTGGTACGTGGTCTTCGCGCTGCAGGTGTTCGCTGCCGTGGGCTTGTTTTTGTGGCTGGCTGGCCGCGAGCGCCGCCCTGAGTACTGGCTGATGTCGGGCACGCTGGGCGTGGTGTCGGCCGTGGTGGGCATCGAGCTGAGCTACCAGGCCGGCTGGGTGCGCATGTGGGGCGTGCACATCACCCACCTGGTGATGCCGCTGCTGTACGCCGCCGTGGCCGTGCGCCTGATCCAGGTCTATGCCCAGGCCCTGCAAACGGCCGAGGGCGCGCGCAAGCAGCTCGAACGCCGGGTGCAAGAGATCTCGGCCGAGATCGAGCGCAACTTCAACCAGATCGCCGAGCTGCGCGTGGAGCAGATCGCCGAGAAGGAGCGCAAGCGCATCGCCGCCGACCTGCACGACGACCTGGGCGCCAAGCTGCTGACCATCGTGCACACGGCCGACAACGACCGCATCTCTACCCTGGCGCGCGAGGCGCTCGAAGAAATGCGCCTGAGCGTGCGCGGCCTGACCGGGCGGCCCATGGTGCTGTCCGACGCCCTGGCCGACTGGCGCGCCGAGGTGGTCTCGCGCCTGGGGCAGGCCGGCATCGAGTGCGAATGGCGCAACCCCAACGACATCATCGAAGAGCCGCTGTCGTCGCGCACGTACGTGCAGACCACCCGCATCCTGCGCGAAGCGGTGAGCAACATCATCAAGCACAGCGGCGCCTCGCACGTGATCATTGCCGCGGAAGTGAACCTAGAGCACCATGACTTCGTGCTCGTGATTCAAGACAATGGCAAGGGCATCCCGCTGGAGCTCGATGGCCGCCTCGACCGCGGCCACGGCATGACCAGCATGAAGCACCGCGCCAAACAGCTCAGCGGGCAGTGCCTGGTGGAATCGGGGCCGGGCTTCGGCACCATCATCCGCCTGACCCTGCCCCTCGAAATCGCCACCATGCAACAGGCCATGGTTCCCCCACCCGCATCCGGGGGGAGCGCTGTTAGCATGGGTGGTGGTGCCCGTGCTCGCTGACCACGTCGATCCGCGTGCGCACCAGAGAACCTGTCGTGAGGCCCTGACATGAAGCAAATCCTCCTCCTCGAAGACCTGCCGGAAATCCGTGCCTGGCTCAAGACCCTGGCTGTGCAAGTCTTCCCCGGGGCGCAGATCAGCGAGTGCTCGCGCATCCACGATGCGCTGGAGCTGGTCAACGCCGTGCGTTTCGATGTCGCCATGGTCGACCTGGGGCTGCCCGATGGCTCCGGCGTCGAGGTGGTGCAGGCCCTGCGTGAAAAGCAGCCCGACGTGCAGTCGGTGGTGGTCACCATCCACGACGACGACGATCACCTCTTCCCCGCGCTGCAAGCCGGTGCCTTCGGCTACCTGCTCAAAGAGCAGTCGCGCGAGCAGCTCGCCGAGCAGCTGCAGCGCATCGCCCAGGGCGAGCCGCCGCTGTCGCCCTCGATCGCCCGCCGCGTGATCCAGTACTTCACGGCCCAGGCCCGCCTGCAGCCGCCGCAGCCCGACACCGTCACCCCGCACGTGCAGCTCACCGACCGTGAAAACGAGGTGCTGCTGCGCGTGGCCAAGGGCTTCACGCTGCCCGAGATCGGCCAGCAGCTCAACCTGTCGCGCCACACCATTGCCGACTACGTCAAGCAGATCTACCGCAAGCTCAACGTGTCGTCGCGCGCCGAGGCCGCGCTCGAAGCGCAGCGCCTGGGCCTGTTCCGCCGCTGATGCATCGCTGATCTGCCGCTGACTCCACGGACACACCGATCGCATGATTGCCCGTCTCACGGGGGTGCTTGCACACAAGGCACCCCCTTTTGTTTTGGTCGACGTCAACGGCGTGGGCTACGAGGTGCAGGTGCCGATGAGCACCTTCTACAACCTGCCCGAGCTGGGCGCCAAGGTGACGCTGCTGACGCAGTTCATCGTGCGCGAGGACGCGCAGTTGCTGTTCGGCTTCGCCACGGACGTGGAGCGTGAGTCGTTCCGCGAGCTGGTCAAGATCAGTGGCGTGGGCCCGCGCATCGCGCTGGCCGTGCTGTCGGGCCTGAGCACCAACGAGTTGGCGCAGGCCGTGGCCGCGCAAGAGGCCGGCCGCCTGGTCAAGGTGCCGGGCATCGGCAAGAAGACGGCCGAGCGCTTGCTGCTGGAGCTCAAGGGCAAGCTGGCGCCTGCGCTGGGTGCGGCTGGCGTGGTGGTGGCCAACGACACGCAGGGCGACATCCTGCAGGCCCTGGTGGCCCTGGGCTACTCCGACAAAGAAGCGCAGGCCGCGCTCAAGGCCCTGCCGGCCGATGTGTCGGTCAGCGATGGCATCAAGCAGGCGCTCAAGGCCCTGGCGCGTTGAGCCCGCGCCACGAACCGGTGGCAGCGCTTGATCTGAGGCGCCAATCCTGCGCAACACCTGGCATGGGGCACCGGGTTTTCGGGGCATGATCCCAACCCTATGCTGAGAGCGATCCGAACAGGCGCCACGCAGGCGCTGCACGCGGCCACCCTGGCCACCCTCCTGAGCAGCCTGCCCGCCGTGGTGTGGGCCGCAGGGCCCCAGCCGGCCCATGCCGCCAAGCCTGCGGCCAGCGCCGAGCGCGAGCCCAGCAAGGGCGTGGCCGCCGCGCGGGCCGACAATGCCGTCATCCGCATCAAGCCCATGGGCGAGGCGCCGGTGCTCAGCTCCAACAAGGCCTTCTGTGCCGAGATGGTCAAGCGCCTGCCCAATGTCACGCTGGCGCTGTGCAGCCAGGCCGAGCTCTCGCCCATCGTCAACGTCAAGTCGGTCAAGGGCCAGCCCTTGTACCAGCGTGATGTGGTCTCGCCCCGGGCGCGCCTGAAGGTGCTGGTGATCGGTGGCATCCATGGTGACGAGCTGTCGGCCACAGCCCTGGCGCTGCACTGGATCCGCCTGGCCGCCGAAACGCCGTCGAACATCCACTGGCGCTTCATCCCTTTGATGAACCCCGATGGCCTGCTGGGCGCGCAGCCCACGCGCACCAACGCCAACGGGGTCGACCTCAACCGCAACTTCCCCACGCCCAACTGGGACAAGGAAGCGCCGCACTACTGGAACCAGCGCACGCGCAACGACCCGCGCCGCTACCCCGGCGTCAAGCCGCTGTCCGAGCCCGAATCGCGCTGGCTGCACGCCGAGATGGAGTCGTGGAAGCCCAACCTGATCGTGTCCATCCACGCCCCGTATGGCGTGCTGGATTTCGACGGCCCCACGGTGGCGCCGCAGCGCCTGGGCCGCCTGTTCCTCGACCAGGTGGGCATCTTCCCGGGCAGCCTGGGCAACTACGGCGGCGTGCACAAGAAGGTGCCGGTGGTGACCATCGAGCTGCCCAGCGCCTTGCGCACCCCGCAAGAAGGCGAGATGCGCCAGATGTGGCTGGACTTGTTGCGCTGGACGGCCGAGCGCCTGGGCGCCGACTGAGTTCAGCGGGCCGGGGTGTTCAGCGCGTGGGCGGCGCGGCCTGCGCGCTCGGCAGCGTCGAGAGGATGCTCAGCAGCCGCTCGATCTGCAGCGGCTTGACCAGGTAGTGGCTGAAGCCGGTTTGCAGCGCGCGGGCGATGTGCTCGGGCAGGGCGTCGGCACTCAGCGCGATCAGCGGCAGCTTCTTGAAGTCCGGCAGGCTGCGCAGGCGGCGGCACAAGTCCAGCCCGCTGCCATCGGGCAGGTTGATGTCGACCAGGGCCACGTCGGGGTGCTGCGTCTGGATGCAGTGCAGGCCCTCGGCGGCGGTCTCGGCCGAGATCAGGCGCACATGCGGGTACTGGGCGAACATGGCTTCGACCAGGCTGCGGTTGAGCGCGTTGTCTTCGATGTGGACGACGCGCAGCGGCGGCAGCGGGATGGAGGTCTTCGGCGCGCGGTTGGCCTCGCCACTGAACTTCTTGCTGGGCTGCGATTCGGCCAGCGGCAGGTGCAGGGCAAACACGCTGCCACGGCCCAGGGTGCTGTTGACCTCGATGCGGCCATGCATCAGCTCGGCCAGGCGCTGTGAGACGGCCAGCCCCAGCCCGTTGCCGCCCGAGCGGCCCAGCTGCGGGTGATCGAGCCGGGTGAAGGGCTGGAACAGGCGCGGCACGTCGCCGGCGTCGATGCCGCAGCCCTGGTCGCGCACCTCGACGATGCCTTCGCGGTTGTCGGCCGACACCTTGGCGTGCAGCCACACGGTCGAGCCCTTGGGGCTGTACTGGATGGCGTTGGCCATCAGGTTCATCAAGATCGTGCGGGCGTGCTGGCCATCGGCCCACACGGCGGGGCACTGGCAATCCACCACCACGGTGATGTCGTTGGCCACGGCATCGTCTTCGAGGCCCGCGCGCACCTCGCGCAGCAGCACCGCCAGCTCCATGCGCTGCGGCCGCATCTGGTGGGAGGGCTGGTCGTTGAGCTGGGCATAGGCCAGGGTCTGGTCGAGCAGCTGCAGCAGCTGCTGGCCGGCGGTCTGGATGTGGCCCAGGTGGCGGCGGTGGGTGTCGGGCAGCTGCTGCATGTCCATGTCGAGCAGCTGCGAGAACCCGAGGATGGCGTTGAGTGGCGAGCGCATGGCGTGGCTCATGCGGGAGAGGAACTCGGCCTTGTTGGCCAGCGCCACCTCGGCGCCCAGGCGCTGGGCGTGCTCTTGCTCGCCCCGGCGGCGCTCGGTGATGTCGGTGTAGACCTCGACGTAGCGCTGCACCTGCCCGTCGGTGCCGGCCAGCGGCTGCACCGTGCGCGACACCCAGAAGGGCTCGCCGTCTTTGCGGTGGTGGCAGACCTCGAGGTGCTCGATGCCCTCGCCCTGGGCCAGCACCTGGTTGATGCGGGTGATGGTGGCCGGGTCGGTGTGCGGGCCGCTGAGCAGCTCTTCGGGCTGCTGGCCGTGGCACTCGGTGAGCGTGAAGCCCGTCAGGCGGGTGAAGGCGGGGTTGACCCAGCTGATGCAGCGCCGCGCATCGCAGATCACGATGGCGTCGCTGACGCGGTCGGCCACGAGCGCCAGCTCCTGGTTGTTGGCCTGGGCGCGGCGCAGCGCGGCTTGCAGCTGGCGCAGCACCTGGCCTTGCTGCTCGAAGGCATCGTGGCGCACCTTGATTTCGTCGAGCAGGCGCTGGTGGTCGTCGGCCATGGCGTCAGAGATCCCGGAGGGCAGTGCGCGGCGCAGCGAGGCGGGGCGCCAGGTGTCAGAGGTGGCCACGCCTTCGGGCAGGGCCGCGGGGGCAGAGTCGATCGGGTCGGCGGTGCGCAGGTCAGGCATGACAGGCTCCTGGTGTCGCGCCGGCTGGGGGCGCGAGGCAACGGGCTGGAGGGGACTGCGTGCGCCCAAACGGCACGAGCCCACGGGGTGTGCGGCTCGCCTGCAGGCGCTGAGGAAAGTGAAGTGTAGGCACGCCCACGCGAACGCGGGGGGGCAAGTGATCGGGGTTAACCTGGGGGTGGGCTTGACCGCAACGCCTGCAGCCACTACGCAACTTGCGGTACTGTCGGAGCCACGCCCCGTCCGGCGCCCTGCGGCGCTGCCTCCCACCGTTCTGTTTGCCGACGCACACCATGAGCACCGTCTACGATTTCCAGGCCCAGACCATCGATGGCCGCACCGTGTCCTTGTCCGACCACCGTGGCAAGGTGCTGCTGATCGTCAACACGGCCAGCAAATGCGGGTTCACGCCGCAGTTTGAGGGCCTGGAAAAGCTCTGGCAAACCTACGGCAGCAAAGGCCTGATGGTGGTGGGCTTTCCGTGCAACCAGTTTGGCCACCAAGACCCGGGCGCCAACAGCGAGATCGCCTCGTTTTGCCAGATGAACTACGGCGTGAGCTTCCCCATGATGGCCAAGGTGGACGTCAATGGCCCGGCCGCCCACCCGCTCTACCAATGGCTGGTCGAGCAGGCCCCGGGCATCCTGGGCACCAAGGGCATCAAGTGGAACTTCACCAAGTTCCTCATCGGCAAGGATGGCCAGGTGCTGGGCCGCTATGCCCCGCTGGACACACCCAAATCGCTGGCCGACGACATCGAGCGGGCGCTGGCTTGAGCGCGCCGGCTTGGTCCAGCCGCCTGCTCGCGGCGCTGAGCCTGGCGGGCCTGCCCGCCTGCGTGGTGGCACAGGGCGTCGAGCCGGTGCTGGTGGACACCGCTGTGCAGGCCCGCTTCGATCCGGTGCGCCTGCCCGGCGGCGAGCACATGGGCGTGGTGACGACCTCCTGGTTGCTGCACCACGAAGGCTGGTGGTGGGGCCCTGCCGTCTCGGCGGCCGCCACCGGGCATCGCGGCGGCCTGTTCGTGCTGGGGGCGCAAGCGACGCGCCGTTGGGCCTGGCGGCCTGACGGGCTGGGCGTGGCCATGGCCGACGACCCCGATTGGCTGGAAACCAGCGTGGTGGTGGGGGCCGGTGGTGGGGCCGGCGCGCCGGTGGGCGGTGGCCTGATGGTGCTGCCCGCGCTGACCTGGATGCACGATTGGGGCGGTTGGCAGGGTGGCCTGTCGCTGTCGCAGTTGAGCTTCCCCAGTGGGGGCATCCGCAGCCAGCAACTGGGCCTGGTGTTGCAATGGGATGGCGTGTGGCGGCGCTGGCCAGCCAGTGCAGCCGGCGAGCTGGCTGGCGCAGGCCAAGGGCTGATGGCCAGGCATGCGGGGCCGATTCAGCCTGGCGTGCTGGGCTGGCAGCGCGTGCAGGTGCAGGCCGGCTGGTTGCGGCCACGGGGTGCCGCCCGCTTGGGCATGATCGGTGCCCTGGCCGAACACGACCAGGACACGGACCTGTCGTGGACGCTGGAGAGCCACGCGGCCGCCCATGGCGGTGCCGATGGCTACATGGAGGTGTTGGGCGGTGCCGCCTGGCGCATCGGCCTGGACCGTTTGTGGGCCGATGGGCCGGATGCGCGCCGTGGGCCGTCCCTGGGGCTGCGCGCCGCCATGGGCCTGGGCGGTGGCGGTGCCGTGCCCACGGGCGGTGGCCTGTTGGCCAAGGCCGGCGTGCAAGCGCGCTGGCCCATGGGGTGGACCTGGCCTTGGGCTGCGGGCGCCTACCTGCAGCTCGACGCGGGCGGCGTGGTGGGCCAGGGTCAGCACCGTGCGCGCTACCTGATGGCCGGCCTGGGCTGGGATTGGACCGAGGCCTTGCAAGGCCAGCCTGGCCGCGTGCAGGGCTGGCGGGCGAGCGCGAGCTGGCAGCGCCAGACCTCGGCGGCGCGCAAGAGCGGCCAAGCGGCGGCGCTCGACACCATCGGCGTCAAGCTGCAGCCCGATGATGGCGCGGGTTGCGCGCCTCAGGTTCAGGCCCACAGCGCCTATGGTGGCGGCGCTGGGGCGTACTCGCTGGGCCTGGTGGGGCTGGGCTGTGCCACGGCCCCAGGGGCCTGGCAGCTTGGGGCGGAAGCCTCGGTCGGTGCGGCCGGTGGCGGTGGCGTGGCCACCTATGGCGGCGCCGTGGCTCAGGCCCAGGTGTGGCTCGCGACCGAGCTCAGCGAGGCCAGCAGCGTGCAAGTGGGGCTGGGCCGACTGCGCAGCCTCAAGCCGGGCACCGACGCCGTGCCGGCGCTCGACACCCCTGTGGTGGACGTGAGCTGGCGCTGGCGCTTCGGGCAGGTCGGGCGCTGATCACCGGCTGCGCGGTCCCGCGTCAGGCCGCCTGTGGCAGCACCTGCTGCACCGCAGGCAGGTGGCTGAGGTGGCGCTGCAGCACGCGGGCCAGGTCGCCCGCATGGAAGGGCTTGGCCAGGTGGTCGTCCATGCCGGCGGCGTGACAGCGCTCGACGAAATCTGGCGAGCCATTGGCACTGAGGGCGACGATGGGCACGCGCTGGCGCTGCAAGGCGGCCTCGTGGTCGCGCACCATGCGGGTGGCCGAGAGGCCATCGAGCTCGGGCAGGTCGCCGTCCATCAAGACGAGGTCGGTGCGGTGGTGGCGCAGCCAGCGCACGGCCTCCAGGCCTGAGCGCACGGTTTCGACCTCCACGCCCAGGTGGCTGAGCTCGGCCTCGGCCACGATGGCGTTGACCATGTTGTCTTCGACCAGCAGCACGTGGGCCGGGCGCATGGCTTGGGCGTCGTCGCCACCCGAGGGGGCCGGGCTGCGGCCTGTGCGCTCGCTGGGGGCCTGCTGCACCGGCGCCGGCCGCAGGGGCACGCTGGCGGTGAAGGTGCTGCCTTCGCCCAGCACCGAGCGCACCTGCAGGTCGCCACCCATGGCGCGGCACAGCTCGCGCGAGATGGTCAGGCCCAGGCCGGTGCCGCCCACTTGGCGCTGTTGCGTGAGCTGCGCCTGCTGGAAGGCCTCGAAGATGCGCGCCTGTTCGGCCGGGGCGATGCCCACACCGGTGTCCTCCACGGCCAGCAGGTAGGTCTGCTGATCGGGGGCTGGGCGGGCGCGCACGGTCACCTCGCCGTGGGCGGTGAACTTGATGGCGTTGCCGATCAGGTTGTGCAGCACCTGGCGCAAGCGCACCGGGTCGCCCATCACGTAGGCATGGCGGGCGGCGCCGAAGGGGGCTTCGTAGGCGAGCGTGAGCCGCAGACCCTTGTCTTGCGCCAGCACCTGGCTGGTGTCGACCACCTCATGCAGCAGGGCTTCGAGGTCGTAGGCCTGCTGCTGGATGGGCAGGCTGCCGGCCTCCAGGCGAGAGAAGTCGAGCACGTCGTTGATCACGCGCACCAGGTGCTCGCCCGAGCTCTCGACCAGGCCCAGCTGCTGCAGGGTTTCCGGCTGCACCTCGCGTTGGCGCATCATCCGCACCAGGCCCAGGATGCCGTGCATGGGGGTGCGCATCTCGTGGCTCATGGTGGCCAGGAAGCGGCTCTTGGCTTCGGCATGGGCCTCGGCCTGCTTGAGGGCGTCGGCCTTGGCCTGCACGGCTTCTTCGCTTTGCACCCGCAGGCGCAAGAGCTCGATGAGGCGGCGGTAGGAGCGCTTGGCTTCGCGCAGCAGCGCCAGGCACAGGGCGATCAGGGCGCAGCAGGCGAAGATGCCGAGGCGGTCGCCGCGCGCCAGGGCATACAAGCCGTTGGGCACCAGGATGGGCGCGATGAACAGCACGGCGGTGGGAAAGTCGACGTACAGCATGAACACGCCGAGCGCGGCTACCGACAGCAGCACGCTGACGCTGACCACGGCGATGCTGAGGTCGTTGAGGGGCGTGAGGCCCCAGCCCAGCGCGCCCCAGGCGATGGCATCGAACAGGGCCAGCATGCGGTAGGTGTCGTGCGGGCGCCTGGCGCCCAGCGCCGTCATCCGGGTGGTCCACAGGCCATGGCCCAGCCGTGCGACGGACACCGCGGCGCGCGACCCCAGCCAGGCCAGCAAGGCCATCTCGGGCACGCGGCCCCACAGCACCCACACCACGCCCACGGCCATCACGAAGCCAAAGCCCATCGTGTAGTGCAGGTTTTCGAACAGCGCCTTGCGGTGCATCTCGTGCACGCGGCGGTTCAGCTCGGGGTGAGCCGGTTCGGTGTGGATGAGGGCGGTGAGCTGGTTCACGATCAGTCCATTGTTGGGACGATCGGATGACCCGGACACGGGGGAAGCACCCAGCCCGGAGGGGGCGGGTGTCCGCAGGTGTGAGAAAAGTCGCACCTGACCCGCGAATGAGGGGTCAAGTGCCTAGCCTGTTGGGTGGGTCAGCG
>Ga0228699_1001475_pt1 | contig 11830 bp, 11 predicted proteins | sample McNCre217_Aug_MG_FD_178016 | JGI IMG/M metagenome (GOLD analysis project Ga0228699, IMG submission 178016) | Freshwater microbial communities from McNutts Creek, Athens, Georgia, United States - 2-17_Aug_MG | ecosystem: Environmental > Aquatic > Freshwater > Creek | place: USA: Georgia...
AGGGCCTGCGCCTGCCGCACCTCGTCAACCAGCACCTTGAACGGCCGCCCCAGCTCGCTGAGGCGCTCTTGCAGCTGGCGGGGTGACAGGGCCACGTCGTGCCCAGGCATGCGCTGCCACTGCGCCAGCACCGTGGCCACGCCCACCTCATCGCCTCGGGCCATCACGGCCCTGATGGCCTCGCCCACCGTTTGCACCAGGCGCTCGCCTTGGTCTGCAGCAGGCTGGCTCAGGCTCAGGCGCTGGGCCATCAGCGCGTGCAGGCTGGCGTCGGCATGCGGGTTGAGCCACTGCAGCCACGCCACCGGGAAGCGCTCCACCGCTTGCGTGGCGTGCCAGTGCACCGGGCAGCCAGCAAAACGGGCGAAGGCGTCGGCCAGCGCGGGCTCAGGGTGCGTTGCGCACAGCGTCAGCGAGTGGTGCACCAGTTCGCGCCCAGACACCCAGCGCCCAAACGCCAGGCGCGCGCCAAACAAGAAGGCCCAAAAGCCCGCGTGGTGGGGCAGGGGCTCGCCCACGGGCTCATGGTGCAGCGCCACCAACTCGCCTTCCAGGGCCATGCGCACGGCCAGGCTGTCGCACAGCTGGGCCTGGAAGCGTTCGTACACGGCCAGGCCGTCGGCGCCATGGCCACTGCTCATCAGCGCGTAGCCCAGCGGCCCGAGGTGCAGCGGCCGCACCGCCTGGGCGGCCCACAGGCTGATGGCGGGGTCGCCGGTGATGGCCTGGGCCAGGTCCAGCGTGGCCATCCAGTCGCCCAGGGCCACGCGTTGGGTGCCGGCACCCTCGCCCTGCGGCGACAGGCCCATGCGCTGCCACAGCGGCGAGGCGTCGAGGCCGCGTGCGGCCACGGTTTCGGGCAAGACCCGCAAGAGGCTGGATTGGATGCCGGACATCTGTTGATGGGAGGGCGGTGGGCTGCGGAAAGGCGGAGGGGCAGGGCGCGGTGCGGCGGTCAATGGACGCGGGCCTCGGGTCAATGACGGTCGGGCGGCCTGGCGCCACCATGGGCGTCAGCTTCACCACCGAGACCCCGCCCATGCCCCAGGCCGCAGCCCGTTCGCATCATAGGACTGACCACGCCCCGCGCGAAACCGTGTCTCCCCCCGCTGCCCCGCCGGCTGGCGATGGCGCCACCGCCTGGCCCAGCCGCCACGGGCAAGACCGGGCCGCGGCCCGCGCCATGACACAGCGGCTGCGGATGGTGGTGCGCGAGGTGGCCGATCCCGATGAGGCCACCTGGGCGGCCATGGGGCAGGCCCTGCTGCGCGGGGACCCGCTGGCCGACGAGGTGGCCGATTGGATGCTGGCCCAAGGCGGCGCGCGCATGTGGCCCCAGGTGGACCGCTGGCTGCAAGCCGGGCCGGAAGGCGCGGCCGCCGCCGGGGCCCCGGCGCCGGTGGTGGCTTTGTTGCGGGCCGTGTGCGCGCTGCCCGATTGGGCCGACTTGCCCCGCGCCGATGCCGGTGCCCGCGCCCTGCATGGCAGTGGGCTGCACGGCATGATGGTGCTGCGCGATGCCGGCCTGATGGCGGGCTACCAAGCCTCGGCCATCAACCAGACCCTGCTGCGCACCGGCGCCCTGCACGAAGGCGCGCAGCGCCGCGTGGCGCTGACGACCACCTGGTGGATGGTCGTGACCGAGCCCGGCGGCATGCGGCCTGGGCAGCCCGGGCACCGCCACACGCTGCAGGTGCGCATCATGCATGCCCTGGTGCGCCAGCGCCTGCGCCGCGACCCCACCTGGGACAACGCCCACCTGGGCCTGCCCGTCAACCAGCTCGACATGCAGGTGACCTACCTGGCCTTCAGCGTCATCCAGCTGCTGTCGCTGGGCACCACGGGCATGTGGATGCCGCAGGCGCAACGAGACGACGTGATGCACCTGTGGCGCCTGGTGGGCTGGGCCATGGGGGTGGACGAGGCCTTGCTGTGCCGAGACGAGGCCGAAGGGCGCCGCGCCCTGGTGCACAACCTGCTGAGCCAGGCCCCGGCCGACGAAGGCAGCCGCCAACTGGCGCGGGCGCTGATGGACGAGCCCCTGCACCGGCACTACCGCGACCTGCCCGGCCTGCGCGGCCGGCTCAACCGCCAGCGCCACCTCAGCCTGGTCGGCTGGTTCGTGGGGGCGCGGGGCCTGCGGCAGCTCGGCCTGCCCCTGACCCTGCCGTGGTACCCGCTGCTGTGCCTGTTGCCTTTTGGGGCGCGGGCCATGGCGATGGCGGCCGTGCCCCCGCTGATGGCGGCGCTCCAGCGCCGCGGTCGGGCAGCGCAGCGCGATTACCTGGAGATCCTGACCGGGCCCTCGCCGTGATGGGTGATGTGGGCCTGGGCGGCACCGGCGTCAGCGCGGGTAGACTGTGATGTTCACCGCCCAACGATCCTGATCCCGGAGCCCATCCATGTCCACTGCGCGCCGCGCCGCAGCAGCACCGGCCAAGAAGGCCGCCAAGCCCCTCAAGCCGGCCAAGTCGGCCAAGTCGGCCAAGCCAGCCCAGGCCAGCAAGGCCCCGATCGCGGCTTCGGCGGTCACGGCGCTCACCGCCCAGGATTACCTGCGCAAGATCCTCACCAGCCGCGTGTACGACGTGGCCATCGAGACCCCGCTGGAGCCTGCGCGCAACCTGTCGCGTCGCCTGGGGCACAACGTCTTCCTCAAGCGCGAAGACAAGCAACCCGTGTTCAGCTTCAAGCTGCGCGGGGCTTACAACAAGATGGCGCAGCTGTCGCCGAAGGCCTTGGCCAAGGGCGTGATCTGCGCGTCGGCCGGCAACCATGCCCAAGGCGTGGCCATGGGCGCGCGCCGCCTGGGTTGTCAGGCCACCATCGTGATGCCCACCACCACCCCGCAGGTGAAGGTCGACGCGGTGGCCAACTTCGGTGGGGACAACGTCAACATCGTGCTGCACGGCGAGAGCTACTCGGATGCCGCGCTGCACGCCAAGGCCCTGGAAAAGCGCGGCGGCCTGACCTTCGTGCACCCCTTTGACGACCCCGATGTGATCGCGGGACAGGGCACCGTGGCCATGGAGATCCTGCGCCAGCACCCGGGTCCGATCGACGCGGTGTTCGTGGCCATTGGCGGCGGCGGCCTCATCAGTGGTGTGGCCACCTGCATCAAGGCCCTGCGTCCCGAGATCAAGGTGATTGGCGTGCAGATGAACGACTCGGACGCCATGGTCAAGTCCTTCAAGGCGGGCCAGCGCGTCACGCTGGAGGACGTCGGCCTGTTCTCAGACGGCACGGCCGTGAAGCTGGTGGGCGAAGAAACGCTGCGCCTGGTGCGCGAGCACGTCGATGACTTCGTGGTCGTCAACACCGACGCCGTGTGCGCGGCCATCAAAGACATCTACCAAGACACCCGCTCCATCGTCGAGCCGGCGGGCGCGTTGGGCGTGGCCGCGATGAAGCAGTACGCCGAGCGCCATGGTGGCCAGGGCAAGACCTACATCGCCATCAACTGCGGCGCCAACATGAACTTCGACCGGCTGCGCTTCGTGGCCGAGCGCGCTGAGCTGGGCGAGGCCCGCGAGGCCTTGTTCGCCGTGACCATCCCTGAAGAGCGTGGCTCGTTCAAGCGCTTTTGCGAGACGATCGGCCCGCGCAGCGTCACCGAGTTCAACTACCGCATCTCGGACGACCGCGAGGCCCATGTTTTCGTGGGGATGACGGTGCAGCGCAAGGGCGACTCGAAGCAGCTCGCGCAGCAGTTCGTGGCGCAAGGCTTCAAGACCGTCGACCTGACCCAGGATGAGCTGGCCAAGACGCACATCCGCCACATGGTGGGCGGTCGCTCGGCGCTCGCCGAGGGCGAGCGCCTCTACAGCTTCATCTTCCCTGAGAAGCCGGGCGCGCTGATGGGTTTCCTGACCAGCTTGCCGCCGGGCTGGAACATCAGCCTGTTCCATTACCGCAACCAGGGCGGCGACCAAAGCCGCACGCTGGTGGGCCTGCAGGTGCCCAAGGCCGAGCACGACCGCATCCCGGCGGTGCTCAATGCGCTGGGTCACCAGTGGGTGGACGAGACGCGCAACCCGGTGTACCGGCTGTTCTTGCGCTGATCTCACCCAAACGAAAGGCCGCACGAGGCGGCCTGGGTGTCCCACAGCGTGGGTGCTTGGCGGATCAGTTGTTCGCCGGGTTGGGCGTGGCGCCGCCGGGGGGCGGGGGCATGCCGCCTGGGATTTGCGGCATGGCGTTGGTCGGCAGGCGACGCTGGCGCGGCATGCCGGCAGATTCGCCGTCGCGCGGCGGCTGTCCGGGCCTGGGGTTGGTCACATCGGGGTGGAAGGGTGAGTGCACCACGCGCTGAGGCGCGGTGGCAGGCGGCGCCACAGCGGCCACGGCCGTGCCCATCTGTGCGTTGCCCTGCATGGCCGCCACGCTGGGCATGGTGTCTGACTTGAGCACGCCTTTGGGCTCGGGCTGGATGCCCGTGGCTGGCGGGGGCATCAGCGGCAGGTCGAGGTTGACGGACACCGGGCCACCGTTGGGGCCGATGCCGGCGCTGCGCTGGCTGAGCGTGCGCAGCACATAGGTGCCGTCGATCACCATGCCCACGCGCACGGCGCGGGCGGGCTTGCCGTCCAGCGACAGCAGGGCGATGCCGCCCGGGCCGCCTTCTTCGCGCGGGGCCACCACGCCCATGAGTTTGAGCCGCCCGGCCAGCGCTTGCGCTTCGGAGGGCATGGCCGCGGGGCCCGACGAGGCCTCGGGCGGTGGGGCGAGCAGGCGTTGCAGGTCGCCACGCACGGCGGCATCCAGGGTCACAGGGGTGGCGTAGGCAGGCACTGCGGCCGGCTTGGACAGCCAGCGCAGACCCCAGTACGCCACACTGGCTGCGACCGCAGCCCACACGACGAGTGCAAAGAATCGAGATGCCATGATCCGGCCATTATGATGCTTGCGACCCCTGCAGGGTGCCGCAAAGTGGGGGGGCGACCTCGGGTAGATCCCGCATCTGTCGGGCCGCCGTCTCGGGCATGCTGGCGCCCTCTGCACACGGGTGTGGGGGAACCTGCCGGCGCTGGCCGGGTCTCAACGCGCACTGTGAACCCTGAACTGGACACCACGATGTTTTCTCTGCAACGCCGCACGGCCCAGCTGCGCGCCGCCGCCCAGCGCGGTTTCACCCTGATCGAGCTGATGGTCGTGTTGGTCATCATCGGCCTGCTGGCCGCGCTGATCGTGCCCAACGTGCTCGACCGTGCCGACGATGCCCGCGTGACGGCCGCCAAGACCGACGTGAGCAACCTGATGCAGGCGCTCAAGCTCTACAAGCTCGACAACCAGCGCTTCCCGACCTCGGAGCAAGGCCTGCAGGCCCTGGTGACCAAGCCCACGGCCTCGCCCGTGCCGGCCAACTGGAAGACCTACCTGGAGAAGCTGCCCAAGGACCCCTGGGGCAACAATTACCAGTACGCCAACCCCGGCGTGAAGGGCCCGGTCGATGTGTTCTCGTTTGGCGCAGACGGCCAGGCCGGTGGTGAAGGCCGCGATGCCGACATCGGCTCCTGGCAGTGAACGCCGCCGCGCACGCGGCTTCACCTTGCTGGAGTTGATGGTGGTGGTGGCGATGATCGCCATCACGACCGCCGTCGTCTCCTTCGCCATCCCGGACCCCTCCAACACCCGGCTGCAGCGTCAGGCCGATCAGCTGATCGCCTTGTTGGAGAGCGCCCGCTCGCAGGCTCGGGCTGGCGCCATGACCGTGCTGTGGGTGCCGCGCGGCGGCGACGCGGGCGGTGACTTCCAGTTCATCGGGCTGCCCCGCAGCCTGCAGCCGGACCGGCTGACCTGGAGCGAAACCGACATCAGCGCCCAGGTGGTGGGCGCCCAGTCCATCGTGCTCGGCCCCGAGCCCGTGATCGGCCCGCAAAGCGTGATCCTGCGCTCTGAAGACAAGCAACTCGTGATCGGCACCGACGGTCTCAGCCCCTTTGCCGTGTTGACGGGCGATGAACTTGCCGCGCAGCAGTCGGCCAACGGAGGCGCCGGTGCGCGCTGACCGCTTGCAGGGCATGACCCTCATCGAGGTGCTGGTGGCGCTGGCCATCGTCGCCATCGCGCTGGCCACGGGCATCAAGGCGGCGGGCGGCCTGACCAACAACGCCCAGCGCCTGTCTGACATCACCTTGGCGCAGTACTGCGCCGAAAACAAGCTCATGGCCCTGCGCCAGACCAAGACCTTCCCGCCCGTGGGTGACAGCGATTTCGGCTGCGAACAGCTCGGGCAGAACTTCGCCGGCAAGATGCGCGTGACCACCACGCCCAACCCGAGCTTTCGCAAGGTGGATGTGCGCATGTTCAATGAAACGGGCGAGCCCGTCGTCAACATCGCCACCGTGGTGTGGCGTCACTGAGCGGGCCGCTTGACGATGACCCTGCCACAACGCCCCCTGCCGCCCCAGCGGCGCCCCGTGCCCCGCGGCTTCACGCTCATTGAGGTGCTGGTGTCGCTGCTGATCTTGTCGGTGCTGGCGGCCACCTGCTGGAAGGGCGTGGATGCCATCACCTCGGCGCGCACCATTGCCGACGAGCACCTCAAGCGCACGTTGCGCCTGCAGTCGGTGCTCACCCAGGTGGAGGCCGATTTGACGCAGGTGGTGAGCCTGGGCGTGGTCGAGCCTTTGATCGTGGACAGCCGCCACATGCGCCTCACGCGCCGCGCGGCTGGTGGCGTGCAGGTGGTGACCTGGTTCCTCCAGGATGGTCAGCTGTGGCGCTGGGCCAGCCCGACCACCACGGTGGTGGGCGAGGTGCAGAAGTACTCCCTGTCGAGCTTCCAGCTCGATGCCTCGCAGCCGGGCACGCTCAAGGCGCTGGATGGCGTCAACCAGATGCAGGTGTTTTGCTACCTGGGGGGCAACATGGCGAACTGCCAGTCGTCGCGGGTGACGGCGTCGTCGCTGGCGGCTGCAGCCGCCGCCGCGAGCGCAGCCACAGGGGCATCGGGCTCGGGCGGCACCTCGACCGCTGGCATCAACCTGACGGCCGGGCCGCAGCCTCCGCCCGAGGCGGTGCGTTTCCAGCTCGGCATGGGCGAAGGCAGCGGCTGGCAGGGCACGGTCACCCGCGAGATCGCGCTGGAGGTGCAATGACACAGCCCCCACATCTGCTGCTCACGCCACGGCGGGCTCGGCAAGGCGGCGCGGCCTTGCTGATGGCCATGATCATCGTGACGCTGGTGTCCACGCTGGCGGCCTCGATGGTCTACCAGCAGTACCGCGCCGTGCGCGTCGAAGAGGCCGAACGCGTGCGCAGCCAGGGCGTGTGGATGCTCAATGGCCTGCTGGATTTCGGCCGCCACTGGCTGCTCGATGATGCCCGCCGCCGCCCCGATTGGGATGACCTGACCGAAACCTGGGCCCAGCCCATGCCCGAGACGCGGCTGTCGTCTTTCCTTGCGGCCGACCAGAACAACAACTCCGCAGACCAGTCTGAGGACGACACCTTCGGCTCGGGTGGCGTGACCGATGCGCAGGGCAAGTTCAACCTGCGCAACCTCGTCAGCAGCGATGCCGATGTCCGCGCCAAGCAGCTCAAGGTCTTCCAGGCCTTGTGCCAGAACCTGGGCTTGAACGCTGGTATCGCCGACCTGATCCAGCAGCGCCTGATCCTGGCGGATTCGGCCAGCCGCGCAGCCTCCACGCCCGCGCTGCTGCAGCAGATCGGTGGGGCCTCGGGCTTGGCGGCCGCGCCCGTGATGCCGGCCACCTTCGACGACCTGCTGTGGCTGGGGCAAGGCCTCACGGCCGACCTGCTCGAGCGCTTGCGCCCCTATGTGACCCTGTTGCCCGATGACGGCGTGGCGATCAACCTGAACACCGCCACACGCGAGGTCATCGCCGCCGCCATTCCGAGGATGGACACGGGTACCGCGGGGCGCCTGGTGTCGGCGCGTCAGCGCAAGCCCTTCCGCAACCTGCCAGCCGACGTGGAAGCCGTGGTCGGGGTGGGCTACGACCTGAGCCTGGTGGGGATCAAGTCCACCTACTACGAGGCCACGGGCCGCCTGCGCTTTGGCGAGTTCACCATCATGCAGCGCCACCTGTTGCAGCGCGACCCGCAGGCCGTGCGGGTGCTCGACAGCGTGCGCGTCTCTGGCGTGACGGGGCAGTGAGGTGGTGCAGCCAGCGCGCCACGGTTGGTCGGGTTTCAGGACCTGGATGCAGGTATCAATCCTTAAAAGCCCGCTGTTTGCCCGCTCCTACAATGGCTGTGCATCTATGCTGGAGTCGGTTTGCCTCGTCTTGACACCACCTGGCTGCCATCTACACAGGTCTGATCTCCGCTCATGAGCATCCTCATCATCCAGTTGCCCGCCCGCCAGCGTCCGGGCGCCACCCTTGCTGCGGCCGAGGCCCAGGGCGGGGCCGTGGGGGGCGAGCGCGAGTTCAGCTACGTGCTCAGTGTCGACGGCCATTCGGTGGGCCGCCAGGGCCGTGCCGCCGCGCCACTGCTGCCCAAGGCCGACACCGTGGTGGCCGTGATGGCTGAGACCGATGTGAGCTGGCACCAGCTCACCGTGCCCAAGGCCCCGGCGTCGCGGCTGCGCGCGGCGCTCGCCAGCATGCTGGAAGACGCGGTGCTGGACGACCTCGATGACATCCACCTGGCCGTGGCCCCGCAGGCCAAGGCCGGCGAGACCGCCTGGGTGGCCGTGATGAACCACGCCTGGCTGACTGGCCAGCTGATGGCGCTGGAAAAGGCCAAGGTCCGCGTGGACCGCGTGGTGCCCGCCGTGGTGCCCGATGACCCGCCCCAGGCCTTTTTCTCTGAGCAGCAGTCAGGCGAAACCGTCGATGGCGAGGGGCAGCTGCACATGCTGCTCACCTGGTCGTCCACCGACGGGGTGAGCAGCTGGCCCGCTTCGGGCGCGCTGGCCCGCCAGCTGCTGCCCGATCCGCTGCCAGAGACCGCCCGCTGCTTCGCCACGCCCGCCGTGGCCGCGCCTGCCGAGCGCTGGCTGGGCCGCTCGGTCACCGTGCTGACGCCGGCCGAGCACGCCTTGCACGCCGCCCGCTCGCTGTGGAACCTGCTGCAGTTTGAGCTCACGCCCAGCTCCAAGGGCCTGCACGCGCTGCAAGACCAGTGGCGCGCCTTCCTGAGCCCGCAGTGGCGTCCGGCCCGCGTGGGCCTGGTCGCGCTGGTGGCAGCGCAAGTGCTGGGGCTCAACCTGTGGGCCTGGCAGCAAAAACACCTGGTGCAGCAAAAGAAGGCCGCCATGGTGGCCTTGCTGAAAGACACCTACCCGCAGATCACCGGCGTGCTCGACGCCCCGGTGCAGATGCAGCGCGAAACCGAGGGCTTGCGCGCCGCCGCTGGCCAGCCGGGCGACAACGACCTGGAGGCCCTGATGGGCGCCCTGGCCAGCGCCTGGCCGCCGGGCAAGCCCACGGGCGGCCTGCAGTACGACGGTGCCAGCCTCTCGGTGATGCCGCCGGCGGGCTGGGGCCAGCCGGATTTCGATGTCCTGACCGATCGCCTGGGGGCTGCGGGTTACCGCGTCGAGGTGAGCGAGGGGCGCATCGTGGTGCGCCGCGCCCCTCGGGGCTGAGGCCACCGCGCCGCCCGCCCCGTTGCCCTGCACCTGACCCGCACCTGATCCGCACCCCACCCACCACCGCACCATGAGCCAAAGCAGTCCCATCCAAGACGCCCTGCAGGAGCTGCGCCAGAAATGGCAGGCGATGGCCCCGCGCGAGCGCCAGCTGCTGACCGCCGCCGGCTGGCTGCTGGGCCTGACCCTGCTGGTGATGGTGGGCGTGCGCCCCGCCTGGAAGACGCTGACACAAACGCCCGCCCAGCTGCGTGAGGCCGACGCCCAGCTCGACCAGATGCGCAAGTACGCCGAAGAGGCGCGCCAGCTCAAGACCCGCCCGCCCGTGGCGCCGGCCCAGGCCGAGCAGGCCTTGCGGGCCGCCAGCGAGCGCCTGGGCTCGGGCGCCGCGCTGGCCATCCAAGGCGACCGCGCCACGCTCACGCTCACCAAGGTCACCGGCGACAAGCTGGCCGCCTGGCTGGACGAGGCCCGCAGCGCCGCGCGCGTCAAGCCCATGGAGGCCGGGCTCATCCAGATCTCGCCCGGTGTTTACTCGGGCACGCTGACCGTGGGCCTGGGCCCCGGTGCCGGAGGCGGGCGCTGAGCCCGAGCGTGGTCATGGCGGCGTTTTCGCTCAAGGGACAAAAGCTGCCGTGGTGGCGGGGTGCCACCGCGGTCACCTCGCGCTGGCTCGAATCCACGATGGAGATGGCGCGCTGGGAGAACATGCGCCGCGCCGGCCGCCGCTGGGGCTGGTGGGGCGTGGGCCTGGGCTCGCTGATGGGGCTGCTGGCCTTCGCGCCGGCCGCCTGGCTGGCCAACGCCATCACCGAGGCCACGGGGCAGCGCCTGGTGCTGGCCGAGGCCCAGGGCACCATCTGGCGCGGCGACGCCGTGGCCGTGCTCACGGGCGGACCGGGCAGCCGCGATGCGCGCGCCTTGCCGGGGCGCCTGTCGTGGCGCTTGGGGGCGGGCGTGAGCCTCAAAGGCGTGCAGCTGCGCCTGGCCGTTCAGCAAGACTGCTGCATGCCCCTGCCCATGGTGCTGGTGCTGCAGCCCGGCATCGGCCAGACCCAGGTGGACGTGAAGGTGCAGCCTTCGCTCGACAACACCTCGGCCAGCGCCCTGCGCGGCAGCGGCGAGATCGGCCACTGGCCCACCGGCGTGCTCGCCGGCCTGGGCGCCCCGTGGAACGCGCTCGACCTCTCTGGCGTGCTGCGCTTGCAGGCGGCCGACTTCAGCATCGTGCGGGCCCAGGGCCGCATCCGGCTGCAAGGCGGCCTCACGGCCATGCTCGACAACGCCAGCTCGCGCCTGTCCACCCTGGACACGCTGGGCTCGTACCGCGTGGGCCTGCAGGGCGATGCCCAGGGCCTGGCCCAAATCAACCTCTACACCTCAGATGGCGCCCTGCAGCTCAGCGGACAGGGCAGCCTGGGCCCCACGGGCCTGCGCTTTCTGGGCGACGCGCGGGCCCGCAGCGAAGACGACCGCGCGCCCTTGCAGAACATCTTGAACATCCTGGGCCGCACCCAGGGTGATCGCACTGTCATTTCGATCGGATAAGGCATGAAGACCCTTCCCCAACTCCAGCGTCCTCGCGCCTCGGCCCTGATGGTGGCCCTGGCCTTGACTTTCGGGCCGGGCGGCGTGTTGCCGGGGATGCAAGCCTGGGCGGCCAAACCCGCGAAGAAAGCCGACAAGCAGCAGGCCAACGTCACGCTGAACTTCATCAACGCCGAGATCGATGGCGTGTCGCGCGCGATGGCGGCGGTGCTCAACCGGCCGATCTTGGTCGACCCGCGCGTCAAAGGCACGGTCACGCTCTACAGCGACCAGCCCATGACCACCCGCGAGGCCTACAAGCAGTTCATGGCCGCGCTGCGCGGCCAGGGCTTCGCCATCGTCGAGGTGTCCGGCTTGCTCAAGATCGTGCCCGAGGCCGAAGCCAAGCTGCAGACGGGCACCGTCGAGGTGGGCAACGTGGGCCGTGCGGGCGACCAGGTGCTCACGCAGATCTTCCGCGTGCAGTACGAGAACGTGAACAACCTGGTGACGGTGCTGCGCCCGCTCATCAGCCCCAACAACACCATCAACGCCAACACCAGCACCAACACGCTGGTGATCACCGACTACGCCGACAACCTCAAGCGCATCTCACAGATGATCGCGGCGCTCGACGTGCCGCAGACCACCGACATGGAGAGCATCCCGCTGCAGTACGGCGTGGCGGTCGACATGGCCCCGGTGGTGCAAAAGCTGCTGGATGGCGGCGGCGCGGCCGGT
>Ga0228699_1001477_pt1 | contig 11816 bp, 9 predicted proteins | sample McNCre217_Aug_MG_FD_178016 | JGI IMG/M metagenome (GOLD analysis project Ga0228699, IMG submission 178016) | Freshwater microbial communities from McNutts Creek, Athens, Georgia, United States - 2-17_Aug_MG | ecosystem: Environmental > Aquatic > Freshwater > Creek | place: USA: Georgia...
ATTGGTCATCATTTGCACGGCAATCAGCGCTAATATTAAGAAACGCCCACTACGTCCGCGCCAAGATTCCAACAAAACCAAACGAGTTAGTGCAACAATGGTGGTTCTACTTTTTTGAAAACGACTATTCATCATGCAACCTATTCACTATCAAAAAAACATCTATTTTATGAACTTACGTCAGCGCAATCTGACCTGTGCAGGACTTGTTTTAGCTATTGCGCTTCTCCTCATGGGTTCGCCCACCATCGCGTGGGCGCAAGCGCCCATTGTCCTAGAGGCGTCGGGCACGTCAGCGCTGCTAGAGCTGCCGCTCGATTCCACGATCTCGCAGCAGCTGGAATCAGGTGCCAGCGTCCAACTTGCAACAGCTGCTCAGCACCAAGCCTATGGGCTGCCATACCCCGATTGGCTAGCCGACGCGGCGTTCAGCATCAAAAAACGCCCTCTGCAAAGGCGTGCCATTTTGATCACCACTAAGCGCAGCAATCCAGCACTCACGGCGGATGTGCTACTCGTCTTTGCTCAAGCAGGGCGAAAAACCTACCATCCTTTGACCTTGTTTTTTGAGCAGCCCATTCCCAGTTTCTCAAGCGGAACTGCTAGAACGCAGCCACAAACCGAGGACATTGCCAGCGCTTCACCTCCTGCGCTCAGCTCGCCCACATCAGCGGAAGTGCCCCGCCTACTGGTGACAGCGCGTCCAGGCGCTGCACCAACACCAACGCCTACATCAACACCCACGGCATCCCCCAAACAGCCACGCGCTCGCGCTGCACGGCAAACACCGCCTCCGCCAGCTCTTGCGCCCTCCGAGCCAACACCTACGCCAGCAGCAACTGCACAGCCTCCGCTAGCGCCTGCCTCCGCAGCGATTGCGGCGCCGTCCATCGCACCCGCGCCACTGCCTACAAGGCCTCCCGTACTAGCACCAGCACCCACAGCCTCCACGCTCGATAGCGCCGAGCTCATCATCGGCCTGGGGTTATTGGCTGCACTGGGCTATCTGATCTATCGCATGATCAAAAAACGCCGCAACCTCCATCGTGACAAAAAATCTCGACTAGACCCACATACCACCAACGCTGGCGCCAACACGGTCTTTGGCATGAGTGATGAGGCTGCCCATGCGATGCATGCCAAATGGTTACGCCAACAAGCGCTTGGGACGTCAGTCGAACCGCATGGGATTGAAACCAAATAAATAATAAGTACAAACCCTATAGCATGTTTCATGCGAAGTGATTAACATACGGCTGTAATCCAAAAAAACATGGGTTACACGGTTCCCCCCAACTTAGCATAGGAGTTATGACATGAAATCTTCAATTCTCAACACGAAACAGCCTGCGCAGCGAGGCTTTACTCTGGTCGAGATTGCCATCGTCTTGGTAATTATTGGCCTACTCATTGGCGGCGTATTGCGTGGTCAAGAGCTCATCAACTCTGCCCGCATTAACTCCATCGCATCTCAGCAAAGCAGTATTCAAACTGCTTACTACGGCTTTATCGACCGCTACAAATTTCAACCTGGCGACCTCAACGACGCGCAGGCACTCTCCGTCAATACCAACACCGTGGTCGCAAAAACACTGCCCGCCAATGGCAATGTTGAGCTCAGCGATAGCCCTGCATTTTTTAACAACCTCGCCCAAGCTGGATTCTTGGCCTGTACCGCCTGCACCTCAGGCGTGACAGCGGGATCGGGCACAACAGGTGCGACCTACACCACCCAGCCCACCACCTTGACTGCCAGCAACACGATGGTGAATGTTTATGGGCAGGCGCTGGCCTTTTTCAGCGATACTGGCATCAATGGCGGCAGCACAGGCGGTAGCATTGCATTTTTGGCTACCTCTGCCGAAGCAAGCAAACCCATCCTCACAACAGGCGGCGGTTTATCTTCCAACATGCTGGCAGAGTTAGACCGCAAGTCAGACGATGGCACGCCAAGCGGCGGGCAATTCCGCTACACCGATGTCTTGGGCTCTGGCGGTTTATCGACAGCTGCCAGTGGCAGTGCCTACAGCACCACCAGCTTCGCTAAATGTGTCGGCGGCTCGGGAACTACCGCCGCGCCTTACACCTGGATGGCCAACCCTCCTGGCATTTGCCAAGGCGGCTCGATGTTCTAAGGGTTGACTCGTTGACTAACTCAGCCAGCCAGACCAAGCATTTCTTCCGTGCGTAAATCTTTGTCTGTGATGGCCTTATCAACTCCACCACCTCATCATCATGAACTCGCAAACAAACCGCGGTTTCACACTGGTAGAACTGGCGATTGTCATCGTCATTGCCGGCCTGTTGATGGGCGGGGTGCTGCGCGGGCAGGAGTTGGTCAACGGCGCACGAGTGAATGCCTTAATTTCCCAAAAAAGTAGTATGCAAACCGCTTTTTATGGGTTTATCGATCGATTCAAAACCCTTCCTGGTGATATGACCCCTCAACAAGCCATCGCTTTGGGCCCCAAAGCCGCACCAGCCTCAGTCGCTGGTGATGGCGATGTCTTGCTGGCCGATAGTCCTGCTTTCTTTAACAACCTTGCTCAAGCTGGTTTTATTGCTTGTGCGCCTTGCGCCAGTAGCAGCATTATTTCAATAGGTGCCACTGGTACTGCGGCCACTTACATCGTGCCCACAGGGCTCACAAGCGCCAACAGTCCTACCAATGTCTATAGCCAAGCACTAGGCTTTGTCTTTAGCACAGGGGCTAGCAATACGGCACCGTTCGTTGGGTCCAATACCGCTGGCAGCATTGCATTTTTATCCGCAACGCCAGAAGGCGGAAAGCCCCTGCTATTTACAGGGGGATCCATTTCATCGCTCATGCTGGCAGAGATGGATCGTAAATCAGATGATGGCAATCCTGAGACGGGGCAACTGCGGTACACGGATATCACCGCTGCTCAATCGATTACCTCGCCTTTTGTCAGCTCCAGCATATCCAACCACTGCGTCACAGCAACCAGCCCACCCGCTTGGACAACCAACCCTGCGGGTATGTGCCAAGGCGTGTCAATTCTTTAACCCTTTATTGATCTGCTTTGTTTATGAAACTCTCATTCACGCCAGCCAAACAACAGGGGTTTTCACTGGTTGAAACTGCGATTGTTTTGGTCATCCTCGGCTTGCTGATTGGTGGTGTACTACGTGGGCGCGAGCTCATTAATTCGGCACGAACACGCAACATCATCGACCAACAGCGTGCAATTCAGGTGGCTTTTTACGGTTTTCAAGATCGCTACAGCTCGTTGCCTGGCGACCTAACGACGGGGCAGGCCAAATTAATCAATGCCAGCACCTCCGCTGCGTGCGTAACAGCCAGCGATGACGTAGGCGATGGATGGGTTGGCCTAGAGAACAGCCCTGTCTTTTTTAATAACTTAGCGCAGGCAGGATTTTTAACCTGCGTTCAATGCATGGCAACTGCCTGCACCAATGCCGTCAACTACACCATGACGAATCAATTTGGGCACTATTTATGGTTCACCTATCCCAAGCCTTCCACCATGCCGCCCAACAACGGAGCGGGTAGTTACTTTTTGTCTACCCAGGCAACGGAGGGGAGTAAACCTATTTTGAGCACTGGCAGTTTTGTGGACTCGCTGATGCTCGCCGAGATGGATCGCAAGATTGACGACGGCGGCCCCGCCTCGGGTCAGCTGCGTTATGGAGATTTTTATACGGCGGGTGATTCCCCCAGCGGTGCCAGCATTGCAAGCTGCGTCGTCTCAGGGGCGAGCGCTGCGGCGTATAGCTGGCAGGTCAATCCTCCTGGGAAATGCCAAGGGGTTTCACTGTTTTGAAATGAGTTAGTGTGTTGGTATGTAAGTATTTTTATTTTTATTTAATAGGAGAAAGAAAATGAATGGATTCAATATTTATGCATTAGGCGGCCTAGCCGTACTCGCTTTTGGTGCCACCTTCATGTTTGGCAGCAAAGTCAAACGCATTAGAAAGCAAACAGGACTGATCTCCCTAGGCTGGCTAGGTGCGTCATTGCTTGCTTTTGCAGCAACCGTGTCGCTCACGCAAGGCGCGGTGACGCTGGGCAACAACTCAGCGTCCAACTTAGCAACCGCTACGGGCAATAACGCCCTCACAGGCGGCAACAGTACCTGCACAACCACTAGCTGCCAATCCAATAGCACGGCATCCGCTGGTGGTAGTGGTACAACAGGCGGCGCAACAGGTGGAGCCAATGGAACTGCCGCGGCTGGCAGTGGCGGCACAGGCACCACCACAGGAGCTGGCGCAACTGCTAACTCAACGGCAACGGCAACCGCTAACGCAAAATCCACAGCAACCGCCACGGCCAGTGCTACAGCTAGCGCAAGCGCAAGCGCCAATGCGGGCGCGAAAACAACGACAACTGCAACCGCATCTACAGGCACGGGTGTCAAGCTGAACTCGGGCACTGTCAGTGGCAGCGCAGCGCCAAGCACATCGACAACCAGTGGGACAGCTGCAACAGGCACAACCACGGTGACAACACCTGCCACCACGACACCACCTGCAAGCGGCACTAGCGCCGTCAACCCACGGGCTTCTTCTTAAGCTTCATCGCTTAAGGGGTATCCATCCCTTGTATTAAGAAAAGTGAGTTAACTTCGCAAAAAGATGCCTCCCATCCAAAATTTGGGGGGCATTTTCTACCTTTTAGCAACAACTAGATCTTTTACTTTAAGAGTTTCGGCTAAATTCTATAAAAATTACTATTTTCTGGTAATCTATAACCACTATGAAATTAGCATTACTCCCCCTCATTTCTGGCCTGATGTTAACCGCATGTAACCTACCGTTACATGTCCCAAGTGAGCATCATGTCGCCGAAAAACCAATGGCCGCTGCCATCGTCACGCCGCCTAATTTGCGCCCTATTCGACTGCCAGCCATGCCACCCGCCCCTTCGCCCAAAGCCGCGCAAGAGGTATTCAGTGTTGTCGTGAACGACGTATCCGTTAAGACCTTACTGTTTGCGCTAGCTCGCGATAATAAATTAAACGTTGACATTCATCCATCGGTGGGGGGACGCGTCACGCTCAACGCAACCGATCAAACCCTACCTCAGCTGCTAGAGCGCATTGCCGCGCAAAGCGATATCCGTTACGAAATTAATGGCAATCTCTTGCGCGTTCAGCCCGATACGCCTTATCTACAAAACTACACCGTGGATTACGTCAATTTGCTGCGCCAGTCTAGCAGTCAGGTGTCTGTGACTTCGTCTCTTGGCGGATCTAACAATGCTGGCGCATCCGACTCCTCCATCAAATCAACCACGGACAATCGCTTCTGGGATACCTTGATCTCTAATGTTTGCCAAATCGTGGTGACGTCTAATCAAAATAGAAATCAACGAGATGAGCAAATCGAGCGCCAGCGCTTGCAAGACCGCGATGATCGCCTCAAAGTAGCTTTAGAGCTCACCAAAGCGTTGCAACCCAGCCAAACCATAGGTGGGTCAACACCAGCGGGGGCCGCTTATCAAACCAATGCGGGCTCAGGCGGCGCAGCTGATTTAATGCGCCAGGTGCTCGACAACAATGCCAGTCGCGCAACTGCCGCTGGCAATGGAGCACCAACTGCTACCGCAGGCATAGCTGGTGCCGCTGCCGCAACAACAACCAGTACGCCCGCAACGTCTACTTGCGGTGCAGCCGCCATCGGAGGCTCGGGTAGCAATAACAACCCCCTGATGGTTAACAAGGAATCGGGCATTGTGGGTGTTAACACGACATCAAAGGGACATGAGCGTGTTCGCGCGTTTTTGGATCGTGTCATGGCGGGAGCTCGTCGGCAAGTGCTGATTGAAGCCACTGTGGTCGAGGTTGCTCTGTCTGCCACATCTCAAGCGGGTATCAACTGGTCGCAACTGGTCACCTCGGGTGCTGCCAAAGGTTTAACCGTTAATTTAACGGGCTCTTCCGCACTATCGAGCACGAATGCAGCCACCATTAGCTATAGCAACACGTCATCGATTCTGGGTAATATCTCAGCGGCCGTTAGCCTCTTGGAGGGCTTTGGCAAAACTAAAGTTTTATCCAGTCCAAAATTGTCCGTGATTAACAATCAAACGGCCATTATTAAAGTCATTGATAACTATGTTTATATTACGCTGAGCTACACCCCACCTCAGTTCAACTCAACAACGGGGGTGGTTGTGGCTCCCGCCGCATACACCTCCAACATCAATACCATTCCTGTTGGATTTGTCATGACAGTCACGCCTCAAATTGCTGACTCTGGCGAGGTTACATTGAATGTTCACCCCAGCATTACGCGCGTCACAGGAACCATTGTGGATCCCAATCCAGCTTTGCTCAATTCAACTCCGCCAATTACCAATTTGATCCCTATTGTTCAATCGCGTGAACTAGAGTCCGTGCTACGCGTACAAAGCGGTGAAATTGCAGTACTGGGCGGATTAATGCAAGAGTCCAATGAAAGCACAGAGCAAGGCGTGCCTGGCATGAGCCGATCTTCTGTTGCCGCCAGCATAGCTGGGCAGCGAAGTGAAGTGCGGAAAAAAACTGAGCTTGTTGTCTTTATGCGTCCTGTGGTTATTAAAGAAGCCTCTCTAAATGGTGATTACAAGGAGTACAAATCTCAATTACCCACCAGTACTTTCTTCAAAGGTACCGCCTCTGAGGCTTGGGGAGTTCAAAAATGAAGACCAATCAGATTCATTTGCTGTGTTTCATCGTTGGAGCGCTCGTCGTTTCGCTCCCGACGGCCTCGCAGACCAATCGCAAAGTTAAACAGCTAGCTGCGCCAGCTGAAAGCAATGTGAAGGCAGCACAAACTGTTATCAATCAAATTGACCCAACTCCTCAGATCACGCGCAGCGTTCAAAGCGCCTCCGTTGATCCTGACATCATGCGGGCGTACAAGGCCCTACAGCAAAATCAATTCGCACAGGCACGCGAGATTTATAGCCAAGTGCTGACACGAACACCCACTCAGCGTGACGCGCTACTGGGTATTGCCTATGCGCACCAAGCCTTAGGCAATTCGGAACAAGCTCTCTCTACGCTGCGTCGCCTTGTCGAACTCTACCCACTCGATAGCGATGGCATGAGCGCTCTTTTTCTCATTGGGGGCGGCGATTTGCCTGCCGAAGAAACTCGTTTTAAACAAATGCTAGACCGTGCAGAGAGACCCTCTGCTTTGCATTACGTATTAGGTATTTTGTATTATGAACAAAATCGATTTGGCGAAGCAGAACGATCATTCAGCCGCGCTGCTCATATGGAGCCAAACCAGCCCGACTATGCCTACAACCTCGCTTTGGCATTGGATCGCTTAGGTCGAAACAGGGATGCTGCCAAACAATACGTGGTAGCGTTAAATTTAGCCAATCAAACCAATGCTGTATTTAGCCGCGACTTGGCACGAGCAAGACTACGGATTTTAACGGCTGCGCCATGATGCAACACGAAGCCGCTAAGGGCTTGTTACGCAAAGCCGATCGCGAGTTAGCTGACAAACTCCTTGCCGAAAAACATCTCTCGCCAAGCGAGCTCAATATCGCGCTGGCCGAACAAAAACGGCTAGGTGGATTTTTACACACGCACATCACGCGGCTAGGACTGATGTCGGCATCCATTTTGCGCGATGTCAGAGCGGCACTGCTTCAACTCCCTGTTGTCGATATTGCCGCCCAGCGTCCAGACGCAGCGATAGAGCGTTTACTCTCGGGATCTTTGGCTAGGCATCATAAGATGCTGCCTGTCGCACGATCGAATGCAGGGCACGTGCTTTTGGCAGTCACGGACCCTAACGACTTAATTGGCATTGATCAAGTCACGGCTCATCTACGCGGGCAAGGTGTATCGCAAGTCAGACTTGGATTAGCCAGCGATGCAGAGCTGCACCGAGAAATTGACCGCGTGTTTGGCGAACGCGTCACAGTTGAAAGCATTTTGGAGGCGGGCGGTAAAGAGCCGCCGATTGACAAAATCGTTGAAGCGATTTTGCAGCAAGCCTATGACTTGGAAGCATCGGACGTGCATTTTGAACCAGACGAATATTTTTTACGGGTTCGCTTGCGCATTGATGGTGTGCTCAAACAAACCCACTTACTCCACTCTTCGATTTGGTCAGGCTTGGCTGTCAAGATCAAGGTCTTGGCAGGCATGAATATTGCCGAGAATCGACTGCCGCAAGATGGCCGATTTGGCATGAAATTGGGCATTAACGACATTGATTTTCGTGCAGCCTGTCTGCCTACCGCACACGGCGAAAACATTGTGCTACGTTTGCTAGACAAAAATAAAAATATTGTTCCATTTAAACGAGTCGATATCAGCGATCATGCACGACGCTGTATCAATACAGCGGTTGCCAAGCCTGAAGGAATTGTCTTAGTTACAGGTCCCACGGGTAGCGGAAAAACAACCACACTTTACTCCGTCCTATCCTCTGTGAGCACGGAGGATGTAAACGTGATGACCTTGGAAGACCCCATCGAATACCCCTTGCCGTTAATCCGTCAAACTCAAATTACTGAAAAATTAACCTTTGCCGATGGTGTCCGCGCCTTAATGCGGCAAGACCCCGATGTGATTTTGGTGGGTGAGATTCGAGACCAAGAAACGGCCGAGATGGCCTTTCGCGCTGCAATGACGGGACACCAAGTTTTTGCCACCCTGCACACCAACTCCGCTTTGGCTGCCGTTCAGCGCCTACGTGATATTGGCGTGAGCCCCGAAATCTTGGCGGGCAACATGATTGGCGTTATTGGGCAACGTTTGGCGCGCAAGCTATGCGGGCAGTGCAAAGTGCCTGCGCAACTAACTCCCAACGATAAAAAGTTACTCAATGTGGCCGCCGCTGATGTCAGCAACACCCGTATCTACAAAGCCGTCGGCTGTGAATACTGTGGGCAATCGGGCTATCGTGGCCGATTTGTGCTGATGGAGGTGCTTTTGTTTGATGAAAAGATGGATGAGCTGATTGCAACCAATGCAAGTCCGCCAGAATTAGCCCGTTACGCACGCAGCAATGGATTTCTTACGCTGCGCGACGATGCCATCCGCCGCGTCCTGATTGGCGACACCACCATTGAAGCTGCCAGCCGAGTGGTTAGCTTTGCTGAGCGCTAAGCGCTAAACCATATGCCCATATTCGCTTGGAAAGCTCTCACCTCCGAAGGAAAAACCCAGACTGGTCAAAGCCAAGCGATTGACTTGGCTGCACTGGCCGCGCACTTGGAGCAATCGGGACATTTGCTACTCAAGGCGTCCGCTGTCAAACCAGGTTTGGCCTTGATGAAGCCAAAGGTGGGACGCGAACAATTATTAAATTTTAGCTTTCAATTAAGTATGATGATGCGAGCTGGCGTCACCATTTTAGATGCTCTTCGTGATGTCTCCGAAGGAGAGGGCAACTCGGCCATGCGTGAGGTCATTGGCAACTTGATCGAGGGCTTATCCAGCGGCAAAACATTGTCCCAAGCTATGGCAACGCAGCCCAAGATATTTGATGAGGTGTACCTCAATCTCATACAAGCTGGCGAGCACACGGGACAGCTGACTGAGGTTCTTGAAGACCTCACAGAAACACTCAAATGGCAACACGAAATGGCCAGCCAAACACGCAAAGCTTTGACCTACCCCATCATCGTCACCGTTGTCATCACAGGGGTAATGCTCTTTATGCTGGGCTACGTCGTCCCGCAAATCACACAATTACTCAAAACACTTCAAATTGAGCTTCCATGGCAAACCAAAGTACTGATGTGGCTATCGGATGGCGTGGTTAATCACTGGCAAACCATGGGTTTAGTGATCTTTGGGCTTGTTATCTTTTTAGTTTTTTTTGCAAAAGTTCCAGGTGCCATGCAAGGAAGGGTCGATAAATTGAAACTGAGCGTACCCGTGCTTGGACGAGTGCTCTCGCGCATTGCGCTAGCACGGTTTTCCTATGTGCTGGCGATGCTCTATGCAGCAGGTGTAACGGTAACGGATGCACTGAAAGTGGTTGAAAAGGCCGTTGGCAATAAGGCGATGGCCGAGGCAGTTAAAAGCTCACGCATCCAAATCAGCAAAGGTAAAAGCTTATCGACCGCGTTTTCTGGTAGTGATTTATTCCCGCCGATGGTGGTCAGCATGCTGCGCGTGGGAGAGGCTACAGGATCACTGGATCAAGCACTCAAAAATGTGAGCTATATGTACACACGAGAAGCTCGCGACGCGGTGGAGAACTTACAAGCCAGCCTTCAGCCCATTATGACCATCGTACTAGGAGGCATGATGGCGTTGATCATCGTCTTTACGCTAGGGCCTTTGTATATCAATGTCATCGGAGGAGCTAAGTTTTGATCACCCCCCCCCTCTCGCTCATTAAGAGTTTTAGCTCGCTGTATATCCTGCACCTATCGTCAGGTCGCGCGCAGGTCTATCTCAGCACATCCAAAGGCGCCAGCTTGGTGGAATCGCCTAGCGGCGTGCAGCAAGCAGTGGACTTGGTTTTAATTGCCAATCGTGCGCCCAAAGTTCCTTGGGTTATTTTGGTGGACCAAAGCGAAGAGACCTTCTGGGGCGGTGTCATGCCCATCATGCGCGGCGCGGCCAAAAAAGCTTGGATTGATCGCATGTCCGCGCAGTCTGGTAGCGATAGCCCATACCACTGGTCCGAAGTGCAAGGTAAGAGCCGCTCGCAACCCGACAAACTGCGCGTTCTAGGCTACACCCTTGGGCGTCCTGAGGGCTTGACTGCATGGTTGGATGCCTTATTTAACAACCAATCGAGCATACGCGGCGTTTACTCGCCCGTCATGCTCACGCCCTCAGCGCTGCAATTATTGAAAGTCAAACCAAAAAAGGGAACTGACAACCTCACCGTACTCGTATCACCACATGCTGAAGGGCTGCGGCAAACCGTTCTTGTTGAAGGGAGCATCCGATTTTCACGGCTTGCCCTACACCCCGCCAGCAATAGCCCGCAGTGGTTTGACATCGTGTACCAAGAGACTGCGAGGCTGCGTGAATATCTAGTCAGTAGTGGGCTATTGAAGAGTGACCGCGCCAGCATGCAACTATTTGTGACTCAGCCCCCGCTGGCAGGTGCAGAGCCTGTGCAAAACACCAATCGGCCACACACAAAAGACCAGTACCAATGGGTCAACAGCCCCCTAGCGGACTTGCTCTACGTCGCGGCGCTAGCCAAGCACCAGCCCCTCGTTCAGCTGGCTCCACAGCACTACAGCAAGCAAGACTCCAGTGTTCGGCTTTCACACCTTGTCTATGCGGCCTGCGCTGTCGTGGCAGCGGGCATCATTCTTTACCTAGCCGTTGGTTTGGCGCAATTGTGGCAAAAGCAAGTGGATATTGAGGCCGCGCGCGCAGCAACCACAACAGCAACCCAGCAATATCAAGCCATTGCCAAAAATTTTCCACCAACGCCACTGACAGCCGTGCAGCTGACCGATATGAGCGGGAGATGGGAAAAAATTAAGGCCAGCGCACCGCCCGCAATGCGCGAATTACTCGTCATGGCTGGGCAAACGCTGATGCGACACCCTGGCATGGCGATTGAAAGCATCGAGTGGGGGAGCGAAATTCCCGCGCCAAGACCACACGCAAATCAAAGCCCACAGGGGGGCGGGCAAGGCACAGCCAAGGATAAAAAAGATCTGGCTACTTTAGTGCTGGGCGGCACCATTCGCGGCATTGCAAGCGATGACTTACGCGGTACGCGCGATGCGTTATCCAAACTTGCGCTGGACTTCAATCGCAATCCCAACCTGCGCGCAGAAGTGACAAAAAAACCTTTGGATTTAAGCGCCAACACATCGCTCTCGGGATCTGGTCAAC
>Ga0228699_1001482_pt1 | contig 11789 bp, 14 predicted proteins | sample McNCre217_Aug_MG_FD_178016 | JGI IMG/M metagenome (GOLD analysis project Ga0228699, IMG submission 178016) | Freshwater microbial communities from McNutts Creek, Athens, Georgia, United States - 2-17_Aug_MG | ecosystem: Environmental > Aquatic > Freshwater > Creek | place: USA: Georgia...
GAGCTGCCTTACACCAGCACAGTGGTGATTGATGAGTTCAAAGAGGAAATCATCAAAAATGCCAAGGGCAACGACAAACCTGCGATGAAGCGCATTGCAGCCACCATCATCGTCGAGCGCGACGGCCACAAAGCCATGGTGATTGGTGACAAGGGCGAGCGCTTGAAGCGCATTGGCACCGAAACCCGCATGGAGCTAGAGAAACTGATGGATTGCAAAGTCTTTTTGCAGCTGTGGGTCAAAGTCAAATCAGGCTGGGCAGACGATGCGACGCGATTAAAGACTTACGGTTACGAGTAATTGAAACCCACCCGCATCACTTTAGAACCCGCCTTCGTCCTGCATCGCTACGACTGGAGCGAGTCTAGTTTGATTGTGGAAATGCTCACGCGCCATCATGGCCGCGTGGCTTTGATCGCCAAAGGCGCAAAGCGACCTGCTTCCAACTTTCGCCCGGTACTGTTACCTATGCAGCCGCTGCGCATCACCTACTCGGGCGATGCCGAAGTGAAAACATTGAAGAGCGCCGAATGGGTGGGTGGCTATGCCATGCCAGCGGGCAATGCGCTTCTCACAGGGTTTTATCTCAATGAACTGATGATGCGGCTCTTGTTGCGCGATGACCCGCAAGAATTTATCTACGACCTCTATGCACAAACCGTCTCTGTCGTCGCGCAAAACAATAGCTTGATGACGGCTGCGCTGCGTTCGTTTGAGCTTTTACTGTTGCAAAACATGGGCTGGCTACCTGACCTATTCTCGGTAACCCAAACCCAGCAAGGCTTACAGGCGAGTAGTCTTTACAACCTCAACGTCGATACGGGTCTGAGGCTAGCTACCAATGCAGACGTATGGTCCTTACTCGGCAGTCAATGGGAAGCTTTAGCCAATGCTTTGTTAAGCAGAGATTTCTCTCAAGTGCTCACGCATGTCACAACCGCACCGCAAACCACACAGATGCTCAAAAATCAACTCCGAGCGCTCTTGAATTACCATTGTGGACAGCCGCTTAAAACGCCTCAAATGATGACGGCTTTGCAGCAACTTTAAAAAAGCACCATGTCAACATCTCAAACCGCTCTATCCGTCAATCTCAACAAAGTTGCTCTGGTTCGCAATACCCGTCATCTGGGCATCCCCAGCGTGACGCGTGCTGCCATCATGTGCTTGCAAGCGGGTGCCGCAGGCATTACCGTGCATCCACGCCCCGACGAGCGGCATATCAAAGCCGACGACGTACGCGAGCTCTGTGCGCTACTGACACTTTGGAAGGGGCAAGGTCATGTGGCCGAGTTCAACATTGAGGGCAATCCATTTCAAAATTTAATGGCCTTCATTGAAGAGTGCAAACCAGATCAAGCGACCTTTGTGCCTGACTCGGAAGATCAATTTACCAGCGACCATGGATGGGCGCTAGACACCATGGGCGCGGCAGATAAGGCACGTCTGAAAGCTGCGATTGACGCAGCGCATGCTGTTGGCACGCGCGTGAGTCTATTTATGGATCCGATTAGCAGCTTAATGCCGCTTGCCAAGCTGCTTGGCGCTGACCGCGTGGAGCTCTACACGGAATCCTTTGCACGTGCGCACGGCACAGCCAGCCAGCCACAAGCCATGAAGCAATACGCCGACGCTTGTCGCTCCGCAGTGGCCGCCGGCTTGGAAGTTAATGCTGGGCATGATTTGAACTTGCAAAATCTCTCCGATTTTCTAGTGGCTTGTCCTCTCGTTAAAGAAGTGTCAATTGGTCACGCGCTAATTGGCGATGCGCTTGAGATGGGTTATGCGCAAACCGTACAGGCTTACAACCACTGCATTGAAGTGGGGCATGAACTTGCTCCTGTGGCTGGGCCCACGCACGTTCATGGCCCTGGCTGTGGGCATGGCCATCACCACTGACCCACACATTACCGATCAACATGATCTACGGCATTGGCACCGACATTTGCGATATTCGCCGCATTCGCGCCGCGCTAGACAAGCACGGTGATCGCTTTGCAGCACGCATTTTGAGCGAGGGCGAAATGCTGCTCTGGCGCACACGCTCTAGCAAAGTTGCCGAACGCGGTGTGCGTTATCTGGCGACGCGGTTTTCAGCCAAAGAAGCATTCAGCAAAGCCGTGGGATTGGGGATGCGAATGCCTATGACGTGGCGTCTGTGTGAAATAGCCAAAGCCCCGTCTGGCAAGCCTTCCATAGTGTTGCACGGTGTTTTGAAAGAATGGTTTGAGGCCAAAGGTTTGACAGCGCAAGTGAGTGTTTCAGACGAAACCGACTACGCTGTTAGTTTTGTTGTCGTGGAAAGAATTGGGGTCTGACCCTCATTCATGACCAAAATTATTAAAAGGAAATAAATACATGAAGACGAAATTAGGGTCTGACCCCAATTCTTTGCACTCCCCCGTCATTCTCGATATTGCAGACCTTGCTTTATCTGCTGTTGATAAAAAACGCCTCAAGCACCCCCTTACGGGCGGTGTGATTTTGTTTGCTCGCAACTGGGAAAGCCGCGATCAGCTGGCTGCACTTTGCACGTCAATCAAAGCGGTGCGATCTGATTTACTTATCTGCGTCGATCACGAGGGCGGACGCGTGCAGCGCTTTAAAACGGATGGCTTTACGCATCTGCCGCCTATGCGGGATTTGGGCAAGCTTTGGCTCAAAGATCCGATAGCGGCTACTAATGCTGCCACCGGTTGCGGCTACGTGCTGGGCGCGGAACTACGCGCTTGCGGTGTGGATCTGAGCTTCACCCCTGTGCTCGATTTAGATTGGGGCGACAGCGGCGTGATTGGTGACCGAGCCTTTACGGCGGACGCCCGTGTCGTCACCTTATTGGCTAAGAGCTTGATGCACGGCCTGCTTTTGTCGGGCATGGCAAACTGCGGCAAACACTTTCCAGGCCATGGTTTTGTAGCGGCTGATTCGCACACGGACATCCCTGTGGATAAACGTTCTCTCACTGCGATTTTGAAAGACGACGCAGCGCCTTATGACTGGCTATCCTCCACGCTCACCAGCGTCATGCCAGCGCACATCATCTACCCCAAAGTGGACTCTCGCCCTGCTGGGTTTTCAGGCAAATGGTTAAACGATATCTTGCGCGGCAAACTCAATTTTCAAGGTGCCATTTTTAGCGATGATCTCAGCATGGCAGGCGCAAGGCTCATTGACGGCAAAGAAGTTTCGTATGCCCAAGCAGCTAGTGTGGCTCTTGCTGCGGGATGCGATATGGTGCTGCTATGCAACCAATCCGTCGATGGTGGCGCAGCGGTAGATGAACTGCTAAATGGCCTGCAGGCCACAATAGATAAGGCTTGGCAACTATCTTCGGTAAGCGATCAGCGCAGATTAGCGTTACTCCCACAAGCGCCTTGCGCCATGTGGGACGAGCTGATGACACAGCCGCATTACTTGCACTGCCTCGACCTCATTGCTCAACTTTAATTACGTTACTCGACCAATCGCACAGCTGACAAATGACTTGGCTGTGGCAATGCCGGATGCAAAACCGCTGACGCTGCCGACCTCGGGATAACCCATTGTTTTCAGCTTGTCGAGCACGGCAGGGCGCAGTGCCTCGCTCGCACTCATGCTGACTTGATTCGTGTCGTTATTAACAACCACATCAGCTACGCCATTAATAGCGCTCAGCCCCTTCACAATGGTATTGGCGCAGCCGCCGCATTTGAGGTTTTCGATTTGAATGTCCATGCTCTTTCTCCTAGTTAATCCTGTTAATTGGGCGTCACTTGAATCACACCACGCATACCTGCTTCGTAATGACCAAGCTCAAAGCAAGCCATCGCAAGCGACTCGGCTTTATCGAAATGCCATGTCAAGGTGCCTTGCTCACCAGCCGCCAGCGATATGGCGTTCGCCATGTCATGCTTGTGCGAGCCAGTTTTCATCTTTTTCATCTGCTCAGCATGCTCCACAAGTTCTTTTTCGTTGCCGATCACCCACTCATGGCGCATCTTTCCCGAGTTCTTTAATGTGAAACGGATCGTCTCGCCTTGCTTCACTTGCAGTTGCTCTGGTGCAAATCGCATGTGGTCCAGCATTTCTATCGTAATTTCCCGCATGTTTTGACTTTGAGTTTGACTCAAAGTAGCAGTAGCGCTCGCTGCGTGGCCGTGCGAATGTCCATCACCACCGTGATCATGGGATTGCTCAGAGACGCTCAGCATGCGCCAAGCAAGAGCTGAACCAGCAACCACCAAAGCAGTCGCCACTAAAGCATAAAGCGCTGCATTTTTTCGACTCGCCATACTGCCACCTTCCATCACGTACATCGCGAGCACACTCAGAGCAAAACCCAACGGAACAACCCACAAACTACGCTCCGGTGAATCTGGGAAATGCTGCAAGCCGCCCGTAAAAAAACCAATGCCAATAGAAAAAACAATACCTGCTCCAAGCACATCACGCCAAGTCTTGCTAGTTCCAACTTGATGGCGCATCTCAATCCAAGCGCCCAAAAGGTAGAACAGCACACCAAAACCTGCCGTCCATAGCGAGCGTGACTCACTAAAAAAACCATGATTGACTGCACCAGCAATAAAGCTGATGCCGCCGTATTTGAGTACGGTTGAAAGGTGTGTGGATGAAAACGTCATTAAAAATCTCCTATTCCTAAATAAGTGATTTGAGTATCCTAAAGTCAACTCGGATGTCATATGATTTGAATCACATGACAATCCATTCTTCAAACTTACCTAGCGATCTAGCTACTCTGTTGCCAGCGCCGCTCCATGCGCTCTGTCAAACCGAGCATTACAAGCGGGGAACTCATCTTTTCCATGCTGGACAGACCCCAAAATGGATGTTTTTTGTGCTGACGGGTGAAGTCACTTTAGAGCGTATCGGTAGTCAAGGCGACAACGTTGTTTTGCAGCGCACGCGTCATGGTTTTGTGAGTGAAGCTAGCTTGCAGTCCCCTGTTTATCACTGCGATGCGCATGTGGCTTTAGAGGCTGATGTGGTGTGCGTTCCTGTATCTGCGTTACTGGGCAGCTTGCAGCAAGATTCGGCTTTCGCGCTACGCTGGATTGGCATGTGCAATCGTGAAATTAGACATCTACGCCTGCAATGCGAGCGCATGAGCTTGAAGACGGTGCAAGAAAGACTGCTTCACCTGATAGAGACAGAAGGTCAATCGGGTAACTACGATATTGCCTCTGGTCTTAAAACACTAGCGAGTGAATTAGGCGTCACGCACGAAGCCCTTTACAGAACACTAGCCTTGCTTGAAAAAGCTGGCAGGCTACAACGCGCAAGCGGTAAACTGAGCCTCAAATGAATACAAACCGTGGCCCCCAGCGTATCGTCTGCCTTACCGAAGAAACCACTGAATGGCTCTATCTACTAGGCGAGGAGCGCCGCATTGTCGGCATCTCTGGCTATACCGTGCGACCAGCAGGCGTTAGGCAAGCGCATCCGCGTATTGCTTCTTTCTTGGACGGCAAGATTGAGCAAATCCTTGCACTCAAGCCCGATCTGGTGATTGGCTTTTCGGACATGCAAGCAGAACTTGCGAACAAGCTCATCCGTGCTGGCTTGCAAGTATTGATTACCAACCAACGCAGTATTGAAGAGATTTTCGATACGCTGCGCTTGGTTGCGGGCATGGTGGGTGCATCCGCCAAAGGAGATGCCTGGGAGAGCAAGACCAGAGAAGCCTTCAAAGCTATGCAACTCACCAGTCAAAGCTGGCAAGCCCTGCCGAAGGTGTACTTTGAAGAATGGGATGAGCCCATGATTAGCGCTATCCAGTGGGTATCTGAGCTGATTGGCATTGCGGGCGGCACAGATATCTTTCCCGAGCTTGCAACGCAAAGTTTAGGCAAAAACCGCGTCATTACTGATCCACTGGAGCCTGCGCATCGGCTCCCAGACATCATTGTGGGCAGCTGGTGCGGAAAGAAATTTCGCCCAGAAAAGGTTGCTGCAAGGGCAGCATGGCAAAATGTACCCGCAATAAAGAAAGGGAATTTATTTGAAATAAAGTCTTGTGACATTTTGCAACCTGGCCCCGCAGCTTTAACCGATGGACTAGCGCAATTGCATGCGATTTTTGCAAACTGGCATGCTAAAAACTTGAATGACTAAGAAAAATTTACACGTACTCTTTTTTGCTTTATTTCTTTTTTTCTTTGTTCTATCGTTTCCGTTAGCGTCATGGGATTGGCATGGTCGATTGCACTCAGAGGAACGCGTCGTTCTTTACGCCATTAGGATTTGGTTGTATTGGGCGCAGTTTTCGGTGCTGCCGCTATTGCTTGCAGTCATCACCACTCGGTGGGATAAAACAGATAGAAAAAAACTGAGCCTGAAAGTCGTTTTTTGCATTGGTTTGTTTGGTGTCATTTGGGCAGAGCAAATTGAGCCTCAGATATTACGCGTACGGCATACAACGATTCAAACAGAAGGAATCACAGCGGTACCAAAGCCACAATCCATCAAGATTGCATTGATATCTGACATTCACTGGGGAATATTTGGACGTGATTGGCAGCTGCAACGCGCCATCGATCGTGTTGCATCGCTTGATGTTGACGCCGTTTTTATGGCAGGTGATTGGACATACGAACCTTCGCTAGACATGGATGCAGGATTTGCACCACTGAAGCAATTAAAAGTCCCGATATTTGCCGTACTGGGCAATCACGATTTAGAAAAACCAGGTCCTAAAGTAGCTGATCAATTAGTGAAAGCATTGGTTGCAAACAATGTGCAGTTTGTAGAAAAAAAGACGATACCTTGGAAAGGCTGGCTCATTGTTGGTCTCAACGACTTATGGGGTGGACATCCGCGGGATGAAATCGCCCCTTTATTTCACCATCCTGCATCCAATCGGTTAGTGCTGACACATCAGCCCGACACGCTGTCATTACTCCCGCCAAATGCCATGCAAGTGGGCTTAGCTGGTCACTCACATGGGGGGCAAGTTTATGTACCCTTTGCCACCGAGTGGCAGTTAGAAAAGTCGATCAAGTTGGGTTGGTACGATGGGCTCTACAAGGCGCCAGCTGGTCAAGTTTTTGTAACGCCGGGTCTTGGCATGACAAACCTGCCATTTAGATTTACAGTTCCGCCGACTATTGACGTACTCACCATTCAAGTGCCATGATGCGACCATGCAAACTATCTTGCGCACCCTCGTATTTGTCCTTGTAGCCCTACTGGCAGGCTGTGCCTCGCCAAGCTATTACCAAGCTGCAAGCGAAAGCGAACGCTTTTTTGGCTATACCGATCGCCAAGTCGACGGTCCCTTGTTCCGTGTCACGTTTGTGGCGGGGCCTGTTGCCAATCTGGATCAAACATATGCATTTACGATCTACCGCGCAGCAGAGCTAGCGCACAGCAAAGGCGCCACCCATTTTGAGGTGCTAGAAGGACCTGTAAACAAAGATGCAATCGAGCGATTTATTGGCAAAGCCACAGCCATCAATTCTCGTGCATTTGATGGCAAGGAGCTAGAGCTGCTCAGCGCTCCGCTGCCTGCACCGCCAACCACATCGTACATACAGTCTGTTCGTTACTACACACCCAATTACATTTACGCCCCTATTCAGCCCCCGCCTCCACCAGTGCAAATCAGCCTATTAGTCCGCTTGCTAAACGCCCCCTCACTAGATCCTGCCCGTGGTTTTGATGTGAGCGATTTACTTGCAAGGCTTGGGGCAAAAATTATTCGTCCACCAGTAAAAACCATTTAACAACTCTTCACTACACATCATGCAAAACCCTATCAATCACTTTAAACAAGCACTCGCAAACAAACAAACGCAAATCGGCTTTTGGCAAGGTATGGTGGGCGCCCTTTCTGCCGAAGTTTGCGCTGGTGCAGGCTTCGATTGGTTGCTTATTGACGGTGAGCACAGCCCTAACGATTTGCAAACACTTATGCATCAGCTGCATGTTTTAGCGGGCTATCCCAAGACCACACCAATTTTGCGTGTCCCCCACGGCTATGGCGATGCGGGCGCAGCCAACATCAAACAATATCTTGATCTTGGTGCGCAAACGCTACTTGTCCCGATGATTGATACGCCAGAGCAAGCAGCGCATGTAGTCAGCGCAACACGCTACCCACCAGAAGGCATACGCGGCGTGGCAGGTGGACGCGCTTCTCGCTGGGGACGTATCGCTGATTACGCAAAAGTGGCAAATGAACAAATTTGCGTATTGGTTCAATGCGAATCTGCCACATCGCTTGCCAACTTAGAAGCTATCTGCGCCGTCGAAGGTGTGGACGGTGTATTTATTGGTCCCTCAGATTTAGCCGCATCGCTGGGCTACATTGGACAACTGCAACACCCTGAAGTGTTGCGCATCATTGATGATGCTATCAATCGCATCACCAAAGCAGGCAAAGCAGCAGGCATCCTGACTGCAGACGAAAAACTTGCCCAGCACTACATCGACATCGGTACCTTGTTTGTTGCGGTAGGACTAGATAGCAATATCTTGCTGCGCGGCACTAAGGCATTGGTCGACAAGTTCATGGGCGGCAAGCCCACTGGGACAGCAAGTGGTAGTGGGTATTAAGAGGTAGGCTTACTGCGATCTTTAGCGATGGCAAACTGCGGAAAGTAGCGCATCACCACATCGCCTTGTAAATCCCATGCTGTGCATTGATTGAGATGTTTGGGCTGCTCGGTCACTTCGCTCGATTTGATTTTGCTGTTGTTGCTGCGGTACGGATACACCGTTTGATATGCCGCCGTGGCAGCGCCAGATAATAGCTCCCGCACATGGGTGCAACCTTGCAAACCACCAATCGCGCCTTCAATTTTCTTTTTCCATCCGCGCCCCATTTGCAGACCAATCACGGCACGAATGGGGTCAATGGCGGGGCGGCATTCTAAGTAAGGCGTGTAGGGCATAGCGGCGGCGATGTCGTGGATGACCATATCGTCGTCGATGGTGATGCGAATCAACATGTTGTGAATGGCCGCGTCTGTTGGCATGTCGCCCCGATAACCAAGGCTAATGGGGAAACTTTTGCTATCACGCAGTTCGCCTTCAATGTCCCACAAGCCATCATCGCGCAGATAGCCACGGTAAGTAATCTTGCGGTCATGCAAATGGCGACGCGGCGCAGGTACAGGCAAGGTTGGGAGTGCAGTGATGTCTGTCATTTCGGTTTTCATGACGTTTATTTTCACTCTAATTTTGATGGATAGACAAAATTTAGAATGCGAGTATGAACACGTCCACAAAATCAACCGATATTGCCCATCACTTTCACCCTGACGAATGGGCCGCTCGCCAAGAGCTTGCCTATTGCTATCGTGTCTTTGCCATGCTTGGTTGGACGGAGATGATCTACAACCACATCACCGTGCGCTTGCCAACCAGCGTGAGCGGCGGTGAAAAGCAATTTTTGATTAATCCGTTTGGACTGCATTACTCGGAAGTGACGCCAGAGAATTTAATCAAAACGAATCTGGCGGGCGACAACCTGAGCAACAGCCCCCACCCCGTGAACCCCGCTGGCATCGGCGTTCACACGGCTATCCACCAAGCAATTGATGGTGCGCACTGCGTGATGCACATGCACACCACAGCGGGCGTGGCGGTGGCGTGCACGGCGACGGGCCTCGCGCAAAACAATTTTTACTCAGCGCAGCTTCATAACTTAGTGGCGTACCACGACTTTGAAGGCATCACGATTCACCCCGAAGAATTGCCCCGTTTGATTGCAAACATGGGCGACAAGCCGCTTTTGATTTTGCGTAATCACGGGCTTTTAGCTGTAGGCGAGACACTACCTCTTGCCTTTGCGCGAATGTGGACACTACAACGAGCTTGCGAAATTCAATTGGCGCAATCAAGTTTGGGAGCGGCAATTCCTGTACCCGAGGCTGTTGCAATAAAGACCACGCGGGACTCGTTCCAATTTAACCCAAACACAGGCGCAGGACAGGATGTGTTTGATGCCCTTGTACGGCTTTTGCCAAGCAAGCCGTAATTGCTGGGATGCTTCCCTCTCAATAATCAACGTTTCGTCGCAAGCCACTGGTGTTGCGGCTGCAGCTCTGGACAATCACTACTTATGAAAATCCCTTCCCTACCTAAATGGCTCAAATGGGCACTAACTATTCTCATTATTGTTGGTATCGTCATGTTCATTGGCAAGGGGATCGCCAATCGCAAAGCTGCCGCTAGTGCCCTAGCAGCTGCAGCAGAGGCAAAGAAAGCTAATGTCAGTATTGAGTTGGTCGCATCTGACACAGTCATCGCCAAGACCATCACACTAGCTAATGGATTACCCATTTCGGGGAACGTAAGAGCTGCAAACAATGCTGTCGTTAAGGCCAAAGTAGCAGGTGAGCTGCGCGGCCTCGTTGTTCGCGAGGGCGATACGGTTACTGCAGGCCAATTATTGGCCACGATTGACACAACAGAGTTTTTAGCGCGTCAAAATCAAGCGCAAAAAACAGCTGATGCAGCAAAAGCGCAGGTAGATATTGCACAAAAGAATTTTGATAACAATAAATCTCTTGTCGAGCAAAACTTTATCTCTAAAACGGCACTTGACACATCATTAGCTACGCTAGAGGGAGCTAAGGCAAGCTATGCGGCGGCTGTGGCAGGTGTCGATGTAGCCAAAAAATCTCTAGACGACACCAAAGTATTCGCACCTATTGGTGGCCTGATCTCGGTACGTAACACTCAGCCAGGTGAGCGCGTCGGTATAGACGCCCGCATTGTGGAAATTGTTGATCTGTCCCGTTTAGAGCTAGAAGCTGCGATTGCGCCAAGCGACTCAGTCGCAGTGCGTGTGGGTCAAACTGCACTGCTAGACATCGAAGGCACAAGTAAAGCCGTACGAGCTCGCGTGGTACGCGTCAATCCTGCCGCGACTGCAGGCTCACGTGCAGTCTTAGTTTATTTGGCACTGGAGAGCGCGGCAGGCTTGCGCCAAGGCTTGTTTGCTCAGGGCACGCTTGCTACAAGCAAGGTAGATGCTTTAGCCGTGCCCATGGATGCGGTGCGCAGTGACAAGCCCGCACCCTACGTACAAATAGTCGAGAACAAAAAAGTGGCGCATAAAACGGTGACGCTTGGTGCGCGTGGCACTGCTGGCGGCATCGATTACGTGGCGGTACAAGGCATAGAGAACGGCGCAGTAGTGCTGCAAGGCAATGTGGGAGCGGTGCGCGAAGGCGTGTCGGTCACAACGGCTAAGGTGAACTGATATGTGGTTCACCCGCGTTTCACTTCAGAATCCGGTCTTCGCGACCATGATGATGCTATTGCTCGTCGTGCTTGGTGCGTTCTCCATTCAAAACCTCAAAGTCGATCAATTCCCCAATATCGATATCCCTGTCGTAGTGATATCTACGGAGTACCCTGGCGCATCGCCCGAGGTGGTAGAGAGCGAAGTCAGTAAAAAGATTGAAGAAGGTGTAAACGCAGTAGCTGGCATTAGTGCCGTCACATCGCGCAGCTACGAAAACCTCTCAGTTGTTGTCTTGGAGTTCCAACTCACCGTTGATGGTCGCCAAGCCGCCATTGATGTACGAGAAAAAGTCGCCGCCATCAAACCCAATTTACGCGCCGAGGTGAAAGAGCCGCGTGTGCAGCGCTTTGATCCATCTAGCAAGGCTGTATGGTCGGTCGCTGTGCTACCGCAAAAAAGTGCAAGCGGAAAAACACAAAGTGCGGTCGAACTCACCAATTGGGCTGATCAGGTGTTTAAAAAGCGCCTAGAGAATGTACGCGGCGTAGGTGCTGTGTCGATTGTGGGGGGCACCAAACGCGAGATCAATCTCTAT
>Ga0228699_1001483_pt1 | contig 11787 bp, 8 predicted proteins | sample McNCre217_Aug_MG_FD_178016 | JGI IMG/M metagenome (GOLD analysis project Ga0228699, IMG submission 178016) | Freshwater microbial communities from McNutts Creek, Athens, Georgia, United States - 2-17_Aug_MG | ecosystem: Environmental > Aquatic > Freshwater > Creek | place: USA: Georgia...
CGGCTGAAATGATGTTGCGCTATATCGGGTGGCACGAAGCGGCCGATACGCTGGTGACAGCTATGGCTGTGACCATTCAAAGCAAGAAAGTGACTTATGACCTTGCCCGCTTGATGGACGGAGCCTCCCAAGTGTCGTGCTCTGGTTTTGGGCGAGAGATGATAGCGAATATGTAATTAATAGGCCAAACGCTCTGGCTTAATTTCCTGCAAGATAGTGGTTGCAATTTCTTCAATCGATTTGGTTGTTGTCGATAACCAGCGAATGCCTGATCGGCGCATCATGGACTCGGCCTCCGCCACCTCCATACGGCAGTTGGCTAGGCTGGCGTAGCGTGAGTTGGGGCGGCGCTCGTTCCTGATTTCGGATAGGCGAGCAGGCAAAATAGTCAGTCCAAATATCTTGTGCTGATGCGGCACAAGTGCTGGAGGCAGATGCTGACGTTCAAAATCTTCGGGGATGAGTGGATAGTTACTGGCTTTGAGGCCGTATTGCATGGCTAAATAAAGTGATGTGGGTGTTTTTCCGCTACGGCTGACACCCACCAAAATTACGTCCGATTGCTCTAAGTCGGTATTGCTTTGCCCATCGTCATGGGCAAGGCTAAAGTTGATGGCTTCAATGCGGTCGTGGTAGGCCTTGCTTTTGCTGACATCGCTAAAACGGCCAATGCGATGATTGCTTTTGATGCCCAGTTCAACTTCCAGTGGATTGACGAAGGTGCCAAACATATCCAGCAAGAGACATTTTTGTTTGCAACCTTCCTTAATCACGTGTAGCACGTCCATGTTGACTAAAGTGGTGAACACAATTGGTTTATTACCATCGCCTTGAGCGCAGTGATTGATTTGCCTGACTGCTAGGTGCGCCTTATCGACTGAGTCAGTAAACGGCAGGCGAATATGGGTGGCTTCCAACGCAAACTGAGCAAGAATTGCATTGCCAAAGGTTTCTGCCGTAATGCCAGTACCGTCTGAGACGAAAAAAATGGTTCGCATACGCTTGTGATCCTTTTGATTTTTTTGCAAGCAGAAAATCTGCGTTTTATAGTGCTTCAATGCGAGGATTTTTAGATGCAAGAAATTGTCCCAACTCGCTTGGCAACTCTGAATAAATCGTCATTGACTCCCCTGTACTTGGATGCGTTACTTGCAGGCGCCACGCGTGCAGAAACATGCGCCTGAGCCCTTGCTTGGCAAGCTGTTTATTCCGCTCGAAATCGCCGTATTTATCATCACCTGCAATCACGTGCCCTGCGCTTTGCAGGTGAACACGGATTTGATGCGTGCGCCCTGTTTTGATGGTGACTTCTAGCAAGCTCATGGGTTCAGAGGGTTGGCTGGATAGAGCCTCCCGTACTTTGACCAACGTCACTGATTTCATGCCATTGGGGTCATCTTTTGCGACGACTTTGACGCGACGCTCTTCGTTGCTATCTAAGAATTTATGCAGTGGCGCGTCAATGACTTTTCTATTAGGTGGGTAGTTGCCTAGCACGAGTGCCAGATAGGTTTTTCCTGTTTCACGTTCTTTAAATTGCGTTTGTAAATGGGTAAGGGTGCTTCTGCGTTTGGCAATCAACAGCACGCCTGATGTCTCGCGGTCTAGTCTGTGGACTAGTTCTAAAAATTTAGCATCTGGCCGTGCCCGGCGCAATTGCTCGATCACGCCAAAGCTCACGCCTGAGCCGCCGTGTACCGCTGTGCCTGATGGTTTGTCGATGGCCAAAAAATAATCATCTTCAAACAAAATGGGAAACTCTTTGCCTGGCGCGGGTTTGTCGATTTTTTCTTGGATTGAATCCGAGACGCGTACGGGTGGCACGCGGATGATGTCGCCCCATTTGACTTTACTGCTGCTCTCGGCGCGGCCTTTGTTGAGGCGAACTTCGCCGCTGCGGATGATGCGATGGACGTGTGTTTTGGGTACGCCTTTTAAAATTTTGAAGAGAAAATTATCCAGCCGTTGCCCTTCGCTGCTTTCGTCGATAGTGAGGTTTTGCACGGCATTCATGGTGCAAGCACCACGCGAAGCTCTATACGTGGCAAGGGCTGTAGCCGAGTTGCCACAATGCGCCCAGCGCTCAGGCTGGTGGTATCGGCCTCCCAGCCCTGTGATGCCTCGCGTGCCTTATCCTGATTGCCCTGCAGCCAATTGAATAAACTAGAAACGGGAAGATCAGCCCCTGTAATTTGTTGCAATGCGGCAGCCAAGTTGGAGAAATTCCGCTGCGTTTTGCCATCACTAATCGTGGCAAAGTTGCTGCCCCACACCACTTGCGCTGCCTGTGTGCCCAGTGGCGTGAAGAGATGAAGTTGACCCGCTGCGGCATCCCCCATTAAGGTAAACGCCGCTGATGTTTGCTGCGGCGACTGACCCTCAGTTGCATCAATTTTGATGCTGAGCCTGCCGGACCACTGTGGCTGCTCGCTCGGTGACAGTTTGGACGGGGCGGCGCAGCCTGCCACTAGCGCTGCGAATAAGGCTGCGAATACGGTTGCTTTCGAGAGGGTTTGCTTCCACCTTGGCGCTCTCATAAGCTCACCCCCAAGCGTTTCAGCGTTTCAAGCAGCGTGGGATTGTCTGCTTGAATGAACTGAGCTTTTTTCCATATTTGCCGGGCTTCGTCTTGCCGACTCATTCGCCATAGCACCTCACCCATGTGGGCGCCAATCTCTGCATCCGCGCGGGTTTTATACGCGGCTTGAAATGCTTTGAGTGATTCATCTAAACGCCCCATCCGAAATAAAACCCATGCCAAGCTATCGACCATGTAGGGGTCGTTGGGTGCGATAGCGAGTGCGCGCTCGATCAACTTTTTTGCTTCTTGTAGGCGAATTCCACGGTCAGCCAGTGAGTAACCCAGTGCGTTGTAAGCCACGGCGTTATTGGGTTGCAAGCGGATCACTTGCTGGAGTAGCGCTTCCATTTTTTCGTAGTTCTTTGCTTTTTCGTGTAGGGTCGATAGCTCATACAACAGTTCAATGTCTGTCGGATCGGTCGCTAGTGCTTTATCTAAGGTCTGAATGGCTTTCGGTACTTGCCCATAGTCACGCATCAATTTGACTTGAGTCATTAATTTGGTGCGCGCCTGCGCTACCGTTTGCTCGGGTAGTTGCTCAATCAGTGTGAGTGCCGCATCGACTTTGCCTAGCTTTGCCATGATGGATGCTTTGCGTAATTGAGCAGTCAATCGCTCTTTGTCATCTTCGATTTTGCTGAGCCAGTTTTGCGCTGCATCGTATGCTTTGTGATTTTCAGCCAACTGAGCAAGTCCTAAATAAGTTTGAACGTAGCCTGCGTGGTTGGTAGGTAAGTTGATTTTTTCGGCAAGCGCTAAGAAGGTGTGAAAGGATTGTTCGGCGGCTAAGAACTGGTTCTCCTGCAGCTCAAGCGCGCCTTTCAGCAGCCAGCCATCAATGGCTTGTGGGGATTCATTGGTTAAGAGTTGGAGTTGTTCCAGCGCCTCGTTGTATCTGCCCGCATCTACTTGCGCACGCGCAATGGTCAAGCGTGCTGCTGTTTTTGTTGCCAAGCTGGAGGTTGGAGCTGCGACGTAGGGAGCTAGGATTTTGAAGAGCTCGTTGGTTGCAGCTTGCTTGTCTGGAATGGCGGAAAAGTAGCGTGTTAAGCCCACGATTGCTGCTGCACGATCCGTCTCGGGTGTGAGATCTAAAAACCTGCGCAGTGGCGGCAGGCTATTGGCGTATTGTTGCTGGGCATAGTTAATTTGAAACACATAGCTCTGGGCAAGTGCGGATAGGGGGAGCGCTTTGGCCCACTCTAGCGCTACATTGCGAGCTGTGTCGCCTTCGCGGGATTGGAGTGGAATTTGGGTGGCACGTTCAAACAATTGATCGGTGGGGTTTTGCCTTGCTAGTTCTAAATAAATAGCGAATGCTTCGGCAGGCCGATCATCCACGCGTGCCAGCTCAGCGACGAGGATACGGTAGAACATCTGTGCTTCCATCTGACTGTTAGCAAAAACAGAAGGAGTCAACAGTAGCAGTAGGCTAAAAATAAAAGATTTCATAGGAGGCATGATAATTCAAGGATGCCTGAATTACCCGAAGTAGAAGTCACGCGTCTCTCATTTGCTGATCGTATTGCAGGTGCCCGCATCGTTGCGATGCGCATGGGTAAGCCACTGCGCTGTCCGCTCTTTGGTGCATCTGGCCCAAGCCCCCACAGTCTGGTTGACCGAATCGTGCTGGGTGTGCGCAGGCGCGGTAAATATTTGTTGCTCGATATGAGCCAGGGGCTGCTGCTCATTCATCTTGGCATGTCGGGTCGCTTGGTCTTTTCAGGGCTGGTTTTGCCACCCCCAGGTGCACATGATCATTTTGATTTGCAAACGACTCAAGGCACGCTGCGTTTGCATGATCCGCGTCGCTTTGGGGCTGTGGTGTATGCCGAATCAGAGGATGCGCCCATCGCCCAAAAGCTGCTAGGTCAACTAGGTGTTGAACCGTTTGGTCCTGCATTCACGACAACTTATTTTCATCAGCACCTGCGCACTCGAAAAAGTCCGATTAAGCAAGTATTGCTCTCAGGCAAACCCGTTGTAGGCGTTGGGAACATTTATGCCTCGGAAGCCTTGTTTCATGCCGCTTTAAGACCACAAACGTTGGCAAGTCGTATCGGCAGAGTACGGGCTGATAAGTTGCATGCTGCGATTGTGCTCGTGTTGACGCGCGCGCTGGATTTAGGAGGCTCGACTTTGCGCGATTTTGCAAATGCCCATGGTGAGGATGGCCATTTTCAGTTGCAAGCTGCGGTTTATGGTCGCGCGGGCTTGCCTTGCCACGTTTGCCAAGCCCCCATTCAAGTCCTTCGCCAAGGGCAGCGATCAACGTTTTATTGCACTAATTGCCAGCGTCCGTGATAATCCTGCTCTATGGATATTTCATTTCCCACCTCACCAACTGACGGGTTGACAAAGTCTGTATCCATGATGCAGTCGCAGTTCAATCAGCATCAGCTTTGGTGCGTGGGGTTTGCTAAGCGATTAACGGCATTGGCTGAATGGCTGGAGCACAATAAGCTTGCCGATGCAGCCGTATATGCCGAAGTCAATCGACTGCGGTATCAATTGTCGAGTCAGCAGGTGATGGTTGCCGTTGTGGCTGAGTTTTCTCGTGGCAAATCTGAGCTCATCAATGCGTTATTTTTTGCACACTATGGCAGGCGAATTTTGCCCGCAGGCGCTGGTCGTACCACCATGTGTCCTGCTGAAATGGCTTGGAATCCCATGCTTCCCGTTAGCATTCGATTGCTGCCCATTGAAACACGCAAGGAGGCGGGCAGTATTGCGCATTGGCGTGTACGTCCTGATGCGTGGATCACGTTCACTTTGAATCCCGAAGAGCCTGCCGAAATGGCTCAAACGCTGCATAAAGTCAGCGAGGTTCAGCGTGTCAGCGTCGAGGAGGCGACCAGATTGGGATTTTGGCTGCCCGATGGCCCCAATGGCGAGCGCCATCTCGATAATCCCGTGCCTGATCGGCTAGGTCAGGTCGAGGTGCCTGTTTGGCGACACGCCTGCATCAATATTCCACACCCCTTGCTTCAGCAAGGTCTGGTAATTTTGGATACACCAGGCTTGAACGCAGTGGGTGTAGAGCCTGATTTGACAATGGCGCTGCTAGGACAAGCGCAAGCCACCTTGTTTATTTTGGGAGCCGATACAGGGGTCACCAAATCAGACCTGGATTTGTGGCGCGAGCACCTCAGTCACGCGGCTGCGGCGCATATTCCGCGGTATGCGATTTTGAACAAAATTGATACGCTCTGGGATGATTTGAAATCCCCAGCCGAGGTGACGGCCGAGCTGGAAAAGCAATGTATCGACACCGCTCAGTTGCTGAGTATCAACCGTCAATCGGTGGTGGCGATATCAGCACAGAAGGGCTTGGTCGCCAAAATTCAGCATGATCCAGAGCTTTTAGCGCGTAGCGGTCTGCTGGATTTAGAAGCGATCTTGGGCGGGCATTTGGTGCGCGAGCGACAAAGCATCATTCAGCAAAATTGTCTGAGTGGCATGACGCGACTGCAAACCTCGGCAGCACGTGCGCTAGAGCGACGCTTTCGTGACACGACGGAGCAAAAAAATCATATTCAATCCACGGTGGGGAAAAGCGCGCAAACCTTAGAAGCCATGTTGGCCAGTATGGCCGTGGAGAAGGCGCAAGTAGGGCGGGCTGGCAAGGAGTTTGGCCGACTGGAAGAGATCTGCCTAGCGGGCGTGAACCAAGCCTTATCCTACATTAGCACGCCCAGTCTTAAAGCGCGAATGCATGCGATGAGTAAGGCTTTCAGTGACCGATTGCTCAAAATAGGGTTGCGGCAAAGCTACGAGGAGACGTTTGATGCTCTTCAATCCGATCTTCATCACTGCGAGGCCGAGATGGCGCGGCTCCATAGCGAGTTGTTGCTAACCATTAAAAACATCAACACACTGCACGGATTCGCTATTGCCTTAATGTCTGCGCCCAAGCTAGGGGGCTTTGCCGATAAATTGACCAACATTCGGTTGTCGTATTTGCATCATTTGGAGTTTACGCATAGCTGGCGGCTCCTCAGCCATGACTATTCTGAGCGGCTTGTTCAAACTTTATGCATGCAAATCAGGGTCATTTTTGAAAGTGCCCATGCCGACATTGATACCTGGACGCATTCAACGGTGCAAGTGCTGGAGACCGAATTAATGGAGCGAAAGCGAAGCTTGGCTAAACGGATGGCCGCAGTGTCAGGCGTGCAGACCTCTAGTGCTGACACCGATGCACAAATTGCGGTGCTGGACGCTCAATTGGAGGCCATTCGCGCGCAGGGTAGGCGGCTCGTCGCGCTTTCTAAAGAAATGGGCAGCGATCTCAATGCCCATGCCCAGCAAAATTTAGGCGTTTGAGTTGGCTCTTAGCTTTGCCGATCAAGTGATTCGTTGGCAAGCCCAAAGCGGACGCCATCATCTGCCATGGCAGCGCGATAGAAGCCCTTATTCGGTATGGCTGAGTGAAGTTATGCTCCAACAAACGCAGGCAGCGACAGTTGAGCATTTTTACCCTCGCTTTTTGGCCGCATTTCCCACCGTGCAAGACCTGGCGCAAGCACCCCTAGACGATGTGCTCGCGCTTTGGAGTGGCATGGGCTACTACACCAGAGCGCGTAACTTGCACCGTGCCGCCCATCAGGTCATGCAAGACTTTGGCGGCGAATTTCCAAAATCGGCGCAAGCGCTAGAGCAACTGGCTGGCGTGGGGCGTTCCACCGCAGCTGCCATTGCCGCTTTTTGCTATGGCGAGCGCGTGGCTATTTTGGATGGCAACGTCAAGCGCGTGCTGGCTCGCGTGCTGGCCTTCGATGGCGATTTATCTGCTGCGCGCCAAGTCAGCCTGTTATGGGACAAAGCCAGTGAACTGCTACCGACGCATCGACTCAAACAAAACATGCCAGCTTATACACAAGGCTTAATGGATATGGGCGCAACCATATGCCATGCTCGCAAGCCAATCTGCACGGTCTGTCCCGTGGCATCTGGCTGCAAAGCCCGCAGCCAGCAGGCCTGCGAGACCTACCCAGTTAAAACAAAAAAAATAAAACGCAGCACGGAGTCCATTTGGCTGCTACACGCCACGCGCCAACAGGCGCAGTCGCCGCAGGTTTTGTTGCAGCAGCGGCCTACCGATGGCACTTCTAAAGTATGGGCAGGACTGTATAGCCTGCCACCCTTTGAGAGCGAAGCCGCGTTGCTGGCCGCGCTTCCCCTTGCAGCTCAACCCCAGTTGGTGTTTGAACCCGTGCGCAAGCATGTGTTAACGCATAAAGATTTGTGGCTGCATATTGTGCAGTTTGATGCATCAACCCACAGTAAACTAGCTTCGGTAGGCGTTTGGTATCCCACAGCGAAAGCTCTGCAGCTTGGATTGCCAGCACCGATTCGAAAAATTTTAAAACCTCCCTCGATCACAAGGACTCACGATGTCAACAGCAACTTATAAAAACACCCAACTCTTGATTGATAACCAATGGTGCGATGCAGCGGATGGCAAGACGATGCCCGTTGTGAACCCAGCCACGGGCCAAGAGATTGGTCGGTTGGCTCACGCAGGTATTGCAGATCTTGATCGCGCACTAGCAGCGGCTGAGCGCGGTTTTGCGCTGTGGCGCAACACCCCTGCGCTTGAGCGCTCTAACATCATGAGAAAGGCCGCCGTGCTCATGCGTGAACGTGCAGGCGAGATTGGCCTGCTCATGACGCAAGAGCAGGGCAAGCCGCTGGCAGAATCCAAATTAGAGGCCTTGATGTCTGCCGAAATTATTGAGTGGTGCGCCGAAGAAGGCCGCCGTACTTATGGGCGGATCGTACCTGCGCGCGGCATGAATGTGTCAGCACAGGTGCAAAAGCATCCCGTGGGCATCGTCGCCGCATTCACACCTTGGAACTTCCCGATTAACCAAATTGTGCGAAAAATGTCAGCAGCGCTAGCAACGGGCTGCTCCATCATCGTGAAAGCGCCAGAAGAAACGCCTGCATCGCCAGCCGCGCTCATCCAAGCCTTTATTGATGCGGGTGTGCCGCCTGGTGTGATTGGTTTGGTCTATGGCCATCCTGCTGAGATTTCCAGCTATTTGATTGCCCATCCTCTGGTGCGAAAAATTACCTTTACAGGCTCGACCCCTGTGGGTAAACAGCTCGCCGCGCTGGCGGGGCAGTACATGAAGCGCTCAACGATGGAGCTTGGCGGCCACGCTCCCGTCATCATTGCCGAAGACGCTGATATTGGCCTTGCACTCAAAACAGCAGGCTCGCTCAAGTTTAGAAATGCAGGTCAAGTCTGTATTTCGCCGACGCGGTTTTTAGTTCACAACGCGGTTAAAGCCGAGTTCAGCAAAGGCCTTGTGGCGCTAGCAGAAAAATTGAAAGTGGGCGATGGTATGGCAGACGGCACGCAAATGGGTGCTCTGGCAAACCCACGCCGCTTGCAAGCAATGCAAGCCTTGACAGCTGACGCCCGTGCCAAGGGTGCAACCGTGCTGACGGGCGGCGAGCGCATTGGCACGGTGGGCAACTTCTTTGCACCCACGGTGCTGACGGATTTGCCCATGGATGCGGATGTGCTCAATAGCGAGCCCTTTGGCCCGATGGCTGCTATCCAAGGCTTTGACACCATCGAAGACGCGATTGCTCAGTCCAACCGTTTGCCGTTTGGCCTTGCTAGTTATGCTTTTACGAAGTCGCTCAAAACGGCACACTTGCTGGGTCAGCAGCTCGATGTTGGCATGCTGTGGATCAACCAAGGCGGCGTGAGTTGGGCTGAAATGCCGTTTGGTGGGGTCAAAGACTCAGGCTACGGATCTGAGGGTGGCACGGAAATCTTGGAGGCGTATTTGAACGTCAAGGCTGTGTCAATCGCTTGCGTGTAATGAGTCAAAAAAATACCACTAACACCTGCGGAAAAAACTTCCATTGGCGACATCATTTCTAGGTTGGCGGGGTTAGGTATTTCCACGCAAACATCAACACGCGCAAGCATTCAGCCCAAAAGCAAATTTGGTTTGCTGCCTGCACGCAATGATGTGACGCTGCGCCAAACCTCAATCGATTGGTCGCGCGTACTGGGGCATGGGCAAGTGAGCGATGTTTATTAAATCGTATCAATAAAGCTACGCAATTTGTCCGACCTCGAAGGATGCTTCATCTTACGCAGCGCCTTGGCTTCGATTTGACGCACACGCTCGCGCGTCACATCAAACTGTTTGCCCACTTCTTCTAGCGTGTGGTCGCTGGTCATCTCGATACCAAAACGCATACGCATCACTTTGGCTTCGCGCGGTGTGAGGCTATCCAGCACGTCTTTGACGATATCGCGCAGACCCGCTTGCACCGCAGCGTCCATCGGTGCGGTGTTGACCGAGTCTTCAATGAAATCGCCCAAGTGTGAATCGTCATCGTCACCAATTGGTGTTTCCATCGAAATGGGTTCCTTGGCGATCTTCATGATTTTGCGAATCTTGTCTTCTGGGATCTCCATCTTCTCGGCCAGCATGGAAGCAGTCGGTTCAAACCCGTGTTCTTGCAAGTGCTGACGCGAATAGCGATTCATTTTGTTGATGGTTTCGATCATGTGCACGGGGATGCGAATCGTGCGGGCTTGATCAGCAATTGAGCGCGTAATTGCTTGGCGAATCCACCATGTGGCGTAGGTGGAGAATTTGTAACCACGGCGGTATTCAAATTTTTCAACTGCCTTCATCAGGCCGATGTTGCCCTCTTGAATCAAATCTAAAAATTGTAAGCCGCGGTTGGTGTATTTTTTAGCAATTGAAATGACCAAGCGCAAGTTGGCTTCGATCATCTCCTTTTTGGCGGCGCGGGAGCTGCGCTCACCATCGTTCATTTGCTTGTTAATTTCTTTGAGCACATCTAAAGGCACCACAAGCTTGGCTTGAAGTTCGATGAGACGTTGTTGTTGATCTTGGATAGGCGGGATATAGCGAGCAATCGTTTCCGACCAAGGTTTGCCAGCTTTGGCTTGTTTCTCGACCCATTTCAAGTTGAGTAAATTGGGTGGAAAGTCTTTGATGAAAGTCTCTTGTGGCATGCGACATTTTTCAACCACAATGCGACGCAGTTCACGCTCTTTTTTGCGTACATCCTCAACATAGCCGCGCATTTTTTGGCAAAGTTTGTCAATCGTTTTTGCGGTGAAACGAATCAGCATGACCTCGTCTTGCATTGCTTTTTGCGCTTTGATGTAAGCAGGCGATCCGTAACCATCTTTGTCGAACGCTTTGTGCATTTTTTCAAAGAGCTTGCGAATATTTTCAATGCGCGAAAGAGCTTCTTTTTTGAGTTCTTCCAGTTTGCGAGTCATGGCCTTAGACCCACCTTTGCCATCGTCATCTTCTGCGGCATCGTAGTCGTCAAAATCTTCTTCAGCGACGTAGTCATCCGCTTCATTCGGATTGACAAATCCGTCAACGATGCTGGAGACAACCACTTTGGGGTCGTTGCGAATATCTTCCGCCATCGCAAACACTTCGGCAATGGTTGCGGGGCAAGCGCAAATCGCCTCCATCATGCGATTGAGGCCGCCCTCAATACGTTTGGCAATTTCGATCTCGCCTTCGCGGGTCAAGAGCTCAACCGTGCCCATCTCCCTCATGTACATCCGCACAGGGTCTGTTGTACGGCCAAACTCGCTATCCACGGTCGTCACAGCGGCTTCGGCTTCTTCTTCGGCTTCTTCTTCGCTAGCAGACGCGCTGGTGATGTTGTCGGCAAACAGCGTTTCGGCATCGGGTGTGGACTCATAAACGGCCACGCTCATATCGTTGAGCAGCGAAAACACGACTTCTAGGGTTTCTGCATCAACCAGCTTGTCGGGTAGATGGTCTTTGATTTCGGGGTGCGTGAGGTAGCCGCGTGTTTTGCCCAACTTAATGAGGGCTTTGAGGCGTGAGCGGCGCTTGGCAAGATCCTCTTCGGACAGCACGGTGTCGTCGAGTCCAAATTCTTTCATCAAGGCGCGCTCTTTCGCCTTGGAGAGCTTCATGCGAAGTGGCTTGACCTTTTCGGCTGTTTCGCCTGCAACAACAATCGGTTCGCCTTCTAACTCGTCCTCAATATCGAGAATCACATCGTCGCCATCAGTGGCTTTGCCCTTTTTACCGCCTTTGACTGCTTTGGCAGGCTTAGCGGGCTTTTCAGCTTTTGCGGGTTTTGTCGTGACTTTGGGTGTTGTTTTTTTTGCGACTGCTGGAGCAGGTTTAGCGGTTTTGGTGGTT
>Ga0228699_1001485_pt1 | contig 11759 bp, 9 predicted proteins | sample McNCre217_Aug_MG_FD_178016 | JGI IMG/M metagenome (GOLD analysis project Ga0228699, IMG submission 178016) | Freshwater microbial communities from McNutts Creek, Athens, Georgia, United States - 2-17_Aug_MG | ecosystem: Environmental > Aquatic > Freshwater > Creek | place: USA: Georgia...
TATGGGCCAACATGAGCCTGCACACCCTGAGCGACCTGCCCGGCACCTTGCGCCTGTGGGCGCGCCAGCTGGCGCCACAAGGCTTCTTGATGTGCTCCGGCCTCGGGCCAGACACCGCCCGCGAGTTGCGCGCCCTGTATGCCGCCGAGGGCTGGGGCCTGCCCACCATCGATTTCATCGACATGCACGACCTGGGTGACGAGCTGGCCAAGGCTGGGTTCGCCGACCCCGTGATGGACATGGAGCGCATCCAGCTGACCTGGGCCAGCCCCGAGGCCTTGCTGGCCGAGTTGCGCACCTGGGGCGGCAACGTGGCCCAGGGGCGATTTGAGGGCTGTCGCAGCCGGGCCTGGCGCCAGCGCTGGCTGGAGGCCGTGGGCCGCCACCTGCGCGATGCCGACGGCCGCATCCGCTTGACGGTCGAGGTGGTCTACGGCCACGCCATCAAGCCCGAGGCCCGTGCGCCACTGCAGCCCGAATCCCGGGTGTCGCTCGAAGACATGCGCCGCATGGTGCGTCGGCCGCGCGAGTCCTGAAAGCCACGATGGCCGGGTTACATTGGGCGTCTCTTCTGCGCTCGCCCGTGTCCATGAACGCCCAGTCCCATCGTCAGATCCCTGCGGCCCGCTTTGCCGCTGAGCCTCTCCGTCGCCCTTGGCGGTGGCTGGCGGTCTTGGCCATGGCGAGCGGGGCGCTGACCTTGGCCGGTTGCAAGCCTTCGGCACCTGCGGGCCAAGAGGCGCCGGCGCTGGCTTGGCATGGCGTCGACATCACCGGGGCCAGCTATGCCCGCAGCCTCAAGCTCAAGGATGTTGACGGCCGCCCGCGCGACCTGGCCGAGTTCAAGGGCCGGGTGGTGTTCGTGTTCTTCGGCTTCACCCAATGCCCGGACGTCTGCCCCACCACCATGGCCGAATTGGCCGAGGTGAAGCGCCGCCTGGGCGCCGATGGTGAGCGTGTGCAAGGTGTGTTCGTCACCGTCGACCCTGAGCGCGACACGCCAGCCGTGCTCAAGGCCTACCTGCAGGGGATCGATCCCAGCTTCATCGGCTTGCGCGGCTCGCTCGATGAGCTGGAGTCGGCCAGCCGCGAGTTCAAGGTGTTCTACCAGAAGGTGCCGACCAAGGACGGCAACTACACCATGGACCACACCGCTGGCGGTTTCCTGTTCGACCCGGCCGGCCGTGCGCGGCTGTTCGTGCGCTACGGCACCAAGCTCGACGACCTCACGGCCGATGTGCGCCAGCTGATGACGCAGGTCTCGCCCACGCCGCACAACTGAGCGGCGCGCCCGCTGCGGCCTGCCTCACTGAGCTTGCAGCACCAGGCTCTGGCGGCCGCTCCAGCTCTCGCCCGGCGCCAGCGTGACGGGCTTGTGGATGCGCGCCGCCTCGACGCACAGCATCTGGCGCCAGCCGTCGGTCGGCATGTCCTTCAGGGCGGCGCACTTCTCGGGGCCGGGGTTCCACAGCACCACGTCGGGCATCTGCTCGGTCTCGATCAGCAGGCGGCGCGGGCCGTCGCGCAGCAGCAGGTGGTTGGCTTTGGCGTAGATGCGGTCGATCTCACCGTGGAAGCGCTTCTCCGGGTGGTCTTCGAGGGCCTCGGTGCCCAGCACGCGGTCTTGGTAGTCACAGCCCTCCAGCCCCTGCAGGCGCACCGCGCTCAGCTCTGAGACGGCCAGGTAGGTGTGCAGCGCCGCCGCAAAGGGCCAGCTGGTGTCGCCCGTGTTCTCGGCGTAGAGCTCCATGTCCAGGCGCTCGTTGCTCACGGCCACCGTCATCTCCAGGCGGAAGCCGTGGGGCCACAGGGCGCGCGTTTCCACGTCGTCCACCAGCACCAGGGTGGCCTGGGCGTGGTCGCCGCCGGTTTGCTGCGATTCGAGCTGCCACAGGCGGGTGCGGGCCAGGCCATGGCGCGGCAGGCTGCGGTCGGGGCCCATCAGCTCGAACTGCGGGAAGATCACCGGGGCGCCGCCACGGATGGCCAAGCCTGGGCCGGCCACGGCCTGCGGCGAGAGGTAGAGGTGCTCGTTGCCGCCGGGGGTGCACCACGACAGCACTTGGCCGCCATGCAGCGACACGGTGGCGGTGGCGCCGCCCGGAGCGCGCAGGGTCAGGGCCGGTTGGCCCAAGAGGGTAGGGGTGTCAGCAGGAAGTGTGCTCATGGAGAGGATGATGCACCGTCGGCTCGACGGTGTGGCCAATGTTCAGGGGGTCGCGCCCGTGATCCAGCCCTCAACCGGGTCCAAATCCACAGGCAGGCCCCAGCGGGTGTCGCCGGCCTCGGCTTGGGCATGTGCCCAGGCGGCTTGCATGAGGCACAGCACGGCGTCCACGCGGTCGCCTTTGGGGTCTTGCACCAGGTGGTCGCGCTGGGCCGGGCGCAGCTTGAGCCGCAGGCCCCAGGGGGTGCGGCCTTGCTCCAGCGCGTCGATCAGGTCCATGCGGGCCAGCAGGCGCTCAGGGGTGGCGTCGGTCTCGCTCTTGTAGCTGCGCTGACGCCCGATCACCTGCGCCGCCAGCAGGCCAGGCCAGGCTTCCAGCGCGATGTGGGCCGGCCGCTGGCCCAGGCGTTGGCCGGGCAGGGTGAAGTCGGCCCGCACCAGACGGGGCAGGCCTTCGAAAAACATTTTGCCCACGGGCACATAGCGGGTCTGCAGCGGGCTGGTGCTGCTCAGGCCCGGGGCCACATGGTCGGTACGGCGGTGCAGCAGCTTGCTGCCGGCGGCGCGTTGGGTGTCCCAGTGCTCGCCCCAGCCGTCGACCAGGCGCTGGAAGCCCGCGCGGTCGCCCACGGTGCGCAACAGGGCTTCGGCCAGGCGGTCGGTGGGGGCTGGGCCTGCGGCCTCGGTGCCATCGCCATCGCCATTGCCCAGCGCACCCGCCAGGCCGCTGGGGCCGTGCAGGTGCAGCGCGTCCACGAAGGGCCGGGGCAAACCAAAAGGGAAGTCGCAGGCCATCACGCAGCCGGCGCCGGTGAGCGTGTGGCCAGGCTGCAGCCAGGCGTCAAACTCAGCCAGGCTCGACGCCTCGTCCAGGCCATCGAGGCGCACCACCTGGCCCACGCGCAGGCCGCGCGCCAGCGTCAGAGGCTTGCGCGCCGTGGGGGCGCAGCTGAAGTCCAGCCCCAGCAGCAGCGAGGGCAGCGGCGAGGGCAGGGTGGGGGCGAAGCGTGCGACCGGCTTCAGCACGGCCGCGCCACGATGCACGCGCTGGCGATCAGCTCTTCGAGCAAGGCCATCGACACCTGCCCGGGCAGGGCATAGGGATCGAGCACCGGCCGCTCCGAGTACTTCAGCAGGATCGACGGGTTGACCCGCGCCAGGTTCACCTGGCCCATGGTCCAGCCCGCAAAGCGCCGCTCGGTGATCTCTTCGTAATGCAGCAGCACCACGTCGTGGTGACGCGGGTCTTGCGCCAGCTTCAGGTACAGGGCGTTGACGGCCTCGCGACCGCCTTCCAGCACCTGCATGAAGATGTCGCCGCTGTGGCACAGCAGGCCGGTGATGCCTTGGGCGACGTTTTTCGCGCGCGAAGCCGACAGGATCGCGTCGATGGTCTCGGCGTTGAGCGGCTCCGACGAGCGGCTCGCGTACAGCAGTCTCACCAACATGGCTCAGCCCTTGCGGTTGTTGACCAGCGAGAGGAACTCGCGGCGCAGGTTGGCGTCCTTCAAGAAGGCACCGCGCATCACCGAGTTGATCATCTTCGAGTCCATGTCCTTGACGCCGCGCCAGTGCATGCAGAAGTGGTCGGCCTCCATCACCACGGCCAGGCCGTCGGGGTTCATGCGCGATTGCAGCAGGTCGGCCACCTGGGTCACGGCCTCTTCCTGGATCTGCGGGCGGCTCATCACCCAGTCGATCAGGCGGGCGTACTTCGACAGGCCGATCAGGTTCGAGTGCTCGTTGGGCATCACCCCGATCCACACCCGGCCGATGATGGGGCACAGGTGGTGCGAGCAGGCGCTGCGCACCGTCACCGGGCCCACGATCATCAGCTCATTGAGGTGCTCGGCATTGGGGAACTCGGTGACCGACGGGGCCGGGTGGTAGCGGCCACGGAAGATCTCGTTGAGGTACATCTTGGCCACGCGGCGGGCCGTGTCCTGCGTGTTGTGGTCGCTCTCGGTGTCGATCACCAGGCTGGAGAGCACGCCGGCCATCTTGCCTTGGACCTCGTCAAGCAGGCGGTCGAGGTCGCCCGGCTCTAGGAAGTCGGCGATGTTGTCGTTGGCGTGGAAACGCTTTTGCGAGGCCTTGATGCGCTCGCGGATGCGCACCGACATGGGCACGCCGTCATCTTGGGTGTCGGTGGGACCAGACATGGGCAGGGCCTCCTCGGGCTGGGCGTTTGAGGCGGGGGCGGTGGCCGAGATGGCGCGGAGGTTGGGAGGGGTCATGGGTGGTCCCGCAGCAGGAGGAGAGCCGATGCTAGCGCGGCCAGCGCCTGCGCGCAGGCAGCAAGCGCGTCAGACCCACATAACCGGGTGGACTTGCACGCGAAAAATGGCGGCAAACTGGCTTCAATCGTTTGGCGGCATCAGGGTTGCGTTCCTGACGCCGGGCTGAAGCCGGTCCGAGGTGGTCTGCCTGGGCCTCACTGACAGGCGGCTGCACCCGGGTTGTTCACGCAGATGCGCGCGCGGCAGGTGGCGGCTTGTGCGCCCGCCAGGTTGGCGCACTGGTTGCGGATCTGCTCGCCCACGTTGGGGCCGGCCGCAGGGGGGCCGCTGGGCTTGCTGGTGTGGCTCAGCATGGCCTCGATCAGGGCCACATCGTCGTCGGCGCGCTTGCGGGTGGGCGCGGCCTTGGCGGTGCGCGTGGCTGCGGGCGGTTTGGTCGCGGTGGGCGCGGCGGGTGTTACGGATGTGGCTGAAGGCCCGGCACCTGCCGGTGCGGCGGTGACCGGTGCCGCAGCGCTTGCCCGTTGGGCAACGGGGGGCTGTGCGGCCTTCGGGGGCGTGGCTGCACTGACCACGGCCGCAGCCGGTGCTTGGCCGTGCGTGTTCTCGATGCGTGCTGCGGTGTCTGTGGGCGCGGTGTTGGACGCGGAGGCCGCCGCCGTGGGGGGTGCCGATGGACCTTCAACCTGGGCTGTTACGGGTGCAGCGGCTGCCGCTGGCTTGGTCCCTGCGGCCGGGCTGGCCAGCACATTGAGGTCGCGCACGCCACTGGCGGCATCACCGGCCACACGGGCCATCACCTCGCGCTCGATCTGCGCCTCGGGGCTGGCCGTGCGCTCATGCCCTTGCCTGACCACCATCACGAACGCGGCCATCAGGCTCACCACGCCAGCGCCCATCAGCATGAGCAGGGCGCGCGATTGCCACCGCTCACCAGGCACCTTGCGCGCGCTGGCACCCCGGGGCGACCGCTGGGCCGGCTTGCGCTGGCGCACCGATTCCAGCGTCGATAGAATCCCGCCGCGCGCGGTGTCGTCGTCTTCCGGCACGATGCTGTCGCCCGCCTCCATGCCTGCAAACAGGCTGGGGCGATCAAGGCTGGGACGGTCCAGCCGGGGCGGAACGTGCCGGGCCGGTGGCCGGCTGGGATGGGGGCTCAAGCCTGTCTCCGTGGTTGTGGATCACACGATCGGGTAGGTCAGTCGGCCGATTCTAAGGAGTGCGTGAGCTTTGGCACACCGTGCCAACGCGGATCGTTCGTCCCGTTACAAAAACGATGCAACAGGCAGGGGCGTTTCAAGTGGTGATCTGGTGGCTGATGGGCGGGGTGTTTGTGCTGGCGTGCGGCCTGGTGGCGGCCCTGTTCCTGCCCGGGCGGGGGCGGTCGGCCAGCGTGGTGGCCGTGGCCACGCCGCGCGGTGCATCGGCCGGCGGCCAGGCCCAGGCCACTCACCAGGCGCCCCCCTTGAGGCGGATGATTTGGCGACACCCGGCGGCCTGGGGATCGGCCGTGCTGCTACTGATGCTCGCGCCAGCCGTGGGCACCTGGTGGTGGTCGCAGCACAACCCCAGGCAACTCGATGGCTATGAGGACACGGCCGCCGCCTCGGACACCCAGCTCACGGCCTTGCTGGAGGGCGAGCACCTCATCCCGCCGCCGCCACTGCCGCCCGACGTCTTCCTGACGGCCGAGGTGGCGCAAGAGCGGCCGCTGCTGGCCAGCGCCGACCGCCGCTGGGAGCAGCTTGACCCGCAGTTCGTGCAGAACGTGCTGCGCATCTTCAAGGTGATGCGCGACGAGCATGGCTACGAGATGGCCTTGCTCGAAGGCTGGCGCAGTCCCAACCGGCAGGCCCAGCTCGCCGCGCAGGGCCCGCAGGTGACCCAGGCCGGGGCCTGGCAGAGCTACCACCAGTTTGGCTTGGCGGTGGACTGCGCCTTTTTGCGCGACCACAAGCTGGTGATCAGCGAGCGCGACCCCTGGGCCATGCAGGGCTACACCCTGTTTGGCCAGGTGGCCGAGCGCCTGGGCCTGACCTGGGGCGGCCGCTGGAAGATGATGGACTTCGGCCACATCGAGTGGCGCAAGCCGGGGGTGAAGCTGGGCGCACCCCCCGGCCCCTGACGCGATGGCGATGGGCGGCCCGGGCGCCGCGTCTGGGACGCCCGGTTGCCAAAGACACCGTTTGTAACGGTGTGCCCCCTCTCGCGGGGGGGCGGTGCCCAGGGGGCAGCCATTAGACTCCCGCGCACCGGTTCGCCGGGCACATTCCAAATTCAGGCAGGCAGGGAGGTGGCGACATGGGTCGTCCTTTCATCGTCTTGGGTGACAAGACCGACCACGGCGGCACCGTCGTGGGCGCGTCCGGCACCACGGACACACATGGCAAGCGCATTGCGCGCGTGGGCGACCAGGTCACCTGTCCACGTCGGGGGCATGGCACCTCCGTCATCGTCTCGGGCGATCCCACCACCATCATCGACGGCCAGCCCGCGGCCCGCCACGGCGACAAGTGCGCCTGCGGGGCCACGCTGATCTCTGCCCAGTCGGTGTCCACCGGCACCTGAACCCTGCGCGTCACCCGATGGCGGGTGACGTGCAGCCCCCTTCGTCTTCCTGGCCCCCACTGGCGCGCGCACCCCGCGCCCTCCGCAGTCCATGACCCGTGCCCGCATCCTGCAGCTTGCCTTCCTGTGGCTGATCGTCTCGGCCATGGTGTGGCTGACCACGATCTGGCGCTGGCAAAACCAGGGCGCCGAGGTGGGGCTCAGCGAGATCCTGCTGCAGTTGCTGCTGGTGCCGCTGGTGCTGGCGGCCGTGCTGGGCGGCGCCATCTGGGGGCTGGGTTTGGCGCGGCAACGTGCTGCGGAGCCTGTGAAGGTGGCGCCACGGGCGGCTGCAGGTGGTGCGGCCGCATCGCTCACAGCGCCAGCCGCCCGGCCATCGGTGCTGCAGGCCTTGCCCCAACCGCTGGACGCCAGCCTGGCCTGTGCCGTCGTGCTGTCCGAGCACGTGCATCTGTGCGTGGGCGCGGCAGCCGACCCCACCCTCGACGCGCTGCTGGACCCCACCACCCGCCCGGGCCTGGACGACCGATTGCAAGATGTCGACGGCTTGCCCGTGTTCGCGGCGCGCTGCCCCGAGCTCGACACCGAAGGCTTCGCGGCCGACACCGCTCCCCAGCAGTGGCCCGATGAAGCGGCGCGGGCGCTGACGCTGCTCGCCCCCGTGCTGCACGAGGCCCTCGACGCCCTGATGCAGCACGCTGGCCCCGAGGCCGAAGGCTGGCAGCTGTGGCAGGCGCGCACGCAGGCCGCCCATGGCAGCGCCCTGAGTCGACAGACCACCGATGCGGCCTGGCAAGAGGCTGATCGACCGCATCACCTCTCTGGCGTGGCGCGGCCCGAGTCGCCTGCGGCCCAGTTGGCCCGGCAGGCACAGGCGCCCATGCTGACCATCGTGCTGGCGCTGCCACATTGGCCGCAGGCCGTGCGCGAGCAGGCCGTGGCCTGGGTCAAGGCCCGCTGCGGCGTGCTGCTGGACTGGGCCGAGGCCATGTCCGCGCGTGGCGTGCAATGGGTCACCCAACCGCTGGGTCAGAACGAAGACCTCTGGCGCGAGGTCGACCAGACCTTGCTGCGCTGGCAGCGCGAAACCCGCCCCGAGCTGATGCTGGTGATCGCGGCCGACTCGGCCCTGTCGCCTGACATTGTCGAGCGCATGCAGGCCAAGGGCGAGCTGTTCACCGCCCAGCACCAAAGCGGGCGCATGCCAGGTGAGGGCGCGGCCGCCTTGCTGCTGGGCTCGGCGCACTGGCTGGGCCTGGCCGCTCACGAAGACATCACGCCTCCGCCAGAGCCCGAAGCCGCCCCGCCCGCCGCCGAGGTGCTGGCAGATGCCGCCGAGGTGGCTGCCCGTGCCGCCCACGCCCTGGGGCGCCAGGCCGTGCGCCTGGGCCGGCCCATCCTGGCGCGCCGCGACAAGTCCGCCGATGCCCACGGCCGCAGCAGCCACGCCGTGGTGCAGGCGGCGCTCGCCCAGGTGCAGGCCCGCCTCCAGCCGGCCAGCGAAGCCCTGCACATCGTGGCCGATGCCGACCACCGCGCCAGCCGCTGCGCCGAGGTCTACGAAGCCCTGGCCGAAGTCGCTCCCGATGTCGACCCCATGCTCGCCATCGCCCGCGTGGGCGTGGCCTGCGGCGACTTGGGTGTCGCCGGCGCCCTGGTGCCCGCCGCGCTCGCCGCGGCCTGGGCCCGCCGAGGCGAGCCTGCCGCATCCCCCTTGGCCGAGCCCGTCACGCTGGCGCTGCATGTGCAGGCCTCGCACGAGCGCGTCCTCGTCCCCCTGCAACCCTGGCGACGCCCCTGGTCGTCGCCGGCCGAGTCGGCCCCATCCCCTGCGTCGGCCTGATCGGCCTGCGCCCACGAAGTACCCCACATGAACAAGATCTGGACTTTCCTCCTGGACCCCCGCGTGCTGGCCGTCATCGGCCTGCTGGCGCTGGCGGGCCTGCTGCTGCTCGGGGCGGATGCCCTGCGCGTGGGCATGGTCTGGGGCCTGGTGCTGCTGGGCGTCGTGCTGCTGAGCTGGGCTGCCGTCTGGGGCTACAAGCGCTGGCAGACCCGCCAGGCCGCGCAGGCGCTCGAAGGCGCCCTCGATGCCGAGGCCGACAAGGCCATGAAGGCTGCCGTCAAGGAGGGCAAGCAGGAAGAGGTGGCGGCCGTGCGCGATCGCATGGCCGAGGCCGTCAAGCTCATCAAGAGCTCCAAGCTCGGCGAGACCTCGGGCAGCGCGGCCCTCTACGAGCTGCCCTGGTACGCCATCATCGGCAACCCGGCCGCTGGCAAGTCATCGGCCATCGTCAAATCGGGCCTGAAGTTCCCGTTTGCCGACAACACCGAGCAGGTCATCCAAGGCATCGGCGGCACCCGCCACTGCGACTGGTACTTCACCAACGAGGGCATCGTGCTCGACACGGCCGGCCGCTACTCGGTGCACGAAGAAGACCGCAGCGAGTGGCTGGGCTTCCTGGGCCTGCTCAAGCGCTACCGGGCCAAGGCCCCGCTCAATGGCGTGATCATCGCCGTCAGCGTGGCCGAGATCTGCGGCCAGCGCTCTGACTTCGCGGTCGACCTGGCCATCAAGCTGCGCCAGCGCGTGCAAGAGCTCACCGAGCGGCTGGAGGTGTTCGTGCCGGTGTACGTGATGTTCACCAAGGCCGACCTGATCGCTGGCTTCGTTGACTTCTTCGAAGACCGCGACCGTGGCGAGCGCGACAAGGTCTGGGGCGCCACGCTGCCGTACACGCCTGGCGGCAAGGCCGATGCCGTGGCGCAGTTCGACGAGCAGTTTGACGTGCTCTTCCAGGGGCTCAAAGAGGCCTCGGTGGCGCGCATGTCGCTGCACCGGGGCGAGCAACTGCCCCCCGGCGTGCTGACCTTCCCACTGGAGTTCGCGGCGCTCAAGCCCACGCTGCGCACCTTCATCAACACGCTGTTCGAAGACAACCCCTACCAGTTCCGGCCCATCTTCCGGGGCTTTTACTTCACCAGCGCGGTGCAAGAGGGGCAGTCCACCAGCCGCGCCAGTGAGCGCGTGGCCGACCAGTTTGGCTTGCAGCTGCAGCCGGGCACCTCGGCGGCGGTGTACGCGCACAGTGGCTTCTTCCTCAAGGAGCTGTTCTCCAAGGTCATCTTCGCCGATCGCCAGTTGGTGCAGCAGTACACCAGCCGCGCCAAGCTGCGCCTGCGCTACGCCAGCTTTGCCGGAGGGGCCTTGGCATTGGGCCTGTTGCTGGCGGGCTGGACCTGGTCCTACACCGGCAACCGCACCTGGGTGAACCACGTCCAGGCCGACCTGCTGCGTGCGCAACAGGTGCAGGCGGGCAAGGTCGACCTGGCCTCGCGCCTCGAAGCCCTCGAAATCCTGCAAGACCGCCTGGAGCAGGTCGAGCGCCAGCAGGCCAACAGGCCGTGGCAGCTGGGCCTGGGCCTGTACCAGGGCGATGTCGTCGAGCAGCGCCTGCGCGAGGAGTACAACGCAGGCCTGCAGGCCGTGATGCTGCAGCCCGCTGCGCAGGCCATCGCCAGCTACCTCAGCGAGGTCAACGCCCATGCGGACACCCTGCAGCCCATCCAGCGCCTGGCCGATGCGCCGGGCGACGAGGGCAGCCAGGCCCAGGTGCAGGCTCAGGTGCAGACGCAGAAGGTGGTGGCCACCGATGGCTCGCCCTACGCGGCGGCCTCCAGCACCGACGTGACCCAGGCGTACAACGCCCTCAAGGCCTACCTGATGCTGGGCGACCGCGAGCGCCTGGAGCCTGGCCACATGAGCGACCAGCTCACCCGCTTCTGGCGCACCTGGTTGGACGCCAACCGGGGCAACCTGCCGCGCGAGCAACTCATCCGGCGCGCCGAGCACATCATGTCCTTCGCCATGGCGCAGATGGCGCGCCCGGACTTCCCGCAGCTTGAGCTCAACCTCAGCCTGCTCGACCAGACCCGCAGCAACCTGCGCCGCGTCATCAAGGGCATGCCCGCGCGCGAGCGGGTCTACAACGAGATCAAGGCCCGCGCATCCACCCGCTTCCCAGCCGTCACCGTGATGAACCTGGTGGGTGATGAAGACCGCAAGCTGATCGCCGGCAGCCACGCCGTGTCGGGCGTGTTCACCCGTCAGGCCTGGGACGACTACATCAAGCAGGCGATCAAGGATGCTGCGCACGGCGAGCTTCAATCGTCCGATTGGGTGCTCAAGACCGCCGGCTCGGATGACCTCACGCTGGAAGGCAGCCCCGAGCAGATCGAGAAGTCGCTGGTGGCCATGTACAAGACCGAGTACGTGCGCGAGTGGCAGCGCTTCATGCAGGGCGTGGACATCGCGCCGTTCGACAACTTTGGCCAGGCGCAAGAGGCCATGAACCGCCTGGGTGACCCGCGCAACTCGCCGGTGGCGACGGTGTTCCGCACGCTGTACGACCAGACCTCCTGGGACAACCCCTCTGCGCTCAACGACCGCCTGGGACAGGGCAAGCTGGCCTTCATCGATTGGTTCAAGCAAAAGGTGCTCGGCCTGTCGCCTGGGCCGGTGGCGGTCAATGTCGACGTCAACCTCGGTGGGGGCGGTCAGGTGGCCATGGGCCCGATCGGCAAGGAGTTCAGCGCCCTCAACGCGCTGATGGCGCCGCGCACCGAGGGCGACCCGCTGTTCAACCGCTACATGCTGTCCCTGGCCAAGGTGCGCTCGCGCTTCAACCAGATGAAAACGCAGGGCGACCCGGGGCCCGGCGCGCGCAAGTGGATGCTGGAGACCATGGAGGGATCGGGCGAGATGGCCGAAGCCCTCAAGCTGG
>Ga0228699_1001489_pt1 | contig 11719 bp, 8 predicted proteins | sample McNCre217_Aug_MG_FD_178016 | JGI IMG/M metagenome (GOLD analysis project Ga0228699, IMG submission 178016) | Freshwater microbial communities from McNutts Creek, Athens, Georgia, United States - 2-17_Aug_MG | ecosystem: Environmental > Aquatic > Freshwater > Creek | place: USA: Georgia...
CAATTTGCTGAGGCGTCTGCTTAATAATTCTTTGACCACATTCAGCGCAGTATGGAACACCGATACGTGCCCACAAAAGACGCAGGTAATCGTGAATTTCAGTGATGGTTCCTACCGTTGACCGAGGGTTTCGGTTGGTTGATTTCTGGTCAATCGAAACCGCTGGGCTGAGACCCTCAATAAAATCGACATCCGGCCGGTCAACCTGGCCTAGAAATTGCCTTGCATAGGCTGAGAGCGACTCCACATAACGCCGCTGCCCTTCAGCGAAGATTGTGTCAAATGCCAGGGATGACTTGCCAGAGCCGCTAAGGCCAGTGAAAACCACCATCGAATCGCGTGGAATCTCTAGGTTCAAATTCTTCAGGTTATGAACGCGAGCGCCCTTGATGATGAGCTTGTTTTCATGGTGGATCTGACTAATAGACACCGTCAAAGTTTAACCCCGCAAAGGCTCTCAAATTTCCTAAACGTGACCGGCTTTTTCCATCTGACGCAGCTCGTGCTTTAGCTCGGATATCTCATCGCGAAGCCGAGCGGCCAATTCAAACTTGAGCTCTTTTGCCGCTTCCTTCATTTGCTCATCTAGGTCAACAACGATCGAGAGAATTTCGTCGAAGGCCATCCCGGCAATTCCCTTGCGGCCCTTTACCGGAATTATGCTCTTTCCGTCGCGAGACTTTTTACCCTTGACCTTTTCGAGCAGCTCCGCGGTGTCTTCTTCTTCGCGAAGAATTTGATCGGTAATGTCGGCAATTTTTTTACGAAGCGGCTGCGGGTCTACACCCTTTTCAAGGTTATAAGCGACCTGTTTAGCTCTGCGTCGATTAGTTTCATCGATTGCTCTAGCCATCGAATCGGTGACGTTGTCGGCATACATGTGCACTTGGCCATTGATGTTTCTCGCGGCACGACCAATGGTTTGAATCAAGGATGTTGAGGAGCGCAAGAACCCCTCTTTGTCTGCATCGAGGATACTCACCAGCGAAACTTCAGGTAGGTCTAAACCTTCTCTAAGGAGGTTGATGCCAATCAGGACGTCAAATACGCCAGAACGTAACTCGCGAAGCAATTCAACGCGCCTTAACGTGTCGACATCGCTGTGCAAATATCGAACCCGCACGCCCGCTTCGGTCAAAAAGTCGGTCAGCTCCTCGGCCATTTTCTTGGTCAAAGTGGTGACCAGAACTCGCTCGTCCTTTTCGGCTCTAACTTTGATTTCTTCAAGCAGGTCATCAATTTGACCCTTACTTGGCTTGATCACAATCTCTGGGTCAATCAGGCCGGTCGGGCGAATGATTTGCTCCACAACACCAGCGCCCAGATTCATCTCATATTTTCCCGGTGTTGCAGAAAGATAGACGGTTTGCCCGACTCGTTCGAGAAATTCGGTGAATTTCAATGGTCGGTTATCGAGAGCAGACGGCAGGCGGAAGCCGTATTCGACCAAATTTCTCTTTCGGCTGGAGTCGCCCTCATACATCGCCCCAATTTGAGGAACAGTGACGTGCGACTCATCAATCACGGTGAGGAAGTCTTCGGGGAAATAATCCAGGAGACAGCTCGGTGCCGAACCCGGTGCTCGGCCGTCGATGTGTCGCGAATAGTTCTCAATTCCAGAACAAAAACCAATTTCTTTGATCATTTCTAGATCAAAAGTTGTTCTCATTTTGAGGCGTTGCGCTTCAAGTAGTTTGCCCTGCTGTTCCAGCTCTTTTACGCGCCAAACGAGCTCTTCTTCAATGCCTTCGATTGCCTTTCCCATTCGTTCTGGGCCGGCCATGTAGAGCGAGGCGGGGAAAATCGAGACAGCAGATTCGGTTTTTGCAATTTCGCCGGTTAGTGGATGCAGCGAATACAAACCTTCGATTTCGTCACCAAAGAATTCGATGCGAATGGCCATTTCCTCATTGACCGGAATGATTTCAATGGTGTCTCCCTTGACTCTGAAATTACCCCGAGAGAAATCGATGTCGTTGCGGTTGTACTGCATGCCAACAAACTTGCGAATTAGGTCGTCACGGTCGATTTGCTGACCGACCTGAAGCGCAACCCTCGAGTTCAAGTACTCCTCTGGCGCCCCAAGCCCATAGATGCAGGAAACTGTTGAGACCACCACCACATCTCGCCGGCTCAGTAGGCTCGTGGTTGCCGAGTAGCGCAGACGCTCAACTTCCTCGTTGATCGAGGAATCCTTTTCAATGAAAGTATCGGTCTGCGCGAGGTACGCCTCTGGTTGGTAATAGTCATAATAGCTAACGAAATACTCGACCGCGTTATTGGGCAGTAACTCTCGGAACTCATTTACCAACTGTGCGGCGAGAGTTTTATTGTGAGCCAAAACCAAAGTTGGTCGTTGAACTGCCTCAATTAACCAGGCTGTTGTAGCCGACTTTCCGGTTCCGGTTGCACCCAGTAGGACAACGTCCTTCTCACCCGCATTTATGCGCTGTGCAAGATCTGCAATTGCAGTTGGCTGATCGCCTGAGGGCGTGTATTCGCTGATGACCTCAAAGGGTGCGAATGATCTCGTTGCTTCCATTAGTTATCTAAAGCGGAATGCTTTTCAAATGCTTCCCGCTGGATTCGAAGCCATAGCGAGTCGGCATCCTTGAGGAGCAAAGGCAAGTCTTGATTTGAGTTAAGAATCACGTCAGCCGCGTTTGCGCGTTGAGCGGGGCTAGCCTGGGAATTCACTCGGTTGGTTGCCTCGATTTCGGTCATTCCACGAAATTTCATTAATCTTTGGATTTGTTCCTTTGCCGGGGTTTCGACGGTCACCACAAAATCAAAGGGCAAGTCAACTGAGGCTTCGACTAATAATGGGACATTGTAAATTGCAATCGAATTTTCCGGTAAAGCATCAATTTTGGATTTAGCCAAACTCTTCACAAGCGGGTGCAAAATGCCTTCGAGTTCTTTCCTCTTGGCTGGATCGGCGAAGACCATGGCTCCCAATTTAGCTCGGTCAAGGGCTCCATCCAGAGTCAAAATACCTGGGCCGAATGCTTTGGCCACTTGGGCGAGGCCCTGAGTTCCCGGGGCCACTACATCGCGCGCCAGTTGGTCAGCATCTATCTCAACCGCGCCCTGTTCAACCCAGCGTGCGGCAACGGTGGATTTGCCCGCGGCAATGCCGCCGGTAAGGCCTACTAGATACATGGCTATAGCCTAATCGCCAAGCTAACCGGGGTTAACAAAAAAGAGGCCGCACCCGGGGGCGCGACCTCTTTTTATTTGCTTATTACTCGGCGCTCTTTAGCTTGTCGCGCAAAGCAGCAAGTGACTCGTCTGAAGCCAAGGTTCCGGCTTCTGCGGTCTCTTCGCTTGAGTAGCTTGCCTGAGCAGCTGGCGCTGAACCTGCATCCGGAAGGCTTGCTGCCTTCTCGTTCGCAATTGCAACCTGCTTCTTGTGCTCTTCCCAACGGGCGTGAGCCTCGGCGTATTCCTTCTCCCACTTGGCGCGAGCTTCCTCGAAGCCAGGCTTCCACTCGTTGGTGGTTGCGTCGAAGCCCTCTGGGTACTTGTACTGACCGTTCTCGTCGAAGTCTGCAGCCATACCGTAAAGCGAAGGGTTGAACTCGGTGCCCTCAGGAGCGACTTCCTCATTCGCCTGCTTTAGCGATAGTGAGATGCGGCGACGGTCTAGGTCGATGTCGATTACCTTGACGAATACGTCCTGGTTTACTGACACAACCTGCTCGGCCAACTCGATGTGCTTTGAAGACAGCTCTGAGATGTGAACAAGGCCCTCGATGCCGTCGGCAACGCGAACGAATGCACCGAAAGGAACCAACTTGGTTACCTTACCTGGTGCGTACTGACCGATTGCGTGGGTGCGTGCAAATACCTGCCATGGGTCTTCCTGGGTTGCCTTCAACGATAGCGACACGCGCTCGCGCTCCTGGTCAACTTCAAGAACCTCAACGGTTACTTCCTGGCCAATTTCAACAACTTCAGAAGCGTGCTCGATGTGCTTCCATGAGAGCTCTGAAACGTGAACTAGACCGTCCACGCCACCAAGGTCGATGAATGCACCGAAGTTGACGATAGATGAGACAACACCGGTGCGGATCTGGCCCTTGGCTAGGTCTGCTAGGAAGGTGCTGCGTGAAGCAGACTGGCTCTCCTCTAGCAAAGCGCGGCGTGAAAGAACTACGTTGTTACGGTTCTTGTCAAGCTCAAGAATCTTGGCTTCGACCTTCTGGCCAAGGTATGGGCCAAGGTCGCGGACTCGACGAAGCTCGATAAGTGAGGCAGGAAGGAAGCCGCGTAGGCCGATGTCTACAATCAGACCACCCTTAACAACTTCAATAACAACACCGGTAACGGTGCCATCTGCTTCTTTGACCTTCTCGACGTCGCCCCATGCGCGCTCGTACTGTGCGCGCTTCTTTGAAAGGATTAGACGGCCTTCCTTGTCTTCCTTCTGAAGAACAAGTGCCTCTACTGTGTCGCCAACTGCAACGATCTCTGATGGATCTGCGTCGTGGCGGATTGAAAGTTCGCGTGAAGGGATTACACCTTCGGTCTTGTAACCGACGTCGAGAAGAACCTCGTCGCGGTCGATTTTTACAACGGTACCTTCGATTAGGTCTCCGTCGTTGAAGAACTTCAGGGTTGCCTCTACTGCGGCTAGGAAGTCTTCAGCTGAGCCGATGTCGTTTACGGCTACCTGCTTGGTTGCTTTAGTCAATGTATTTATCTCTTAACGGGCATTTCTAGGGTCGCGCGAAAACCAAAGGCTTTTCCTAGGGAATCCATCGCGACAATGGATGAGTTTGCGCACAAAAAACACGCTTTACTAGCCTAGCGGTTCTTTGACCCCGAAACAATGGAAATTAGGCTCTGCAGCAAGGTTTTTTCGTCAGGTCCAGTCACCTGAATGGTTAGTTTTTCGCCCTCTTTTACTCCAAGACTTAGCAGCGAGAGGATGCTGTCTCCTCGCACCTGGATGCCAGTTGGTTTATTGATTAAAACCGAATGCCCAGGGGTTGCCGCTAATCGAGCAAATTCTGCTGCCGGACGCGCATGCAAACCCTCGGCCGTCTTGATAGTGATTGAGTCTCGAACCACTAGTGAGCCGCCTCATCCCAGCTACGTCCGATTCCGATATGAACTTCCAGAGGAACAGATAGGTCTGCCACCTGAGACATCTCTTGAATCACGATTGCTTGAAGCACTTCCAATTCACCCGCAAAAACCTCAAAAACCAACTCGTCATGAACCTGAAGAAGCATTCGCGATTTCAATTTATTGGCAATCATCTGATCATCGATGCGGGTCATCGCAAGCTTCATGATGTCGGCAGCAGTCCCCTGAATCGGCGCGTTGAGGGCTGCTCGACGAGCGCTTTCGCGAACCTGGAAAAGTTTGCTGTTAAGGTCTTCGAATGGCCTGCGACGCCCCATTACCGTAGTGGTGTAGCCAATGGTTTTCGCCTCATCCACCACACTTGCCAAATATCTGCGTACTCCGCCAAATCGGGCGAAGTAGTCTGCCATCAGTTGCTTTGCCTCGGCGTTGGAAATTCCCAGTTGCTTAGCCAAGCCATACTCGCTTAGCCCGTACACCAGGCCGTAGCTCATCGCCTTTACGCGTGAGCGCATCGATGAGGTGACTTCGGCAGGCGGCACACCAAATATTCTCGAACCCACATACTTGTGCAAATCTTCGCCAGTTTTGAATGCTTCGATGATGCCTTCGTCATCGGAAAGATGAGCAAGAATTCTCATCTCAATTTGCGAATAGTCGGCGGTCAGCAAGGTTTCGAAACCGCTTCCAACAATAAATGCGTCACGGATTTCGCGGCCACGTTCACTCTTGATAGGGATATTTTGAAGATTTGGATTTTCGGAAGAGAGTCTTCCGGTAGAAGTTCCTGTTTGCACGTAATTGGTGTGGATACGACCATCAGAACCGACAGATTTCAACATCGTCTCGACAATTTGGCGGATCTTGGTTGCTTCCCGGTGTTCGAGTAGCCGCTCAAGAAATGGGTGTTGGGTCTGCTCGAAAAGTTCATTAAGAGCCGCTGCATTGGTTGAAAAACCAGTCTTTACTGCCTTGGTGCCGGTCATTCCAAGCTCATCGAAGAGAACGGTTTGAAGTTGCTTTGGTGACGCCAGATTAATTTCATGGCCGATAATCGCGTATGCCTGTTTAGCGACCTCAGCGACCTCGGTAGAAAGGCGATCAAATAGGGCCTCTAATTTTGGAACATCTACTGCGACACCCAGGTGCTCCATCTTGCCCAGAGTTTGAACCGTTGGCAATTCAACCTCGGCGTAGACCCTGAGCTGGCCCTCTTCATTGACCTGCAAATAAAGTCGCTCGGCTAGAACCAACGATAACCAGGCGTTGAGGCTGGCATCGGTGGTTTCTTCGGCGAGAAGTTGATTTGGGTCGGAGCGCTTAACTGACAGCCCAAGGTATTCGGACGCGATGTCGTCAATTTCATAACCGCGTCTAATTGGGTTGAGCAGATAGGCCATGAGTAGCGCGTCATAGTCAACGCCAGCAAGTTTGATGCCGAAGTCGAGCAAGGCTTTAATCAAATCTTTGGCGGCGTAACAGGCCTTTATGCAAGCCGAGTCTTCAAGCCATTGACCAAGGTGCTCTAGCAGTTCGGCATTGCTAGAAACGGGGGCAAAGCGACGAACTTCCTCGGTGGCAAAGCCAATCGAGGCAACTCCTCCGTCGGTTAGTTCAAATGCCAGGCCAATCGTGCCCTTCTGGGCGCTTAACCAACTCTTAGCTTCGGCCAGTGTAAACGCTTGGCTCTCTGGCAAATCAAGTGCTGCATAGCTTGCCTTTGAATTGATGGCGTCAGCAGCAAACGCGTCATCGAAGGCTTTTTTCATGTCCTCAGTTGATGGTGCTGCACTAGTCTTACCGTCGACAGTTACACCTCTAGCCCGAAGCACTCGCTCGGTCAATGATTTGAAATGAAGTTTTGCGAACACTTCGCGAAGTAATGCCTCATCAACTCCCCCAAGCAAGAGATCATCCTGTGTGAAGTCAAAATCAAGATCTCTAACCAAGTGGTTTAGGCGTCGATTTCTAATTGCAAGTTCGCGGTGCTCTCTGAGGCTTTCGCCTACTTTGCCGGTGATCTCATCAGCGGCCCTGAGCACCCCTTGCAGGTCTCCGTGCGCCTGAAGCCACTTGGCCGCCGTCTTTGGCCCAACACCTGGAATGCCGGGCAAATTGTCAGAGGTTTCGCCAACTAAAGCGGCGAGGTCCGGATACTGGCGAGCGTGAATCCCATATTTCTCAAGGACCGCGGCGTCATCCATGCGAGCCAAATTAAGGACACCCTTGACCGGATACAAAATCGTGGTCGACTCGCTGATTAATTGGAATGTGTCTCGGTCTCCAGACACCACAAATACGTTGAATCCCTTTTCGCCACTTTGATCGGCAAGGCTCGCGAGAATGTCATCCGCCTCGTAATTCTCACGAGTGATGGTTTTAATATTCATCGCATTCAGAGCTTCGCGAAGAAGCTCAGTTTGGCCATTAAATTCGGGAGGGGTTTCTCCCCTAGTGCCCTTGTACTCCGGGTACTCATCGGTGCGAAATGAACTTCTAGAGAGGTCAAAAGCGACCGCCAAGTGGGTTGGTTTTTCATTCTGCAAAATGTTCAAGAGCATTGAAATGAAACCGTGCACCGCATTTGTGTGCTGACCATCTGGTGTCTTGAAGCTGTCTGGATTCAGGGCATAAAACGCTCGAAATGCCAGAGAGTGCCCGTCGATAAGTAGCAGAGTAGGCTTTTCGTTAGCGTTCATAAAGGCAAGCCTACTTTGCCGAACCGACCTATTTCAGGAGTATCGCTTGTCAAAGCCAGAACCAAAACTTAGCCCAGAAGCCGCTGCGCTGCTCAAATTGCGTGGAATGGGTGCACTCGCCGAGAAGATGGGTTTCGAATTGCTCGAACTCAGTGCCGAGCGTTCTGTGGCCACCATGCCTGTTTTGGGCAACACGCAGCCCTTGGGTTACGTTCACGGTGGTGCCTACGTTGTGCTTGCCGAAAGTCTGGGAAGTTTTTCTGCAAATGTCTGGGCCAACACACTAGGCAAGGTTGCGGTTGGCATTGAGGTCAACGCCTCGCACTCGCGATCAGCGACTGAGGGGTTGGTTACTGCTACCTGTCACGCTCTTCAACTCGGCCGCTCGCTAACCATCCATGAAATTGTTTGCACCGATGAATTGGGCCGCAGGCTCTCGACCGTGCGTATTACTAATTTTTTGAAAGATAAAGCGAGCGAGGCCTAGGCCTTTTCTGCGCCCAGTTGCTCGATCACTGTCTGCGCCACTTCTTGCATGGTCAATCGACGATCCATTGAAGCCTTCTGTATCCACCTAAAAGCCTCTGGTTCGGTTAGATTCATTTTTTCGTTCAATAAACCCTTGGCACGATCAACGAGTTTGCGCGTCTCGAATCGCTCATTCATGTCGCTGATTTCATGTTCCAAGGCCAGCAATTGCTGGTATCGGCTAAGTGCAATTTCAACGGCTGGCATTAGGTCGTTCGGGGTGAAAGGCTTGACCACGTAGGCCATGGCTCCCGCCTGATTTGCCCGGTCCACCAATTCTTTTTGACTAAAGGCGGTCAATAAAACGATGGCAACTTTGTGCTGCGCCATTTCCTCTGCGGCAGTTAGGCCATCCATGTTAGGCATTTTGATGTCCATGACAACAAGGTCGGGTTTGTGCTCGATTACCGCTGCCAGCGCCAGTGCGCCGTCACCGACCTCTGCCACCACTTCAAAACCGTGCTCCTGCAGGGTTTCAACGATATCCATACGAATTAGTGATTCATCTTCAGCGACGACCACTCTGCGTTTTGATGCAAGTTCTGCCATGGCGACAACCTTATTAGATAACACCTCGATTTATCTAACTCCGCCAGATGAACTAGAATCTTCTAGTTACTGAAAGCCGAAGTGGCGAAATGGCAGACGCGGAGCACTCAAAATGCTTTTCCGAAAGGAGTGCGGGTTCAAGTCCCGCCTTCGGCACGTAAATAAAGAAATCCCTCGGGCAATTGGCCCGAGGGATTTCTTTATCTAAATCAAATTACTTAGTGGCATAACCTGGTGCTGCGCCATTTACGGCGTCACCAACGCGGTGCACTCGCAAGCTGTTGGTTGAGCCTGGGATGCCAGGTGGAGTACCGGCAACAACCACAACTTCCTCACCTAGTTTTACGAGACCCTGTGCAAGAACGATCTCGTCTACTTGGTGCATCATTTCATCGGTGTGCTTAACCGGCGCAACGAGGAATGTGTGTGCACCCCAAACCAATGAGAGTTGGTTGCGGATGGTCTCACTTGGTGTGAAAGCCAAGGTTGGCACGGAAGAGCGCAAGCGTGAAACTCGGCGAAGAGAGTCGCCAGATTCGGTGAAAACGGCCACATAGCGTGAACCTAGAAGCTCTGCAATCTCCACGGCAGCCAATGAGACGGCTCCTGAGTGGGTGTGTGGGCGGGTGCCGAGCGCAGGAATTCGGTCAAGCCCGTTGTCCTCGGTTGACTCGATGATTCTTGCCATAGCTTCTACGGTCTCTACCGGCCACTTACCAACCGAAGTCTCGCCCGAAAGCATTACCGCGTCGGCGCCATCCAAGATCGCGTTAGCAACGTCAGATGCTTCGGCTCGGGTTGGGCGTGAATTCTCAATCATGGTTTCAAGCATCTGAGTTGCCACGATTACCGGCTTCGCCCAGCGACGAGCGAGCTCGATCGCGCGCTTCTGAACAAGAGGGACATCCTCGAATGGAAGTTCAACACCAAGGTCACCGCGGGCAACCATGATGCCGTCAAAGGCATCGATGATTTCTTCAAGGGCGTCAACAGCCTGAGGCTTCTCGATCTTTGCAATCACGGGAAGGAACTTTCCTTCTTCGGTCATGATCTCGTGAACGCGAACGATGTCGCTTGCGTTGCGGACGAAAGAAAGGGCAATCATGTCTGCGCCAAGGCGAATAGCCCAGCGCAGGTCGGCTTCGTCCTTCTCAGAAAGAGCTGGGACATTCACTGCAACGCCAGGCAAGTTGATGCCCTTGTTGTTTGAGACAAATCCAGGAATTTCTACAACGGTAGTAACGGTATCTTCGGTTACTTCGGTTGCCTTTAGGGTTACCTTACCGTCATCAATGAGAAGCAAGTCGCCTGGCTTAACATCGCCACAAAGGCCCTTGAAGGTTGTGCCACAGATGTCCTTGGTACCCTCAACATCCTTGATGGTGATCTTGAAAATGTCACCCTTTTCAAGCATGTGTGGACCATCGACAAACTTTGCAAGGCGGATCTTCGGACCTTGAAGGTCAACAAAGATTCCGACTGGCTTATTTACATCGGCTGCGGCCTTGCGTACGGTTCGGAAAATTTCCTCGTGTACGTCGTAACTGCCGTGACTCAAGTTCATGCGAGCTACGTCAACACCGGCTTCGATAATTGCGCGAATGTTCTCATAACTGGAGGTTGCCGGACCTAGGGTGGCAACAATCTTTGCGCGTCTCATTTGTTCCTTATTTCGTTGGGTTTCCGGTAGCGCCTACCGGAAAGGGTTTCTAACTATGAATTGAAAATGATTTATCGGTTGGTTTTACCGGAGCTGGGAGCTCGGTCTTACCTTCCAGATACTCATCGACCGCGGCGGCGGTGGCGCGACCCTCTGCAATTGCCCAAACAATCAGGCTTTGACCGCGACCGGCATCGCCGGCCACGAAAACGCCATCGGCGTTTGTTGACCAGTTGCTGTCGCGAGCCAAGTTACCGCGATTATCAATCTCGGTTTGGCTCTGTTCGGCAATTAGGTCACCCTCGACACCGGTAAAACCCAGCGCCAAGAAGACTAGATCGGCAGGAAGAATTCTTTCGGTGCCAAGCTTTGGCAGACGCTTCCCATCAACAAATTCGGTATCGGCAACCTTGACGCCAGTCAATTTGCCGTTCTCCCCTACGAACTCAACGGTTGAGTGCAAATACTTACGCTCACCGAATTCTTCGTGCGCGCTCGAAACCTCAAAAAGCGTTGGGTAGGTTGGCCAAGGCTGTCCGCTTGGGCGTTCGCTCGGTGGCTGCTTTCCGATGGCCAATGTGGTTACCGAAATTGCACCCTGGCGGGTAGCCGTTCCAAGGCAGTCCGCTCCGGTGTCTCCACCTCCGAGGATGATCACGTTCTTGCCATCGGCAATAATCTGACCTTCTACGGCTTCGCCTGCAACCGCACGGTTGGCCTGAACCAAGTAATCCATGGCGTAGTGAACGCCTTCAAGGTCGCGGCCGGCAACTTTGAGGTCGCGGGGCGTGGTGGCACCGGTAGCAACAACAACCGCGTCATAACGCGCGCGCAGATCTTCCCAGGTGATGTCCACACCGATGTTAACTCCGGCGCGGAATCGGGTACCCTCGGCCTCCATTTGAGCCACGCGACGGTCGATGTGCTGCTTTTCCATCTTGAAATCTGGAATGCCATAGCGCAAAAGGCCACCGATTTTGTCGTCACGCTCATACACAGCCACTGTGTGACCGGCACGGGTGAGCTGCTGAGCAGCCGCTAGGCCAGCCGGGCCAGAGCCAACCACGGCAACGGTCTTTCCGGTTAGTCGCTCTGGAGCATGGGCATCAACCCAGTCATTTTCGAAGGCCTGATCGATGATCGAAACTTCGATTTCCTTAATGGTTACCGCAGGCTGGTTAATGCCAAG
>Ga0228699_1001491_pt1 | contig 11713 bp, 8 predicted proteins | sample McNCre217_Aug_MG_FD_178016 | JGI IMG/M metagenome (GOLD analysis project Ga0228699, IMG submission 178016) | Freshwater microbial communities from McNutts Creek, Athens, Georgia, United States - 2-17_Aug_MG | ecosystem: Environmental > Aquatic > Freshwater > Creek | place: USA: Georgia...
CACACTTTGGCCGCGACGCCATCACGCATTACCTAGAAGGCACCGAGGGCCGCTTGATGCGCTCGCTCAAAAGCCTGCTGGGTAGCCCGCTGCTGATGGAGACCACCGTCATCAACAACCAGTTGGTCAACTTCTCCGACATCATCACCACCTACTTGGCCGAGTTACGCGAACGCGCCACACGCCATTTGGGCCAAGCCCCCACACACGTGGTGATGGGTCGCCCCGTGCACTTTGTGGATGACGAGGCAGCCCGCGACGCACAAGCCGAAGACGCCTTGCGCCAAGCCGCCCAACGGGTGGGCTTCACGGACATCGCGTTTCAACTCGAACCCATCGCCGCTGCGCTGGACTACGAGCAGCGCCTCACGCGCGAAACCACGGTGCTCGTGGCCGACATTGGTGGCGGCACATCCGACTTCACCGTGGTGCGCTTAGGCCCCAAGCGCATGCACCAACCCAACCGAGCTGATGATGTGTTGGCCACCACCGGCGTGCACATCGGCGGCACCGACTTCGACCAAAAACTCAGCCTCGGCCAACTCATGCCCTTGTTGGGTTACGGCCACCTAGGCCCAGACCATCGCGAAGTGCCCAACCGCGTGTTTTTTGATTTGGCCACTTGGCACTTGATCAACTGGCAATACCAGCCCAAAGCGATGGCGCAAGCCAAAGCCCTGCAAGTCAACTACAGCGATGTGCGCTTGCACGACCGCTTGATGCGCGTGTTGACCGAGCGCTACGGTCACCACATGGCCCACGATGTGGAGCAAGCGAAAATTCGTTGCTCACAAACCGATGCTGAAAGTCGCATCGACTTGTCGTATGTTGAAAACGGCTTGGCGGCCTCACTCACGCCCGCCGACTTGCACGCGCACTTGGCGCAGCTGCTAGCCAACACAGTGGCCTGCGCCCGCGACTGTGTGCAACGTGCCAAGCTGCCCGACGGCAAACCGGATGCGATTTACCTCACCGGCGGCTCATCGGCGCTGCGCACGTTTCAGCAAGCTTTGCAAACAGAGTTTGCAGACGTGCCGTTGGTGGAGGGCGATTTGTTTGGTGGCGTGGCTTCGGGCTTGGTCTATAGCCGATGCTGAATGAGCTACACGGGCATTGTTATTCGGTAGTACACCATAGTGATTAGCCATGTTTCGTCTCGCCCAAGAGCCGTCTTGGTGCTAGGTGGTCTTAGGTCTGCAATGGAGCATCTACTGCCAGTCATCTAGAGCTCAATAACGACCGCTTCCAGCCTTATTCGGACTTGGTCAAATCCCTTGCGATGCAGGACATGAAATGCTCCGCGTGCGCCTCTGGGTTATCTGCAGCCACCAGTGCACGGACAACAGCTACCGAGCCTACCCCGCTACGTAGTACTTCGCCCAACCGCTCAAAATCAATACCCCCAATCGCTACCAAAGGGCTGTGCTTCATGAGCTTGGCGTAAGCGTAAAGACGTCCTGTCCCTTGCGGTGCGGTTTGCATTCGTTTGAGCGTTGTGGGGAACACTGCGCCAAGGGCGATGTAGCTGGGGCGAACGGAATCTGCACGTAACATTTCTGCATACCCATGAGTACTCAGGCCGAGCCGTAGTCCTGCAGCACGAATGATGTCTAGTGGGGCTTCGTCCATATCTTCTTGACCGAGGTGCACGCCGTATGCACCTTCATCGATAGCTATTTGCCAATGGTCATTGATGAATAGCAAAGCGCCAGTGCCTTGCACAGCTTGCACGGCAGCACGCACCTCTTGTCGAATCGCAGTTACATCACCTGACTTGAAACGGAGTTGTAACGTTGGCACACCGGCTCTTGCCATGCGACCTACCCACTCTGCGTCTGGTAGCACAGCATAAAGTCCCAAGTTGTGTGGACAAGCTGGGAATGCTGAAGCGCGTGGTACAGGTGCGATACCGAAGTCTTGTGGATCGCAGGGCCAGTCGTTGAGCGAAAAAACTCCAGTGCGTTGGGTTAGTGCTTGCCACGCTTGAGCTACGCACTGCGCATCGTGTTCTAAAAAACCCAGCATCCGACATCCTTGCAACACGCCTGCTATTTCGGCAGTAAACGAGGCATCACTGGTCTGTACAACTTGGGCATAGGACAAAGCATCCCCTGCCAACATCGCCGCGTGTCGAGTGACCATTGCATGAGCGATGTCATGCGAAGTTTTCAAGGCTAGATTCATGCTTGATGCCAAAACGGAGTGCCCAAGACGGGGGTGCTGGGTTGTACGCTATCTTGTGATTGCATGGCCCCCGCGCAGTATGCGTCCCGTCCAGCGCTAACCGCATCGGTAAACGCACCAGCCATGCGAACGGGGTCTTGTGCTAAAGCCACCGCAGTATTAAGCAATACCGCGTCATAACCCCATTCCATCACCTGACAGGCGTGTGACGGCAAACCTAGGCCAGCATCGACAATAAGAGGTATGTCTAAACGTTCTCGCAAGGTGCGCAATGCGTAAGGGTTGATTGACCCTTTGCCCGTGCCAATTGGTGCAGCCCAGGGCATGACAGCTTGGCACCCTACATCGACCAAGCGTTGACACAGAACCAAATCATCTGTTGTGTACGGCAATACTTTGAATCCAGCTTTGATCAAACGGTCAGCAGCCTCTGGCAATTTCAGCGTGTCAGGTTGCAGTGTGTAGTCATCACCAATTAATTCAAGTTTGATCCAATCTGTTTCAAATACCTCCCGTGCCATTTCGGCAGTCGTGATAGCTTCTTGAATACTGTGACAGCCAGCTGTATTCGGTAAGACTGGCACATTAGCTTGACGCAGCAAGTTCCAAAAGCTTTGCGATGCTTCACCTCCGCCACCTGTCTGACGACGTAAAGAAGCAGTCAACATGGCTGGCTTAGAACGTTCAATCGCTTGCAGCAACACGCTTGGTGATGGGTAACGTGAAGTGCCCAACAACAAGCGGCTATGAAATATTTCACCGTATAGATTTAATTGGTCCAAGTGGGATGCGTGTGTGGTCATAGTGTCTTATCCGCCAGTGATGGGCGAAATGAGTTCGATCTTGTCATGGTTGGCAAGTGTGTACTGATCGTATTGAACGCGTGGCACAAACTGCAAATTCACGGCAGCAGCAAACGGCGGTTGAACTCCTGCAACAGCCACGGCATCGGCCAAAGAAGCACCCTGCGGGAGGGTATACGGCATTTGATTGATTAGGATTTGCAAGGGACAGTCAGACATACTCACACTTCAATTGAAATTGTTGAGCCAAGGCTGTGGTGCGGTGTTCTACCCATTCAAGCACCACATCCAGGATCGCCGGAGAAATTAAGAAACCGTGACGGTACAAACCGTTGATTTGCAAGGTGCGCTGCCCCAAGAAACGCACCGCAGGTAAATTGTCTGTCAGGGTCGGACGGACTTGAGTGGCGATTTCAAGAATGCGAGCTTCAGAAAATCCGCTGTGCACGGTATACGCAGCACTTAGCAACTCGAGTGTTGAACGCACACTGGCGGGTGACAGGTCTTCGGTCTCAATCTCAGTCGCCCCGATTACAAACACATGTTCTTCTTTGGGGGCAATGTAGATGGGGTAACGTGGATGAATCAAACGCGTGGGACGTTGTAGCGTAACCTCGGGAGCATGCAAGCGAATCACCTCGCCACGCACGCCTCGCAAATTAGGCCATTCGCTTCGAGCACCAAGACCGCGACAGTCGAATACCCAATCTGGTTGATCTACCTTTCCTGGTGTGAAGTCTTCTGGTCTACGTGGACTGTTCCAATGCAGCACCACGTTGTGCTGTTCCAGTCCTTTGAGCAAAGCTGCTAAAAGTTGACGATTGTCGAGCTGACCTTCGCAAGGCAAGTACAAGGCTTGTGTGAAACGATTTTCTAGAGCTGGCTCATTGAATTGCAAGCCTGTTGAATCTAACAACTGGGCTGCTGGTAGTTCAGGGAGCTGTTGCTGCGTACGATGTATCAGTTGCTCAAACCGTTTGGCTTCCGCAGCGTCTTGTCGGTGCCACAGCACCAATGTGCCGTTTTGTTGAAAAAACACAGGTGCGGGCAAATGAGAAATCAACTCAGGCCAACGTTTGAGCCCGTGCTGCCCCATACACACAACTGACAATTCGGTAATAGCTGATTCAGCTAGAGGTGCCAGCATCGCGGCCGCAACTCGGGCAGCTGCTCCTTGCGCATCAGGTCCTTGAGCCTCGTAGATCGTCACTTTGTGGCCAAGTTGAGCCAAGGCGTGCGCAAGCAGACGTCCCATCAATCCTGCGCCCAGCACCACGCTCGAAATCTGTGAACTCATTTAACTCGTCCCTCTGTGGTTTGCAGATAATGCCGACTATGAATCGCCCACACCGTTACGCACACGTCCTCACCATAGCTGGCTCTGATAGTAGTGGCGGTGCTGGCATTCAAGCTGATTTGAAAGTGTTTGCGGCTTTGGGTTGCTACGGGATGAGCGCTATTACCGCATTGACTGCGCAAAACACCATCGGCGTGCAAAGTATTCACGCTGTACCTGCTGAGTTTTTGAAAGCGCAAATTCAGTCCGTAGTGGAGGACATTGGCGTCGATGCTGTCAAGATCGGAATGTTGCCATCGCCTAGCAGCGTTGAAGTTGTGGCATGGGCGATTGATCATTACAAATTGACCAACGTTGTGCTCGACCCAGTGATGGTGGCAACAAGCGGTGATCGATTGATGGCTGATGCGACCGTTCAGATTTTGGTGCGCGAGTTGTTCCCGCGTGTAAGTGTGATCACACCTAATTTGGATGAGGCTGCTTTGCTTTTGGGACGTGATATCCCAAGCGCCGATGATTTTTCCATCGCTGCACAAGATTTGCTCTCCACAGGGAGTCAGGCGGTGTTGCTCAAAGGAGGCCATTTGCTCGGAGGTAATGTTGTTGATGTGTTGCTTCAGCCGCGTGAACACCCCAAACGATTCGAGTCAACACGAATCGCGAGCCACAACCTTCACGGAACAGGTTGCACTTTGTCGTCTGCCATCGCTGCGTTCTTGGCATTAGGCAATGTTTTGCCTGATGCAGTGCGTTTAGCTCACGCCTACATCTTGCAAGCCATTGCGCAAGGTGCAGACGTGACCACGGGCCACGGCCATGGCCCGTTGAATCACGGATTTGATCCGGTGCCATTGATCAAACTTGACGATAAACCTCGGCACCCATCTTGACAAATTCGATGGCTTTTACTTCCATTCCCTTTTGCAACGCTGCATCTTCGCTAACACCTTGTTGTGCAGCAAAGTCGCGTACATCTTGTGTAATCTTCATAGAGCAAAAGTGGGGGCCGCACATCGAACAGAAGTGTGCAACTTTGGCCGAATCTTTGGGCAAAGTTTCATCATGAAATTCTTTGGCTTTTTCCGGATCAAGGCCTAAGTTGAATTGGTCTTCCCAACGGAATTCAAAGCGAGCTTTGGATAGAGCGTTATCTCGAATTTGGGAGCCAGGATGTCCTTTCGCCAAGTCAGCTGCATGTGCTGCTAATTTGTAAGTGATGATGCCTTCCTTGACATCTTGCTTGTTGGGAAGTCCCAAATGCTCTTTGGGTGTTACGTAGCAAAGCATGGCGGTTCCATACCAACCAATTGTCGCTGCACCTATGCCGCTAGTGATGTGGTCATAACCAGGAGCGATGTCAGTAGTCAATGGGCCTAGTGTGTAAAACGGCGCTTCGTTACATTGTTCTAACTGCAAATCCATGTTTTCTTTGATCATATGCAGAGGCACATGGCCTGGGCCTTCAATCATCACTTGCACATCATGTTTCCATGCGATTTTTGTTAATTCACCCAATGTCTTGAGCTCACCTAACTGTGCTTCGTCATTGGCATCGTAAATTGAGCCTGGACGCAAACCATCACCCAAACTAAAGGCGATGTCATACGCTTTCATAATTTCGCAAATATCTTCAAAATGCGTATACAGGAAGCTTTCTTGGTGGTGTGCCAAGCACCACTTGGCCATGATCGATCCACCGCGGCTCACAATGCCAGTCATTCGATTCGCCGTCAGCGGAACATATCGAAGCAGCACGCCAGCGTGAATCGTGAAGTAGTCAACGCCTTGTTCCGCCTGTTCAATCAATGTGTCACGGAAAATTTCCCAGGTCAGGTCTTCAGCCTTGCCATTCACTTTTTCAAGTGCTTGGTAAATTGGGACAGTGCCAATTGGGACAGGCGAATTGCGAATAATCCATTCGCGTGTTTCGTGAATATTTTTTCCCGTAGACAAATCCATCACCGTGTCACCTCCCCAACGAATAGCCCAAGTCATCTTGTCTACTTCTTCGTTGATTGATGATCCAAGTGCAGAGTTTCCGATGTTGGCGTTGATCTTCACTAGGAAGTTGCGACCAATAATCATCGGCTCTGATTCCGGGTGATTGATATTGCTAGGAATAATGGCTCGACCACGAGCAACTTCATCGCGAACAAATTCGGGGGTGATGACAGGCGGAATGCTCGCACCGAAGTTTTGACCGGGATGTTGACGACCGAGTAGCTGGGCCATACGTTCGCCCATTTGTCCTGTAGCTTTTAATGATTCGATGTACTTTTCGCGTTGCAAGTTTTCACGAATTGCGATGTACTCCATCTCCGGAGTGATGACACCTTGGCGTGCATAGTGCATTTGGGTAACGTTCGCACCAGGTTTGGCCTTTCGCGGCTTGCGATGTAGGCCCGGGAATCTCAAATCATCTAATTTGGGATCGGCAGCACGTTCTTGGCCGTAGGAGCTACTTAGACCTGGCAGGACTTCTGTATCTTGGCGCTCCTCGATCCAATTTTGTCGAACCGCAGCAAGTCCAGCACGAACATCAATTTTTGCCACTGGATCGGTATAAGGGCCCGAGCAGTCATAAACAAAAATGGGGGGATTTTTTTCACCGCCAAAGCCTGTAGGTGTATCGCTTTGACTGATTTCACGCATCGGCACTTGGATATCCGAGCGCGAACCTTGTACGTAGATTTTGCGGGAATTAGGGAGTGGAGCAATTGCTGCTTGATCAACTTTGGCTGAAGTTGCCAAGAACTTTTCTGACGCATTCATGAGCATGATTCCTAGGGTAGGTGCTCCGAAGGTCGCTCAGTGAAAACATGTGCCATTTGTGGCATATGTGACAAGGATTGACAGCTCTTCTTCCGCCAGTATGAACTGGATCAAGTTCTCGGGTTTGGGAAACCATCTCAGCCCACAACATGTGGACACCCCGGAGCAGTGCGAAGTGTACGCTTTCTTTACGGCTTGATTTTCGTCTAACGCGTTGTTGTCACGCTCATGCAGAGCGTTCGCAAAGGCCTCACCGAGAAGATGCCGTTTATCTTCGCAAATGACTACAAATCGCCAAGGTGTCTCACGCCCATGATCGGGTGCTGATGCTGCCGCTCCAAAAATTCTATTGATTTGAGATTGAGTTGGCCCTGGGCTTACAAGTCGTTTGGCTGAATGGTTTTTTCTATTTGCAATTGCTTCTAAAGCCAAATCAACAGCATGACTAGGGGAAGAATTTTTTAGACTCACAAATACCCCACAGATCAAAAAAGGTAAATGATTGCGGCAGCGCTAAAAGCGATGACCAATAGAACATCTGCAACGATAGATTTCCACCCGAATGCATCGTCGATGGTTTGCAAACATGTCGCCCTCTCGCAGACAGGGCAAATCAATAGGTGCTCTTTGTAAATAAATTGACAAGATGCGCACTTGTAACTTGATTTATTCATTGCAATCTTTGTTGCCCCATTCGAAACGCCCCGCCAACCTCAATGAGTCAGCAAGGCATTCCGCGCTTCAGTATTGTTTGTAAGGTAAAAACTTTCCCGATAAAACGACGTTGACGCGGTCGCCCTTGGGGTCAGGTTGACGCACGATGTCCATGGAGAAGTCAATGGCGCTCATAATGCCGTCGCCAAACTCTTCGTGGATTAACTCTTTGATCGTGGTGCCGTACACGCTGACGATTTCGTACCAGCGATAAATCAAAGGATCGGTGGGCACAGGTGTGGGCAAGGAGCCTTTGTAGGGCACCACTTGCAACCACTTTTGTTCTTCTGCATCTAAACCAAAAATCTTGCCAACGATCTTCGCTTGCTTGGCATCCAAGGTCATCTGCCCTAAGCAGGCAGCGGTGGTCCACTCTTTGGAGAGTCCTACTTTTTGGGCCACATCTTCCCACTTGATGCCTTTGGATACTTTGGCACTGATGATTTTTTCGGTCACGTCGAGTCGGTTCATGCGCACTCCTGGTTGGGTTGAAAGGATTTAGGCCGCAGCGACGAAGCGCTGGTTGTTTTGTTCGATGTGCAACAAACCTTGCAACACATCGCCCACCACAATAACGGAAGGACTGACCATGTGATCGCGCACCACCGTGCTGTGTAGTTCGCTGAGCGTGCACACCACGTGGCGTTGCGTGGGCAAGCTCACGTGTTGAACCACGGCCACGGGTGTGAGCGGGTCTAGCCCATGTAGCAACGAGGCTTGTAATTGCGCAGCGCCGCTCATACCCATATAAATCACCAATGTGAGTTTGGCTTGCGCGGCGGTGTGTGACAAAGCCGACCAGTCCACAGCATCGGTTGCGTCTTGTTTGGCATGTCCTGTGATGAACAACACACCATGCGCGTGTGCGCGGTGTGTCAGTGGGACACCTAGCGACGTGACACCCGCCAAACCTGCGGTGATGCCATTGATGACGGTGACATCCACCCCTTGCGCGCGTAAGTGTTCGACCTCTTCGCCACCGCGTCCAAAAATAAAGGGGTCGCCGCCTTTGAGACGCACCACGTTCTCGCCTGCCAACGCTTGTTGCAGCATGAGCTTCTCAATGAACGCTTGAGGCGTCGATTGGCAGCCGCCGCGTTTACCCACATGGATGATGCGTGCACAGGGCAAGGCATAGGCCACGATGGCGTCACTCACCAAATCGTCGACGAGCAACACCGTGGCTGCAGCAATGGCTTTGACGGCTTTGATCGTGAGCAGTTCAGGGTCACCTGGACCTGCGCCGACAAGGGTGACATGCGGTGGTTGATGGGTCTGTTGTTGTGTCATGTCGTGCTCTCTGTCAGTTGAATCATGCGACGCAGCTCAGGCACGCACGAGCCGCATTGGGTGCCGCACTTGAGCGTGCCTTGCAATGAGACCAGGCGTTGTGCACTGTCGCCTTTGTAAGTCTGTAGATGCTTGCGAATGGCCACATCTTTCACGCCCACACAGCTGCATACTGTGGTGCCTGCATCCGCCAAGTCCACAGGTGGTTTGCTACCTGTCATCAACAAACGACGACCGTATGCTTGGGTCGATGCTTGAGTTTGCAACAGCGCTTTGAGCCAGGTCTCGGCCGATGTATCGCCTGCGATGAGAAAGGCGTTGAGCTGTGTCTCTTTGCTTGGATTGGCTTCGTTGTGTTGCAAACGCATGCTGCGGAGTTGGCTGCGTTTGGCATCGACATAACGCAAACTGTTATTGCCGTCCAGACTTAAGAGTTGCTCGATGTCGTGCAGCAGCGCCATATCAGGCGCTTCGCTGCAAGCCGCACGCATCAGCACGCCTTGACGCGCTGGGCCTTCTGCGGGGCTGTCGCCAAATGGCACACAGCTGGCAAATTCAAACTGCACCATGCGCGCGCGCAGGCTTTGCAAAATGGCTTGCGCGTTGTGCTCGGGCAACCATGCGACCGCGAGCAGGGTCCAAGGCAATTCGGCTTTGAGGACTTTGACCGCCGCGTGCTTGAGCTCGGGCTGCTTTGAGGTGGGGCAATATGCCGAGGTCGTGATGGCGTTCACACCTGCGAGCGGTTTATTTTGGTGGTCACGTCCGCTCAAAAAAGCCGCCCCCCAATGCATGGCAATAAACGCTTGGTTGGCCCCCAAGTCGGCACTGGCTTGGGCGGGCAATACGATGGAGCCACGTTTGCTGGTGACGTGCACCAAAGCGCCTTCATCCACGCCAAGCCGTACCATGTCGTCTGGGTGCAGCTGCACCGCAGGTTCAGGCACATGGCTAAATAGTTTGCCCACCAAACCTGTGCGCGTCATGCCGTGCCACTGATCGCGCAAGCGCCCCGTGTTGAGCGAGAACGGGAAGCGCGATTCGCGCACTTCAGAAGTGGGCACATAAGGCAGGGCTGCAAATTTGGCATGGCGATTGGCGGTCGCAAATAGGCCGTCTTCATACAAGCGCGCTTGACCGTGTGTGGCGCCTTCGCGCATGGGCCATTGCTCTGGTGTTTGATCCAAATGCGCGTAGCTCAGGCCTGTGATGTCGAGGTCACGACCACGGGTGGATTCGCGGTGTTCTTTCCAGATTTCCTCGGGCGAGGTATAGGCCATGTACAGACCGTCTTTGTGTTGCGCCACGCCTGGCTCTTGTGCCAAACGCGTGGCCAAGTCCACCACAATCTGCCAATCGTGCCGTGCATGCCCTGGGGCTGGCACAGCGGCATGCACGCGCGAGATGCGACGCTCACTGTTGGTGACCGTGCCTTCTTTTTCGCCCCACGTGGTGGCGGGTAACAGCAAGTCGGCGAAGTCACAAGTCTCGGCCGTGGCGAAGGCTTCTTGCACCACCACAAACTCCGCACGCTCGAGTGCGCGGCGCACGGTGCTTTGGTTGGGCATGGATTGCGCGGGGTTGGTACACGCAATCCACAGGGCTTTGATTTCGCCATCAGCCGCCGCCTCAAACATTTCCACTGCGGTTTTTCCGGGCTTGGATGGGACATCGTCAATCCCCCACAAGGCGGCCACTTCGGCACGGTGTTCGGGCTTGCTCATGTCGCGGTGCGCGCTGATGAGGTTGGCTAAGCCGCCCACTTCACGCCCGCCCATGGCGTTGGGTTGACCCGTGAGCGAAAAAGGACCTGCACCGGGTTTGCCAATGTGTGCGGTTGCCAAATGCAGGTTGATGAGTGACGCATTTTTGGCTGTGCCACTGCTCGATTGGTTCAAGCCTTGGCAATACAAACTCAGCGTTGCCTTTGAGGTGGCAAACCAACGCGCGGCTTGGCGCAGTTGTTCCGGTGTGATGCCGCACACGGCGTGTACATAGGAAGGCGTGTAGTCAGCCACCAAAGTTTGTAGCGCTTCAAAGCCTTCGGTGTGTGCCGCGATGTAGGCCTGATCTATCCACCCCTCGGCCAGCATGACGTGCAACATGCCATGAAACAGCACCACATCGGTGCCGGGTTGCAAGGGCAAGTGCAAATCTGCGCTGCTGGCGGTGTCGGTGCGGCGCGGGTCGGCCACGATGATTTTGAGATTGGGGTTTTGCGCGCGCGCATCTTCGATGCGTCTGAACAAAATGGGGTGCGCATATGCCGCATTGCTGCCCGCGATGAACAAACAATCCGCATGCATCACATCGTCGTAACAAGCAGGTGGCGCGTCAGCACCCAGCGTGAGCTTGTAACCCGCCACGGCGCTGCTCATGCACAGGCGCGAGTTGGTGTCGATGTTGTTGGTGCCTAGCAAGCCTTTGACCAACTTGTTAAACACGTAATAGTCTTCGGTCAACAACTGACCCGACACATAAAAACCAATGGCTTCTGCGCCATGCGCGCGCACGATGCTGGCTAGCGTGTGGCTGGCCACTTGCATGGCGTTGTCCCACGTCACCGGCTGCACGCTGCCGCCACGCACCAAGCGGCGCATGGGTTGCAGCAAACGTGTTTGCGCAGCCATCGCAGGGCTAGCGGTGAGGTGCA
>Ga0228699_1001497_pt1 | contig 11658 bp, 11 predicted proteins | sample McNCre217_Aug_MG_FD_178016 | JGI IMG/M metagenome (GOLD analysis project Ga0228699, IMG submission 178016) | Freshwater microbial communities from McNutts Creek, Athens, Georgia, United States - 2-17_Aug_MG | ecosystem: Environmental > Aquatic > Freshwater > Creek | place: USA: Georgia...
GGTCATCGTGGTGGCCCTGACCATCGTGCAATTCCGCTACGTTGAAAAAAAGGTGCAGTACTGATGTTGCGCAATCTCTCCCCGTTTTTTGCTGGAGCCCGCCATGGTTGAACGCCGCACCGGCATTGCCGTCTTGGCGCATGTCGTCATGATTTTGGGCGCGCTCATCGTTGCCTTTCCCATCTACATGGCGTTTGTGGCCTCTACCCATGCGCCCCAGGACATCATGCAGTCCCCCATGCCCCTGTGGCCGGGCAGCAACCTGTGGGCCAGCTACAGCGCAGCACTCACCGGAAGCTCCGGCGGAGGCACACCGGTAGCTCGCATGATCTGGGTGAGCTTTGTCATCACCGCCATCATCACCGTGGGCAAGATCAGCATCTCGCTGCTGTCGGCCTTCGCGGTGGTGTATTTCCGCTTCCCGCTGCGGCAGTTGTGCTTCTGGCTCATCTTCATCACGCTGATGCTGCCGGTGGAAGTGCGCATCGGGCCCACCTACCAAGTGGTGGCTGACCTGGGCATGATCAACACCTATGCGGGTCTGTCGGTGCCGCTCATTGCGTCTGCCACCGCCACCTTTTTGTTCCGGCAGTTTTTCCTCACCGTGCCGGACGAGTTGGTGGAAGCCGCGCGGGTAGACGGTGCCGGGCCCATGCGCTTCTTCAAGGACATTCTGGTGCCCCTGTCGGTGACCAGCATTGCGGCCTTGTTCGTCATCCAGTTCATCTACGGCTGGAACCAATACCTGTGGCCCCTGATCGCCGCCACCAGCCAGGACATGTACCCCATCGTGGTGGGCATCAAACAAATCATCGGCACCGGCGAATCGGTGTCGGAATGGAACGTGGTCATGGCCACCGCCGTGCTCGCCATGCTGCCTCCCGCCATTGTGGTGGTGCTCATGCAGAAATGGTTTGTCAAAGGCCTTGTGGACACCGAAAAGTAATAGGACTCAGAATTTATGGCTTCCATCGAACTCAAGAACGTCATCAAGCGCTACGGCAGCGGCAAAACGGCCAACCAGGTCATCCACGGCGTGAACGCGCAAATCAAGGACGGTGAATTCATCGTCATCGTCGGGCCCAGCGGCTGCGGCAAATCCACGCTCCTGCGCATGGTCGCCGGGCTGGAAGAAATCAGCGATGGTCAGATTTCCATCGGCGGGCGCGTGGTCAACGACCTGGAGCCCAGCGACCGCGATATCGCCATGGTGTTCCAGAACTACGCGCTCTACCCGCACATGACCGTGTTCGAAAACATGGCCTACGGCCTCAAGATCGCCAATGTGCCCATGGACGAGATCAAGGCCCGCGTTGACAAGGCCGCCAAGATTCTGGAGCTGGCCCCATACCTCGAGCGCAAGCCCAAGGCCTTGTCGGGCGGACAGCGCCAGCGCGTGGCCATGGGCCGTGCCATCGTGCGCCAGCCCCAGGTGTTTTTGTTTGACGAGCCGCTCTCCAACCTGGATGCCAAGTTGCGCGCCCAAACGCGCCTGGAAATTCAGAAGCTGCACCGCGAGCTGGGCATCACCAGCCTGTTTGTGACGCACGACCAGGTCGAGGCCATGACGCTGGCCCAGCGCATGATCGTGATGAATGGCGGCGTGATGGAGCAGTTCGGCACGCCGGAAGAGGTCTACACCCGCCCGGCCAGCACCTTTGTGGCCAGCTTCATCGGCTCGCCGCCCATGAACCTGCTCAAAAACGCCCCGGACGCCCAACCCGGCGTCATCACCGGCATCCGCCCCGAGCACCTGGACATCACCCCCACAGGCTGGGCCCTGCAAGTCGAAGCCGTGGAAATGCTGGGCGCCGAGCGCCTGATCTACGGCAAGTGGGCCCACAAGCTCCACGCTGCCGACGCGGACGAAACCGTGATCATCCGCATTGAAGAATCCGCCGCTGTGCCTGCCTTAGGCAGCACCCTGCACGTGACCCCGCGCGCAGACCGCATCCATCACTTCAATGCCAGCACCGGCAAGCGGATGGACACCGTATGAGCGCAGCCACCGAACTGAACCTCCCCGCCTGGCCCTACCCCCGCTGGGTCGCCCACCGCGGTGCCGGCAAGCTGGCGCCAGAAAACACGTTGGCTGCCTTCCGCCTCGGCGCCAGCCACGGTTACCGCATGTTTGAGTGCGATGTGAAACTCAGCGCCGATGGCCTGCCCTTTTTACTGCACGACGCCACGCTCACGCGTACCACAGATGCCTTCAACAGGGCTCTAGCCCCGATAGAACATGCGCAAGTAGCTATCAAAGATGTAGCAAGCGACGCGATTGCCGGCAACCACCCCTGGCACACCCTGAGCCAGCTCGATGCCGGCAGCTGGCACAGCCGCGCCTATGCGGGTGAAACCATTCCGACGCTGGACGCCATTGCCGCCTATTGCATCCGCAACGGCTACCTGCTGAACATCGAAATCAAACCCACCCCCGGCACCGAGCGCCACACCGGAGAAGTGGTGGCGCTGCACGCTGCCCGTCTGTGGGCGGGCCAGGCGGTGCCACCGCTGCTCACCTCGTTCAACCCCGAGGCCCTGGAAGGCGCACAAGCCATGCAGCCCGAATTGCCACGGGGCCTGCTGCTGGACACCTTGTGGACCGGCTGGCTGGAAACCGCCCTCAGCCTCGGCTGCCAGGCCATTGTGTGCAACCACGCGCTGTGGGATCGCAGCACCGTCACCCAGGCCCAATCCGCCGGCATGCGCACCCTCAGCTACACCGTGAACGACGAATGGGCCGCCCAGCGCCTGATCGACTTGGGCACCGACGGCATCATCACCGACCGGGTGGACCTGTTCAGCCCCGCCTGACCCGGTAGGCAATGGCAGCCCGCCAGGCAGCGGGCGTCCGCTGGAATGCCCTCTTGCGCGCGACCTTCGTCGCTCTACACTGCGGGCATGACCCTCGATGTGCACGCCGGCCCAAGCCCCTGCAGCAGACGCAGTTGGCTGCAGCAGGCAGCGGCCCTGGCCTTGATAAGCAGCGGCAAAGCCAGTATGGCGCTGGACAAGCGCCCCCTCAAATTCGTCTACGCCGACAACTTTCCGCCGCTCTCGTATCTCGACAACGGGGTGTTGCGCGGCACGTCGCCACGCATCGTCGAAGAGTTGTTTCACAAACGGCTGCAGTTGGACGTCACCCACCGCGCCTACCCCTGGGCCCGGGCGCAGTCCATGGTGAAGCATGGAGAGGCCGACGCCTTCGTCAGCGCCGCCACGCCGGAGCGCCTGGAGTACACGGTGGCCAGCTCGGAGTCGCTGTTGCAGGCACGACTGAGCGTGTATGCCAGTGCCACCCACCCGCAGTTTGCGCGCTACCAGAAGTTCCAATCCGCCGCCGAGCTGGCCCCTTTCAAACTGGGCAGCATCCTGGGCAACAACTGGGCGAAGGCCACCCTGGGTTCTCAGCAAGTGGAATACGTCAGAGACCGCGCACTGGCCCTGCGCATGCTGCAGGCCGGGCGATTTGACTTGTTTGTGGAGGTGGACGAGTTGGCCGATCCTGCCATCAAGGCGGCGGGGCTGGACAGCGACATCAAAGCCCTGCCCCTGGTGCTTGCGGTGGATGACGTGAAGGTTTGCGTGGGCAAACACTCGCCCTTGGTGGCGCGGATGCCCGACATCGACGAAGCCATCCGCGCCATGCGCAGGGACGGCAGCATCACCCGCCTGCGCAAACCCTGAGCCGCAGCCCTTAGCGGCTCAGCACCCAGTCCACGGCCGACTCCATATCGGGCAGCACGATGGTGGCAGCGCGGAAGTCCTGCCCTGCAGACATGGGCGTCGGAATCGCTACACAGGCGATGCCCGCCGCCACAGCCGCCGCGACGCCGTGCTCTGTGTCCTCAAAGGCGACGGCTTCATGGGCTTGCAGGCCCATTTGCTGCAGGGCCAGCAGGTAGCAATCGGGCGCGGGCTTGCTGTGCACCACCTCGTCGGCAGACACCACCACCTCAAATTCCGCCGCCATGGCGTGCGAGCGCAGGGTGGCCGCAATCGCAAACATGCGTGCCCCCGTGACCACACCTTTGCGCAGGCCGGCCGTGTTCAAACGCGCCAGGCACGCACGCACCTCGGGCATCAAGGGGAAGGCGTTGGTCTGCAGGTAGTGCTCGGCAGCCGTGTTCTTGGCCTCTGCCAGTGCCTCCGCGCTGGGGGCCAAGCCGTAGCGCTGGCGCACATCTTCGCCATTGGCCATAGCAGGTACGCCGGAGTAATGCTGCATGTACACGTCCAGCGGAATCTCCACGCCATAGGGCTGCAACACCTGGTTCCACAGCGCGTGGTGCACCGCCTCGGAATCGACCAAGGTGCCGTCATGGTCAAACAAAACCGCTTTGAAATGTGAAGACATGCAACTCCTGCGAAAAATCAAAAGAAAATCAAATAATCGGAGCGCAGCCACTCAACGCCGCATGCTCCACCACTGGCTTGCAGCACACGCCAGCACCATGGCGGCATAGGTGGCCATCTTGCCGTCACGCCCGAAAAACACGAGCCCGACCAGCAGCGCCACCAAGCCCGCTATAAAATTAATAGCTGCTTGCGCACGCAGGCTGTGCGCTACCGGCACTTTTCTATATAAAACTGGAGCCAAAATCGCCAGCAGCAACCCGACTACCAAGGCGGGGGCTGCAAAGTTCAGCAGGTGATTCAGGAGATCGAGTGGGCCCATGGCGGTCATTGCGAAGGCCAATCAAGCCAATGCGGGGGGTGGTGGTCGCTGGATTTTATAATCGCGGTCTAAACATATGGCAGTCTGGGCATTAGGCATTAACCACACCACCGCACCGCTGGATATGCGGGGCCGGTTTGCGTTCGCCAGCGACCAGATCGCCCCGCAGCTCCACGGGCTGCGCCAAAGCATGGCCCGCCCCCCGGAGGCGGCCATTGTCTCCACCTGCAACCGCACCGAAATCTACTGCGCCGGCGATGAAGCCGCGTTGGACCACACCCTTAACTGGCTGGCCCAAAGCGGCGGGGTATCTGCCAGCGAGCTGCGCTCCCACACCTACCGCCTGACCGACCAGGAAGCCGCCCGCCACGCGTTCCGCGTAGCCAGCGGGCTGGACAGCATGGTGCTGGGCGAGCCGCAAATTTTGGGTCAACTCAAAGACGCTGTGCGTGCGGCCGACGAGGCCGGCGCCTTGGGCACCACGCTCTCGCAACTCTTCCAACGCTCGTTTGCCGTGGCCAAAGAGGTGCGCACCTCTACCGAAATCGGCGCACACAGCATCAGCATGGCCGCCGCGGCCGTGCGCCTGGCGGGCAATTTGTTTGAAGACCTGGCCAAGGTCAAGGTGCTGTTTGTGGGCGCGGGCGAAATGATTGAGCTCTGCGCCACGCACTTTGCCGCCAAGAACCCCTTGGGCCTGGCTATTGCCAACCGCACGCTGGAGCGGGGCGAAAAGCTCGCCAGCCGCTTTGGTGGCGAAGTGATGCGCCTGGCCGATCTGCCCGAGCGCCTGCACGAGTTTGACGCCGTCATCAGCTGCACCGCCAGCACCCTGCCCATCATCGGCTTGGGCGCGGTGGAGCGGGCGCTCAAAAAGCGCAAGCACCGCCCCATGTTCATGGTGGATCTGGCCGTGCCGCGCGACATCGAGCCCGAAGTCAAAGCTTTGGGCGATGTGTACCTCTACACCGTAGACGACCTGGCCGGCGTGGTGCAAACCGCCCAGGCCAACCGCCAGGCCGCCGTGGCCCAGGCCGAGGCGATTGTGGACGCCGGCGTGCAAAGCTTTATGCACTGGGTGGACCAGCGCAGTGCGGTGCCGCTGATCCAGCAACTCAACGCCCAGGCCGAAGAGTGGCGCGCCGCCGAACTCGCCCGTGCCCGCAAACTGCTGGCCAAGGGCGAAGACGTAGACGCCGTGCTGGAAGCACTGGCCCGGGGCCTGAGCCAAAAAATGCTGCACGGCGCGATGGCCGAGCTCCATGCCGGCGACGCGGCAGCGCGTGAGCGGGCCGGCAGCGCCATCCAGCACTTTTTCTTGCGGAATAGTCGTTAGCTGAACTGGGCCCACTCTCCCCCAGCCCCTCTCGCCCCGCCGGGCGAGAGGGGAGCTAAACAGCCACATTTTGTTTTCTCGCTTCGACCAAGCTTCTACTGTCGTCGCATTAATCGCCTCACCATTTAGCCACTCATGAAACCGTTTCTTCGCCAACAGCTTGCCCGTTATGTCGACCGCCAGGGGGAGCTGGAGTTTCTGCTCTCGCGCGAAGACATCATGAAAGACATGGAGCAGTTCCTCAAGCTCTCCCGCGAGCACACCGATGTGGCGGCGGTCGCCGGCCGCTGGACGCGATTCCAGCAACGTGAAGCTGATCTGGCGGGTGCGGAGGAGATGAAGGCCGACCCCGACATGGCGGAAATGGCCGAGGAAGAAATTGCCAGCGCCACCGCTGAGCTGGCACAGCTGGAGACCGAGCTGCAGCGCATGCTGCTGCCCAAGGACCCCGACGACGCACGCCCCGCGTTTGTGGAAATCCGCGCAGGCACAGGGGGCGACGAATCCGCCCTGTTTGCTGCCGACCTGGCCCGCATGTACACCCGCTACTGCGACGCCAAAGGCCTGCGCACCGAAATCATGAACGCTTCCGAGAGCGAGCTGGGCGGCTACAAAGAAGTGGTGCTGCGCGTGGAAGGCAGCACACAAACCGGCAGCGGCAGCTGCGGCGCCTACGGTATGTTGAAGTTCGAGTCCGGTGGTCATCGGGTGCAACGCGTGCCCGCCACCGAGACGCAGGGACGCATCCACACCAGCGCCTGCACCATCGCCGTGCTGGCGGAGCAGGACGAGGTAGAGGCCGCCAAGATCAATCCGTCGGACCTGCGCATCGACACCTACCGTGCCAGCGGCGCCGGCGGCCAGCACATCAACAAAACCGACTCAGCGGTGCGCATCACGCACATCCCCACCGGCATCGTGGCCGAGTGCCAGGACGGCCGCAGCCAGCACAGCAACAAGGCCCAGGCTCTGAAGGTGCTGACGGCGCGCATCCATGAGAAAGAGCGCTCTGAGCGCGCCGCCAAAGACGCCGCCGAGCGCAAGAGCCTGGTGGGCAGCGGCGACCGCAGCGATCGCATCCGCACCTACAACTACCCGCAAGGCCGGCTCACCGACCACCGCATCAACCTCACGCTGTATAAGCTGGACCGCGCGATGGAAGGCGACCTGGACGACGTGGTGGATGCCCTGCAAGCCTACGAAGCCGCGCAGCAACTGGCTGCGCTGGAAAACAATCTGAACTAAGGCTCTGTCAGAGCTTAAACACGCCCACCACCTGCACCAAGTCGTTGGCCTGACTCTTCAAGCTGCTGGCGGCTGCCGCCATTTCTTCCACCAACGCAGCGTTTTGCTGCGTCGCCTGATCCATGGACGTGACGGCCTCACCGACTTGCGCCACGCCGGCACTTTGCTCATTGCTGGCCGCGCTGATCTCGCCCATGATGTCCGTCACCCGGCGGATGCTGCTGACGACTTCGGTCATGGTGTCACCCGCCTTGTCGACCAAGGCCGTCCCCTGCTCCACCCGCTCCACGCTGGTGTTGATGAGGGTTTTGATTTCTTTGGCCGCCTCGGCGCTGCGGCCCGCGAGTGAGCGGACCTCCGAGGCCACCACCGCAAAGCCCCGCCCTTGCTCACCGGCACGGGCCGCCTCCACCGCTGCGTTCAAAGCCAGGATATTGGTCTGGAAGGCGATGCCGTCGATCACGCTGATGATGTCGCTGATCTTACGGCTGGCCTCATTGATGCCCTTCATGGTGTCCACCACTTGGCTCACCACTTCACCGCCCTGCACGGCCACCGTGGAGGCATTCATGGCCAGCTGATTGGCTTGCCGGGCGTTGTCGGCGTTTTGCTTGACGGTGGCATTGAGCTCTTCCATGCTGGCAGCGGTCTGCTCCAGCGCGCTGGCCTGGTGCTCGGTGCGAGCGCTCAAGTCGTGATTGCCTTGGGCGATTTCGGCACTGGCGGTGGACACGCTCTCCGACCCCTGGCGCACATTGGTCACCACACTCACCAGACCCGATTGCATGTCGCGCAAATTGGCTAACAATTGGCCGACTTCGTCGCCCCGGTCCACCTGCACATGGCCCGTCAAATCGCCCGAAGCCACCTTTTGCGCCATGGAACTGGCCTGCGCCAGCGGGACCGTGATCGAGCGGGACATCAACCACGCGCACACCACACCAAACAACAAACTCACCGCCCCCAAAGCCACCAACAGCAGGCGGCTGCTCTCGTGGTTCTCCTGAATTTGTTTGGCCAACACATCCACAGCGTCGCGTTGTTGTTGCAACAACGCATCCATCTTGGCCAGGTACAGCTTGGAGGCCGGCATGAACTTGTCTTCCAAGGCCTTCACCGCCTCATCCGTCTTGCCTTCTTTTTTCAAGGCCACGATTTGGTCGCGCGCCGCGATGTAGATCTTGCGTTGCTCACCAATTTCCTTGAAAAGCGCCTTCTCCTCGTCCAGCACCATCAGGTCTTGCAAGGCTTTTTGCAACTCCCCCGAGCTTTTGGTGGAGGCCGCCTGGTCTTCCGCAAAAAACTCCGCCAGCGCCGGGTCCGAGCTGCGCGCAATCGCCGCCGTGCGTCGTACACCGGTGTGAATGTTTCGGTACCAGTCGCTCACCAGGCGCTCGGTTTTAATCGGGTCATTCACCATCTTCTGGGTCGCGGCAGCCCCCTGGTTGAGCCGCGCAATACTGACCAGAATGGTGAGCAGCAGCATCGCCAGAATCAGGGCGAAGCCCAAGCCCAATCGCTTGGCGATCGACAAATTTTTCAACATACAAGCCCCTCGTTATAGCCCCATAGCCTAGTAGAGTTTTATTACCCTGCGCGGTCAAGCAGGAAAGTCCCTAGCCCTATCCCCCGAGCGACTGTGCGGTCAACGACAATCAAGGGATGCCGACGATTGCCCACACCCTTGCCGACCTGCAACGACAAGGCCTTGAACCCACAGATGCCCGGCACCTGCTGCTGCACGCCTTGGACCAGCCTACCCACGCTCGCGCCTGGTTGCTGGCACACGATGCGGACGAACTGAACGCAGACGCACACACCCGCCTGCAATCGCTGGCGGCGCGCCGCCTGGCCGGCGAACCGGTGGCTTACCTGCTGGGGCACAAAGAGTTTTTCGGATTTACCTTGCAAGTAACGCCCGACGTGCTGGTGCCCCGCCCCGACACCGAAACCTTGGTGGAGTGGGCCTTGGAGGTGCTGAGCCCCACCCCCACTGCCCGGGTGGTGGACTTAGGCACCGGCAGCGGTGCGATCGCGCTGGCACTGAAAGCCACCCAACCCAGCCTGCAGGTGGAGGCTGTGGACTACAGCCACGCCGCACTGGCTGTGGCACAGGCCAATGCACAGCGACTGGGCTTGGCGGTGACGTTCCGCCAAGGCTCTTGGCTTAGCGGCACACAGGGGCAGTTTCAGGCCATTGTGTCCAACCCGCCCTATATCCGCGAGAACGACGAACACCTGCCCGCCCTGCGCTTTGAGCCGCACCAAGCACTCACCGCCGGCGACGATGGGCTGGACGACATCCGCACCATCATCCAGCAGGCCCGCGCGCGCCTGCAGCCCGGCGGCTGGCTGCTGCTGGAGCACGGCTACGACCAAGCGGACGAAGTTCGGGCGCTTCTCGAAGCCGCAGGCTTCGTCCAGGTGCAAAGCCGCCAAGATCTGGCGGACATCGAGCGCTGCAGCGGCGGCCAGTGGCCAACCCCAAATTAATAACAAATATGCCTCTAGCGCTCGTACATATTGCGCGAGAAGCTCCTGAATTCATAGCAAACCGAAAGACACCATGTCCACTACCCCCGCCTGCCCCCAGTGCACTTTAGAAAACACCTACCCCGACGGCAGCAACTTCGTCTGCGCTGACTGCGGCTTTGAATGGCCACAGGCTGTTGCAGCGGCGGATGACGAAGACTCCGCAGTCGTCAAAGACTCCAACGGCCAAGTGCTGCAAGACGGCGACGCCGTGGTGCTGATCAAGGACCTGAAGGTCAAAGGCAGCTCCACCGTGCTCAAACAAGGCACTAAGGTGAAAAGCATCCGCTTGGTGGGCGGCGACCACGAGGTGGACTGCAAGATGGACGGCGGCAGCTTCATGCTCAAAGCCTGCTACCTGAAGAAGGCGTAAAAAAACCGGGGCACTTGCGCTGCCCCGGCTCTTCATCGCTTAGCTTGATCAGGCCGCGACAGGCTCCAGCGCGTCCACATCCACCAGCCCCAGGCGGTTCACGCCACTGATCAAGGCCTTGACCGAGGCGGTCACGATGTTGGTGTCCATGCCCACACCAAAGCGCTCGCCGCCCTTGCCGGTATCGCCGTGGGTGGCCACCAGCTCCAGGAAAGCACAGGCCTGCGCATCACCGGCATCCGTACTGGCTTTGGTGCTACGTTCTTCATAGCTGCGCACCTGCACCTTCACGCCGATCGTCTGCAAGGCATGCACTGCCGCGTCAATGGGGCCGTTGCCCTCGCCGCTGAGCAGCATAGGCTGGCCGTCCACCTCCACACCGATGCGGATGCCCTGTACGTGGGCCTTGCCGGTCTGGCCAGGGTGGTCGAACAGGTGGTGCTCCACATAGCGCACCTTGGCGTCAGGGGCGTTCAGATAAGTGGCGTCAAACAGATCCCAGATGTTTTGCGCACTCATTTCGCCCCCATGGCTGTCGGTGTAGTTTTGCACCTCGCCGGAGAACTCCACCTGCAAGCGGCGAGGCATGACGACGCCGAACTCGGCTTCCATCAAATACGCCACGCCGCCCTTGCCGGACTGACTGTTCACACGGATCACCGAGTCGTAACTGCGACCTACGTCGGCAGGGTCGATGGGCATATAAGGCACATTCCACATCGCATCCGGACCGGCCGCCTTTTGGGCGGCAAAGCCTTTCTTGATGGCATCCTGGTGGGAGCCACTGAACGCGGTGAACACCAGGTCACCCACATACGGGTGGCGTGGATGGATGGGCAACTGGTTGCAATGCTCGACGGTGCGGGCAATCGCATTGATGTCCGAAAAATCGAGGCCGGGGCTGACACCTTGAGTGTACAGATTGAGGGCGAGGGTCACCAAGTCCACATTGCCGGTGCGCTCGCCGTTGCCGAACAAGCAACCTTCCACGCGGTCGGCGCCGGCCATCATGCCCAGCTCCGCCGCTGCCACGCCGGTGCCCCGATCGTTGTGCGGGTGCAGGCTCAGGATGACGCTATCGCGGCGAGCCAAATGGGTATGCATCCACTCGATCTGGTCGGCGTAGATGTTGGGCGTGGACACCTCGACGGTAGCCGGCAAGTTGAGGATCACCTTGTTGGAAGGTGTCGCGCCCCACTCGGCGGTGACGGCGTCACACACTTCGCAGGCGAATTCGAGTTCGGTGCTGGTGAACACCTCGGGGCTGTATTGCAGCACCCACTCGGTCTCGGGCATGGTGGCGGTGATTTCTTTGATGAGGCGCACCGAAGACACGGCCAGCTCTTTGACCTCCGGCTTGCTCATGCCGAACACCACGTCGCGGAAAACGGGGGCGGTGGCGTTGTACACATGCACGATGGCGCGGCGCGCGCCTTGCAGGGAATCGATGGTGCGACGGATCAGATGCTCGCGGGATTGGGTAAGCACTTCGAT
>Ga0228699_1001499_pt1 | contig 11639 bp, 11 predicted proteins | sample McNCre217_Aug_MG_FD_178016 | JGI IMG/M metagenome (GOLD analysis project Ga0228699, IMG submission 178016) | Freshwater microbial communities from McNutts Creek, Athens, Georgia, United States - 2-17_Aug_MG | ecosystem: Environmental > Aquatic > Freshwater > Creek | place: USA: Georgia...
GGCCATGGCCGGGTGCCTGGTTGCCAGCCTGTGCGGCGCCTCGCTGGCGCACGCGGCCGGGTTCGAGCGCGGCCCGGTCCCCACCGCGGCCAGCCTGGCTGCCGACGGCCCCTACACCGTCACGTCGTTTGCCATCAGCCGCGCCGATGGCAAGGCCTACAACCACGGTGGCGCCACCGTGTACTACCCGCAAGACGGCACCGAGACCTACGGCGTGGTCGCCCTGGCGCCAGGCTTTCTGGGCACGCAGCCGGCCTATGTGCCGCTGGCCAAGCGCGTGGCCTCGCACGGCTTCATCGTCGTCAACCTCGACACGCTCAACATCTTCGACCAGCCGCCGGTGCGCGCCAAGGCGCTGGCGGGCGCGCTGCAGCAGGTCAAAGACATCGCCATGACCGGCAAGTCGGCCTTCACCGCCAAGGTGGACAGCAGCCGACGCGCGGTGATGGGCCACTCGATGGGCGGTGGCGGCACGCTGATCGCGGCCACGGCCGACCCGACGCTCAAGGCCGCCGTGCCCATCACGCCATGGTCGATGGGGGCGAGCTTCGCCACCAACCAGGTGCCCACGGTCATCATCTCGTGCGAGAAGGACGCCATCGCCGTCAACAGCCAGCACAGCTACCCCTTCTACGCCAGCCTGCCCGAGACGCTGCCGCGCAGCCAGGTGGAAGTGGCCAAGGCCGACCACATGTGCCCGCTGTCGTTCGCCAAGGCGGCCTACCAGACGGCCGTGTCCAAGGCGGCGATCGCGTGGCTCAAGCGCTTCGTGGACGAAGACACCCGCTACGACGCCCTGGTCAAGGGTGGCATCAACGGCGGCGAGTACCTGAAGTTCAACACCGCCGGGTTCTGACGCCCCGGCGCCTGGGCCTGATCAAGCCGCGTCTGACGCGGCTTTTTTGTGGCCGTCTTTCTGGTCCTGCACCAACCGCATCATCCCCTGGTAGGGCAGCAGGTTGGTGCGCACCACCTTGTCGATGGGCTCGTGGAAGCCGTCCTGCATCCAGCGCTGGGCCAGCAGCACATTGAGGCCAATCATGCCGTCGGCCAGCAGGTCGAGGCTCACATCGGCCATCAGGTCTGACGGCACCAGGCGGTGCATGTGCTGGCGCAGCATGGCCGAGTAGTCGCGCGCGGTGGCGCCACTGAGCTCGGCCACCTCGGCGTTCACCGCCAGCGAATCCATCAGCATCACCCGGCCGCGGCGCGGGTCATCGCGCACGAATTCGAGGAAGACGCGCATCGCCGGCTCCAGCAGGCCCAGCGGCGTGGGCTCGGCCTTGGCCATCACCTGCAGCGTGCGGGTCATCAGCTGCTCGGCAAGCTCGGCGTACACCGCCAGGAACAGCTGCGGCAGCGTCTTGAACGACTCGTAGAAGTAGCGCTCGGTGAGCTGGGCGGCCACGCACACCTCGCGCACGGTGGCGCCGTGGTAGCCCTTGGTGCCGAACACCTCCAGCCCGCCGTCGAGCAGGCGCACGCGCCTCACCCGCTGCCGCTCTTCGGGCAGCACGCCGCCGTAGCGGCGCTTGGTGGGGGGCAGGTGATCGGGGGCGGTGGCGTCCATGGGTTTGCCTATGTTGACATGGATCATTGTCAAAGTTATTCTGACAAGAATCCTTGTCACAAATCAAACCCGATTTCCCCCTAGCCCCGGCCCTGATCTCAGGGAAAGCGCGATGAGACCGAACGAATTCAAACAACCTTCCGGCGCCGGTGTGGGCGTCGAGCGCCACCGCGTGATCGTGGTAGGCACCGGTTTTTCCGGCCTGTGCATGGGCGTGAAGCTGCGCGAGCAGGGCGAGACCGATTTCGTGCTGCTCGAGCGCGCACACGAAGTGGGCGGCACCTGGCGCGACAACACCTACCCGGGCTGCGCCTGCGACGTCGAATCGCACCTGTACTCGTTCTCGTTCGAGCCCAACCCCAACTGGTCGCGCATGTACGCGCCCCAGCCCGAGATTTTTGCCTACCTGCGGCACGTGGCCGCCAAGTACGACCTGATGCGCCACATCCGCTTTGGCGCCAACCTCGTGGGCGCCCGCTGGGACGACGCCCGCCAGGTCTGGGTGGTCAAGGCCGAAGACGGCCGCGTGTTCGAAGGCCAGTTCTTGGTCAGCGGCATGGGCGGCCTGAGCAACCCCGCCATCCCCGACATCAAGGGGCTGGACAGCTTTGCGGGCACCAGCTTCCACTCGGCCACTTGGAACCACCACTACGACCTGAGCGACAAGCGCGTGGCCGTGATCGGCTCGGGCGCAAGCGCCATCCAGTTCGTGCCGCAGATCGCGCCCAAGGTGGCCAAGCTGCACTACTTCCAGCGCACGCCGCCGTGGGTGGTGCCGAAGATGGACCGCCCCATCCGCCCCGACGAGCAGGCAGACTTCGCCGCCAACCCCTACCGCCAGCGCCTGGCCCGCATCAAGCTGTACTGGCTGCTGGAAGCACGCTTCTTGGGCTTCAAGTACAAGCCCGAGTGGATGAGCCTGGTCGCCAAGGTGGGCAAGCACAAGATCCGCCAGGCCATCAAGGACCCGGCCGTGCAGGCCAAGGTCACGCCCGACTACACCCCGGGCTGCAAGCGCCTGCTGATCTCCAACGACTACTACCCGGCCCTGGGCCGCACCAACGTCGACGTGATCACCGAGGGCATCAGCCACGTCACGCCGCGCGGCGTGGTGACGACGGATGGCCGCGAGCACGAGGTGGACGCCATCATCTTCGGCACCGGCTTCAAGGTGCAAGACCCGATCCCGCCGGGCACGGTGTTTGGCAGGGGCGGCGTGGACATGGCCGATGCCTGGAAAAACGGCCCCGAGGCCTACATGGGCATGGCCGTGGCGGGCTTCCCCAACTTCTTCATGCTGATGGGCCCCAACACCGGCCTGGGCCACAACTCGATGGTGTTCATGATCGAGTCGCAAGCCCACTACATCTGCTCGGCCATGCAAGCCGCCAAGGATGCGGGCGTGGCCACCTTGGAGGCCAAGCCTGAAGCCCAGGCTGGCTTCGTCGACCAGGTTCAAGCAGACCTGAAGCGCACTGTGTGGCAATCGGGCTGCAAGAGCTGGTACCTCAACGAGCAAGGCCGCAACACCACGCTGTGGCCGGGCTTCACCTTCGTCTACCGCCTCAAGACCCGCCGCTTCAAGCTGGGTCAGTACATCACGGAGCGTGCCAAGGCGGCCATCACCTCCAACCACCACTGATCACGCATGAGCCTGCAGTCCTTCATCGCGAACATCATCATCCGGCACACCGTCAAGGGCAAGCCGGGCGCCGAGTTCAGCGTGCCCAAGGCACGCCACCTGGCCGACAAGGCCGCGGCCAAGTACCCCCCGCCGCCCAAGGACGTGAAGCACACCCCGGTGGCGGCCCAGCCCACGCTGGGCCTGTGCCCGGCCGAGTGGCTGGAGGTGGCCAACCCGGGCCGCACGGTGCTGTACTTCCACGGCGGTGGCTACTTCTTCTGCAGCCTGTCCACGCACCGACCGGTGGCCGCCTACCTGGCCCGCACGGCCCAGGCGCGCGTGCTGTCGGTCGATTACCGCATGGCTCCCGAGCACCCCTACCCCGCTGCGGTGGACGACACCGTGGCCTGGTGGAAGCACCTGCTGTCGCAAGGGCTCGACCCGAAGCAGGCCGCGTTTGCCGGCGACTCGGCCGGTGGTGGCCTGGCGCTGGCCACCATGCTGGCGGCGCGCGAGCAAGGCCTGCCGCTGCCCGCAGGCGGCCTGCTGTTCTCGCCCTGGACCGACCTGTCGTGCTCGGGCGAAACGATGAAGACCAACGCCGACGCCGACGTGATGTTCCAGCCGCACATGCTGCCGCTGGCCGCCAAGCTCTACCTCAAAGACCTGCCCGCCACCACGCCGCTGGCCTCGCCGCTGTTCGCGGACCTCAAGGGCCTGCCGCCCATGATGATCCACGCCAGCAACCACGAGATCCTGCTGTCGGACTCGACCCGCCTGCACGACAAGTTCCAGCAGGTGGGCGTGAAGAGCGAGCTGCACCGCCGCAACAAGATGCCGCACGTGTGGCCCACGATGATCATGCTGCCCGAAGCGCGCGCCTCGCTGAAGGACAGCGGCGCCTTCCTGCAGCGCATCATCCCGTAACCTGGCCCTGATCCAGCGCCCCTTCGCCCTGTTCTCCCCTTCCCCACGGACCGTCACACCATGAAATCCTTCAAGGACAAAGTCGCCGCCATCACCGGTGCCTCTTCCGGCATGGGCCGCACCCTGGCCATCGAGCTGGCCCGCCGGGGCTGCCACCTGGCGCTCAGCGACGTCAACGAGACCGAGCTGGCCAAGACCGCCCAGCTGGCGGGCCAGCACGGTGTGCGCGTGACCATCGCCAAGGTCAACGTGGCCGACCGCGACGCCATGTTCGCCTGGGCCGAACAGGCCAAGCGCGACCACGGCAAGGTCAACCTGATCTTCAACAATGCCGGCGTGGCGCTGACCGTGCCCATCGAGCACTGCAAGATCAGCGACTTCGAGTGGATCATGGGCATCAACTTCTGGGGCGTGGTGCACGGCACCCAGGCCTTCTTGCCGCTGCTCAAGGTCTCGGGCGATGGCCACGTCATCAACACCTCCAGCCTGTTCGGCCTGATGGCCGTGCCCACGCAAGGCACCTACAACGCCACCAAGTTCGCGGTGCGCGGCTTCACCGAAGCCTTGCGCATGGAGCTGGAGATGGAAGGCGCCTGCGTGAGCGCCACCTGCGTGCACCCGGGCGGCATCGCCACCAACATCGCCATGGCCGGCAAGGTCGATCCGGTGATGGAGAAGCTCACCGGCGCCAGCGTCGAACAACACAAGCGCCGCGCCAACAAGCTGATCAACAACACCACCGCCGAGTCGGCCGCGCTGCAGATCCTGGCTGCGGTCGAGCGCAATGAACGCCGCGTGCTGGTGGGCAACGACGCCAAGTTCCTCGACAAGCTGGTGCGCGTGCTGGGCTCGGCCTACCAGGGCGTGATCGTCAGCCGCATGAAGAAGATGAACGGCAAAAGCGGCCAACGCGCCAAGCAAGCCGCGTGACCGTGCGCTCGGGATCAGGACTACCCCTGATCCCGCTGGGGCCTGACGGGCACGTCAGCCCCCTCAAATCAAGGCATCATGGCGCGCATGCAATGGTTCAAGCGCCTGTGGTGGTCGGCCGTCGCCTTCGGGCTGACGCTGGCCCTGTTTGTCTACCTCACCTGGGAGCCTGACCGCCAACTCGGTCAGCTGGTCGCGCGCTGGGCCCAACCCCCGTCGACCTTCATGGAGCTTGACGGCATGCAGGTGCACCTGCGTGACACCGGCCCCGTCGACGACCCCACCCCCATCGTCATGCTGCACGGCATGTCGTCGAGCCTGCACAGCTTCACGGCCTGGCAGACCATGCTGCAAAGCCACCACCGGGTGCTCAGCGTGGACCTGCCCGGCTTCGGCCTCACCGGCCCCAGCCCCCAGGGTGATTACCGCACCGATGCCTACACCCGCTTCGTGCTGCGCCTGCTCGACAACATGGGCCTCAAGCGCGTCATCTTGGTGGGCAATGCCCTGGGTGGCGAGGTGGCCTGGCAGACCGCGGTGCTCGCGCCCGAGCGCGTCAAGAAGCTGGTGCTGATCGACAGCGACGGCTACCAGCCCTCGGTGCTGTCGATGCCGCTGGCCTTCCAGATCGCATCGATGCGCTGGATGCGTTGGGTGTCCGAGCGCATCCTGCCCAAGCTGCTGGTCGAGTCATCGGTGCGCAGCGTGTTTGGCGACCCCAGCCGCGCCACGCAAGACAAGGTCGACCGCTACTTCGAGATGGCCCTGCGCGTGGGCAACCGCCGCGCCCTGTTCCAGCGCATGGACCAGGCGCAGTTTGGCGTGAGCGCCTCGCTGATTCGCCGCGTCACCCAGCCCACGCTGGTGATCTGGGGCGAGCGCGACCGCATGATCTCGCCCGACCAGGGGCAGCTGTTTTGCCGCGACATCCCGCGCTGCCAGCTCGTCACCATGCCGGGGCTCGGCCACTTGCCGCAAGAAGAAGACCCGGATGCGTCCATCAAACCGCTGATGCTGTTTTTGGCGCAGAACTGAAGGGACAAGGCTGAAGGGACAAGGCTGCATGACAAAGGGGCCCTCGGGCCCCTTGCTCATGGACGCCACGCCACCCACGGGCGCCGGCTGCGTGTCACTGCGCGGCCAGCCGCCACTGGGCCTGGCGCACCACCGAGGCCACCACCTTGTCGAGCACCTGGTCCAGCGCGGGCGTGGTCAGCGCCGTGGCACCGGCCGGCATCTGCTGGTCGGCATGGGGCAGCGCCAGCTGCTCGGGCACCACCACCATGGCAAAGTTGGTCGACAGGTAGGTGCGCACGATGGGCAGCGCACGGATGCCACCCAGCGCGCCCGGCGACGCGGCCAGCAGGCCCACCGGCTTGCCCGCCGTGGTACCACCACCTGCGGGCAGGCCATCGCCCGCCGGCACCGTCGACAACCAGTCGAAGGCGTTGATGAACAGCGGCGTGGGCAGCGCGTTGTACTCGGGGCTGGCCAGCAGCAGGCCATCGGCTTGCGCAAACAGCTCGCGCAGCTTCAAGGCGCCCGCAGGCTTGGCGCCCCCATGGGCTGCCGCCCAGTCGTCGCTGTAGATGGGCAGATCCAGCGCACCCAGGTCCACGTCGATGGTGTCGGCGCCCAAGGCCCGCGCCCGGGCAGCAGCGAGGTCAGCCAGCTGGCGGTTGAGGGAGCCTTGGCGGGCGCTGCCGGCGATGACCAGCAGCTTGGGAGCGCGGGGGGTGCTCATGGGGTGTGCTTTCTCAAAAGGATGGGTTCAACGATCAGTTGAATTTTGCCGTGACCGCGGCCACGCGCTCGCCGTACTGGCGTGCGGTTTCCAGGTCGCCAGGGAACATCTCGTCCACACCGGCGTCGGCGGGCGTCTGGGCCATGGCACCGGCTTGCGAGCCCAGCACGTTGACGTCGCTGGCGCGGTTGGCGGCCTTGGTGTTGCTCGGCAGCATGCCGTTGCCCACCCAGATCATGCCGTGCTGCATGGCCAGGGTGATCAGGTAGTGCAGGGTCGAGGCCTTGTCGCCATTGAGCGAGGCCGAGTTGGTGAAGCCGCCAGCCACCTTGTCCTTCCAGTTCTGCTGGAACCAGGCCTTGGAGCTGGCATCGATGAACTTCTTGAACTGCCAGGGCACCGAGCCCATGTAGGTCGGCGCGCCAAAGATGATGGCGTCGGCCGCACCCAGGGTGGCCCAGGCGGCCTCGGGCACGTTGCCCTCTTGGTCGACGGCGATCAGCTCGGCCGAGGCGCCAGCGGCGACCGACTCGGCCATGCGCTTGGTGTGGCCATAACCGCTGAAATAAACGACGGCGATCTTCTTGCTCATGGTGTTTCCTTCGTGATGGACGTTGCGATGGGTGAAAAGTGCCCGGCCCCCTCAGGCAGCCTGGGCGGAAAAAATCAGGTGATGCGTGTGGCGCCGGGCCGCAAAGCGGCTACCCTAGGCCGATGTTCAGTTACAGACACGGATTCCACGCTGGCAACCATGCCGACGTGCTCAAGCACATGGTGCTGGTGCAGACGCTCAAGCACATGCTCGGCAAGGACAAGCCCTTCTGGGTGGTGGACACGCACGCCGGTGGCGGCTGCTACGACCTGACCAGCGGCTACGCGGCCAAGAGCGGCGAATCGGAAGGCGGCATCCACACCCTGTGGGCGCACCGATCCGATGCCAACATGCCGCAGGCCGTGCGCGCCTACCTGGATCAGGTGATGGCGGTCAACGACGGCGCCGAGCTCACCACCTACCCGGGCTCGCCCCAGATCGCGGCGCAGATGATGCGCGCGGGCGACCACCTGCGGCTGTGCGAGCTGCACCCCACCGAGGTCACCGTGCTGCACAAGCACTTCGCCGACGTGCGCAAGGGCATCGCCATCCACGAGGTGGACGGCTTCACCCACCTCAAGGCCTGCCTGCCGCCGCCCACGCGCCGCGGCCTGGTGCTGATCGACCCGCCCTTCGAGATGAAGGACGACTACAAGCGCGTGGTGCAGACCCTGCGCGAGATGGTGCCCCGCTTCGAGACCGGCACCTACGCCATCTGGTACCCCGAGGTGGCCCGCATGGAAAGCCGCCAGCTGCCCGACCAGCTCAAGCGCCTGATGAGCGCCTTCCCCAAGGCCGACTGGCTGCTGGCCACGATGCGCGTGAAGGCGGCCTCGCCCGACGGGCTGGGCCTGTTCGGCTCGGGCATGTTCATCATCAACCCGCCGTGGACGCTGTACGACCGCCTGGCCGAAGCCCTGCCCTGGCTGGTCGAGACCCTGGGCCTGGACGAGCACGCGGCCTACACGCTGGAAGCGCAGCAGAGCTGAACCCGGCCGGCCGCCACGGCGCGAGCTGGTTGGATCGGTGGCTGAGCGGGTGCGCATGGCGGCCTCGGTGCGATGTCGGGGTCGTGCTGGGGATGCCCGCTCAAGCGGCCAAGTCAAAAACCAGCACCTCGGCCTGCTCACCGGCCGACAGCTGCACCAAAGACTCGCCCTCGAACTTCAGCGCATCGCCCGCGTTCAGCCGCTGGCCGTTGACGGTCAGCGCGCCCCGGGCCACGTGCACATAGGCCTTGCGGCTCGGGTCCAGCGCCAGCTCGGCCGCCTCCTCGCCATCGAACAGGCCCACGTACAAGGCCGCATCGGCCGTCATGCTCACCGAGCCATCGCGGCCATCGGGTGAGGCCACCAGGCGCAGGCGGCCACGCTTGTCGGCCTCTTCAAAGTGCTTCTGCTCGTAGCTGGGCTTGATGCCGCGCTCGGTGGGCTCGATCCAGATCTGCAGCAGGTGCGTGGTGTCGTACAGCGCGTGGTTGAACTCGCTGTGCAAGATGCCCTTGCCCGCGCTCATGCGCTGCACGTCGCCCGGCAGCACGGCGGCACCATGCCCCAAGCTGTCCTTGTGGGCCAAAGCGCCTTGAAGCACGTAGGTCACGATCTCCATGTCGCGGTGGCCGTGCATGCCAAAGCCACGGCCCGGGGCGATCACGTCGTCGTTGATCACCCGCAGCGGCCCGAAGCCCATGTGGGCAGGGTCGTGGTACTCGGCGAACGAGAAGCTGTGGGCAGATTGCAGCCAGCCGTGGTCGGCATGGCCTCGGTCTTCAGCGCGTCGCAGGGTGATCATGGTGGGGATCCTTTCGTGGCCGGGCCAAAGGTGGGAAGCTTCTCGCGGCAGTCACCGGCCATGGCTTCACTGTAGGAAAGGCCACCTCGGCGCACGCTGCGGCCGGGTGATGGCATCATTCAAATTCATTGAATGCCCGCAGCCCAGCCATGCCGGACCCGCGCCACGCCCTCACCCCCGACGCCTTGCACATGGTGTCCACCATCGCCCGCACGGGCAGCTTTGCCGCCGCCGCCCGCGAGCTGGGCAAGGTGCCTTCGGCCCTGACCTACAGCGTGCGCCAGCTTGAAGACGCGCTGGATGTGCTGCTCTTTGACCGGCGCGGCCGCCAGGCCCAGCTCACCGCGGCCGGCGACGAGCTGCTGCGCGAAGGCGAGCTGCTGCTGCAGCAGATGGATGCGGTGGCCAACCGCGTGCGCCGCGTGGCCTCGGGCTGGGAAACCGAGCTGACGGTGGCCGTGGACAAAGCCATCGCCCCGCACGCCATCTTCGATTTGATGGAGGCCTTCTACGCCCTGAAGCCGCCCACGCGCCTGCGCATGCGCAGCGAGGTGATGAGCGGCACCTGGGAGGCGCTGCACACGGGCCAGGCCGACCTGGCCATCGGCGTGAGCGCCGAGCGCGCCCTGCTACCCGACCTGCGCTTGGAGCCCATTGGCGACACCCGCTTCGTGATGACGGTGGCGCCACACCACCCCCTGGCCGACGCCCCCGAGCCGCTGTGCCCCACCGACATCGCCCAGCACCGCGTGGTGGCCGTGGCGGACACCGCCCGCCAGATGGCGCCCATGACCGTGGGCATCGCCCCCGGCCAGGACGTGCTGACCGTGCCCAGCATGTCGGCCAAGCTCGAAGCGCTGCGGCGCGGCATCGGCTGCGGCCACCTGCCCGAGGCCATGGTGCGCCCGGCCATCGAAGCGGGGCAGCTCAAGGTCAAGGCCGTCGAGGGCCCGCCGCGCATCGTGCGCTCGCACTACGCCTGGCGCCAGGGCCACACCCCCCCGGGCATGGCCCTGACCTGGTGGCTGCACCAGCTGGCCAGCCCCAAAACGCGCGCCGCCCTGCTCGATTTGCACGAGGGCCTGCTGCTGTGAGCCTGCTGCCTGCTGCTGGCCCCGATCGCCCTGGTCGCCCAGATCTCCCTTATGTCGGCCGCTTTGCCCCCTCGCCCACCGGGCCGCTGCACGCCGGCTCGCTGGTGGCCGCGCTGGCCAGCTGGCTGGACGCCCGCGCCCATGGCGGCACCTGGCTGGTGCGCATCGAAGACGTGGACGGCCCGCGCTGCGTGCCCGGCGCCGACACGCTGATCCTGCAGCAACTGGCCGCTTGCGGTCTCGTGTCTGACGGCCCCGTGCTGTGGCAAAGCCAGCGCGGCGCCGCCTACCAAGCCGCGCTGGAGCGCCTCGTGGCCGCAGGCCAGGCCTACCCCTGTGCCTGCACCCGCGCCGACATCGCCGTCGCCAACGCCCGCCTGGGCCTGCACAAGGCCCGCCATGGCGACCTGCTCTACCCCGGCACCTGCCGCCCCAGCCAGGGTGGCCTGCAGGGCCGTGAGGGCCGCGCCTGGCGCATGCAGGTGCCCGATGCCCCGCAAGACCTGATCAGCTGGCAAGACCGCTTGTTGGGCCCGCAGCAGCAGGCCCTGGCCAGTGCCGTGGGTGACTTCGTGGTCCGCCGTGCCGATGGCCTGTGGGCCTACCAACTCGCCGTGGTGGTCGACGATGCCGAGCAAGGCATCACCGACATCGTGCGTGGCGCCGACCTGTGCGACAACACCCCACGGCAAATCTGGCTGCAGAGCGCCCTCGGCCTGCCCACCCCGCGCTACCTGCACACGCCGCTGGTGCTGGGCGCCAATGGCGAAAAGCTCAGCAAGCAAAACGGCGCGGCATCCCTGGAGCTGCACGCGCCGTTGGAGACCTTGCGCAAGGCCATGCGCTCACTGCATGCGCTCGGCCCAACAGGGGCATCCCCCTTGGAAGACCTCACGCATGAGACCGTGGGCACCTGGCTGTCACGCGCGGTGGCCTGGTGGCAAGATCAGGTCACTTCACCGTCTCCAGCAGCGATGCCGACTTCACAGGCGGATTGACCGTGTCACCGCTGTAGGTGGCCCCCACTTGAAAGTTGCCGGTCGAGGTGAAGGTGGTGGTGTACGTGGCCCGGCCGTTGGTCAAGGTGACAGGCGCGCCAAAGTTGAAGCCATTGCGGGTGAACTGCACCTGCCCCTTCGGCGAGTAACCACCGCTGACCTGAACCGTGAAGGTGACCGGGGCATTGACCGCCACGGCACTCGCACTGGATGTGATCGACACCACGCTGGGCGGCGCTGCCAACAACACCGGTGCGGCCTTGATCAGCGCGCTGCTGCCGCTGTAAGTGGTGGTGCCATCCAGCACGCTGGTCGCGGTCAGGCCCGTGGGGCGCGGCCAGTACACGTTGGTGGCGGGGTTCCAGACGA
>Ga0228699_1001501_pt1 | contig 11612 bp, 9 predicted proteins | sample McNCre217_Aug_MG_FD_178016 | JGI IMG/M metagenome (GOLD analysis project Ga0228699, IMG submission 178016) | Freshwater microbial communities from McNutts Creek, Athens, Georgia, United States - 2-17_Aug_MG | ecosystem: Environmental > Aquatic > Freshwater > Creek | place: USA: Georgia...
TCTCGGTTGTAACGACTGTGGATGAACAGGTTGGCCACCTGATCGTGGGTCGACGCAAAGCGCTGCAGATGCCGCGCCGATTTGAACCGGCGCATGACCTTCTCCCTGACCCGGGTCGGCTGGTGCGAGTTTTCTGCACGGTTGTTCAGCCCCTTGTGCTGCCGGTGGTCCAGGTCGAGTCCCAGATCCCGGTTCGCGGCCGCGTAGCTCTGGAGCTTGTCGGTGACGAGCACACGCGGAACGCGGCCGTGCTTCTTCATGAGCTTGCGCATCAGCCGACGGGCGGCGTGCCGGTCACGCCGACTCTGTACGAGCACGTCCAGCGTGGCACCATGCTGGTCGACCGCACGCCACAGCCAGTGCCTTCGGCCGTTGATCGTCACCACGACTTCGTCGAGATGCCACTTGTCGCCGCACGCTGGCGCATTCGCGCGAATGCGCCGGGCAAAGGCAGCACCGAACTTCAACGCCCAGCGTCGAACCGTTTCGTAGGTCACCTCAATGCTCCGCGCAGCCAGCATCTCCTCGACCATGCGCAGGCTCAGCGGAAAACGGAAGTACAGCCAGACCGCGTAGCTGATGACCTCCGGCGGGAATCGGTACCCTGTGTACGAGATCGGCTTGTCTGCGGCGATGGACGTCATGCCGCATTCTTGCTCAGGTCGATCAGCGCTCAACCGATGCGGCCAACAAGTTGACAGTGGGGCCGGCACAGAATTCGGAATTTAAAGCACGCCAGCTACACCCTCGCCATGGGCCGCAGCGGCCGGAACTTGCCCCTGCCGACCTTGGTGCCACGCCAGACGTAGTCGCCTGTCAGGTTGATGTGACCCCACCCGAGCGGCGAGAGGTGCGACAGCAGGCTGTCGTCCACAGGCCATCCATGGCTGCGTAACGCCGCGACCGCACGCTCCATGTAGACCGTGTTCCAGAGCACGATGGCCGCCGTCACCAGCGTCAGCCCGCTGGCGCGCCAGCGCTGCTGCTCGAAGCTGCGGTCACGGATTTCTCCCAATCGGCCGAAGAAGACGGCCCGGGCCAGCGCATTGCGCGCTTCGCCCTTGTTCAGACCGGCATGCACCCGTTGACGCAACTCCACGTTCTGCAGCCAGTCCAGGATGAACAAGGTGCGCTCGATGCGCCCCAGCTCGCGCAGGGCCACGGCCAGACCGTTCTGTCGCGGGTAGCTGCCCAGCTTGCGCAGCATCAGCGAAGCCGTCACCGTACCCTGGCGAATCGAGGTGGCCAGCCGCAGGATCTCGTCCCAGTGGGTGCGGATGTGCCGCAGGTTGAGCGTGCCGCCGATCATCGGCTGCAGCGCATCCAGACCGGCGTCGCCGCGCGGAGCGTACAGCCGCGTCTCACCCAGATCCCGGATGCGGGGCGCGAACCGCAGACCCAGCAGGTGCATCAGCGCGAAGACGTGGTCGGTGAATCCGGCCGTGTCGGTATAGTGCTCCTCGATGCGCAGATCCGACTCGTGATGCAGCAGCCCATCGAGCACATAGGTCGAGTCACGGATGCCAACGTTGATCACCTTGGTGCTGAAGGGCGCGTACTGGTCGGAGACGTGGGTGTAGAACATCCGTCCCGGCTCGGTGCCGTACTTCGGGTTGACGTGTCCGGTGTGCTCGGCATGACCGCCGGCGCGGAAGCGCTGGCCGTCCGATGACGAGGTGGAACCATCCCCCCACGTGGCGGCCAGGGGCTGCTGGAGTTGCGCATTGACCAGCCCGGCCAGGGCCGCCGAGTAGGTCTCGTCCCGCACGTGCCAGGCCTGCAGCCAGGCCAGCCGGGTGTGGGTTGTACCGGGACAGGACTCCGCCATCTTGGCCAGCCCCAGGTTGATCGCGTCGGCGAGGATCGTCGTCATCAGCAGGGCGTGGTCCGCCGCCACCTCGCCGGTCTTCAGGTGCGTGAAGTGCTCGGAGAAGCCCGTCCACGCATCCACCTCCAGCAGCAAGTCGGTGATCTTGATGCGTGGCAGCAACCCGGCCACCTGATCGATCAGCGCCTGGGCCGTGTCGGGAACCACGGTCTGCTGCGGCGTGATCTTCAGCCCAACAGCCGTGATGAGCGCGTCCGGCAGGGCGTTGGTGCCGGCCAGGCGATTGACGGTGGCGAGTTGCTCGTCGAGCAGCGACAGCCGCTCACGCAGGTAGGTGTCGCAGTCGGTGGCCACGCTCAGCCGCAGTGCATCGGTCTGTCGCTGGACGGTGAACGCCTGCGTGGGCACCAGATAGGTGTCGAAGTCCTTGAACTGGCGTGACCCCTGCACCCAGATGTCCCCCGAACGCAGCGCGTTCTTCAGCTCCGACAGCGCACACAACTCGTACTGGCGCCGGTCGAGCCCGGTGTCGCTCACCACGAGTTTCTCCCAACGCCGCTTGATGAACCCGGTCGGTGCGTCGACCGGCAGCTTGCGCGAGCCGGTGGCGTTCATGACTCGCAGCACCTTCAGCGCATCGAGCAGCCCGGTGGCCGCCGGTGCCGCTCGCAAGCTCAGCACCTCCAGGAAGGCGGGGGCATAACGGCGCAAGGCGCTGTAGCCTGCGTCGATGAGGTGCAGGAAGTCGAAGTCGCCCGGGCGGGCGAGCTGCTGCGCCTCGCCGACGCTGGCAGTGAAGTCCGCCCAGGGCAGAACCGCCTCGATCGCCGCGAAGGCATCGCCGCCCTGGTTCCTGGCCTCCAGCAGGGCCTGGCCGATGCGGCCGTACAGCCGGACCTTGTCGTTGATGGCCTTGCCCGAGGCCTGGAACTGCTGCTGGTGCTTGTTCCTGGCGGCGCTGAACAGCCGTCCCAGGATGCGGTCGTGCAGGTCGATGATCTCGTCGGTGACGGTGGCCATGCCCTCGATGGACAGGGCCACCAGGGTGGCATGACGGCGCTGCGGCTCGAACTTGGCCAGATCGGCCGGCGTCATCTGGGCCCCTTCACGGGCGATCTTGAGCAGACGGTTCTGGTGGACCGTGCGCTCAATGCCCGTGGGAAGGTCCAAGGCCTGCCAGGCCTTGAGCCGCTCGATGTGTTCGAGCATGTGGCGCGAGTTCGGTCGGATGGGTGACTGACGCAGCCATGCCAGCCCGGTCAACAAGCTGCCCTCCTTGCGCTTGAGCAGGGCATCCAGGCGGTCGCGATGGACACCCGACAGGGGTGCGGTCAAGGTCACGTAGATGCGCCGGTTGGCTCGGGTGATCGCCTCGGCGCAGATGCGCTCGATCACGGGCAGTGCGGGCAACAGCACGCGCTGGTCCCGCAACTTGGCCATCAGCGCCGACGCAAGGATGATTCCCTTGTCGGTCTGCCAGGCCAGATCGTCCAGACCATGCACGGCCTCACGGTAGTGGTGCATCGTGGTGAACGACTGGAACCCGAGCAGGGCTTGCAACTCGACCAGATGCTCACGGCGTGTCTGTTCGCGGTGCCCGTAGTCATCCCAGCTCTGCATGGGCACCTCGATCTGCGCGGCCACCATGTCCAGCAGCGGCACGGACGGTCGTTCATCGACACCCAGGACCAGGCCAGGAAATCGCAGGTAGCAAAGCTGAACAGCAAAGCCCAACTGGTTGGCCGGTCCGCGATGCTGCCGAATGATCGACAGATCAGCGTCGTCCAGCGTGTAAAGCCGGATCAGCTCGTCCTTGGCCTCGGGCAAGCTCAGCAAGCCCTCACGCTCGGCGGTCGACAGAATGGAGCGACGAGGCATGGGGACTCCCGGACAGGGAACAACAGGGGTGCGCAAACGATCGTTTGTGCATCACGGGCAGGAATCCCTGCGGCGCCTGCTGCAAAAATGTATTGCCAAACCAAATCGATCGGCAACAGGTTTGTGCTGATGCACAAGACCAGGAGAACCCCATGCGCCTCGGCTACGCCCGTGTCTCTACCCAGGAACAAGACAACGCCGCACAGATCGCAGCGCTGCGTGCCGCAGGCTGCGGCCGCATCTTCGAAGAGAAGGTCTCGGCCGGGCGATGGGATCGCCCGGAACTGCGCCGCCTGCTCGATCAGCTACGCGAAGGCGACGTGCTCGTGGTCTGGAAGCTCGACCGACTATCGCGCTCGCTCAAGGAGATGCTGAGTCTGCTGGAGAAGGTTCAATCGGCCGGTGCCGGATTCCTCAGCCTGACCGAGGCCATTGAGACCACGACCGCAGCGGGTCGGATGATGATGCAGATGGTGGGGGCCTTCGCCGAGTTCGAGCGCGCCATGCTGCGCGAGCGCACGCGCAACGGGCTGCTCGCTGCGCGTCAGGAAGGACGCATCGGCGGACGCCGGCCCAAGCTGACGGCTCGACAGCAGCAGCAGGTCATTCGCCTGGTTGGCTCCGGCGAACAAACAGCAGCCGATGCCGCCCGACTGTTCAATGTTCACCCCTCCACCATCGCCCGGTTGCTGACAAAAGCCAAGCTGAGTTCGCAGGCTTAGCGCACGATTCTTCCGTTTTCTGCGGCGACCTTCTGCCTACACCCACTTAGAGTGGGTTTACTTTCAACGCCTCGATTACCAAATCAACCACCCGTGACGACTTGCGTCGGCTGGGGTAGTAGACGTGTAGTCCGGGATAGGTCGGGTGCCATGCCGGCAGCACCCAAGCGAGACGACCGGCGGCCACGTCCGCTTCGACCATATCCTGCGGCACGTAGCCCAGACCGAAACCGTCCACTGCCGCCTCGACGATCTGGTAAACGTCGTTGAAGATCAACTGGCCGCTCACCTTGACCTGCAGCAGCCGTTTGCCTTGGCGCAGTTCCCAGGGCAAGAGGGACTGTCGGGTCGGCAGCCTCAGGGCGATGCAGTTGTGGTTTAGCAAGTCTTGCGGCATCCGTACTGCAGGTCGATCGGCTAGGTAGGCCGGTGCGCCGACGATCGCCATCGTCAGGTCCGAGGTGATGCGTACGGCGATCATGTCCTGCGCGACCTGATCGCCCAGGCGCACACCCAGGTCGTAGCCGTCGGCCACGATGTCCCTGAGGGCGTACTCGTTGGTGATTTCGATGTTCAGGTCCGGGTATGCCCGCAGAAGTCCCTTCAATCGCGGCCACAGGTAGGTGCGCGTCGCATGTTCAGTGGCCGTGATCCGCACCGTGCCGGCAAGCCGTTTGGTGGCGGCCTTCAGGTCTGTCAGTTCGGTGTGCAGGTCGGTAAGCCGAGGAGCAACGGTCGCGTAGAGCCGTTCACCCGCTGCGGTCAGTGACACGCTGCGCGTGGTTCGCATCAGCAAGGGCGCCCCTATGTGCTCCTCAAGGGCGCGGATCCGCCGGCTGAGCACCGACGCAGACAGCCGCAACTGGGCCGACGCGCGCGTGAAACTGCGTTCGCGGGCTACCGCGATGAACCAGGCTAAGTCGTCGAGGCGTTCATCCATTGTTGCCTTACAGCAAGAGTCCATGCCAATTGTGCCGGCTAGTCACCCAATGGTTCGCTGGCTACAGTGACCACCATCGCCTGGCCGGATGTCGGCACGGTAAGACTGGAAACGAAGGAGTACATGCCATGGCACGAGTGGTGGTCATCGGAGGCAGCGGACACATCGGCACCTACCTCATCCCCTTGCTGGTCGGCCAGGGGCACGCCGTCGTGAACGTCAGTCGCGGCCAGGCGCGCAGTTATCAGCCCGATCTGGCATGGATGCAGGTTGAGCAAGTCATGCTTGATCGCGTCGCGCTGGAACGCAGTGGAGACTTCGGCCAGCACATCGCCGAACTCCAGGCAGACGTGGTGGTCGACCTGATTTCGTTCGACCTGCCAAGCACACAGGCTCTGGTCGATGCCTTGCGTGGCCGGGTCGGCCACTTCCTGCACTGCGGCACGATCTGGGTCTACGGCCACAACGCGGCCATCCCCGCCGAGGAAAGTGACCTGCTCAATCCGCAGGGTGAGTACGGTATCCAGAAGGCAGCGATCGAGACGTGGCTCCTGCGCGAGGCGAGGCTCAACGGCTTCCCGGCGACGGTGTTCCGGCCCGGTCACATCGTGGGACCTGGTTGGGCACCCATCAACCCGCAGGGTCACGTGAACCCCGAGGTCTTCTCACGCATCGCCCTTGGTGAGACATTGGTGCTGCCCAACTTCGGGTTGGAGACGGTGCATCACGTCCACGCCGCAGACGTGGCCCAGTTGGTGAGCCAGGCGATGCTCAACCGCGCGGCGTCGCTGGGTGAAGCCTTCAATGCCGTGTCACCACAAGCCCTGAATCTGCGCGGATACGCCGAAGCCATGTTCCGCTGGTTTGGGTTGGAACCACAGCTGGCGTTCCTGCCCTTTGACGAATGGAAAGACACCCAGACCGCAGAAGATGCTGACAAGGCACTTGAACACATCATGCGGAGTCCCTGCCATTCGATCGAAAAGGCACGACGGCGGTTGGGCTACTCACCGCGATATAGCAGCTTGGCGGCAGTTCAAGAGGCGGTCCGCGCGCTGATTGCAGCGGGGACAGTCGAAATGCCAGCAGCTTGGCGGTAGCTGTAGTGACGCGCAATGATGATTGGTCAGCCGCACAATCAAGGCCCAATTCTGACGCCCCGACAGCAGCAGGAGGTCACCCACCTCATCGACACCGGACAGAAGACCGCCGATGCAGCTCGGCTGTTCAACGTCCATCCCTCGACAGTGGCCAAGTTGATGGCGCGCAGCCATTAGGCCAAGGGGACATCGACCTAGCGTGCTTTAAATTCCGAATTCTGTGCCGGCCCCACAGTGCCGTGAAACGCCTGTCCACGCGCCTAGGGGAAATGCTAGGTATCGCCTGCCACCTGCGCGTGCGCGCGATAGTGCTGGGGAAAGAGCCGCCGCTCTACCAGTTCGATCAGGATGTGCAGCACCTTGATGTGCAGCTCCTGGACCCGATCCGCGAAGGCACCCGCTGGTGTGCACACGTACACGTCGCTCAGGGCGTCGAGTGTCGGGCTGGGTCGGCCGGACAGCACGATGACGGTCAGGCCGAGCGAGCGGGCCGCCTCTGCGGCACGGACGACGTTGCGGCTGGTTCCGCTGGTGCTGAGTGCCAGCAGGCAATCACCGGCCCGGCCGTGCGCTTCGATGTAGCGGGAAAACACCTGCTCGTAGCCGAGGTCGTTGCCGACGCAGCTCAGGTGCCCGGGATCGCTGATCGCGGTGGCCGCCAGGGCCGCGCGGTCCTGCCGGTAACGGCCGGTCAGTTCCTCGGCGAAGTGCATGGCGTCACACATCGAACCGCCATTGCCGCAGGAGTAGACCCGGCCCCGGCGCTGGAACACGTCGATCAGCAGGTCGGCTGCACGCCCGATGTCGGCCAGCGTGGCCTCGTCTGCCAGCAGGCGGGTCAAGGCAGCCTGTGCGTCGCCAAGGCTGGCACGGATATGGTCAATCGACATGGGGCTCCCGGTAGCCATTTTCCAACACCGCGATCAGCGCGGGCAGTTCGCTCATGCGTGCGAATACGGCGACCGCCCCCGCTGCGCGCAAACGGTCGCCATGATCGCTGAATACATGGCTGCCCCCGAGAAAGCCGACCACCCGCATTCCCGCGGCGCAGCCGGCCCGGACCCCGGTGGCGCTGTCCTCGATCACCAGGCACTCGGCCGGCGGCACGCCAAGCTGCCGGGCCGCGTGCAGGTAGGCGTCTGGCGCGGGTTTCGGGCGGCCCACGTCCTCGGCGCTGTAGACGTGCGGGTCCAGCCAGTCCAGCAGGCCGGCCCGCTCCACGCTGCGCCGCAGGCGATAGCGGGCGCTGTTGGAGACCACCGCCACCGGCCGACCCAGCGCCCGGTAGGTGTCGAACATGCCGGGCATGGCGGTGGCGCGTTCGGCCACTTCGGCGTCGATGCGGTGCTGCAGCATGCGGCGGTGCGCCTCGGACAAGGGCTTGTCCAGCAGGCGCTCCACGGCCGCGATGATCTCGATGACCCGCATCCCGAACAGGTCTCGGGTCAGCGAGCGGATGTCCGAGTGGTCAAAGACCGATGCCAGCACATCTGCCAGCACCTCCTCGGCCATCACCTCGCTGTCCACGATGACGCCGTCGCAGTCGCTGAGCACGCAGCGGATGGGTACGCCAGACAAGGTTTTGTCCTCGGTCACAGCTCGCAGATCCGCTTCTTGGCCGCCAGGATGGCCGCCGGACTCATGCTCAGTTCGGTGACACCCAGGTCGATGAAGCGCGGCAGCAGGTCGAGGTTCGCCGCCGCCTCGCCGCACACCCCGACCCAGATCCCCGCCCGCGCCGCCGCCCGGCAGGTCATCTCGATCGCGGTCATCACGGCCGGGTGCTCCGTGCGGTAGAGCGCCGCGATCATGGCGTTGGCGCGGTCGGTGGCCATCACGTACTGCGTCAGGTCATTGGTGCCGATCGAGAAGAACGCCACCTCGGCGGCCAGCGCATCGGCCTGCAGCACGGCGGCCGGCGTCTCGATCATGATGCCCAGCTCGAACGAGGCGTGTGCCTGCCCCTCGGCGTGCAGCTCCTGCGCACAGGTGTCGATGAGCTGGCGCACGCGGCGGACCTCCTCGATCTCGCTGATCATCGGGATCATCACGCGCACATTGCCTTCCACCGCCGCCCGCAGCAGGGCGCGCAACTGCGGCTTGAAGATCTCCGGCCGGTCCAGGCACATGCGCACGCCGCGCCAGCCGAGGAACGGGTTCTCCTCGCGGGGGAAGTCGATGCCCGCCACCGGCTTGTCGCCTCCGATGTCCAGCGTCCGGATGATTACCGGGCGCGGGTGGAACGCCAGGGCCAGTTGCCGGTAGACTTCGGTCTGCTCGTGCTCGGTGGGCAGGGTGCGCTGCTGCATGAACAGCAACTCGGTGCGGAACAGCCCCACCCCCATCGCGCCGGCATCGAGCGCAAGTTCGATCTCGCCCAGCGCGCCCAGGTTGGCCACCACCTCGATCGCCCGGCCATCGCGGGTGCGGGGGTGCAGGTCGCGGTACCGCTGCAGGGCGGCACGGGCCTCGCGCTCGGCCGTGATCCGGCGCTCGGCGTGGGCCTGCTGGCATGCATCGGGGTTGACGGTGACATAGCCGGCGTCGCCCTCGACCACCAGGGTCTGCGCGGCCTGCAGCTCGGCGTCCGACAGCGGCACGCCCAGCACCGCCGGGATGCCGTGCGTGCGCGCCATGATGGCCACATGCGACGTGGCCGAGCCGCCCGTGCAGACCAGCCCCAGCACGTTGCGGATCGGCACCTTGGAAAACTCCCAGGCGCTCAGGTCGGCCGCCACCAGCACGCTGGGCCGGTCGATGCGCGACAGGTCCGGCAGCGGCTGGCCGAGCAGCGCGGCGGCAAGCTGGCGCGTCACCCCCCGGATGTCCTCGGCCCGGGCGCGCATGTAGTCGTCGGTCATCGACTCGAAGGTCGCGGCCAGCACCTCGCCCACCCGCAGCGTCACCGCAGCGGCATCGCCCTGGGCCTCGATGCCCCGGATGATCGCACCCACATACTCCTCGTCCTGGGCCACATCGACCAGCGCCTGCAGGATGGCGCGGTCCTGGGCGGCAGCGGGTGCGTCGTCGTCCGCACCCTGCGACATCGGACGGACAAACTCGGCCAGCGCCTGACGGAAGCGGTCGAGTTCAGCAGCGATGTCCTCGACCTCGATCACATGGCGCACCGCCACCAGCGGGCGCGGCAGGTAGACATAGGCCGACCCGATGGCCGTGCCGTGGCTGCCCGGCACGCCTTGCACGCGGTTGGGCGCCGCCAACCCCGGGTTCGCGTCCGGCACCATCCCGCCGGACGGGGCGGCCTCGACGGGTGCCGCTGCCCCGGCCTCCCCGGCCAGACCGGACTGCGGATCGCGCAGGTAGTCCATCAACTGGTGCAGCGCCAGGTGCTCGTCCGGCCCGTCGGCGCGCAGCAGCACCTCGTCGCCTTCCTTCACGCCCAGCAGCATCAGCTTGACCGAACTCTTGGCATTGGCCGGCGTGCCACGGCAAACGAGTTCGACGCTGCAGTCGAAGCTCTTGGCCAGCTTGGCCATGTGGGCGGCCGGGCGGGTGTGCAGTCCTTCGAGAACACGCACGGTGGTGGACAACTCGATCATGGAACAGGCTACCGATCAATCAATCAATCAAGGCATCATCAATCGGCGATGACGATGGGGCTGCCCGGCCGCATCTGCTGACGCAGCACCGACAGATCCAAAGGCTCCACACAGATTTCTCCAGGCCGCTCGGCCACCACCGCGCCGTTGAAGTTGAACACGACGTGGCCCAGCTCGCGCACCTTGTTCCACGCGCTGCCGCCGACGGCGCTGACGCGGGTGGTGAGCGTGCCCAGCGTGATCCGCGCGCCGACGGGAGGCGCCGCCGACGCCACCACGCCCGAGACGCGGTGCTGCACCGACACCTCGGCCAGGGCAGCCGGGGCACCATCCTCGTACAGGATCAGCACGCCACCGTCGAGCAGGTCCGGCACTTCCTCGCCGATGGCGGTCACGGTGGTGGAGTAATACAGCATCTTTGTGTGTCCTTTGGGATTCATTCTGCGGTCAGCAGGCGGTCAGCAGGTGATCAGAGCAGGAAGCTCGCCAGCCAGGCGATCACGGTGGTGGAGTAATACAGCATCTTTGTGTGTCCTTTGGGATTCATTCTGCGGTCAGCAGGTGATCAGAGCAGGAAGCTCGCCAGCCAGGCGATCACGACCGAGACCGGCCCCATGATCTGCCGCGAGATCAGCACCGCCGGCACGCCCACCCGGATCGTCTCGGGCTTGGCCTCGCCGAGGGCCAGACCCACTGGCACGAAGTCGCAGCCGACCTGGGTGTCGTAGGCGAACAGCGCCGGCAGCGCCATCGCAGGGGGAATCGTGCCGCTGGCGATCGCCGGGCCGATGATGGCCGCCCCGATCACCTGCGCGATCACCGCACCCGGCCCGAGGATGGGCGACAGGAACGGCAGGCCGCAGATCGCCGACAGCACCAGCAGCCCGAACACATTGCCCGCCAGCGGCTCCAGCAGGTGGGCCAGCACGGTGCCGACGCCGGTCGAGTTGATCAGGCCGATCAGCATGGTCACGAAGGCCATGAAGGGCAGCACGTTGCGGATCACTTGGTCGATGGACTTGCGTCCGCTGTTGAACAGCACGCCGACCACGCCGCCCATGCTGCGCCCGATGGAGGTGATGAAGCCGACCATGCCACCTTGCGGGGCGTCGTTGGCCGCCGACCGGGGCGCGCTGGCGGCAGCCGGGGCCGCCGCGGCGTGGAAGACAGGGGCAGTTCCGTCGGAGAGTTTCATGTTGTCCACCGTGACACCGGACACGTAGATGTCCTCAGTGATGAATTCAGCCAGGGGGCCGGACTGGCCGACCGGGGTGATGTTGATGGTCGGGATGCGCTTGCGGGGGTAGACGCCGCAGCGGGCGGTGCCGCCGCAATCGACGATCACGGCCGCGACTTCGCTCTCCGGCGGTGGTGCGCGAAAGCCATCGACGACGGTGGCGCCGGTCAGGGCGGCCAGGCGGTGGGCCAGTTCCGGGATACCGCCGCCGGTGACGGCCATGATCTTGTCGCGCTCGGCCGTGGGCGTGATGACGAGGGGACCGCCCCAGCCACCGGGGCCGCGGCTGACGGTGACGGACTTGAAGGTCTTGCTGCTCTGCATGGTGTTGTCTCCGAAAGGTTGTC
>Ga0228699_1001504_pt1 | contig 11607 bp, 5 predicted proteins | sample McNCre217_Aug_MG_FD_178016 | JGI IMG/M metagenome (GOLD analysis project Ga0228699, IMG submission 178016) | Freshwater microbial communities from McNutts Creek, Athens, Georgia, United States - 2-17_Aug_MG | ecosystem: Environmental > Aquatic > Freshwater > Creek | place: USA: Georgia...
AGCCCCACCGGCTGGTGGCGTGGCTGCGCGAGCAGCGCGTGAGCCTGGTGCATTGCGTGCCGACCGTGCTGCGGCTGCTCAACCGGGCCATGGCCGATGCCGTGGCGAACAGTGCTGCGCCGGTGCCGGGGTCGGTGTTTCCCGCGCTGCGCCACCTGCTGGTGGCCGGAGAGCCGTTGCTGGCCTCCGACGTGACCACCTGGCGCCGTCTGGCCGGCACGCAGGCCGAGGTGCTCAACCTCTACGGCCCGTCAGAGACCACGCTGGCCAAGCTGTTCCTGCGCGTGGGCGAGCTGGCGGAGGAGGACCACGCCGTGCTGCCGATCGGCCGGCCCCTGCCCAACACGGTGGTGCATGTCCTGAGCGACCAGCGGGCCTGCGTGCCCGGCGAGATCGGCGAGATCTGCATCGCCACCCCCTACCGTTCGCTGGGCTACCTCCACGCCCCTGAGCTGACCGCCGCCGCCTTCGTGCGCAACCCGCTGAGCCAGGATCCGTCCGACGTGGTCTACCGGACAGGCGATCTGGGCCGGCTGCTGCCGGACGGCACGCTCCAGTGCCTGGGCCGCCAGGATGGACAGGTCAAGCTCAACGGCGTCCGCATCGAGCTGGCCGAGATCGAGGCGGTGCTGCGCCAGGTGCCCGGCGTCGTGCAGTGCGCCTGCGCCGTGCATGTCCTGTCCGATCAGCGCGCGCTGCTGGTGGGCTACTACGTCCGTCCGGACGGGGTGACCGAGCCGATCGCGCCGGAGGTGCTGCGCCACCACCTCGACCAGCACCTGCCCACCGCGATGCAGCCCCACCGCCTCATGGTGCTGCCGGCCCTGCCGACCACCGTCAGCGGCAAGGTCAACCGCAAGGCCCTGCCCAAGCCCAGCGAGGTGTACTACGAGGCGGGGGGCTTCGTCGCGGCCGACACGCCGACCGAACGCACCCTCGCCGGGGTCTGGGCGGAGCTTCTGGACCTGCAGGAGGTCGGCGTCACCACCGATTTCCAGACGCTGGGCGGCGATTCCCTGCGGGCCATCCGGGCGCTGATGAAGATCTACCAGTGCTGCGGGGTCGAGATCAGCCTGCGGGATTTCTATGCGCTGAGCACCCTGCGTGCCTTGGCCCGCCACATCGATTCGGTCTCCGCGGCGTCCGTGGCTGCGCCCACCCTGGCCATCCCGCACGTGCCCGACCAGGCCAGCTACCCCGCCTCGCCCGCGCAGGACCGGCTCTGGCGCCTGGACCGCATGGGCATCGCCCCCACCGCCTATAACCTGCCCACGGCCTACGAGGTGGCGGGCGAGGTGGACACGCGGGCGCTCCGGCTGGCCCTGCAGGATGTCATGGTGCGCCACGAATCGCTGCGCACCGTGTTCGTCGAGGTCGAGGGCCATGCGCACCAGCGGGTTCTGCCCACGGTGGACGTGCCGCTGACGGTGGTGGACCTGCGCGAGCGCCTGCCGGCCGACGCCGAGGCCGAAGCCGACCGGCTGACACAGCTCAACGAAGCCCATGCCTTCGACCTCGCCCACGGGCCGCTGCTGCGCCTGGTGGTGGTGCGGCTGCCGGATGCGCCGGAGGGTGAGCCCCGTCAGCGGCTGCTGTTCAATGTTCACCACATCGTCAGCGACGTGTGGTCCCTGTCCGTGCTGGCCAAGGAGCTGCAGCAGGCATATGCCGCCCGCCGCACCGGCACCGTACCCGACTGGGCCCCGCTGGCCCTTCAGCAGCGCGACGTGGTGGCGTGGCAGTCGCAGCGGCTGCTCGCCGGCCAGCTCGACCGCGACCGCACCTACTGGCAAGAGCGGTTCGCCACGGTGCCCGCCCCCCTGGAGCTGCCCACCGATCGCCCGAGGCCCGCCACGCAGACGTTCCGGGGCCACACCTGCCGCCGCCGCCTGTCGGCCCGCACCACGGCCGCCCTGCAAGCCTTGGCGCAGGACCGGGGCTGCACCCTGTTCGTGCTGCTGGATGCGCTGGTCAAGGTGCAGCTCTTTCGCTACACCGGCCAGCCGGACATCGTCGTGGGCACCCCCGTGGCCGGCCGCGAGCACGCCGACCTCCAGGGCCAGATCGGCTACCTGGTCAACGTCCTCGCCCTGCGCGACCACATCGAGGCGGCCCAGCCGTTCACCGGCCTGCTCGACGACGTCCGCCACACGGTGCAGGACGCGCTGACCCACCAGAGCCACGCCTTCGATCTGCTGGTGGACGGGCTGAACCTGGCGCGGGACATGAGCCGCTCGCCACTGTTCGACGTGATGGTCGTGGTCGATACCTTCGATCCCGTGACCCTGGCGCTGGAGGGCGCCACGGTGAGTCCCTGCGGCTCGGAGAACGCCTGGAACTTCAGCCGCTTCGACCTGGTGTTCCATTTCCAGACCGAGGACGACCACCTCGTGCTCGACCTCAACTACAACAGCGACCTGTTCGACGTGGCCCGCATCGAGCGGTCGTGCGCCCATTTCGAGACCCTCGCCGACGCCGTGACCCTGGCGCCACACACGCCGGTGGGCACGCTGCCGCTGATCGCACCGGCGGAGCTGCAGCGGCTGCAAGACTTCTCCCGTGGCCCGACCCGGCCCCGAGACCTCCTCAGCATCCCGGCCCTGCATGCGGCCGTCGTGCGCGAACACGCTGACCGACCGGCGGTGATCGAGCAGGGCCAGAGCTGTACCCACGCCGAGCTGCAGGCGGACAGTGACGCGCTGGCGGTCTGCCTGCGTGACCGCATGGCGGTAGCGCCGGGCGAGCGGATCGGGGTGTGGGCGCGGCGCTCGCGGGCCTCGCTGGTGGCCTTGCTGGGCATCCTGAAGGCCGGAGCGGTCTACGTTCCGCTGGACCCGGCCTACCCCGTCGAGCGCGTGCGCCTGCTGGTGGGCAAGTCCGGCAGCCGCCTCGTGCTGGCGGATGACGCGGCCCAGGCGGCCCAGGTGCCCGACTGCGGCGTGCCCGTGCGGAACGTGCCGGCCCTGCTCGACGAGCCGGTGTCTGCCGCCGCGCCGCTGGTGCTGCCCGAGCCGGGCGATGCGGCCTACATGATCTTCACCTCCGGCTCCACTGGCGAGCCCAAGGGCGTGCTGTGCGAGCACGGTGGCTTCGTCAACATGGCACTGGGCCAGATCGAGGCGTTCGGCATCACCCCGCAGGACCGGGTGCTCCAGTTCGCCTCGCCCGCCTTCGACGCCTCGCTGGCCAACCTCTTCATGGCCCTGCTGTCCGGGGCGGCCGTCGTGCAGCCGGAGCCGTCGGCGCTCGAATCGGCGGCCCATTTCGCCCAGGCGCTGGCGAGCACGCGCACCACGGTGGTGACGCTGCCCCCCACCTTCCTGCGCACGCTGGAGGGCATGCCGCTGCCGACGCTGCGGGTGCTCATCACGGCGGGCGAGGCGGCGGCTGTGCGGGAGCTGTGCCACTGCGCGAACACCCTGGTCGCCTTCAACGCCTACGGGCCGACCGAGACCTCGGTGTGCGCGACGCTGCAGCGTGTCGAGCCAGGCGATGCGGACCGCGCGCGCCTGCCCATCGGGCGTCCCCTGCCCAACACCGAAGTCCGGGTCGTGGACGCGCAAGGGCAGTGGGTGCCCATCGGCGTGCCGGGCGAACTCGTCGTCGTCGGCCCCGGCGTGGCCCGGGGCTACCACGGCGAGGAGGCCCTGACGCGGCGCAGCTTCGGCATCGATCCTGTCACGGGCGAACGCACCTACCGCAGCGGCGACCGTGCCTGCTGGCAGGAGGACGGCACGCTGGACTTCCTGGGCCGCCATGACGACCAGATCAAGGTCTCGGGTTTCCGCATCGAGCCGGCGGAGGTCGAGCACGCCCTGCGCGGCTGTGCCGACGTGGCCGATGGCGTGGTGGTGCCGGTCGCGCGCCCGGATGGCTCGCTGGCCCTGGCCGCCTACTACTGCACCACGCCGCGCGTGGAGCTGTGGCCCTCGGTCGCCGAGTTCTACGTCTATGACGACGTGGTCTATTCGAGCATGGCCAACGACGTGGAGCGCAACCGCCGCTACAGCGGGGCCTTCGCCGCCCACCTGAAGGGCAAGGTGGTGCTCGACATCGGCACCGGCCCCTTCGCGATCCTCTCGCGCCTGGCGATCGACGCCGGAGCGGCCCATGTCTATGCCGTCGATCTGCTGGCGTCCACGGCGGAGAAGGCGCGCCAGACGGTGCAGCGGCTCGGGCTGTCCGACCGCATCACGGTGCTGCAGGGCGATGCGCGCACCATCGAGCTGCCCGAGCGGGCGGACGTGTGCATTTCGGAGATCGTCGGGGCCATCGGCGGCTCGGAGGGCGCAGCCGACATCATCAACCATGCGCGACGGCTGCTGAAAGACCCGACGGCGATGCTCCCCCAGCGCAGCGTCACGCGCCTGGCGGCGGTCAACCTGCCCGAGGGGAGCTTCGAGTGGGGCTTCCCCGAGGTGGCCGCGCATTACGTGGAGCGCATCTTCGCTGACATCGGCCGCCCGTTCGACCTGCGCCTGTGCGTGAAGAACCTGCCGGCCGACGCGATCGTGTCCACGGTCGGCGTGCTGGAGGATCTCGACTACACGCGACCCATGGCGCTGGAAGCCCAGCACATGGAGGAGCTACACATCACCCGGTCGGGGCCGGTGACAGGACTGCTGGCCTGGCTGCAGTTGCACGTCGATGCCGAGCATGTGGTGGACATCCTGGAAAACCCGGCAAGCTGGTTGCCGGTGTACATCCCGCTGAACCTCGGCGAAGACACGGTCCTGGAGGAAGGTGACCGCCTGCAGCTCGGCATCCACCGGACCCTGGCGGACAACGGCTTCAACCCCGATTTCCATTTCAACGGTTGTGTGCAACGGGCGGCGGGGCCCTCGTTCGATTTCTACGCCAACAGCCTGCACTTCGGCGATGGCCACCGGGCCACGCCGTTCACCGCCCGGCTGTTCGCGTCCGAGCAGGTGCCCCGGGCGTCGCGCAGCACGGCACAGGACATCCGGACGGCCCTCGCCCACCGACTGCCGGCGCACGCCGTGCCCGCCTATGTCGTGCCGCTGGACAGACTGCCCCTGACGGTCAGCGGCAAGGTGGACCGCAAGGCCCTGCCCAGCCCCATCGTGGCCGTGTCCTCGGCGACTGACCGGGTCGAAACGCCGCTGGAGCAGGTGATCCGCCAGGTGTGGGAGGCCGTGCTGGGCCGTGACCCGATCGGCCTCGACGATGACTTCTTCATGCTGGGCGGGGACTCGATCCGGGCGATCCAGATCGTGTCGCGGCTGCGGCGCCTGGGCCTGCGCACCGAGATCCAGGACATCTTCCAGCACCCGACGATCGCCACCCTGGGCCCTGCCGTGCGGCCCCTGGATGCCCTGGCGGAGCAGGGCGAGGTGACCGGCCCCGCCGCGCTCACGCCTATCCAGCGGTGGTTCCTCGACCTGTCAGGCGAGGCCCCACACCACTTCAACCAGGCCATCGGGCTGACCCGGAACGACGGGCCCTGGGACGGAGTGGCCCTGCGGCAGGCGTTGCAGGCCGTGTGGCAGCACCATGACGGCTTGCGCCTGCAACTGCCCGGTTTCCCGCAGCGAATCGAGCCGGTCCTCACGGCGGCGGGGCGGGATCCCGTGTTCATCGAGGTCACGCTGGACCCGTCGGAGCTGGGCGGCCTCGATGCGGCGACCCGGCGACTGCACACGGCCCTGCGCCTCGATGGTGAGGCCCCGCTGTTCGGGGCACTGCTGGTGCATGGCGCCGGGCGGGATCACCTGGTGCTGGCCGCTCACCACCTGGTCGTGGACCGGGTGTCGTGGGACATCCTGGCCGAAGATGTCGAGACCGCCTACGAGGCGGCACGGCAAGGAACGGCGGTGCAACTGCCGTTCAAGGGCTCCTCGGTGCTCGACCACGGCGCGTTCCTGGGCCGTGTGATGCACGAGGCCGACCTGTCCGCGATGTGCACCTACATGGCCGGGCTGTGTGCGTCACCGCCGTCGCTGGCAATGGCGCACACCCACCGTGCAGGCGACATGACCACGCTGCAGCACACCCTGGAAGCTGCCGCCACCCGCACCCTGATGCAGCGTGCCGCCGGCAGCGCAGCGGTTGCCGGCAGTGCCCTGGAGGATCTGCTGCTGGCCGGGCTGGCGGTGGCGCTGCGGGATGGCCTGGGACGCCAGGGCACGCTGGTGACGCTGGAGTCCCATGGTCGGCAGTGGCCGGCACGCTTCTCGCCGCACGCCCCGTCCCTTGATGTGTCGCGCACGGTCGGCTGGTTCACGACGTATGTGCCGATGCTGCTGGAGGCGTCGCCGGGCCAGGATCTGGCGGCGGTAGCCCGTGCCGTTCGAACCCGCCGGGATACGATTCCCGACGCTGGCTGGAGCTACAGCCTGCTCGACCTGCACCCCGACATGCTCGAAGGCCGCGACCAGCGCCGGGCGGACATCGGCTTCAACTACCTGGGCGTGTTCGATGATGGTGCCGCCGACACGGGGACCGTGGCGGTGGACTGGTCGCCGGCCGGCGAGCCGATCGGTGCCGACACCCGCAGCCCCCATGCGATCGACCTGCTGTGCCGGGTGGCGGGCGGGCGGCTGGAGTTGTCGCTGACCTTCGACCCGGCAGCGGTGACCTCGGTCCTTGCGCAGCGTCTGCTCCACGAACTCACCCATGCGCTGACCCTGGGGGAGGGGGAGAACGATGCCGTGGCCATGTCCATCGCCTCCAGCCACTCCTTCACCTACCAGATGTCTGAACAGGATCTGGATGAACTCCTCGATCTTTGATGCCTTGTTTGTGGGTCCATCACCCTTCCGGCCCTGACCCCGGCCCCGGCCCTGGGCCACGACCGCTGACGGTCGATGGCCTTGAGCAATTTCACACCCTCCACAACCTGATGACCAACGAGGTGAATTCATGAGCGAAGAAACGATCGAAGTGACTGCGGTGCAACCTGAAGCCCAAGCCGCAGCGGCCCCCGCATCCGCTGCCGTGCACACGGAGCTGCGCCGCGATCAGCAGGCAATGGCGCTGGTCTCCAGCTACGTCCCCTGGGCCGCCAGCGCGGGCATGATCCCGGTGCCGTCGGTGGACCTGGCCGCGCTGCTGGGCCTGCAACTGCGCATGCTGGCCAAGCTGGCGAAGATGTACGAGGTGCCCTTCGTCGAAAACGGCGTCAAGAGCACGGTGACGGCGCTGCTGGGCACCGTGCTGGCCAGCAGTGCCGGGGCGAGCCTGGGCTCCCTGATCAAGGCGGTGCCCGTGGTCGGCACCTACATCGGCTTCGCCGCCGCACCGGGCGCGTTCGCGGCGGCAACGTATGCGATCGGGCGCGTGTTCGTGACGCATTTCGAGGCCGGTGGCACCTTCCTGGACTTTGACCCCAAGAAGACGCGCGACTACTTCACCGCAGAATTCGAGAAGGCCAAGGCCGCGCCTGCCGCCTGATCGTGTCCAAGCAGGTCCATGCAAGGGCCTGCGGGGGCGGTTGTCGCCGCCCCTCTCAATTCCCCACACCATGAATCCCATGCAATTGCTGCTCGCCCCGTCCTTGTCGATCCTGCTCATGGTCGCAACGTCCCTCGGGCAGGCCCAGACGATTCAAGGGGTGGGCTCCTCCTTTCCGACGGCCCTGTACAACCAGTGGGCCACCATCTACCAGAAGCAGACCGGCGTATCGGTCCAGTACACCTCCATCGGCAGCACAGAAGGCTTGACCACCATCAAGAGGGGCAAGGCGGCCTTTGCCGCCAGCAACCGCCCGCTGAAGACGGAGGATCTCGATGCCTTCGATCTGCTGCAGTTCCCCGTGATCATGGGCGGTGTGGCACCGATTGTGAACCTGGCGAACGTCGGCGCCGGGCAACTGCGGCTGAGCCACTCGGTGCTGCTGGACATCTATTCGGGCAAGATCAACCGCTGGACCGATCCGGCCATCCGTCGGCTGAACCCCGAGATTCGGCTCCCCGCCGCGCCCATCACCGTCATCACGCGCCAAGATCCATCAGGCACCACCTACCTGCTGAGTCATTATTTCTCCCGGATCAGCCCGGAATGGAAAGACAAGCAGGGGACCGGCACGACGATCAAGTTTCCGGTCGGGTTCACAGCCAAGGGGATTGAGGGCTTGATGACGCTGTTTTTCCGGCAGCCCAACTCGATCACGTATGTGGACTACGCTTTTGCCCGCAAGCACCGGCTGGCCTATGTGCAGTTGCAGAACAAGGCGGGGAACTTCGTGTTGCCCAATTTCGGCTCGATCCAGGCGGCTGCCCGAAGCGCATCCTGGACAGGTGCGATGTCCAACGTTACAACCGACGCACCCCATCCATCCGCGTGGCCCATCGCCAGTCCTTCCTACATCGTCATGCGCCGACGACACACCGACCTCGACGCGGCGGCGGATGCTCAACATGCGTTGGTATTTTTCAATTGGGCCTACAACCAAGGTGATCAGATTGCAGACGACATGGACTTCGTTCCACTGACGCCGGATGTCAAGGCGGCGGTCATCCGCAACGTCACGGACCTACTGAAGTGATACTAAGAGCGGCGGCACTGTCAACTTGTTGGCCAGAGCGGTCGAGCGCTGGTCGGCTTGAGCAAGAATGCGGCATGACGACCATCGCCGCAGACAAGCCGATCTCGTACGCGGGGTACCGATTCCCGCCGGAGATCATCAGCTATGCGGTCTGGCTGTACTTCCGTTTTCCGCTGAGCCTGCGCATGGTCGAGGAGATGCTGGCTGCGCGGGGCATCGCAGCGACCTACGAGACGGTGCGCCGTTGGGCATTGAAGTTCGGGGCGGCCATTGCCCGGCGCATTCGCTCGAACGCGCCAGCGTGCGGCGACAAGTGGCACCTCGACGAAGTCGTGGTGACGATCAATGGCCGAAGGCACTGGCTGTGGCGTGCGGCCGACCAGCACGGCGCCACGCTGGACGTGCTCGTGCAGAGCCGGCGTGACCGACACGCCGCCCGGCGGCTGATGCCCCAGCGCATGAAGAAGCACGGTCACGTTCCGCATGTACTCGTCACCGACAAGCTCCAGAGCTACGCGGCCGCTAACCGGGATCTGGGGCTCGACCTCGACCACCGGCAGCACAAGGGGCTGAACAACCAGGCGGAGAATTCGCATCAGCCGACCCGAGTCAGAGAGAAGGTCATGCGTCGATTCAAGTCGGCGCGGCATCTGCAGCGCTTCGCATCGCCCCATGACCAGGTAGCCAACCTGTTCATGCAAAGTCGTTACAACCGGGACGCGGCGGCCAAGCGGGCGGCTCGCATCCAGGCATTTAAGGCCTGGGGTCGGGCCAGTGGCGCCCGGACGTTCGGCGTCACGGCCGTGTGATGTTGGTCGACGCGGTGCCGGTGGCCGTCTCTCGGCCTCGCCTCAACAAGTTGACAGTACCATCTGGATGCCTGCAGTCCGGTTCACCCCGGGGCCATAGCCGTAGCTCAGGCCCATGCAGCCGAAGCCGAGGGCGGACACCTCAAGGCCGCTGCGGCCGAGTTCACGGTGGTGCATGTTCATCTCTTTCCAGTTCAGGAAGCTTCAGGGGGCGGTCGGTGCCGGCGCGGCGCGTGGTGGCGGTGGGCGGAACAACACAGGCCAGGACGACCACCAGCGCGATCCCCAGCAGACCGGCGCTGACGCCCAGGCAGGTGGCCACGCGGTGGGCCAGGTCGGCTGTCGAGCTGTCCGAAGGCCTGGCGCTGGCGGCGTACACCACCACGAGAAGGGCCAGCCCGATCGAGCCACCCAACTGGTGCGAGGCATTCACGAGGCCCGAGGCTGCACCGGCATCCTGCGGCGCCACACCGGACACCCCGGCGATCGTCAGCGGGCTCAGTGCCAGGCCCTGGCCGACCCCGAGCACCGCCATTGGCAGGGCGACACCGGCGAGGTACTGCGTCTGCGGACCGATCTGCGCCAGCCAGGCCATGCCGATGACAGCGAGCGCAATGCCTGCCGCCAGCACCCGCTCGTGGCCCCAGCGACGAGACAACGGCGAGACGGTCAGCGCCGCCAGCAACTGCACCACGGTCGCCGGCAGGAAGGCCATGCCGGCCTGCAGCGGGCGCATGCCCAGCACGCCTTGCAGGTACTGCGTCAGGTAGAACCAGAAGCCGATGACACCGGCCAGGAACAGCAATCGCGCAACGTAGGCGCCCGAGCGGACCCGGCTGTCAAACAGGCGCAACGGCAGCAAGGGCTGCGTGACGCGGGCCTCGTGTCGGAAAAAGGTCGCCAACAGCCCGATGCCCAGGGCGATCGGTGACGTGCTGAGCGCAGACTGCCAGCCAGACTCGGCGGACTCGACCAGACCGTAGACCAGCGACACCATGCCCAGCGTGGAGAGAATGGCGCCGGCAAGGTCCAGGCCACCGGCTTGTCTGCGGGTCTCGCCCACGAAGCGCCAGGTGCCCCATAGCAGGAGCAGGCCGATCGGCACGTTGATGAAGAAGCCGGCACGCCAGGACAGCAGATCCGCCAGCACCCCTCCCAGCACCATGCCGATGCTCGCGCCGACACCCGCCGTGGCGCCGTACCAGCCCAGCGCCCGGTTGCGCTCCTCGCCCTCAGCAAAGGTGACCGACAGCAGCGCCAGGGTCGCGGGGGCCAGAATGGCCGAGCCCACACCCTGCACCGCACGTGCGGCGATCAGCATGGCCGGCGACACCGCCAGGCCGATGGCCAGCGAGGCCAGCATGAACAGGCTCATCCCGAGCATCAGCATGCGCCTGCGACCGAACAAGTCGCCCGCACGGGCGCCGGCCATCAGCAGGCCGCCGAAAGCCAGCGTGTAGGCCGTGTGGACCCAGGACAGCGCGGCCGGGCTGAAGCCCAGGCTGTCGCGGATCCGAGGCAAGCCGGTGATGACAATTGAGATGTCGAGCACGATCATCAGGTAGCTCACCAGCACCAGGGCGAGCACCGCATGGCGATGGTCTCCATGCGCGGGTGCCGTGGTATGGATTTGCGGGTTCATGCCCTGCACTTTATGCACCGGTGCATCAATCCACTAGGCCATAAAAGCTTGAACAACTGTCAATCGATAGTTGCCAATCGTGGGCCGAACAGGCGCGAGAATCCGTCATGGCCATCAATGAATTGCGTGCAATCGCCACCTTCGCCAAGGCCGTCGAGCTGGGTAGCATCCGACGCGCCGCCGCCGCCCAAGGCGTGACACCGCAGGCCGCCAGCCAGGCCATCGCCCAGCTTGAAGCGCACCTGGGTGTGCGGCTGCTGCACCGCACGACTTGTTGCCTCATCGCTGGCAGCCTCTGCATATCCCGGACTGATCAACGCTGGCTGACGGGGGACCGCCGGTCGCTCACGTGGCATCCCCCTCATAGGCGGCGTCCATCAGCAGCAGCACCTCACCGGACTGCGTATTCCACCCGATCCCGGACGCCGTTCCGCGCTGAAGGCGGACAGCATTCCGCAGAGATGGCGGACGCTGTTCCAGGCTGAAGGCGGACAGCGTTCCAGGCTGATCGCGGACACAGGGAAGGTGTTCTGAGTGACCAGTGCTTTCAAGGTGACTTCACCTTGCGCTGCTGAAGCGTTCTGGCCACGGAGAAGTGGGTGCGACCGGGATCATGGGTGCACTTGACCGCAGGGGTTCGTGTGCTGCGT
>Ga0228699_1001505_pt1 | contig 11604 bp, 14 predicted proteins | sample McNCre217_Aug_MG_FD_178016 | JGI IMG/M metagenome (GOLD analysis project Ga0228699, IMG submission 178016) | Freshwater microbial communities from McNutts Creek, Athens, Georgia, United States - 2-17_Aug_MG | ecosystem: Environmental > Aquatic > Freshwater > Creek | place: USA: Georgia...
CGAGCAATACAACGCGGCGCCGAAGGACAAGCGCCCCGCCATGCTGGCGCAATTCGTCGCCGATCCGGCAAACGTGGAGCGCACGCGCAGCCTGCTGGACCAGCAGAAGGCGCAGGCGCGCGGCTTCAATCGCGGACGCTGAACCCCGGCACGGGACCGGCTTTGGGCTTGCCAAATTGCACTTCCGATAAAGCGCCTTATCTGGAAGCTGCACCGTTTCGAGATACAAAAGGCACTAGTTTTAGGGTTCTGTGGTGCTCAATCGAGCAGTGCCGCCACGCGTGCCCGGGCTTCCTCCGTGATGTAGTCGGGCGCTCGCTCGATCAGCTGCGCGCGGCGGACTGCCGGGTCGATCATGCGGAACTGTTGCACCAGAATCACTCCGGCGGTCTCCGTGCCGGCGCCCGTCAGGGATACCGCCATGCCCATGGCGCGCGCGCCTTGCCCGCCTTGCGTGATCGGGCAGACCCCAACGAGGCCGAGCCGGTTGAAGGCGTCAGGCGTCAGCACCAGGGCAGGGCGGAATCCCTGCTGTTCGCGGCCCAGCGTCGGGTCGAAGTCCAAGGCGATGATGTCGCCGCGTCGAAAGGCCCGGCTCACAGAGCCGCCTCATGTCCAACGGACGGCATGGCGTCCCACTCGCGGTCAATCGCCAGGGGCTCGTTGCCCTGCATGGCCAGCACGTCGGCCAGCGAATACTGGACCCGGGCCAGCGGTGCCACGATCAGGCGGCCTTTCTTGGTGTCCAAGGTCACTTGGTCGCCCGCGTGCAGGCCCAAGATTCGTGCCATGGACTGCGGGATGGTCAGGGCGATGGAACCGCCAGCGGCTCGAAGGGTGGATGTGTGCATGGTGCTACTCCAAAAGTAGCACAAAGTGTAACTTTTATTGACTGCTCGCACCAGCGCCAAGCTCTAGAAGGATCGCCGAGGATCTATGATGGCGGCACGTTTTGCGCCCCTCAGAAGGCGCAAAGCCCACACGGTCCTAGGAAAACCGTATGGGCCTATGACGACCCTCAACCAACACTTGAGAACCGCGCGCTCCATGGAATTTTACGTCCAAGCCCTGTGTGCAGGTCATGCCCGAGACTGAAGCATGGCCTTACCCCTACGTAAACCCGGTCCGATCACGACCCCGCTCGAACACTTCGAGCTGCTGCACACGCCCGACCAGTACGGCACCGCCGTGCTGTGGGAGCGCCAGGGGCTCGGCAAGCGCTGGCACAAGCTCGCGCCTTATGACCCCCATATCCCGGCGCTGCTGCGCGCCCAGGTCGGCACGCGGGACTGCTTCATCACGGTTAACGAGTTCAGGTGGTGGCGGCAGGTCGATAACCTGAAGTCGCTGCGCGCGCTGTACGTCGATATCGACCGGCCTCTGAGCCTGGGGGACATCGAGGACGCGCTGCACGAGGCCAAGCTGCCGTGGCCGTCGCTGATCGTCTGGTCCGGGCGGGGCGTGCATCTGTACTGGCTCCATGCGCCGATGCCGGCCCAGGTGCTGCCCGTCTGGCAACGCTGCCAGGACGTGATCGTCAAGGCGCTGGTCTTCGCGGGCGCCGACCTGGCCGCCAAGGACTGCACCCGCGTGCTGCGGGTGTGCGGCACGATCAACGCCAAGAACGGTGCCGTGGTGCTGGGCCATATCTACGACCCCGCGCCCTGGAACTGGCACGAGCTGTGCGACGAGATCCTCGGCCCCCGCATTACACCGAAGGCCGCCCAGGTGCGTGACTTGGCCACGGCCCGGGCTGATCGTGGCCAGCGGCTGCGCACCGGCTCGATTTACGACTGGTGGCACTTGGTCTACCGCGACCTGATCTCCATCGCCGAGAAGCACTGGTTCGGTGGCATCCCCGAGGGGCACCGTGACCAGTTCCTGTTCCTGTCGAGCGTGGCGCTGTCGTGGTTCGCGCACCCGAGCACGCTGGAGGCCGAGCTGACGCGGCGCGCGCAGACATGGACGCCCGGGCTCAAGGCCCGCGAGGTGCGGGCGGCTATCGACAGCTCGCTCAAGCGCGCCCAGCGGGCCGCAGCGGGCGAAACCGTGCTGTTCAATGGTCAGCAGCGCGACCCGCGCTACTGGTACAAACGCGAGACGCTGCACGGGCTCATGGCGCCGCTGATCGATGCCGAACTGGCGCCGACGCTGCGGGCCATTATCAGCGACGAGATCCGCGAGCAGCACAGGCGCGAGGCCGAAGCCAAGCGCGACCGCGTGGTTGAGGGGCGGTACAAGACCCGCCACAAGGACAGCGCCGCCCAGCAGAAGCCCTGGGAGGTGCTTGGCATTAGTCGAGCTACTTACTACCGGAAGAAGCAGGAATCCAATGAGAAATGACGCATCTATGCAGGCTGCTGGTTTCTACACGGTAGGTAAAGACCATGCTTTCAACTGGATGACCACCAATCCAGATGCATCACGCGATGAGCTGGTGGCAGCCCTCATGGAGACAGGTAAGAGGTGGCCTATGCCTCGGTCATTGCTGAAGGAAACGGCGATCCTCATCGCTGATCGAGTGTTTCTTGTCACTGGTCGGCATCAAGTAAATCGGTCTCCAGAAGCGTGAGACTAATTCGCCCGCCTTATATAGCCCCGAAGGGTGGCTCTTTTCTGAGTCCGGCCCAACGAGGCCGGCGCCAGGGGGTTTCCGGCGTGTGTGCCCCCGCGTCCTTCGAAGAATTCTTCAACGGTATTTCTCGAAACTCAACCGGGGTGGAACGGCGAAGCCGTGGAACCTCGGAACAGGGCTTCAGCAGGACACCTACCGGCAGCGCGTGCCGGAGCCTAGGAGGGGGGCCGGGGGGAGGAACACTCGCTCGGCAGCCTGCCAAATCTACATCTAAGATAGGATTATTTGCCATTTAGACTATCTTAATGGTATGAGTCTCCTGTTTTCAGCTCACGAGGGGCGCCCTGGCCTCCCCTGTTCCGGGGATGGCGTCGCGTGACTCGGCCGGCACAGTCGGTGGTCGAGCGAGCACACTGTGACGACCCGCCCAGAACTTACACAGTTACACACATCAAATTGATGATAAAAGTGTAAATTACTGTGCTTACAGTTACACCGTAATTTACACACGAGAGGTTTTCCCATGACTGATGCCGCTACTGGCCCCGTGACCCTTGACGACGTGCGAGGCGCGCTCGCCGGCGTCGATCCGAACAGCACCAACGCCGGCGCAGTGCGTCGCGCGCTGGGGCGTGGCTCAATGAGCACGATTCAGCGGCACCTCGATGCACTGCGCGCCGAGGGCGCACCGCAGGCGCTGGAAGTCGGCGGCGCAGCACCCGAGGCCCCGCGTGATCTGATGAGCGCGCTCTGGTCGCACGCCTGGGCGGCGGCGCAGGCGCGCACGGCCGGGGCGCTGGCCGCAGCGCAGGCGCTACAGGCCACCACAGCGGCGGCGCTGGCCGTCGCTCAGGCTGACGCAGCCGCCGCCCAGGTCGAGGCCGACGAGGCCGCGCAGGTGCTCGCAGAGGCTCAGCAGCAGGCCCGGCAGGCGCAGGAGGCCCACGCGACCGCACTGGCCGAAGTGCAGGCGCTGGCCGAGGCCCAAAACACGCGGCACGCCGAGGAACTGGCCACGCTGCGCACGGCCTTGGATCATGAACAGCAGGCGGCGGCGCTGGAGCGGGCCGAGCACGCTGCCGCTATGGCTACATTGCGCGGCGAGGTTGACCGGTTGGTCAACCAGTTGGCCGACCTGCGCGCAGCCCTGGGCCGGCCCGCTTAATCCTGGGTCGGTTCGGCCCTTGGGGATAGGCCGAACAGCGCCCGATCATCGGCCCGTGTCAGGGTCGAATCGAGCATTGCCAGCAGCTTGGCCTCGGGCCACTCGTCGCGCTCGACCTTGGCGAGGATCGCTGCCCCGACAAGGATTTTCCGGCGTGTGTCCTTGGCGCGCTCGACTTTGCTCTCAGCGGCCCGCTTCTTGGCCTCGGATTTCTGCTTCTTGGCCTGGGCCTGCTTCAGTCGCTTCTTGAGGGATTCTATGGTGTCATCAATGCTGGGCATGGGTCAGTCCTTATGAGGGGGAATCTGGGATTCTAGGAGGCGTGCAGGCTGGCAGAAGCCCCAGGCCGATTGGCTAGAATATGATGCACCACACTCCCCGGAGCAGGCAGCGAAGGGCGCACTTATGCAAACCTTCGGTTTGCGTGCGCGGGGCTTCGCCCTCGACCCCAAGAAAGCGCCCGTGGCGATCTACCACCTATCCGTCAAGACGATAAGCCGGTCAGCCGGTCGCAGTGCGACCGCTGCCGCTGCCTATCGTGCCGGGGTAGAGATCACCGACGAGCGAACCGGCGAGGTCCACGACTACCGCCGTAAGGGCGGTGTCGAATATGCCGAGCTGGTCCTGCCTGTCGGTGCGCCCGAGTGGTCCGCCGACCGGGCGGCACTCTGGAACGCCGCCGAGCAGGCCGAGACACGCAAGAACTCGACCGTGGCCCGTGAGTTCGAGATAGCCCTGCCTGCCGAGCTTTCGGCGCGCCAGCGGGAGGAGTTGGCGCTCGACTTCGCCCGCGAGCTGGTGGACGCCCACGACTGCGCCGCCGATGTCGCCATTCACGCCCCGAGCCGGGGCGGCGACTCGCGCAACCATCACGCCCATATCCTGCTGACGACGCGCCGCCTCACCCCGAAGGGGTTCACCGAGAAAACGCGCGAGCTGGACAGCAAGGCGACCGGCCCCGAGCTGGTCACTCAGTGGCGGCAGCGGTTCGCCATGCTCCAGAACCAGCGGCTACACGATGCCGGGCTGTTCGTGCAGGTCCGATCCGACAGCCTGGAGGCGCAGGGCATCGACCGAGAGCCGACGCAGCACCTCGGGCCAGCGGCCACCGGCTACGAGCGGCGCACCGGCCAGCCCAGTCAGAACCGGCAGCGGCACGAGAGGGAGGCCAGCGAGCGGCAGGCCAACGCCCAGGAGCTGGAGCACCAGGGGGCCGCGCTGGATCGGGCGATCCTCAACCTGTCAGCCGGCATTGAGGCGGCCGAGCAGGCCCGCCAGGAGGCCCAGGCGGCCGCACAGGCCCGCCAGAAGGCCCAGGCGGCCGAGAGGGAGCGCATCGAGCGCATGAGCGCCGCCGAGCTTCGGGCCGAGATTGACCGCGTGCGGCCGCCACCCGTGCGCGAGCTGGTCGAGCGTGATCCGGCCGTGATCGAGGCCGAGCGGCAGCACCGAGCAGCCCAGGAGCAAGGCCGGCAGGCGCAGGCCCGCGAGGCGCGGGCACAGCGCGAGGCGGCGGACTGGCGGGAGGCTCACCCGGTCCGGGCCAAGATGCACGACGCCGGCCTGGTTTCAGCGGGCTTCCTGGTCGAGCGCGACCAGGAGCGCGAGCAGGCCCGAGCCGACTGGCTCACGGCCGCGCCTCGCATCGAGGACGCCAGCCAGCGTGCTCGTTCCGCTCGCACCGAGGCCGAGGCCCGCGCCACGCTCGAAACTGCCCCGGCCAGGGCCAAGGCAGACGATCTGGAGAAGATCGCGCAGCAGAAGGAGCGCCAAGAGAAGGCCGAGCGCGAGGCGCGCTACGAGCGAGACGCGGTAGGGAGGGATTTCGCCAGGATGGCCCTCAAGCGCGAGCTGCGCGCTGGCGGGTGGTCGGACACTGGCAGCCAGTGGGAGGCCGTGCCGGCCCCGCTGCGCCGGGTCATCGAGCAATACAACGCGGCGCCGAAGGACAAGCGCCCCGCCATGCTGGCGCAATTCGTCGCCGATCCGGCAAACGTGGAGCGCACGCGCAGCCTGCTGGACCAGCAGAAGGCGCAGGCGCGCGGCTTCGATCGCGGACTCTGAACCCCGGCACGGGACCGGCTTTTGGCTTGCCAAATTGCACTTCCGATAAAGCGCCTTATCTGGAAATCAGGCGCATAATACTTGTATCGTGAAACGCTACGAAATACAATCATCCCGTGATCAAATCATTCCGACACAAGGGGCTGCAAGCCTTTTTTGAGAGAGGGACGAAGGCTGGCATCCAAGCCGCCCATGCGCCCAAGTTGGCGCGGCAGCTGGCACGCCTGAACGAGGCCAGTTGTCCCGACGACATGAATCTGCCGGGTTGGCGTCTGCATCCCCTGAGCGGGCGTGACCTGGGGGGGCACTGGTCCATCTGGGTCAATGGAAACTGGCGCATGACATTCACGTTCGAGGGGGTCCATGCTGTGCTGGTGGACTACCAGGACTACCACTGAAGGAGCACTACCATGAATGAGATGTTCAACCCTCCCCATCCGGGCCTGACGCTGCGCGACGATGTGCTGCCCGCGCTGGGCCTGACCGTGACCGCCGCAGCCGAGCAGCTGGGCGTTTCGCGCGTCACGCTGTCTCGCATGCTCAACGGGCACGCCGCCATATCGCCCGAAATGGCGCTGCGCCTGGAAGCGTGGCTCGGCAAGGAGCGTGGCGGGGATGCTCGCCTGTGGTTGGGGCAGCAGACGGCCTATGACGTGTGGCAGGCTGGCCTCAAGCTCAAGAAGTCGCTCATGAAGGTGATGCCGGCGCCCTTGATGGTGGCTTGATCGCCCTTTTGGGGGCCGGCAGAGGCTGGCTCCGGCGCTATAGTGGGTGGCCTGCCGATGGTCGGCAGACAGCACCAAAGAAAAACGCCTCGAACCCTTTTAGCTTGGCGGCAGGGGGCGCGAGGCGTCTCGGAATGTCCGATGCGCCAAGTATAGCGGTGGCGGCGGACATGGAGGAACAACGCATGTCCGCATTGAAGAAAAACAACCCACAACAACCCCTGTTCGAGAGCTGGCTGGAGCCGGCGCACTACCTGCGCTCGGACAGCTCCAGCGCGTACTTCGCCCTGCTCACGCAGGACGCGGGCCGGACCACGAAGCGACAGCGCAGCTACCCGGTCGAGTCGATGGGCTTCGTCATCCGTGCCTGCGACAAGTCGATCGACACCTGGATCAGCCAAGCCGAGTTCTGGGCGCCGACGCGGCGCCTGCTGCATTTCATGCGCGTCGGCCTGCTGTTCGTGGACCTGGACACCTACAAGCTGCCCGAGTTCGCGGGCCTGAGCCCAGGGGCGCAGCTGGAGTGCCTGCTGCGCTTGTGCGAGGCCATGGGCCTGCCCGAGCCGTCGCTGGTGGTGTTTTCGGGGCGCGGGCTGCAAGCCAAGTGGCTGCTCGACAGTGGCTTGCCGGCGCGCGCGCTGCCGCGCTGGTCGCTGGTGCAGCACGAGATTGGCCGCCGCCTTGCGGCCCTGGGTGCCGATCCGAACGCGCTTGATGCCTCCCGCGTGCTGCGCCTGGACCAGACCGTCAACAGCAAGAGCGGCGAAGTCGTGCGAGTGATCCATCGCACCGCCCAGCGCTACAGCTTCGATCAGCTGGCCGACGCCCTGCTGCCGCTGACGCGCGCCAAGCTCCAGGAACTGCGCCAGGAGCGCGCGGCCGACCCGGAGTACCAGAAACGCTCCGCAACGCGCACCAAGGGCCATCTGACGGCGATCGACACTGGCGCGCTGGGCCATCTGCGCCCGTTCATCGGCGCCCAGCTGGCCTGGGACCGCCTGGCGGACCTGCGGACGCTGGCCAGGCTGCGCGGCTGGACCCAGGGCGCCCCGGATGGCTCGCGGGATCTGGCGGTGTTCGTTGGGGCCAGCTTCCTGGCGCAGGCGGTGCCGAACGTGCCGCGTTTCTACGACGAGCTACGCGTGCTCGGGCGAGAGTTCGCACCGCACTGGTCATTCCGCGACATCAACGCCTCGGCGTCGGCTGTGGTTGCGCGCATGCGGCGCATGGGCCGGGGGGAAACGGTCGAGTACGCAGGGGTTCAGGTGGACCCGCGCTACCGATGGCGCAACGACACGCTGATCCAGCGGTTCAGCATCACGCCCGACGAGGAGCGGCAGCTGGCCACGATCGTGAGTCGTGGCGAGGCCGCACGGCGCCATGCCGAGCGCGAGGCTCAGCGCCGCCAGGAGGCCGGTGCCGTGACGCGCGCTGAGTATCTAGCCTCCGTCACCTCTGACGCCGATCAGAAGCGTGCCACGGCTCGGCTGCTGCGCGCTCAGGGCAAGAGCTGGGCAGAGATTGCCGCCGAGGTCGGCTACAAGAACGCCGACGTCGCCCGGAAGTCTTGTGCCTGAGAAACCGGAATAGGTCCGTGCGTATGTATGAAGGTGGCGAAGCCGCACCGCCAACGAGCGGCGGGTAGCCCGTAGGGTTTGGTCCCGCAGGGCAAGGGTTCGGGGGTGTCCGGCGTGAGTGCCCCCGTATCTCCCGAAGGGTTTTCAATGGTATTTCTCGAAACTTAACCGGGGTGGAACGCGCGTAGCGCGTGGAACCTCGGAACAGGGCATCAGCAGGAATCTGACTGGTAGCGCGTGCTTGGGCTTGGCTGTTAGGCGGAGGGGGGCCGGGGGGAGGGTTTTCGTGGCGCCACGTCTGTAAGGGGTCGCTTCAGGAAACGGATCGCAAAGTACGGTAAGCCTCCGGGAGAGCGACTTACTCCCAACCAGCCGTCTCAAGCGAGCAGGCGCGTGCCTGCTGTGGGACTGGTGAGGCCCTGGAGCCGCGCCAGGCGGCCAATACAGGCCCTGCTTCTCGAAACTCGTCGTCCTACTTCGGTCGAAGCAAGAACGATTTTTGAGAACCTTCCTTGCCGCCGTCTCCGAGCTGGGACAGCGTTCTCACATCGCCTTCTCGTAGACCAACGTTTCCGAGAGGGCCAGGGGCCTTAACGTACTTTGCAGTCCGTTTCCTGAAGCGACCCCTGATAGGAGGGGTTGTAGGTTGTAGTATGTAGTTGTACGATACAACATACTACAACCTACAGAAGGCTTCCCGATGGCTCTCACCAAGGAACAGGTTTTCACCGCCGCCGACCAGATCGCCGCCGCAGGCCAGCGTCCGACGCTGGCGGCTGTGCGCCAGATCACCGGCGGCAGTTTCACCACCATTTCGCCCGCGCTCAACGAGTGGAAGGCCAAGCAGGCCAGCGCCGCTGTTCCCCTGCGCGATCCCGCGCCCCAGGTCGTAGCCGATCGATTGGCCGAGGTGGGGGCCGAGATATGGGCCATCGCCCTGGGGCTCGCCAACGCCCGTTTGGCGGCCGATCGTGACGCCATCGAGAAGACCCGCGCCGACATGGAGGCTGCACAGGCCGAGGCGATCGAGCTGGCGGACCGCTTGACCGTCCAGGTGGAGGAATTGCAAGCCCGCTTGGTGGCTTCGATGGAGGTTGAACAAGCCGCCCGTGCCGATGCGGACCAACTGCGTGCAGAGCTGGCGACCGCCCAGGAGCAGGCTCATACCACCGAGGCAAGGGCCGTGGAAATCGAGCGCCGCGCCGGTGAGCTGCGCACGGAGCTGGACAGGGCGCATCACGAGACTGGTCAGGCCCAGGCGGCGGGACAGGCCGCTCGCACTGAGGCTGACAAGCTTTCCACGGAGCTTGCCACCGCGCGAGAGCAGGTCCGATCCGCCGAGGCGAGGGCAATGGAAATTGAGCGTCGAGCCGGCGAGTTGCGCACGGAGCTGGACAGGGCTCAAGAAGACGCTCAGCGGGTGCGAGCAGCTCAGGCCGAGCAGGCGAAAGTGGTCAAGACCACAGTACAGGAACGCGACCAGGCGGAGAAAGCTGTGAGTGCTGCGCGCGAGGATGCTGCGAAGTTGCGCGGCCAGGTCGAGACGTTGCAGGCGCAGTTTGCCGAGCTTGTGCGTGTGCTGAAGCCCTCTACCCTGTAGATGATGAGTATAATTTACTCATAGATGGGTAAATTATACGCACTATAAGTACATAGTAATTATTACTTAGTAGTGTCTACGAAGGGTTTCAAATGAACGAAGCTGCAAACTCGACAGACAGCACGAGCTATGGTCTTGAAGAAAAGTGGGGGAAAGCCATCCTTGATGCTGGATGGACGAGCGTTCCTAACGCACTTCTCAAGTACGCAGGAGATCTCAAACTAGACCCAACGGAAACGCTGGTCTTGATCTACCTGATGCGCTTCTGGTGGAGGGCAAAAGACTTGCCATATCCATCAATCTCTAAGACGAGCGAAGAAATGGGCGTCAGTAGAAAGACGATGACTAAGAAGTTTGCTTCTCTTCGAGAGAAGGGCTTCATTACGCCAGTCAAGCAAGGAGGACGAATAAAGTTCAGTCTTGAAGGTCTGCAGAAGGCGTTGGCTGCAGAGCACAAGAAGCAGAAGGACGTGCCCAAAACAAAGCAGGTCGACGACTTCAATGTCGACGACCTGCTTTAGTGCGTATTTTCTGCCGAAAATGTGCTACCATTCTTCCAACGGGGTGCCGGATTGGGAACGGCACGAACGTGAAACTTCGTGGTGAGCACTACGCTGTCTGGGCTAGACGAGCTAAGTGTAAGCGCATTGGGTTCGATTCCCAACCCCGTTTCCGAATTTCCCAAAATGCCCCGTCATTGCCGGGGCATTTCTGCATCAAAGTGGTGCTATCTGTGCGCCATATGGCCATCACATCAGGCGTGTACCGCCGCCGTGACCCCATGATGCGTCGCTTGGCGGCGGTTCGGCCTGCGCTGGGCCTCTCGTTGTTCGGCCTGCCAGCCCTTGCAGGCGAGCCACACCGTCTTGGGGATGGGCTTGCTGCCCGATAGGTAGTAGTTGAGCATCCGGCGCGAGATTCCCACCGCATCGGCTGCTTGTTGCTGTGTCAGGCCACAGTCGTGCATCCAGACCCAGATCCGTTCGTGGCCGAACCCACCGGCCTGCTCTACGGCCAGGTTGCGCAGGTTGTCAGCCCCCAGATCCAGCTCGTCCGCGATCCATTCGACGGCGCTGCCCCATTCGCCCACCCGCGCCTGCGAGAAAAGCTCCGGGTCCGCCAAGACGTGCAGCACGCTGGTGTTCGCGATCCAGTCCCTCAGCCCGACATCGGCCTCGAAGCCGTCCTCGAATACCAGATGCAGCGACTGATTCGGAAGGGCAGTCACGGCCCGCAGGCGCAAGGGATCTCTGTTCATCGTTGCAACTCCTTGAAGCGTTCGATCAGTTCCGGCGCCCGCGCGGCGATCCAGTCTAGTGCCTCGGCAATCTCCAGCCGGCGCACCTTCTGGCGCATGACCAGCTTGCCATCCTCCAGATGCACCAGCACCTCGCGGCCGTCGTTGAGCAGCACATGCACGTGCGGCGGCAGATGGTCGCGCGTCCGGATCTCGATCTTGCAGTTTGGCAGGCGGTACAGAGTGGGCATGCCGGAATTTTATGTGCAATGATTGCACAAAATCCTGATTGCCGGTACCCCCGTTATTTAGCTCATTTGGGTCTACCCCGAGGTGCAGGCGCTGGCCGAGGCCCAAAACACCCGGCACGCCGAGGAACTGGCCACGCTGCGCATGGCCTTGGATCATGCACAGCAGGCGGCGGCGCTGGAGCGGGCCGAGCACGCTGCCGCGATGGCTACATTGCGCGGCGAGGTTGACCTGCGAGCAGCCCTGGGCCGGCCCGCTTAATCCTGGGTCGGTTCGGCCCTGGGAGATAGGCCGAACAGCGCCCGATCATCGGCCCGTGTCAGGGTCGAATCGAGCATTGCCAGCAGCTTGGCCTCGGGCCACTCGTCGCGCTCGACCTTGGCGAGGATCGCTGCCCCGACAAGGATTTTCC
>Ga0228699_1001506_pt1 | contig 11603 bp, 9 predicted proteins | sample McNCre217_Aug_MG_FD_178016 | JGI IMG/M metagenome (GOLD analysis project Ga0228699, IMG submission 178016) | Freshwater microbial communities from McNutts Creek, Athens, Georgia, United States - 2-17_Aug_MG | ecosystem: Environmental > Aquatic > Freshwater > Creek | place: USA: Georgia...
GCGTGCCGAGAGGGCCTTGGCCTCGATCAGGGGCGTACCACCTTCACCCAGGGTGATGATGGGGGTCGCGTCTGAGATGTTGAGACGATCTGCGTATTCGGGCAGAACGCCGCGCCATTGGTGTGCCATTAGGCTCCTTCAATTCGTAGAACCGAAACCACTGAACTCACGGCATCCAGCTGCGCGAGAGCGGAAACGGTGGCAGCAAGATCCGACTCGAGAGCGGCATGCGTACCGATTACTAGCGTAGCCGTCGGCGCAGGCTGTTCGTTCACAGCCGCACCCGCAATCCCGAAGCCACCCTGTTCCACCAACTCAACCGAAACACCGTGCTCGGTGAACACCTGGGCAACAGACGCGAGCACACCAGGGCGGTCAAATACCGAGAGTGTGACGTGATACCGCGTGGTGATGTGGCTGACGGGAAGCAAGGGCAGGTTGGCGTGTGTGGATGAACCCAAACCTGGGCCACCAATTACGTGACGACGCGCAGCCGAGACGAGGTCTCCCATCACGGCAGATGCCGTCTCGGGGCCTCCCGCGCCAGCGCCGTAGAACATGAGCGAGCCAGCTGCTTCTGCTTCAACGAAGACAGCATTGTTGGCCTTGTGAACGGCAGCGAGCGGGTGATCGCGCGAAATCAGTGCGGGGTAAACGCGGGCGGAAACACCCTCAACACCCGTTGCTGGATCAGTCAGTCGCTCACAGATGGCGAGCAGCTTCACAACATAGCCGGCCTTGCGAGCAAGCTCCACAGTTTGACCAGTAACTGAACGGATGCCCTCGCGGTGCACGTTCTCCAGCGGGATCGTGGTGTGGAACGCGAGGCTTGCCAGGATAGATGCCTTTTGGGCAGCGTCAAACGCATCAACATCTGCAGTGGGATCAGCCTCGGCATAGCCCAGCTCCGTAGCCACGGCGAGCGCGTCATCGAACGAGGCACCCTCAACATCCATCTTGTCGAGGATGTAATTTGTGGTGCCGTTGACGATACCCATAACACGCTTGATGCGGTCTCCAGCAAGGCTTTCACGCAACGGACGAATAATGGGGATGGCACCGGCTACTGCGGCTTCAAAGTAGAGCTGGGCACCCACGCGCTCGGCAGCGTCAAAAAGCTCGGTGCCGTGGTTGGCAAGTAACGCCTTGTTGGCAGTGACGACGTCTGCACCGGAGTTCAGTGCCTGAAGGATGTAGCTACGGGCAGGCTCGATGCCACCCATCACTTCAATGACGATGTCCGCACCCAGAATTAGCGACTCGGCATCGGTGGTGAAAAGCTCCTTGGGCAGGTCAACCGAGCGAGGCGACTCCAGGTTGCGCACGGCAATACCAGTGAGCTCGAGGGTCGCACCCACGCGAGCAGCAAGCTCATCCTTGTGCTCCAGCAGGAGGTGGGCCACCTGGGCGCCCACGGTTCCACCTCCCAGAAGTGCGACGCGCACGTTGCGGTACTCGATCATGAATTTCCCTTCCGAATGACGCCCATGTCGCGCGCCAATAAGTCATCTTCGGTTTCGCCACGCACGATCAGGCGGGCTTTGCCGTCGCGCACGGCCACAACAGGCGGGCGCGGAACGTAGTTGTAGTTACTCGAGAGCGACCAGCAGTAGGCACCGGTGGCGGGCACAGCAAGAAGGTCACCGGGCTGAACATCGCCGGGTAGATACACGGCATTTACAACAATGTCGCCGGACTCACAATGCTTGCCAGCCACACGAACAAGCACAGGTTCAGCATCCGAGACGCGGTTGGCGATTCGAGCAGAGTAATCGGCTTCATACAGGGCGGGGCGTGCGTTATCGCTCATGCCGCCATCCACACTCACATACTTGCGAACGGCAACTTCACCCGTTGCATTGTCCAGTTCGTCAACGACATCCACCGACACGTCTTTCGTCGTGCCAACGGTGTAGAGCGTGAACGTCGAGGTACCGATAATGGCGCGCCCTGGTTCGACAGCGATGATGGGAACAGGGATGCCCAGACGCGCGCACTCGGCGGCAACAATATTCGCAATCTCAGCAGCGATTTCGCCGATGGGAGTGGGGTGATCCGCCGAGGTGTAGGCGATTCCGAATCCGCCACCGAGGTTGAGTTCGGGAATTGGTCCGCCGGCAAGAAGTTCTGCGTGAAGACCCAGAAGACGAGCAGCTGACTCGGCGAAGCCATCCGTTCCAAAAATCTGAGAACCGATGTGGCAGTGCAGACCAACAAAGTTCAGCGAGGCGAACGAGCGAATGCGCGCAACCAGTGCAGGAGCATCAGCGAGCGTCACACCGAACTTCTGGTCTTCGTGCGCGGTGGCCAAGAAGCTGTGCGTGTGTGCGTGCACCCCGCTATTAACGCGCAGGCGAACGTTTTGAACGATGCCAGCGTGTGTAGCAGAAGCGGCAACTCGGTCAATTTCTTGAGGAGAGTCGAGAACGATTGTGCCCACGCGAACGGATACGGCACGGTCAATCTCAGCCTGAGATTTGTTGTTTCCGTGAAAACCGAGGCGAGCCGGCTCCACTCCAGCGGCGAGCGCCACGGCGAGCTCTCCCCCACTAGCCACGTCCACATTGAGGCCAGCATCGGTAACCCAGCGGGCAACCTCGGTGCACAAAAATGCCTTACCGGCGTAATAGACCTTGGCGCTGGTTCCAATTCGGGCAAACTCGCGGTCGAATGCAGAACGAACGTCGATGGCCCGCTCACGAACGTGGGCTTCATCGACAACGTAAAGCGGGGTACCAAATTCCGAAGCAAGTGACGCTACGCCAAGGCCACCAACCACAATCTCATCCTTCGCACGCATGACAGAGTTGGCCCACAGCCCTTTAGCGAGCTCATTGGCATCGTCGACTGATGTCAGCCATTGGGGGGCTAGTGGGTTCGAACGCACGATTACCTAAAGTCACTTGGCGATAAAACGGATGGGCAAAAACTAATTTCCCTTCCAGACTATCGCGCTCATTTCACGTCTAGCCGAGGACGACGTTAAAGGTACGACGGCAGGGTTCGCTTGATGCCCTCGTTGAGTCCTATGAACTGTTCTACGGGCAAAATCTCCGCAAGTCGAGAAATGTTAGGTGCACGCCGGAGCACACTTCCAACTGGTGCATCGAAATGCTTCACATCTCCAACCCAGCCCGCTTCCTCCATGATGACGTTGGCGAGGTCAATCATGGTGATCTCGTTCGGTGAACCAATGTTGACGACTTCACCTACTGCGTTTTTTGCCACCGCAATGACACTGTCAATCGCATCGTCGATGTAGATGAAGCTTCGAGTGTTATTTGCCCCATACAGTTCGAAGACTCCGTTTTTTCCGCGCTCTATGAAGTCAGGAATTACATGGTGAATTCCCATGTTCGGGCCGTACGCGTTGTGGAAACGCCCCACAACTGCCGGAGTCCCTAATTCGACAGCTGCAGCGAAAACAGCGATTTCTCCATGCAGTTTCGACCCACCATAGGACCACCGCACCTCTCGCGGATCCTGAATGCCAAGGGGAACGTTTTCCGAGGTTGGGACTTCCCAGCCAAACTTCGTGATCGAACTTGCATACGCCTCCGAAGACCCGGCGTAGAAGAAGAATTCGATAGGTTCTCGCCCATATCGTTCGAGAAGAGTAAGCGTGGGAACTGTCGAGTGTCGAACGACTTTCCAAGGATCGCTATAGAACTTCTGGGTCCCGTTCAGGGCAGCTAAGTGATACACCCCGTCGACGTCTGGAAGAGACGCGACGAAATTTTCGTTGGTAAGGTCTCCGCGGAGTACCTGCACGTTATCAAGAGCATCAAATTCAACAAGTCGAGATTCGGATCCAACCTGAAGCTCAACATCCACTGCAACAACAGCATGACCTACGTCCGAGAGTTTCTTCGTAAGGTAGTAACCGATAAAACCGCCGGCACCAGAGACTAAGTATTTAGACAATCGAGTTCTCCAGATCGATGACCTTGCGGCCGAGGGGTATGAGACGGTTATCTACCGCTTTCAATCGGTTGACATCCAATTGGTTCCATAGATCTACAAACACGCGACCGGGGCGTGGGTTTTTGTCAATCGCCGAATAAAACTCTTCACTGGAGAAAAAGCGATGGTTCGTTTGAACGAGAACGACATCACTTTCAAGACATCCATCCAGTTCCTCAAACACGATCCCCATGGAGGCTGCGTCGGTCACGGAGACAAGCGGATCCCATCCAGACACTTCAGTTGCTGAATACCGAGATTGGAGCGCTTGAGCAAAATTTCCCGCCAGCGAGCCTCGGGTATCAGATGTTGCCGGCCGGCCCTTGAAAGCTAACCCGAGGATAGCCACCGAGACTGCCTCCCTCTCGAGCTCAGGAAGAAGGTGCGAGGCAACATGCTGAACGATGTGTTCATTCGATTTACGTCCCTGCATAGCCAAGGGCACATCGACCCCGAGCAAGTCGGCGGAATTAGAAAGAATGTAAGCGTCCTTCTCCAGGCACGGGCCAGCAACTGGACCCGGTAACGCAACATTCATCCGGTCGTAGCCGTAATTACAGGCGCGAACAACATCATAAATATCGACACCGGCTTCGTCTGCGAAATAGGCAAGCTCGTTTGCAAAAGCGAAATTGACATCCCGATACGTGTTGCTGGCCAACTTCGCTAGCTCCGCAGCTTCGGCAGAGTGCACCTCAACGATTTCAACACCTAACTTTGCGAAAAGCTCTGCTGCAAGTTTCGTAGATTGTGCATCAATACCTCCAACGATCTGTGGCAGCGATGACAACTCTGCTAAGGCTTTACCTTCAATAGTTCTCTCAGGCGCCATAGCAACTGCGTAAGCCTTCCCCGATGCTTTCAAAATGGGTTCAGCAATTGATCTGGTGGTACCCACTCTCACGGTCGACCGCAAGACCGTGAGAGCTCCGTCCGGCATCACTTTCGATACCGCAGTGACTGCAGACTTCAAGTCTTCTAAATAGACACTTCCGTCGCGAACAGGAGTACCCACCGTAATCACGTAGGACGATGCGACCGGTGTTCCGGCATCGAGGTGAATTGCCGTCAAGCTTCCCTTAGAAACAACGGCAGCAATAGCCTCATCCAAACCAAACTCATGAAATGGTGACTGGCCAGAAGCCACAAGCTCAACAACAGACTGGCTTCGCTCCAAACCCGCAACACGAAGTCCAGCAGATGCCAATGCTGTAGCCAGAGTTAGACCGACATAACCCAAACCCACAACACAAACGTCAAAATCACTCTTTGATTGGGTGGTCAATGCAATTCCATTCGATTGGCGTAAGAACAATTTACTTGAGTTACCTATTTCCTGTCACATGCGCTCGGGGGCGGATACTCCCAACAATCCCAGGCCATTACGGATAACTTGGCCAGTTGCGTCGTTCAGCCACAGGCGCGTGCGGTGCAGGTCAGAAACAATCTCATCGGCTTGCGGAAGTACCCGGCACTTGTCGTACCAACGGTGGTAGTAGCCAGCAACTTCTTCGATGTAGCGCGCCACTCGGTGAGGTTCACGTAGCTCGGCTGCATGCGCCACAATTCGGGGAAACTCCTGCAGAACACCCAAAAGCTGCGATTCTGCCTCGTGATCAAGCAGCTCGGGAGCAAACCCATCAGCACGACGAACACCAGCTTCAGCAGCGTTTCGACCTACCGCGCAGGTACGTGCATGCGCGTACTGAACGTAGAAAACAGGGTTGTCGTTCGTCTTTTTGCCCAATAGGTCAAGGTCAATGTCAAGCTGTGAATCGCTCGAGCTGCGGACCAAGGCATATCGACCGGCATCCACACCGACAGCTTCGACAAGGTCTTCCAGCGTCACAATCGTTCCCGCGCGCTTGCTCATGCGCATGGGCTGACCGTCGCGAAGCAGGTTGACCATTTGGCCAATCATGATTTCGAGGTTGACCTCAGGAGTGTCACCGAACGCGGCACACATGGCCATCATGCGAGCGACGTAACCGTGGTGGTCGGCGCCCAACATGATGATGTTGCGCTCAAAGCCCCGCTCACGCTTGTTCAAGTAGTACGCCAGGTCACCGGCGATGTAGGCGGCATTGCCATCGCTCTTGATAATGACGCGGTCTTTATCGTCGCCAAAATCTGTCGTTCGAAGCCAGGTCGCGCCGTCTTGCTCAAAGATGTGCCCGAGTTCGCGCAGTCGTTCTACCGCGCGGTCAACGGCGCGTGATTCGTGAAGGGAGTCTTCATGGAAGAAGACATCGAAGTCGACACCGAATTCGTGCAGGCTCGCTTTGATCTCGCCGAACATCATTTCCACGCCGATGGAGCGGAAGACTTCTTGCATTTCCTCCCGCGGAAGAACGGAAAGGTCATTCGCGTATGCCGTGACCACACGGGCAGCGATGTCGTGAATATAGGCGCCGCCATAGCCATCTTCGGGGGTGGGCTCCCCCAGATAGGCCGCAATCAGGCTGCGTGAGAAACGGTCGATCTGTGCACCATGATCGTTGAAGTAGTACTCACGCGTGACGTCACCGCCCTGAGCTTGCAAGATGCGTGCGAGCGAGTCACCAACGGCAGCCCACCTGGTACCGCCCATGTGAATTGGGCCGGTCGGGTTAGCTGAAACGAACTCCAGGTTCAGCTTCATGCCCGCAAAAAGTGAACCAGTTCCATATTCACTTGACGAGTCAACAATGACTTTTGCCAACGCGCCAGCAGCGCTCGCGTCCTGGCGGATATTGATAAAGCCCGGCCCGGCCACCTCAACAGATGAGATGCCTTCTACTTGTTGCAGTGCTTCTGCAAGTTCCTGAGCAAGCGCACGTGGGTTCACTCCCCACGACTTCGAAAGCTTTAGCGCGACGCTAGAAGCCCAGTCGCCGTGATCACGGTTCTTGGGGCGCTCAATCGTGACGTCTGAAACAGTCAGAGTCGAAACGTCTGCGCCTCGAGTGGAACCCGATGCGAGAATTCGCTCAAACAGGGCGCGCGCTAAATCTTCAGGGGTCACAACCGGCAATTCTAGCCCGCGTTCGAAAAGTACCTGTCGTCAATCGCGAGCCTCAACACTTTCGTCGACTGTCAATCTAGGCTCAAGCCATGAGACATAAGCGCCCCTTTTCGACGAGCAGTTGCGCGATTACCGCATTTACGTCGCTAGTTTTACTCACTGGCTGTACATCAATTAGTCAACAGGCCATACAGCCCATCACGACCCCGCAAGTTTCGGTAACTCCAGCTCAGACTTCACTTCCTGTGGAGAGCGGCATGATTGGTTTACCGCTATCGACAACGTGTACGACATTGGTAACTGTTGATGAGCTCTACAAATTCAATCCAAATTTTGCTTTAGACCCAAGCAAATCTCCGGCTGCAGGTTCACTAGCCAAACTCGCAACTGACTACAAAGGCATTTCATGCACATATGTCAATCTGTCCGGGGGTGACATCATTACGGTTTCGCTCGCGAAACTTGACAATGAAAGCTTCAAGCGCCTCTTGGCTCAGAGATCCGCATCGTCGAAGCCATACTCCGGAGGGGGCGTCCCTTCAGGCTTCATCGGACTCTTCAGCGAATCCTCGTCCGGTGGAACGCTTGAATTGCTTGGAAACGGTTACTGGCTTGTAGCCACGGCACCTTGGGCTAAAAGTCCGGATGATGTCCTTAAGCTCGTCGGGCCTGCAATAGCCAAAACAGGTTCGTAGGTCGTCGGCTTCAGTCTGGACTGGTAGCGTCAATCTAGGCCCTCGTAGCTCAGGGGATAGAGCATTGGTTTCCGGTACCAAAGGTCGGAGGTTCGAATCCTCTCGAGGGCACGGCATAGGAATTAATTGTCGAAGTGACTCGGTGAGTCATGGGGCCAGAATACGATTGACTTAGTGCATACGTGTTTTACCAGCGAGAGGATGTCATGGGAAAAGATTCCCGGAGTACCTCAGTAGCTAATCTCCCCTGGCAAGAAACGGGGAGTCGCGTTTCGTTTTGGGCTTCCATATCAAGCCCATTCATCGACTCATTCGCGCAACGTTCCCTTATTTGGTTGCTTATCGATAAGGAGCTCCGAGCAAGATACAAAGGTTCGGCGCTAGGGATATTGTGGAGCCTCGCGAAGCCCATTACCCAGTTACTAATCTACTTCGTCGCGATCGGAGAGTTCCTGGGGGCGTCAAGATCTATCCCAGGATTCGCAATATTTGTGTTGATAGGCCTTACTGCCTGGTCGTTCTTTAGCGACGTCGCTTCACAGAGCAGTCAAGCAATCATCGGCAACGCGGGAATCATCAAGAAAATTCATGTCCCTCGAATTATTTTTCCGCTCAGCGTGGTTGGTTCCAGCTTTGTTTACTTTGTTATTCAGTTCCTCGTTCTCGGTATCGCCATCCTCATCGTTGGAAGTCTGCCGGAATTTCCCCAGTTCTGGCTCATTTTCCCTTCCACAACAATCCTCATATTGTTTGGTACGGGAACGGCATATTTGATTTCGTCAATCAATGTTTTCATTCGCGACCTTCAACATCTTGTTGATGTCGCTCTGTCTATTCTCTTTTGGCTCTCACCCATCGTTTACTCGTACAAGTTTGTGGTCCAGGCGATCCAAAGCGAATTTCTTCTGGGCTTGTATCTCGCTAACCCCATTTCAGTCGCAATATTAGGTTTCCAAAGGGCACTGTGGCGCGACGGTACGGATGACATGGCGAATTTTCCGGACCACCTCATCTGGCGTCTGGGAATCATGTGCCTCGCTGGTGCTGTGTTTGTAGTCTTGGGGCAGGCTGTCTTTAAGCGCTTTGAGCGTAATTTTGCTCAGGAGATTTAGCATGACCAACATCGTCGAGATTCAAAATGTGTCTAAGAGATTTGTGATCCACAAGGAAAAATCAATCAAGGAACGACTCCTCAATTTCCAGCTTTCTCAAACCCACAAAGATGATTTTTATGCCCTCCGTGATGTCACCTTTGATATTGCTGTCGGCGAATCCCTTGGATTAATCGGCCACAACGGCTCGGGGAAGAGCACGCTTCTCAAAATCATCGGCGGAATCCTCTATCCAACATCCGGTGTGGTTCGACACCGAGGTCGAATTGCCGCACTTCTGGAGCTTGGAACCGGATTTCATCCCGACCTAACGGGTAGGCAAAATATTTATCTCAATGGTTCCCTTATGGGATTGAGCAATTCTGAGATTGAATTTCACCTCGACTCAATAATTGACTTTTCAGGAATCGAAGATTTTATAGACACACCGGTCAAGTTTTACTCATCAGGAATGTACGTGCGGTTGGCCTTTAGCGTGGCTGTTCATTCCGACCCTGACTTGCTTATCATCGACGAAGTCCTCGCTGTTGGCGACCAGCCTTTTCAGGAAAAGTGCTTTGCGAAAATGAGAGAGTTCCAACGCGACGGTCGAACCATTGTTCTCGTAAGTCATTCTTCGGCTCAAATCGTGAATTTTTGTGATCGGGTTGCGCTTCTTCACCATGGTGAGCTCAAGTTCATCGGGAAAACAAAGCAAGGCGTCAAAAAGCTCGATGAACTGTACGCCGCAGAAGCAAAGTAACCCTTTGACATGTTGCAAGGACTCACTTCCACCAGGCTAGTCAAACCTGTCGGGGACAAGACTCGTTTCGTTCTCGTTCTCGTTGGTGTCTTTCTAGCCCTCACCGCATGGGCGGTTGCGTCGCCGGTGGGTTCCAGCCCGGATGATGATTTCCACCTTGCAAGCATTTGGTGTGGTGATGGACCTCGACAGGGGCTATGCGAATCAGGGACGACGCCTCAAAGCCGCTCAATTCCTGTTGCCCTAGCTCAATCAATCTGCTTTGCCTACAACGCCAATGCCACAGGAGCTTGCCAGGCCGGAAAGCTTGAAATATCCGAGTCACTTTTCTTTGTTACTGACCGAGTCAATTCGACCGGCCTTTACCCCCCAGTGTTTTATGCGACATTAGGACTTCTCGCCTCCAGCCATTTGCAAACATCAGTCATTGCGATGCGACTATTTAATGTCTTCCTATTTGTCGGGCTAACGACAGCTCTATGGCTCACATTAGGCTCAAGGCTGAGGCGCGCACTTGTGATCACATACACCGTGACCCTTGTACCACTCGGATTCTTTCTCATTCCAAGCACGAACCCAAGCTCATGGGCAATCATAGGAATTGGGAACTTCTTTTTCTCAATTCTGGCTTTACTCAAGGAAACGTCGCGCAGAAAGCAAGCTGTCCTCATCGTTATTGCGCTTCTGAGCTTTGGGATTTTGGCAGGATCCAGGGGTGACGCAGCAGCTTTCAGCGTCCTGGCAATGGTGGCTGCAGCCCTAAATTCTCGAACCCCAATAAGGGTCGCATGGCGGAGGTATGCATTCATTTTGGTGCTTACCGTAGCGGCGACTCTGACATTTCTTTCCACTGGTCAGGCCAACGTAGCAGCGGATGGTTTGCGAGACTCGTCATCCTCTCCATCTGCGCTTAGTGGCCTCAATCTATTGCTTTCAAACATTCTGAATCTCCCGTCCTTATTGATGGGAGTATTTGGAAGTTGGGGGCTGGGCTGGCTAGATACACTGCTGCCACCAACTGTTTGGATTCTCGCGGGTGGCGCAGCGCTCATCTCCATGTTCCAGGGACTTTCAGAGTCAAGCGCCTGGAAAAACCTCGGGACAGGGGTTGTCCTAGCTGCAACTTTGACTTTTCCCCTGATAGTCCTGAGTAAGTCCCAGGCTGCGGTGGGGGCCTACGTTCAGCCACGATACTTATTACCGCTCATCATTTTGCTCGTCGCGACGACAGTGGTCCCAGCGAACGACGAGGTCGGCTGGGATATGAACCGTGTGCAGCGATTTGTTTTAGCCAGCTTTTTGTTGATTGCATTCACGGTTGCATTGCACCTGAATATGGGCCGTTACATTAGCGGAGCGTCACATCCAAGCTGGAATTTGATGACCGCGGATGGCTGGTGGTGGCCGGTGGCGATACCAGCCCTAGGTTTTTGGCTAGGTGGATCGCTGGGAATGCTTCTGCTGCTGTGGGGGGTTTACACTCAGAAGATCACGCCCCACAGGGACTTAGATACAGGCCGTGAGCCCACTACTTCGATTGGAGCAAGTCCCTAAGAATCTCAGTCAAGGGGCTGTAGCAATACTTTTTGTACAATCCATGCCGCCACTGGTTGCTTATGTCTCGAATTCGAGCAAAACGGTTTGTGGGGTACTTCAAGCGCTGCTCATCGAAGTTGATTCGACCGCTGATTTTCAAAATCAATTCGTCATCCCAAGAGCGTAACTGGCCAAACCTTCTGGCCGCAGAAAATCTCTGTATCAAACGCTCATAGCGCCCGGTCCTTGATGCCAAAAAGTATGCGATGTCTGATCGCACAGAACGTTTCCTAACACCCACCACGTTTCCGCCGTGCTGACGATATCCAATCAGCGGTTCACTAATCACTCTGTAGCCATTTTCGGCGCTTGCACAGAGAGCAAGCCACTCATCATGCAGCCATAATGGAGAGAAAGGCACAGATGACTCCAGAAGCGTTCTTCTAATTGCAGTAGTCGCTCCCGTGACTAAATTCCTCTGAAGCAATAGGTCAAAACTCATGCCAGAGTTAGCACGCGATTGATCAGCAGGAGTGAAGCCAAGTGACTGG
>Ga0228699_1001507_pt1 | contig 11602 bp, 9 predicted proteins | sample McNCre217_Aug_MG_FD_178016 | JGI IMG/M metagenome (GOLD analysis project Ga0228699, IMG submission 178016) | Freshwater microbial communities from McNutts Creek, Athens, Georgia, United States - 2-17_Aug_MG | ecosystem: Environmental > Aquatic > Freshwater > Creek | place: USA: Georgia...
CTCCGCATTTCCAAATGCCATGATGACGGGAGCTACCATCACAGGGCCAAACGGAATTACACGGGGCGCACCTGCTAAGGCGCACTCTTCTTCAAACAAATGTTTTTGAATCGAGTTCCAGCCTGGCCCGCCAAACTCTTTAGGCCATGCATGACCTAGCCAGCCTTTTTTGCCCAAAATTTTTGCCCAAGTCTGCAAATCATCTCGTGTGAGGCGATACGCGTTGTGCACTTTGTGAGCAATATCGGCGGGTAAATTGTTTTTGACCCAATCGCGTATTTCAATGCGAAAGGCTGTTTCTTCGGGAGTGAAAGCTAAGTCCATATTGACCTCTTAAAAATATAAATAAGACGAGCGTGCTTTTTCATTATGCATTAAGCAATTGGTATCTCTAGTGTCAAAACTGACCCCTTAGGCAGCCCCTTAGTCATACTCAGCTTTGCGCCAATGGCCTGCGCCCTAAATCGCATATTGCCAAGCCCATGACCTTGAGATGTCAAGGTATCTGGGTCAAAACCTACGCCGTCATCCACCAACACAATTTGCACGCAGGGCACGCTGGGCTTGTGCTGCGCGACCATAGTCGCGGTTGTTGCGTGAGAATGTTTGATGATATTAGTGAAAGCCTCTAGCAAGATACGCTGGATTTGTAGCACTTTTTGCGGAGTGAGATCAACCATGATAGGAAGCACTTGAACGCGCCATGCCAGCGCAATATCCGAAGCCTTCAACCTTGGCTCGAGTCGATAGCGCAGCGTAGCCAAGACGGTCGCCAAATCACCGTCGACAGGCTGCATCGCATCAACCGCCACGCGCAACTCATCGAGCGCCATTTGTGCGTGCTCAGACAATTGTTTTTGATCAAACAAGGATTGGTTCGCCTCGCCTCGCTTCATCATATTGACCAGCCCTACGAGCTGACCTCCCACGCCATCATGAATATCCGACATGATGCGCTGCCGCTCCACCAAACGCGCTCGCTCCTCCCCTTGCATTTGGATTTTTTCAAAGCTGTGCGAGAGCTGCTGTTCACGCTCTTTCACACGCTGCTCCAACGTCACATTCAACTGGTGGTACAGCTGGTGCTGCTCGGTATAACGCTGTACCAAGATCCAGCCCATCATGATCACGTATAAAAATAGCGTGTGGGGCAACAGCGTGAAGTGACTCATTCCCTGTGCAGATAAGTGAACCACAAACAGGTCTCTCAACGCTGTGAGTGCGACCACCAAGCTCACAACAAAAAGCAGTTTGGCTTGCTTTGATTGGTCTTGATCTACAGCTCTGGCCGTGTAAATCAATGCAGCAACAATTGGCAGTAGTAGCAAGGCAACTGTAAGTGTCCAGTAAATTGGCTCTGCCAGCACAAAGGCAATACCAACGGACAAGGCACTGGCGAGCAAAGTCAAGCGAACCCAAGGTGATGTTCTCCCCGCAATGCCGAGCGTGAAACGGGTCATAAACACAATGTGCCAAGCCAATGCAACGCTGGCCGTAATGCCTTGCAATGGCCAAGGAAGCCAAGCCGTTGCCGAGAATTGATTAATCGCACTAAGCCCACCCCACATGGCACTTAAGGCAAACAGTCCATATAGTCCCTCTCGCTGCTTGAGCCACAAAGCCCAAGAGATCATGCCCATTAAAAATAAGCTAGAGAAAATCACCAGATACGATGACTGCTGCCACCAATAACTCCAAGCATATTGCCACCGCAACTCCCGCTCGGGTCCGTAATAGATTTCAGACAAACCACCCCAGCGCAAAGCTTGCACCGTGGTGTCCAAACGTAAAATGTTGGGGCGATTGGGTAGCAGTAAGACGGAGGGAATACTCAACCAATACGGCTGCTTGCTTGCGTCTTGCAAGGAATCGTCTAAGGCTGACGGCGCATCCAGCAAATAACCATTCAAATAAGCGTGTACTTGATTACCAACACGTGGGATATAAACCGCATACATCTCGCGATTAATAGCGCCAGAGTTGGCCGGCAAGCTAATGGCATATTGAGCTCGTCCGTTCTCCCCTGGGAAATTAAAGTCCCACCTAAATGGCAGCGATTGCTTATCGACGAGCGTATTTTTTCCTGCGACCGTTACTTGCATACTTGCGTGCCGAATCGTCAGTACCTCGGCACAGGCGCTGGCACACGGAAGCCACCAGATCAGCCAGAACAAGCACCATAGCCATGGATGTTTATGCTTCAAAAAATCCCCGCTGCCTAGCTTGCTCAATCGCCTGAGATTTTGAATTGACCTCTAATTTAGCATAGAGGCCTCGGATGTGCGTTTGAATGGTGTTAATCGTAACGCCCATCTGCTTAGCCAACTCGCCATAACTGTATCCGCGCGACAAAAACTGAAGTACTTGCTCTTCACGGTCGGTCAACAGTCCATCTGAATTAGGCTTGGTCAACCCCTCTTTCAAGGCAGTATGAGGCGCACCTCCCGCATCAGCCTCCTTTTTAGCCCGCCCCATGCGCGACAAGAGTTGCCGTGCAATGATGGGGGACATAGGGGAGCCGCCGCCGTGCAGCGTGCGAACGTGCTCCGACAGCTCGGACTCTGTGCCATCCTTTAACAAATAGCCACTAGCCCCCGCCTCAAAGGCGCGAATCATATTGGCTTCGTCCCCAAACATCGTGATCACCATCACTTCGGTCGTGGGGTGCATAGCCTTGCATAGCCGAATGACATCTAAGCCCGACTGATCAGGCAAGCCCAAATCAACCAACAAGACACTAGGCGATAGCTCCCCCATTTTGCTCACCATCCACTGCAGCATGGGCTTGGCGGCATTGGTGGCAAAAATCACGTCAATTGTGGCATCGCTGGCTAAAGCGCTCAGCAAGCGCGCATGGGTTTCTGGTTCGTCTTCGACAAGGGCGACAGTAATGTGTGAGGATGGCATCCTTGAACTATACCGCGAAGGCAAGTCGTGGCAAAGGATAATGACATCATGCAATCCATCGTTATTCTTATTTCAGGATCTGGCTCCAATATGCAAGCCATTGTTCGCGCCGCCAAAGCGCAGGCATGGGAGGCGCGATTTGGCGCACGCATTGAGGCTGTCATTAGCAACCAAACGCAAGCACCAGGCCTTATCTGGGCGAACGAGCAAGGCATCCCCACCGCGGTGGTCGATCACAAAGCCTACGCTTCTAGGGCCTTATTTGATGTGGCTTTGCAGGCAGCCATTGATGCGCACAAGCCAAGTCTGGTAGTGCTTGCGGGCTTTATGCGTATTTTGGGCGCAGACTGTGTGGCGCACTATGCGGGACGCATGATTAACATCCACCCCTCCCTCTTGCCCGCCTTTACAGGGCTGCACACCCATCAACGCGCGATTGATGCGGGCTGCCGCTTTGCAGGCGCCACGGTTCACCGCGTCACCCCCGTCCTTGACGATGGAGAAATTTTGGCGCAAGCCGTCGTTCCTGTATTAAAGAGCGACAATGAGAGTACCTTAGCCGCACGCGTGCTCACCCAAGAACATCTTATTTATCCTGCCGCGATTCAACAATTACTATGCACCCCCAACAACTTCTAGACGCTTGCACCGAACTCGTCGCCCTCGTTCTCAAATTTGAGCACCCCGCGGACGCGGTGCTTTCGCACTATTTCAAAGACAACCGCAAAACCAAAAACATTGGTCAGCGAGAACGGGCTGTGCTCGCTGAGTGTGCCTATACGGTGCTTCGCAGCAAGACCCGCTTGGAAGCCTTGAGCAGAGCGGGCTCTGGGGCATTGGCACGCAGACTTGCCATTTTGGCGTACCCTACCAGCAACCCAAGCGATGCCGACTTTTTGCAAGGCGCACTACTGCCGCACGAAAAAAATTGGCTCTTAGATTGCAAAAAAATCGATGGCGAAGAATTGCTCGACGCGCACAAGCACAATCTGCCCGCGTGGCTGGCAGAGAGTTTGCGCAAAGAGCTTGGCGAAGAGCAGTTCTGGGCATTTTGTGCGGCATGTGAGATCACCGCGCCACTAGATGTGCGCGTCAATATGCTGAACAGCAAGCGCGATCACATTCAAACCGTGCTGCAAAAAGCGGGCGTTAACGCTGAGCCTACGCCGTTTAGCCCAATGGGACTGCGCATGAATGCACGCACGGCGCTGTCGCAACTGACCGTATTTAAAGCAGGCGCGATTGAAGTGCAAGACGAAGGCTCGCAGCTACTCACGCTCTTGGTGGACGCCAAGCGCGGCGAAATGGTGGCAGACTTTTGCGCAGGCGCAGGCGGCAAAACGCTTGGTCTTGGTGCGGCCATGCGCAGCACGGGGCGGCTCTATGCGTTTGATGTATCCGCGCATCGCTTGGCGGCACTCAAGCCACGCTTAGCCCGCAGTGGTCTATCCAACATTCACCCCGTCGCCATCGCGCACGAGCGCGACGAGCGCATCAAGCGCTTGGCTGGCAAGATGGATCGCGTGCTGGTCGATGCACCTTGCTCGGGACTTGGCACCTTGCGCCGCAATCCCGATTTGAAATGGCGTCAAAAGCAAACCGTGATTGCCGAACTCACAGTCAAGCAAACCAATATCTTGCAAAGCGCATCGCGCCTCGTCAAATCGGGCGGACGCTTGGTTTACGCCACATGCAGCGTGCTTCTAGACGAAAACGAACACATCGCAGAGGCATTTGCAACAGCGAACCCCGACTTCAAGCTGCTGCCTGCGCAGACCGTTTTGGCAGATTTAGGCATTCCAAATGCTGAATCGCTTTGCCGCAACAACTTCCTGCGCCTTTGGCCACATCTACATCAAACGGATGGTTTTTTTGCGGCTGTTTGGCAACGTCAATAAACATCTAAAATCCACCATCATCGTTTTAAAAGGTCTCTATGACACTCATGTCTACGCTGGAATTTCTGCTCTCTTGGGCAGCTAACGGACTTCTCAATTTTTCTTGGTGGCAAATCGTTGTGTTCACCCTGGTGACGACGCACATCACCATCGCTTCGGTCACGCTTTATTTGCACCGCTGCCAAGCGCATCGCGCACTTGATCTGCATCCTATCCCAGCACACTTCTTCCGTTTTTGGCTCTGGCTCAACACGGGTATGGTAACCAAGGAATGGACATCGATTCACCGTAAACATCATGCCAAATGTGAGTTAGACGACGATCCGCACAGCCCACAAACACGCGGCATCAACGAAGTGCTGTGGCGCGGCTCGGAGCTTTATCGCATCGAAAGCCGTAACGCTGAAACCCTTGTCAAATATGGCCACGGCACACCCGATGATTGGATTGAACGCAACCTGTATTCCAAATACAGTGTCTACGGCGTATCGCTTTTGATGGTGATTGATTTGCTTTTATTTGGCTCGGCAGGCTTGGCTGTGTGGGCTGTGCAAACCGCTTGGATTCCTTTTACCGCTGCTGGCGTGATCAACGGTATTGCCCACTACTGGGGTTATCGCAATTTTGAAGCGCCTGATGCCAGCCGCAACATCACGCCTTGGGGCATTTTGATTGGCGGCGAAGAGCTGCACAACAACCATCACACCTATCCGACTTCGGCCAAGTTCTCTGTCAAGTCCTACGAATTTGATATCGGCTGGATGTACGTTCGCATCCTAGAAATTTTTGGCTTGGCAAAAGCTAAAAAGACCGTGCCAGTGATGACTATGGGCGAGGTCCAACCCGTCGCGGACGAAAAAACCTTAGAGGCCGTGATCGCGCATCGCTATCAAGTCATGGCGCACTATGCCCGCGATCTGCGCGTGGCATGCAAAAACGAAATAGCCACGCTTAAGGCTAAAGGCGCTGACCTATCGGTGATGAAAACTGCCAAGCGGTGGTTACACCGTGATGCAGATCAAATCCCTGCATCTGCTCAGGCGCATCTTAGCCAGGCACGCTCGGCGCATCCCGTCCTAGACAAAATGGTCATCATGCGGGAAGAGCTGCGGCAAGTTTGGATTTCAACTCACCACAACCGCGAACAATTAACACGCGATTTGCAGCTGTGGTGCCAGCGCGCCGAGGCAAGCGGCATTGCTGCACTCAGCGGCTTTTCGCACAAATTAAAAGCTGTTCGCATTTAGACTTTTGCATCGCGCTTTGCGCTATTTTTTTATGAATCGCACTCTCTACGACAAAATTTGGGACGAGCACGTTATCCACACCGAGGATGACGGCACGGCCGTTCTCTATATCGACCGCCATCTGGTGCACGAAGTCACCAGCCCGCAAGCCTTTGAAGGGTTGCGCGTTGCAGGACGCAAAGTCTGGCGCGTAAGCTCCATTGTGGCTACAGCTGACCACAACACACCCACAACCAACTGGGAGCAAGGCTACGACGGCATTACCGACTTAGTGAGCAAAGAGCAAATCACGACACTGGACGCTAACATCAAAGAGTTTGGCGCAGCAGCCTATTTTCCGTACCTCAACAAGCAGCAGGGCATTGTCCACGTGATGGGGCCTGAGCAAGGCGCGACCTTACCTGGGATGACTGTGGTCTGCGGTGACTCGCACACCAGTACGCACGGAGCTTTCGGGGCACTCGCGCACGGCATTGGTACCAGCGAAGTCGAGCATGTCATGGCGACGCAAACGCTGCTACAAAAGAAACAAAAAAATATGCTGATCCGCGTGGATGGCAGCTTGCAAAAGGGCGTGACGGCAAAAGACGTGGTGCTGGCCATCATTGGCAAAATCGGCACTGCAGGCGGCACGGGCTATACGATTGAGTTCGCGGGCAGCGCAATCCGAGGCCTCAGTATGGAAGGCCGAATGACGGTGTGCAACATGGCAATTGAAGCTGGCGCACGCGCTGGCTTGGTCGCCGTGGACGACAAAACCATTGAGTACGTGCGCGGCCGCCCTATGGCACCTACGGGCGTGATGTTTGAACAAGCTGCCGCCTATTGGCGCACGCTGCACTCGGATGCTGGTGCGACGTTTGATGCGACGGTTGACTTGGATGCGTCGCAAATCAAACCGCAAGTAACGTGGGGGAACTCGCCAGAGATGGTGATGTGTATTGATGGTTTTGTGCCAGACCCCGACAAGGAGCGCGACGACTCTAAACGCGCCGCGATCGAGCGAGCCTTGTCCTATATGGGGTTGCAGCCAGGCAAGGCCATGAATGACATCAGCATTGACAAAGTTTTTATTGGTAGCTGCACCAATAGCCGCATTGAGGATATGCGCGAAGCGGCAGCTATCGTCAAAAAAATTGGACAAAAAGTTGCCAAAAATGTGCGTCTAGCCCTTGTCGTACCAGGCTCGGGCTTGGTGAAAGCGCAAGCCGAACGCGAAGGCTTGCACGAGATTTTTAAGGCCGCAGGATTCGAGTGGCGCGAGCCTGGTTGCTCAATGTGCCTTGCCATGAACGCCGACAAGCTAGAGCCCCAAGAGCGCTGTGCCTCCACCAGCAATCGTAATTTCGAAGGACGTCAAGGCGCGGGAGGACGCACGCACTTGGTCAGCCCAGCGATGGCAGCCGCAGCTGCCATTCACGGTCATTTTGTGGATGTTCGTAAGTTTATTTAATCCCGTCAATCATGCAAAAATTTAATCGACTCACAGGTATTGCTGCACCGATGGATCGGGAAAACGTCGATACCGACGCCATTATTCCGAAACAATTCCTCAAATCTATTCGAAAAACAGGATTTGGCGTTCATCTTTTTGATGCGGATCGTTATCTTGATTTGGGCTATCCAGGGATGGATCCCAGCTCCCGAAAAATCAATCCCAATTTTGTGTTGAATCAACCTCGCTACAAAGACGCGTCGATTTTGATCGCACGCAAAAATTTTGGCTGCGGCTCCAGCCGAGAGCACGCGCCTTGGGCTCTCGATCAATACGGCTTTCGTGCCATCATTGCCCCAAGCTACGCCGACATATTCTTTAACAATTGTTTTAAAAATGGGCTACTGCCCATTGTGCTACCTGAAACAGTCATCTCGCGTCTGTTTGATGAGTTACACGCCTTCCCCGGCTATCAATTAACGATTGATTTAGAGCGTCAAGTCATTATCAAACCCGATGAAACTGAGTTGCCGTTTGAAGTCCAAGCATTTCAAAAATACTGCCTACTCAACGGTCTTGACGACATTGGCTTGACATTGCGACACGCTGAAAGAATAAAGAATTTTGAGACTGGGCGCTTGTTTACGCAGCCATGGCTCCATCTTTCATAATTTGTGATATGATTGACCCGCTTCAAAAATTTTCCTGGCTTCTTAGCAAGCGAAAATCTCTACAGCATTCAATTGCAGCAAGTTCTTACTTGCATCGCACATCCCCTCCCCCCTCACATCAATCAGCGCTGGCGAAAAGCCTTCGTGCGCATTCAACTTACAAACTACCATGAACATCTACCTTATTGATGAACACCCTCTCCTTCGTGAAGCTTTAGCTATCCAAATTAGACGACTTGCACCTGCCGCAACTATTCACGAATCGGGCAGTTTAGCTGACTTTGCCAAACAACGCGCCATACGTGGGACACCTGATTTAATTATTACGGAACTCGATCTCCCCGACTCATCAGGTCTTAGCAGTGTCTCCCAGCTCAAAACGCTGCATATGCGCTGCCCATTGGTTATCTTTACCCATGGATCTGCGGCCTTGCTAGAAGATGCCGCAATCCAAGCGGGAGCAGATATTTTTATTCAAAAAAATACATCGATTAGTGACATTAGCGCAGCCCTACGCGCCATCGTCGCAGCGGACACAGCCGTCACGACCCAAACAGGCGACAGCACAAGGAAGCTATCAAAGCGCCAAAAAGAACTGATGCTGATGCTTAACCAAGGTTTGAGCAATCGCGAAATTGCCGCAGCGATGGAGATCAGCGAGCACACTGTCAAGGTTCACTTATGGCGGTTATTCCGCAAACTGGATGTGAATAGCCGCACACAAGCGCTGGCCTTTGGCCGGGCCAATGGCTTGGTTTAGTCGGCGTATTTCGGCAGAGGCTCTAGCACTCGATAAAATCGAGGGCTTATGATCACATCAGCCTCAAAATCCCCCCTCAGCTTTCAACAAATCATCCTGACACTTCAGTCCTATTGGGCTGACAAGGGATGTGCCATGCTCCAACCCATTGATATGGAAGTGGGCGCAGGCACCAGCCATACAGCCACCTTTCTACGCGCCCTAGGCCCCGAGCCTTGGAAGGCCGCCTATGTGCAGCCAAGCCGCCGCCCTAAAGACGGACGCTACGGCGAAAACCCCAATCGTTTGCAGCACTACTATCAATATCAAGTGGTACTTAAACCAGCGCCTGCCAATATCCTTGATCTATACCTCGGTTCACTCGAAGCCCTCGGTTTCGATCTCAAAAAGAACGACATCCGCTTCGTCGAAGACGACTGGGAAAACCCTACGCTAGGCGCATGGGGACTGGGTTGGGAAGTTTGGCTCAACGGCATGGAAGTCACGCAGTTCACCTACTTCCAGCAAGTCGGCGGTATCGACTGCAAACCCATCACAGGCGAGATTACGTATGGCCTAGAGCGCCTTGCCATGTACTTGCAAGAGGTCGATAACGTCTACAAACTCAAGTGGACAGAAGGCTTGTCTTATGGCGACGTATACCTGCAAAACGAACAAGAACAATCGGCTTACAACTTCGAGCACAGTGATGCCGATTTCCTGTTCACTGCGTTCACCGCACACGAAAAACAAGCCAAGCACTTGATGGAACAACAGCTTGCGCTACCTGCGTATGAGCAAGTGCTCAAAGCAGGACACACCTTCAATTTACTAGATGCACGCGGCGCCATCAGCGTGACCGAACGCGCCGCCTACATTGGCCGCATCCGCAATATCTCCCGCGCCGTGGCGCAAAGTTACTATGACTCGCGCGCACGGTTGGGCTTTCCAATGGCGTCCCGAGAACACGCTGAGCAAGTGCTCGCGCAGATTGCCGCGACCCAAGCTGCGGGAGCAAAAAAATGAACACCATGAATCAAAGCTTATTTGTCGAATTGTTTGTGGAAGAGCTTCCGCCTAAAGCCCTTAAAAAATTAGAAATCGCATTTTCACAAACTTTATTGGCGCAATTACAAAACCTTGGATTGGCCAGCGCTAAGAGCGAGCTCTTCGCCTTCGCAACGCCTCGCCGTTTAGGATCTGGCATATCAGACGTCGCCACCAAAGCAGCTAATAAAGCCGTTCAACAAAAACTCATGCCTGTCAGCGTGGGCTTAGATGCTGGAGGCAATGCCACGCCCGCGCTCAGCAAGAAGTTGCAGGCGTTGGGCGTTGCATCGGATGCTATTGCCGCCGCGGTTGGCAGCTTAAAACGTGTCTCGGATGGCAAAACGGAAAATCTGGTTTACGAGGCAACTGTCCCAGGAGTCACACTGGCTGAGGGCTTACAGCAAGCACTCGGTGAAACAATTGCCAAGCTCCCCATTCCGAAAGTCATGACGTACCAATTGGCAGATGGCTGGACGGACGTGAAATTTGTGCGTCCTGTGCATAGCTTGATTGCTCTGCATGGTAGTGCGGTTGTGCCAGTGACCGCACTGGGTATCACGTCTAGCAACACCACGCAAGGTCATCGATTTGAAGCCAAACAATCCGTCATCACCATCAAAGATGCGGACTCGTATGAAGCACAGATGCGTGATGAAGGTGCAGTCATTTCCAGCTACGCCGCACGCCGCTCTAGTATTGCCTCACAGCTTGCCGCTGCTGCTGCCCTTGCTGGTATTGGCCTGCAGGCTATCGATGACGAAGCTTTGCTAGACGAAGTAACCTCACTGGTTGAGCGCCCCAACGTCCTCACTTGCGAGTTTGAAAAAGAGTTTTTAGATGTGCCGCAAGAGTGCTTGATTTTGACCATGAAGGCGAATCAAAAATACTTTCCGCTCTTGGATGCCAAGGGCAAGTTATCGAATAAGTTCTTAGTCGTCAGCAACATTAGCCCAGAAGATCCGTCCGCCGTGATTCAAGGCAATGAGCGCGTGGTGCGCCCTCGCCTTGCCGATGCGAAATTCTTCTTCGATCAAGATCGCAAACGCACGTTGGAGTCGCGTGTGCAAAGCCTTGCCAAAGTCGTTTATCACAACAAGCTTGGCACACAAGGCGAGCGCACCGAGCGCGTGACCGCCATTGCACTTGCCATCGTCAAAATGCTGCGCGAAGCAACGATCCCCTACTCTGCTGATGACAAAGATCATTTCGATGTATTGGCAAGCAAAGTCGAGCAAGCCGCACGCCTTGCCAAGACCGATTTGCTCACTGACATGGTGGGCGAGTTCCCCGAGCTGCAAGGCATTATGGGCGGCTACTACGCACGGCACGACGGGCTGCGCGACGGCGTGGCGATTGCGATTGAAGACCACTACAAGCCGCGCTTTGCGGGTGATGCTTTGCCACGCAACCACACGGGCACGGTTGTGGCACTGGCTGACAAGCTAGAGACGTTAGTCGGCATGTTTGGCATTGGCAACTTGCCAACAGGCGACAAGGATCCGTTTGCACTGCGCCGCCATGCACTCGGTGTCACGCGTATGTTGGTTGAAAAGAATCTGGCTCTTGATTTGAACAACTTACTCAAAAATGCGTTTTCTTGCTTTGGTGACAAACTGGAAGCCAATACAGGCGTGGCCTGCGAGGCATTGACGAAA
>Ga0228699_1001508_pt1 | contig 11557 bp, 9 predicted proteins | sample McNCre217_Aug_MG_FD_178016 | JGI IMG/M metagenome (GOLD analysis project Ga0228699, IMG submission 178016) | Freshwater microbial communities from McNutts Creek, Athens, Georgia, United States - 2-17_Aug_MG | ecosystem: Environmental > Aquatic > Freshwater > Creek | place: USA: Georgia...
TGGTCATTACCAAAATTTCCAAATATTGCAGCCAGCGGGTGTTTAAGAAGATCGGGCCTAAACGCCATGTCTGCGGGGTTCCCCAACACAAAGTTGATCAGGCCGTTGGGGTTTTGCCAGCAAAGACGAAGATTATAGCGACTTTGAGCGCGCGCCCAAAGCCAGAGCGCAGGCATGTGCGCTGGCCCACGCCCACTGGAAGTTGTAGCCCCCCAACCAGCCCGTGATATCCACCACTTCGCCAATGAAATACAGCCCCGGTTGCTTAGATTCCATGGTTTGTTGCGACAGGTCGCGGGTATCGACCCCGCCCACCGTGACTTCGGCTTTTTTGTAACCTTCAGTGCCCGTGGGTATCAGGGACCAGGCGCTCAAGCCCTGGGCCAATTGGGCCAGGGCCTTGTCGCTGGCCTCGATCACCGGACGTTGCCAGGCTTTGTCCTGGCGGGTCCAAGTGTCGGCCAAGCGTGACGGCACCCAGGCGTTGAGCTCGTTGGCAATCAGTTTTTTAGACAGCTGCTTGGCCTGCATTAGCTCTGCTTGCAGATCGATTTCGGGAGCGAGGTTGATGCGAATGTCTGTCCTGGCTTGCCAGTAGCTTGAAATTTGCAGCACACCTGGGCCAGACAGACCTCGGTGGGTGAACAACAAATCTTCGTCAAAACCTTGCAGGGTTTTCTTGGTGCCTGTTTCAAGGCGAACTGGCAGCGACAAGCCTGACAGCTGTGCGTAGGGCGCCCAAGCTTCGGCGTCAAAAGTGAGCGGCACCAGGCCTGGGCGGGGCTCCACGAGTCGCAGCTGGAATTGCTGGGCCAAGCGGTATCCCAGGTCGGTGGCACCGATTTTGGGAATCGACAAGCCGCCCGTGGCCACCACAACGGCGGCTGTGTGTACCGTGCCTTGCGAGGTATCGACTGCGTAGCGTTGTGCATCAGGGGCGGCGTCTGTGTAACGCAGGCCTTGCAGGCTGCAAGGCTGCCAGCGCGTCACGCTACCACCGTTGGCCGAGCCGTGGCATTCGGCCAGCAGCATCTGAATCAGGTCTTCTGCGGAGCGGTCGCAAAACAGCTGGCCCTTGTGCTTTTCGTGAAACGGGATGTGGTGCTTGTGCATGAGCGCCACAAAGTCTTGCGGCGTGAAACGCGACAGGGCGCTGCGGCAAAACTGTGGGTTGTCGCCCAAAAAGTGTTTGTGCGGCGCGCGCACATCCAGCTCGCGGTTGGTGAAGTTGCTGCGGCCACCGCCGGAGATGCGAATTTTCTCGGCCACCTTCTCGCTGTGGTCCAGCACCAAGACCCGCAAGCCTTGTTGCGCTGCCACACCGGCACAAAACAAACCGGCCGCGCCAGCCCCCACGATCACCACGTCAAACGATTTCATGCGGTGAGTTTAGTGGGGCGCTGTGTTGGCGTTGTTTTATTTCGCCGGGGGTGTTTCCAAGCCGCCCACGTAGAAACGGTTGAAGGTGGGCGAAATGATCAGCTCATTGATGCAGGTGCGTCCAGGCATTTGGGCTAAGAACAAAATCGCTTGGCCCATGTCTTCGGCTTGCACCATGCGGTCGCGCTGTTCTTGAGAAGGGGGAACGGGTCGCTTGTTCAAGATGGGCGTTGCCACTTCCCCGGGCAACACAGAACTGGCGCGAATGCCATTCACGCCTTCTTCCATATTGATTGACTCGGTCAGGGCCAACACCGCGCGTTTGGTGGCGTTGTAAACAGGGCCTGTGAGTTTGGAGGCGTACAAGCCGGCCCAAGACGACACGTTGATGATGAGGCCATTCTTGCGCGAGCGCATGCTGGGCAGCACCGCATGCACACAGTAAAAAGAGCCAGACAAGTTGATGGCCACCACATCGTCCCATGCCTCGGTGGTGAGCACATCGAAATTGCGTTGGGTGGCGTTGGTGCCTGCGCTGTTGACCAAGATGTCGATGTGTCCGTGTTGGGCCACGATTTGGTCAGCCACCGCTTTGACGGCTTGCTTATCGGCCACGTCCAGCAACACCGCCTCTGCGCTGCCCACTGCTTGCAAAGTGGCCAAGGCACTGGCGTTAGTGGCCGCATTACGCCCTGAAATGATCACGTGGGCACCGGCTTTGACCAGTTCCAGCGCGCCGGCCAAACCAATGCCGCTACCGCCACCCGTGACCCAAGCCACTTGGCCTTTTAAACTTTTTCCCATGAGGTATGTCTCCGTGTCGTTGTGAGAGGTTTGATCTGATCACAGGGTGAGACGGCGCGCTATCTTGGGCGCGACAGGGGGCAGTTTTGGGCGTGTTTTTAGCGCGTCTGACCGTAAGCGATGCGTGGACTGTCTGTGGCTTGTGCCAGCTGTGCCAAGCCTTGCAGAACATCGCCCACCACAATCACCGAGGGGCTGGCCAGTTGTTCACGCACCACGGTGGGGTGCAATTCGGCCAAGGTACACACCGCATGGCGTTGGCTGGGCAGGCTGACGTGGTGAATGATGGCGACTGGAGTTTGAGGGGAAAGCCCTTGAAGCAACGCCGCTTGCAGCTGCGCTGCGCCGCTCATGCCCATGTAAATCACCAAAGTCAGCTTGGCCTGTGCGGCCGTGTGGGACAAGGCTGCCCAATCCACGCTGTCTGCTGCGCCTTGTTTGGCGTGCCCTGTGATGAACAACACACCGTGCGCATGTGCGCGGTGTGTGAGCGGCACGCCCAGCGAGGTGACCCCTGCCAAACCTGCTGTGATGCCGTTGATCACGGTCACAGCCACGCCGTGCGCTTGCAGGTATTCAACTTCTTCACCGCCACGGCCAAAAATAAAAGGGTCACCGCCTTTGAGACGCACCACCGTTTCTCCTGCCAGGGCCTCTTGCAACATCAGTTTTTCGATGAAGGCTTGCGGGGTGGACTTGCAGCCACCGCGTTTGCCCACATGCACCACGCGGACAGTGGGCGCGGCGTGTGCGGTGACAGCATCGCTGACCAAATCGTCCACCAACAACACCGTGGCCGACGCAATGGCTTTGACGGCTTTGAGCGTCAGCAGCTCGGGATCGCCCGGGCCTGCGCCGACCAGGGTGACATGAGGTGAGGTGTGCAGAGGGTGGGTCATCAATAGTTTCAAAGTGAGATCGCGTGCAACACCGCTTGCACTTGTCGTGCCAAGGGGGCAGGCACGGGCAATTGGCCGTCCAACACGGCTTGTGTGTAACGGGCGGTGGTGTCTGCATCAATTTGTGCGGGCAGTTCGGGCAATTGGGTCAAGGGGCCTGTTTGCGACGCCGCCAAGGGCGTGCGCACACCGTTCACAAAGGCATCAATTTGTGGGAGGCGGCGTGCATCGGCCACGGCCTCGCCTTCGGTGCCGCGCAGCAACAAGGCTCGTGCACCTGTCAACTCCAGCGTGGCCGCCATGGAGATCGCATATTCAGGATGGGTGTAGCTGCTGATCAGCAAGGCCTCACCCGAGGTCACGTTCATCAGTTTCACCAGGCTGTGGGCGGGGTTGCGCAGTCCCACCACGCGACGTACGTCGAGCAAACGCTTGAGGCCAGGGCAGAGCACTTCGGTCGGTGCGAACACCACCTCACCGGCGTGCACCGCGTCGGCTTGCGTCAGCGCGGGGATGCCCATGGCTGCCAATACCTCTTGGCTGGTGATTCGGCTGGATTCGGTGGCCGTGCCATGCATGACCACGGCCAATCCCTCACGGGCCAGCAAACCCGCCAGCAAGGGAGTCAGCACGGGCAGGCGCCGCGCACCGTTATAGCTCGGTAGCACCACCGTGGCGCTCTTGGTTGGTGCATGGATGTGCTTTAAGCGTGCATGGGCGGCATCTAAAAAACCAGCCATCTCTTCGGGCGTTTCACCTTTGATCCGCATGGCAAGACAGAACGCGCCCATTTCCAAATCGGTCACGGTGCCGTCGAGTACTTGGCCCATCAAGTCGGCCGCTTGCTCACGGTTGAGCGCGCGTGCGCCATCGCGGCCACGACCGATGTCTTTGATGTAGTGCGCAATTCCCATGTGCCTATTGTCCCGCAGTGCAGATAACCGATGGCTATATGGTGAATGAGGTGGTCGAACCCCCAGGCAAGGTGAGGCGAATCATGCGCCGCAGCTCGGGCACACACGAGCCGCATTGGGTTCCGCATTTCAGTGCGCCCTGTAACGCGACCAAGCGTTGTGCTTCGTCACCGCTGCAGCTGCCCAGGTGGTGTTGAATCGCTACGTCTTTCACTCCCACGCAGCTGCACACTGTGTTGCCTGCGTTCACCAGTGCCACCGGAGGCTTGTTGCCCGTCATGAGCAAGCGACGTCCGTAGTCTTGGGTGGATGCTTGGGTTTGCAGCAAGGTTTTAAGCCAAGTCTCGGCAGAGGTGTCACCCGCGATGAGGAAGGCGTCGAGCTGACTGCTTTGAGGGGTGTTGCTGTGACCCAAGCGCATGCTGCGGAGTTGGTGGCGTTTGGCATCTACGTAACGCAAGCTGTCCGCGCTGTTCAAGCCCAACAATTGTTCGATCTCGTGCACACAGGCCATATCGGGCGCCTCGCTGCACGCTGCACGCATCAGCACGCCTTGGCGGAGAGGACCTTTGATCGGGTCAATCTCTGGGGTGTCGCCACTGAACGGGACACAACTGGCAAATTCAAATTGCACCATGCGGGTCCGCAGGTTGTGCAACGTGCTTTGCGTCTTGTGCTCAGGTAACCAAGCCACAGCCAGCAGTGTCCAAGGCAGCTCGGCCTTGAGCACTTTGACAGCCGCGTGCTTGAGTTCCGGTTGTTTGGAGCTGGGGCAATAGGCCGAAGTGGTGATGGCGTTCACACCTGCCAAGGGTTTGTTTTGGTGGTCGCGACCGCTCAAAAACGCAGGACCCCAGTGCATGGCGATGAAGGCTTGGTGGGCCCCGAGGTCGCTGCTGGCTTGGGCGGGCACCACGATGGAGCCACGTTTGCTGGTGACGTGGACCAAGCTGCCTTCTGCCAAGCCCAGTCGTCTCATGTCGTCGGGGTGCAACTGCACCACGGGTTCAGCCACATGGCCAAAGAGTTTGCCAACCAAACCGGTGCGCGTCATGCCATGCCACTGGTCACGCAGACGGCCGGTGTTGAGCGAGAACGGAAAGCGTGATTCACGCGCCTCTGCCGTGGGCGCATAGGGCAGCGCCGCAAATTGGGCGCGGCCATTGGCGGTGGCGAACACACCGTTTTCGTACAAACGCGCTTGGCCATGAGCTGCGCCTTCGCGCATGGGCCACTGCTCGGGTGTGGTTTCCAAATGCGCGTAGCTCAGGCCTGTGATGTCAAGGTCGCGGCCACGCGTCGATTCGCGGTGTTCGAGCCAAATTTCCTCAGGCGAGGTGTAGGCCATGTGCAGGCCGTTTTTGTGTTGTGCCACGCCAGGCTCTTCTTGCAAACGGGATGCCAAGTCCGCCACGATTTGCCAGTCATGCCGCGCTTGCCCGGGAGCAGGTACCGCTGCCCGCACGCGGGTGATGCGGCGCTCGCTGTTGGTGACCGTACCTTCTTTTTCGCCCCAGGTGGTGGCGGGCAGCAGCATATCGGCGAAGGCGCAGGTTTCGGCGGTGGCAAAAGCTTCTTGCACCACCACAAACTCGGCCCGTTCGAGGGCACGGCGCACAGTGGCTTGGTCTGGCATGGATTGCGCGGGGTTGGTACAGGCAATCCACAAGGCTTTGATTTCGCCATCGGCTGCGGCTTCAAACATTTCCACGGCAGTTTTGCCTGGCTTGGATGGCACGTCGTCAATGCCCCACAACGTGGCCACTTCGGCGCGGTGCTCAGGTTTTCCCATGTCGCGGTGCGCGCTGATGAGGTTGGCCAAACCACCCACTTCGCGTCCACCCATGGCGTTGGGTTGGCCAGTGAGCGAAAAGGGACCTGCACCCACTTTTCCCAATTGGCCGGTGGCCATATGCAAGTTGATCAGCGACGCGTTTTTGGCTGTGCCGCTGCTCGATTGGTTCAAGCCTTGGCAATACAGACTGAGGGTGCGCCATGCGGGGGCAGGCACGTTGTTTGTACTGTGGGGTGGCACGCCCGCAAACCATCGGGTGGCTTGCAGCAATTGTTCAGGGGGGATGCCGCACACTTCATGGACGCGTGCTGGCGTGTAGTCGGCCGCCAAGGTTTGCAGCGCCTCAAAGCCCTCGGTGTGTGCGGCGATGTAGGCGGTGTCGAGCCAACCCTCGGCCAACATCACATGCAACATGCCATGAAACAGCGCCACATCAGTGCCAGGTTGCAGTTGCAAATGTAAGTCAGCGCTGCTGGCTGTGTCGGTGCGACGTGGGTCGGCGACGATGAGTTTGAGGTTGGGATTTTTGGCTCGTGCGTCTTCGATGCGCCGGAACAAAATTGGGTGTGCATAAGCCGCGTTGCTGCCGGCAATAAACAGACAGTTGGCGTGCATCACGTCCTCGTAGCAAGCGGGCGGCGCGTCAGCACCGAGGGTCAGTTTGTAGCCCGCTACGGCACTGCTCATGCACAAGCGCGAGTTGGTGTCGATGTTGTTGGTGCCCAGCAAACCTTTGACCAGCTTGTTGAACACGTAATAGTCTTCGGTCAGCAATTGACCCGACACATAAAAACCCAGAGCATCAGGCCCGTACGTGCGCACGATGCTGGCCAGAGTTTGGCTGGCCAGCTGCATGGCGTTGTCCCATGTCATGGGTTGCAAGCTGCCACCACGCACCAAGCGGCGCATGGGTTGCAGCAAACGCGTTTGTTCGGCCAGCGCAGGGCTGGCCGTGAGGTGCAGGCTCGAACCTTTGCTGCACAAGCGGCCAAAGTTGGCAGGATGCGACGGGTCGCCACGCACACCCGTGATCTGCCCCGCATGGGATTCGATGATGACGCCGCAGCCCACACCGCAGTAAGGGCAGGTCGAACGTGTTTCTTTCATGATTTCTTTCGGCCGTGGGTGAGGTGATGCGCAGCGTTAGGCGTGTGCTTCAGTGCGAGGCGTCGTCGAGCGCGAGTGTATTGAGCTCGTTCACATCCAAGGCCACCTCGCCATGTTCGACCCGTACCGCAAAGGGCGTGGTGCAGCCCTCATCGGGTGCATGAGCGCAGCCATCGACCAAACCAATGTGCCAGTTGTGCAAGGGGCACACCACGGTTTCGCCAAACACCAAGCCTTGGCTTAAGGGGCCGCGCTTGTGCGGGCATTGATCGAGCAGGGCAAACACCTTGTCGTCGGCGTTGCGAAACACCGCCACTTCAACCCCCTTGGCGCGCTGCACGCGGCGTGCGCCCAGCACGGGGATGTCGTCAACTTTGCAAATGACTTTCCATTCGGTCATGGGGTGTGTTCCTTAAACGGTGAGGGCTTCAAACTGGCGCGTGTCGACTTGTGCTTTGTCGAACTCAAACCATGGGTCGGGTTCGCCATCGAGCGCAAATTGCAAACGTGCCCACAAGGCTTTGCGGCTTGCTTCGTCGTCCAAGATTTTTTTCTTCACGTAGTCCATGCCCACGCGGTTCACGTAATGCACGGTGCGCTCGAGGTACCAACCTTCTTCGCGGTAGAGCTGCATGAAGGCGCCGGTGTACTCCATCACTTCTTCTGAAGTTTTCACCTTCACAAAAAACTCGGCCACTTCGGTTTTGATGCCGCCATTGCCAGCGATGTACATCTCCCAGCCGCTGTCGACGCCGATGATGCCCACGTCTTTGATGCCCGCCTCTGCACAATTGCGCGGGCAGCCTGACACGGCGAATTTGACCTTGTGCGGGGCATACATGCGCCACATGGCTTTTTCGAGGTCTTTGCCCATTTGCGTGCTGTCTTGCGTGCCCATGCGGCACCACTCGCTGCCCACACAGGTTTTGACCGTGCGCAAGGCTTTGGCGTAGGCATGGCCCGAGGGCATGCCAATGTCTTTCCACACATTCACCAGGTCTTCCTTTTTCACGCCGAGCAAGTCAATGCGTTGACCACCCGTGACCTTGACGGTGGGGATGTTGTATTTGTCCACCACGTCGGCAATGCGGCGCAATTCGTCGGCGGTGGTTTCGCCGCCCCACATGCGTGGGATGACGCTGTAGGTGCCATCCTTTTGGATGTTGGCGTGGCTGCGCTCATTGATGAGGCGGCTTTGCGGGTCGTCCAAGGCTTCTTTGGGCCAGCTGCTGATGCGGTAATAGTTGATGGCAGGGCGGCAGGTGGCGCAGCCTGTTGGGCTCTTCCACTCTAAGAATTGGAAGACTGCATCGTTGGTCAACAGCTTGTGGTCACGAATCGCATCGCGCACTTCTTGGTGGCTGTGGTCGGTGCAGCCGCAGATGGCTTTTTTCTTCGGCGTGGCCGAGTAGTCGCCGCCGGCGGTGAACATCAAAATTTGTTCCACCAAGCCCGTGCAGGAACCGCACGATGCACTGGCCTTGGTGTGCTTGCGCACTTCGTCCAAGGTGAACAAACCTTTGTCTTGGATGGCTTTGCAAATTGCGCCTTTTTTCACGCCGTTGCAACCGCACACCTCGGCATCGTCGGGCATGCTGGCGGCCTTGCTGTGACCTTCATGGCCCACGTCGCCAATGTTGGATTCGCCAAACATCAGCTTCTCGCGGATGTCGGCCACGCTGCGGCCATCGCGCAACAGCTTGAAGTACCAGCTGCCGTCCACGGTGTCGCCATACAAACACGCACCCACCAATTGGTCGTTGCGGATGACGAGTTTTTTGTACACACCTTCGTGCGGGTCGCTCAGCACAATTTCTTCGGTGCTGCCATCGTTGCTGCCCATGAAGTCACCCGCGCTGAACAAATCAATGCCTGTGACTTTGAGCTTGGTCGAGGTGAGCGAGCCGGTGTAGCGGTCAATGCCAAACTCTGCCAAATGGTTGGCCAACACTTTGCCTTGCTCAAACAAAGGTGCCACCAAACCATAGGCAATGCCACGGTGGGCCGCGCATTCGCCCACGGCGTAAATGCGTGGGTCAGTCACGGTTTGCAAGGTGTCGCTGACCACGATGCCGCGCTCGCAATGCAAGTGCATCTTTTCGGCCAGCGCTGTGTTGGGGCGAATGCCCACGGCCATCACCACCAACTCGGCGGTCACGTGTGAGCCGTCTTTGAACAACACCGATGCCACACGCCCGTTTTTGTCCGCTTGCAATGCTTGCGTGTGCGCACCCATGCAGAACTGCATGCCGCGTTCTTCGAGCGAGCGTTGCAACAAGCCACCCGCCACTTTGTCGAGCTGACGCTCCATCAGCCATTCGCCCACGTGCACCACGGTCACGCGCATGCCGCGCTTCATCAAACCGTTGGCCGCTTCGAGGCCCAGCAAACCGCCGCCAATCACCACGGCGTGTTTGTACTTTGTGGACGCATCAATCATCGCCTGTGTGTCGGCAATGTCGCGGTAGGCCAGCACGCCGTCCAATTCGCGGCCCGGCACGGGCAGCATGAAAGGGTTAGAACCGGTGGCCAAAATCAAACGGTCATACGGCGCGCTTTTGACTTCGCCTGCGGTGTTCGTGGCGTGCACCACGCGCTTGACGCGGTCCACCTCTGTCACGGTCCAGCTGGTGTGCAGGGTGATGTGGTTGTCGCTGTACCAGTCCAGCGGGTTGAGGATGATTTCATCCAAGGTTTGTTCACCCGCCAACACAGGCGACAACAAGATGCGGTTGTAGTTGGGGTGCGGCTCAGAGCCGAAGACAGTGATGTCGTACAGATCAGGCGTGAGCTTGATGAGCTCTTCTAAGGTGCGCACACCGGCCATGCCGTTGCCGACCATCACGAGTTTGAGTTTGTTGGTCATGGTGTTGCTCTCGCAGGACCGCTCCAAGGGAGCAACAGCCCCCTCGGGGGGCAGTGAAGACACGCAGTGCTGAACGTGGGGGTGCATATTCATCTCCTCAGTGTTTCTCAACGTGCGCTTGGCGCGTGTACAAAAAGTCAATCACGGCTTTGCGGTAATGCTGATAAGCAGGGTCATCGGCCAGCGTCACGCGTGAGCGAGGACGAGGCAAATCCACATGCAGCACTTCGCCGATGGTGGCGGCAGGGCCGTTGGTCATCATCACAATCTTGTCGGACAGCAGCACGGCTTCGTCCACATCGTGTGTCACCATCACCACCGTGCTTTGCGTGTTGGCCACGATGGCCAGCAACTCGTCTTGCAGCTTGGCGCGTGTCAAAGCGTCCAAGGCACCGAAGGGCTCGTCCATCAGCAGCACTTGGGGTTCCATGGCCAAGGCGCGGGCAATGCCCACGCGTTGCTTCATGCCACCCGAAATTTCGCCAGGGCGTTTTTGGGCCGCGTGGCTCAAGCCCACCATGTCGAGTGCGGTATGGGTGCGTGCGATCAATTGGGCTTTGTCTTCTTTGGGCTTGCCGTCCACGATGCCGCTTTGTCCGAACACGCGTTCCACGCCGAGGTAAACGTTTTCAAAACAGGTGAGCCAAGGCAAGAGTGAATGGTTTTGAAACACCACCGCACGTTCGGGCCCGGGGCCTGCGATTTCGCGGTTGGCGCAAATCAAGGTGCCTTGTGTTGGTGTGGTCAAACCTGCAATCAGGTTGAGCAAGGTGGACTTGCCGCAACCCGAGTGGCCGATGAGGGCGACGAACTCGCCTTTGCCCACGGTCAGGTCGATGTCGCGCAGCGCGGGGAAGTCGCCTTTGGCGGTGCGAAAGGTTTGGGCCACGCCCTGAATTTGCAAATACTTGCTGGTCAACGATGCGTTCATGAGTGCACCTCCTCAAAGGTGAATGCGGTGGCGAGTTTGATGAGGGCGTACTCCAACACCAAGCCCACGATGCCAATCACGAAGATGGCGATGATGATGTTTTTCACGTTCAGGTTGTTCCACTCGTCCCACACCCAAAAGCCAATGCCCACGCCACCGGTCAACATCTCGGCCGCGACGATGACCAACCAAGCGGTGCCCACAGCCAAGCGCACGCCGGTCAACATATAAGGCAGCACCGCCGGGAACAAAATCTTGCTGACGATCTTCCACTCGGAGAGGTTGAGCACACGCGCCACGTTCATATAGTCTTGCGGCACGCGTTGTACACCTACGGCCGTGTTGATGACCATGGGCCAGATGGAACAAATGAAGATGGTCCAAATGGCCGCAGGGTTGGCGCCTTTGAAGACCAACAAACCAATGGGCAACCAAGCCAGTGGCGACACAGGGCGCAACAAACTGATGAGGGGGTTGAACATGCGCGACAAAAACTCGAAGCGCCCGATCAAGAAGCCCAAAGGAATGCCCACCAACGCGGCCAAGCCAAAGCCCAGTGCCACGCGTTTGAGAGAACTCCACACGTTCCACCCCACGCCTTGGTCGTTGGGGCCGTTGCTGTAGAACGGGTTGCTGAACACATCCACGGCTTGCCAGAAGGTGTCGGTTGGGTTGGGAAAATTGTTGGTGCTGGTGACGGACACCAGCGACCAAATGCCCACCAGCATTGCCAAGCCCATGAAGGGCGGCACCACGCGTGACAACAGGTGTTTGAAAGTCATGAGATGTGTCCTTGTACGAGAGAGTTCGTCCGTGCTTTATGCGTGAACTTTGAAGCTGTCGGCGTACTTCTTGGGGTCT
>Ga0228699_1001512_pt1 | contig 11511 bp, 8 predicted proteins | sample McNCre217_Aug_MG_FD_178016 | JGI IMG/M metagenome (GOLD analysis project Ga0228699, IMG submission 178016) | Freshwater microbial communities from McNutts Creek, Athens, Georgia, United States - 2-17_Aug_MG | ecosystem: Environmental > Aquatic > Freshwater > Creek | place: USA: Georgia...
ATCTGCTCTCTGAGCTGCATTGAGACGCGCTATAATTTCAGCCTGATTCGGTGTGTGGCGCAGCCTGGTAGCGCACTTGCATGGGGTGCAAGGGGTCGAAGGTTCGAATCCTTTCACACCGACCAAGAATGACAAGGGTTAGCAGCGTTTTAGCTGCTAGCCCTTTTGTCTTTTTGGTTTTCATTTGCTCCCTTGGTCACCGTTCGGTCACCGTTTCGCGATTCCAACAAACCAACACAAAACCCAACAAACCTCAACAATCCGCCTACATCAGACTTGTCATAGTGTCAATGCGCGTGGCAATGCTGTCAATGCCTGCCCCCCCCCTTGGGGGTGGGTGGCCTGCCCAGCGAGATAGTAGGGGGTGGCCTTGAGCCTCTATGTATGGGGCCTATGCACGCGTAGGTGCATTGTTGGTTAGGTGATGTACACAAGTTGGAGTGGGTCAAGTCCAACTATCTTGCAAAGTTGGATGGTCTCAATGAAGTCGATTCGTCTTTCGCCATTCTCAACCTTGGCAATGTAGGACTGCGGCTTACCCAGCATTGCGGCCACCTCTAGTTACACATTTCAAGTGTTGATTGTCTCAGTAAACAAATAGCATTCGCACGGACAGAGAGGATGTATTTCGTGGCTAACTTTACATAAATAAAATTTATGTTGGAAGAAATTTAATCATTAAAATGAAAAAAGATGAGCAGATGACTGCGCTTCGTTTAGTGAGGTCTATATGGCGAAATTGAAGCTTTTAAAACAGTTTGTTCTCTGTTTCACATTGGTTTGTTCGCACTTGATTCATGCGAGTGAGGTCAACGTCAAAGCTCCACCACGCACGATTGATGATATTGTTCGCGTTTTGGATAAAAAAGCTTCCGATGCTGACCCCTTGGCGGACGCCAAAAACACGGTGGCCAAACAGGTTCCTGACTCTGCTTCCACGGAAGAGATGAATTTGTTTTTCAGAAACCGTTCAGAGGCGTATGCCCGTCTGGGTGATATTGACAAAGCAATCAAAGACCTAACGCTATCGATTCGCCAATATCCAGGCAGATCAAATACCTTCAGAACGTCTGACTTATTGGCGCTTGGTGCGTATGAGGCGAGCATTGGCAATTTAAACAATGCGATTACTGTGACGCTTGAGGCGAGATCGAGCATCAGGTCAAACGAATGGGGCCAATTTCTGTCGATTGACAACGCCTTGGCCGGTTACTACTCAGAGCTTGGTGACTTCAAGCAAGCGGAGTTTTATTTGGCCGACGCGAGTTCCACCATAGTCGTTTTAAGGCGTTCATCCACATACAGCCAAATGGGGCAATGGTGGATGGCTCAGTACATGTTAGGGCAGGGTGCTTATCTGAGTTATCAGGGACGGTGGCGTGAAGCAGAGTCTTCGTTGCGTCAATCTGTGCCTTACATGCAAAAGTGGCTTGCCAGCATCCGCTTACATCCCTACAACACACAAGGCGCGGATCCTAGTGGTAACTCTACGGGGACGGCGTATTTCACGCGCAACGTGATTACTAAGGTGACTTCTGGTCAGAGCTTGCTGGCGCAAGCATTTGCAGCACAAGGTAAATTGATCGAGGCAGAAATGGTGATGCGAGAAGCGTTTGAAATCACCCTTGATTACTTTGGCAAAAACACCATCCAAGCCGGAACAGGTCTGGTCAATCTTGGGTACGTGCTCGCTGAACAAAACCGTCTGGATGAGGCAAGTATGCTCACGCAAAAGGCGTTGAGTATCTACAAAAGTGCGGGCGCATCAGAAGGGGCTTTACCCGTGATCAAAGCCAAGCGTGCATTGGCCAAATACATGGTTGCGCAGCACAAATACGATCAAGCAGACAAATTGTTTACTGAGTTGGCAGACCAAATTCAGGCGTTCGATCAAGCAGGAAGAAAAGTACCGGTCTCAGACATTGACTGGGCCATTGCCAAAGCCAAACTGGGTCAAGCACAAGCAGCTTACCAGATGACGCAGGAGTTGTTGACTGTTATCAGTCGCCAATCCAATCCATCTGAAAAACGTATTGCTTCCCTCAGTTCTATTGAGGCTTTCGCATTGCATGCTTTGGGCCGCGACGAGCAAGCGTACGCTGTTTACAGCAAGTCCATGCCTGCATTGCTCAGTGCATTGGAGGTGGATGCTGAAAATCAAACGGGCGGCAACCGAGAGCAAGAGCGACTCACGATTGCCTTAGAAGGCCATATTTCAACGCTTGCAGCTTTGTCGGCAAGTAAGAATGAAAACTACGCTCGCTATTCGGACGAAGCTTTCATGCTGGCAGATATCGCACGCGGCAGCGGTGTGCAACGCGCTTTGACTGCGAGTGCCGCCCGCGCCAATATCAAAGACCCCAAGTTGGCTGAGTTGGCGCGTACAGAGCAAGACACGCAGCGACGCATTGCTTCGCTGGAGCGCATCTTATCTGACTTGATGAGCGCGCCGCCTGATCAGCAGTTACCTGCGGTGCAGTCCAAGATGAAGCAAGATATTGCGCAGTTCAAGCAGCAGCGCGAAGGTCTGCGTAAAGAGATTGAACAAAAATTTCCAGACTATGCTGATTTGGTTAACCCCAAGCCTACGACCGTTGATAAGGTTAAGAAACTGCTTAGAGATGATGAGGTTCTAGTCTCTTGGTACTTTGCCGATAAGGAAGGCTTTGTGTGGGCCATCAGTAAAAATGGTGCACCCCAGTTCCATCGAATTGCGATGGGTCGCAACCAAATGGCACAGTCTGTTGCCAAATTACGCAAAGCTTTGGACCCTGGTGTCGCAACGATTGATGACATCCCACCTTTTGACACGGTGTTGTCCTATCAGTTGTATCAAAGTCTGGTGTTGCCAGTGCAGTCTTCGCTGCAAGACAAAAAAGTTTTGTTGGCTGTCCCTCATGGAGAACTAGGTCAGTTGCCTTTGTCTTTGCTGGTGACGCAAGGCGGTGGGACTACATCCAAGACGAATAGCAGTGACTTCAGCGAATACCGTCAAACGGCATGGTTAACCAAGAAAATTGCGATCACGCAATTGCCCTCGGTTACTTCGTTGGTGTCCTTGCGCAATCTGCCTGCGCCGAAAGCAGATCGTCGACCATTTGTTGGATTTGGCGATCCGTACTTCAGCACAGTTCAGGCTAAGCAAGCAGAAAACCAAGCTGCACGTGTAGCTAAAACGATGGCCATGCGTGGTGTGCCTTTGAACTTGCGAAGCGCACCTAAAACATCGTTGGTCAGCAGCGCCGAGCTGGCGTTGTTGCCTCGATTGCCAGATACCAAAGATGAAATTGAACAGATAGGCAAGGCACTGTCGGCTGACCCTACACAAGATATTTTTCTAGAGCAAGCTGCCAGTGTGGCCAAGGTGCTAGAGATGGATTTGTCCAACCGCAAAGTGGTCATGTTCGCTACGCACGGTTTAGTCCCCGGTGAATTGGATGGGTTAACGCAACCTGCATTGGCTTTGAGTGCACCTGCCGTGACGGGAGAGCAGCAAGGTGATGGTTTGTTGACGATGGAAAAAATCCTCACCCTTAACCTCAATGCTGATTGGGTGGTGCTGTCCGCTTGCAACACGGCTTCGGGCGAAGGGGCAGGCTCCGAAGCTGTTTCGGGTTTGGGACGGGCATTTTTCTATGCAGGTGCACGTGCATTGCTTGTGTCGAACTGGCCTGTAGATTCTGAGGCGTCTCGTTTGTTGATGACCGATTTGTTTAAACGTCAGCAATCGACACAAGGTCAACACAAAGCCGTTTATTTGAGAGAGGCGATGTTGGACATGATTCAAAATGGGGCATCCAAAGACACTGCCGGTAAAGTGAAATACACCTACGCACATCCCTTGTTCTGGGCCCCGTTCGTGGTGGTGGGTGATTGATTTAGTTAGCTCAAGGAAATCAGAATGAAAAAGATATTTGCTCAATACGCCATTGTTTGTGCGTTCATGGTGTCGGTTTCTGTCAGTCAGGCCGTGCAACTGATAACGCCGAAGGAGGCAAAATTGCCAGAAGCTAATGGAGCATTAAAGACTCGTGGTATTGCCCGAGGTCCAGGCATTAAAGTTAATTCACCTGATTTGGGGACTGCTGAAATCAAGTCTCCGTTTGATCTGAAAGTTGATTTTGAGAGCCGCGGTGGCAACAAAATTGACCCGGCTTCAATAAAAGTTACATATTTGAAAGCTGCCGAAGTCGATCTAACTACCCGAATGAAGGGAGCAATAACTGAGCGGGGAATTGATTTCACTAAAGCTGAAGTCCCACCTGGTGAACACGCCGTGAAGATCACCGTTAAAGACGTGGATGGTCGCGAATCAAACACAGTGATGAATTTGGTAGTTGGTAAGTAATGCAGTGCGTCTATTGCCTCAGCCAGATTGACGACGAGGCGAACGTTTGCAAAGTTTGCAAGCGCGATTTGTATTTGTTTCGTCCTTTGCTCGCAAAAGTGCAAGAGCTAGAGGGAAAACTGACTGAACATCAAAGTTCAACTGAGCTGCAAGCCCGCGTGGAAGAGCTCGAAACGTTGTTGGCGACAGAGCAGTTTCGTCATGAGCAAAAGGGGGCGGGGTGGTTGCGCGTCATGTTGGATATGTGTCAATTCATCTTTATCCCGTTGGCTTTGTTGCTATTGGCGCATGTCTTGATCACGGTGATTTACGACGTCAACCTGTTGTACCTGCGTGTGGCGTCAATGATGTTGCCCTTGCCATTCGGTTTTTACTTGTTTAAAAACCGCAAGCGGCATTTGTTTGCTTGGTTTGTTGCTACGGCAGGCCTGGCCGCGGCCTCAGTGGTGGGAATGAGTGCCATCACGGCGTGGGTGGACCACACCCCCGTTATGCCGCAAACCTTGGTGGAGTGGCGTGAATTTCTTGAATACGCAGCCAGCATCGCCTTCAGCTTCTTGACGGGAATGTTGATCGGGGGCATGGCGTACCACCGCACCCATCGGGCGCAAACACACAAAGAGACGCCATTCTTGAGTGCCTTGGTGACTGGGTTTGCCAAAGGCAATTTGTCTCCTGCGGACCTGCAAAAAACTATCAAAAAACTGGAAGACATGGGGGGTAGCCTTGTGGCTGCGGGCACCACAGCCATGTCTATTTACACGGGGTTGAAGGCATTAATGTAAATAGCCCAGTTCGACTCTGGGTCGTGCCTCCAAGGATTTATCCCTATAAATCAACAAATTAGCCCCGTAAGGGGCTTTTTGTTTTGTGCTTTTAATTGGTCTTGTCCTTCAAGGTGAACACATGGCGACTTTTTCGCAAACTCAATGACAAGTGGCACGCCTAAGTGCAACGCGCTGATCAAAGCCAGGCGCAAAGAACGGTGACTTTTGTGAATGGGCTAAGTCGCCCGTATCGGTCGCAGCCTTCGTCCGAATATCCCGAAACTGAAATGCATCTTTGCCAGCATGCGCGTTTTATCGAAGCGTGGAAGACCCGCTCGCAGCTCGAGCCTTGTGATGGCATGGTCATCAGCAAGTGAGGGAAAGCCAGCCTGTACGGTGGCAGGGAGTGATTGCACCCATAGGGGAGTGACGTTTAGGGAGAGGGGGCATTCATGGGGACAGTCTTTCGTCCGGCATTATCGTCATTAACTGTGGTTTCATCCAGTATTCAATTTAAAATCACATTATGAAATGGAGGTATCTATGGCAGCAGGTCGAAAAACGGGCGGGCGCTCACAGGGCACACCAAACAAGAAAACAGAAGAACTGGCACAGAGGCTGGCAGACATTGGCTGTGACCCCGTTGAGGGAATGGCAATCATTGCTATGGATGAGGCTAACCCGCCAGAGTTGAGGGGGCGGATGTATGCAGAGCTTGCCCAATATCTCTATCCAAAGCGAAGGGCCACTGAAATCAAAACGGATGACGGACCACGCGTGGTATTTCATATTGAAACGACCATCCCAGAGGTAGCTAATGAGGGACTAAAGTAGAGAAAACTAGAGGTTTATGGCGGTACCGAATGTGTTTTGCATTGTTTTGGTGCATTCTGTCATTCAGTAATGAGAGAAGACAAAGAAAAGAAAGAGGACACCCCTAGATTCCCGATTCCCTTTACTTCTCCAAGAGTGAAAAACAATTTTGGTCGAAAAATGGACAATATGCTTCTTTTCTGGCTGAGCTATGGTTGAACCATGAGAGGTTATTCGTAAGGTTAACCTCATGGATAACCATCACCATTTGGTATCTGTGTCAGGGAAAAAAACCAGCGGGAACCCAGTGGATTAGGTCTGGGTTAGGGTTGGGTTTTCTACGGCGTTTCATTGCCCATCGACAAAAGTAGGAATCTTTCCACGATTAGCTTGCCACCAACGAATGGATGCTTCGCAATTGGCATCAATTTCCTCACGTGTTTTAGTGGCCATAACCCATCCCGTGTAGTAATTAAAAGACATTGAAACCCGCCCCCAATGCAAGCGATGAAAAAAATCTGCCTGCTCGTTCGCTGGTAGCTGATGGGGCATTAGGTCTGGATTCGGAGCCCCCATCCTTTCTCCAAGCACAACACCCTCTGATTTGATTTTTATCTTGGTGTTGAATTGGCGTTGGAATGACTCCTGCATTACGGATTCAAGCTTTTCAATCTGTTGATGGCGAACAATGAAGCTGTCGTGAATTGGAAGACATGCTTCGCCATCTTGCAAAAACTCCATCATCACGTTTTCAGCAATTTGCGACTCCAAAAACTGGAGGTGAAGACCAATGCCAGAATTGAAGTGCATGGCAATTTTTGGGTGGCGTCGTACAACACCAGCATGCAACTCACGGCCTGAAATTCCAAGGATACTAAGTTCGTCATTAGAGAGTCTGAATCTTTTTTTTTCGTCATTCAAGATAGCGTTGATGTACTTCTTGACCAGCTTTCGTTTGGGGTCTGATTCATTGAGGTAATTCAGCCCGATGTCGTATGGGTCACCATCACCCAAAGTTTCGTTAGAGATTGCATACAAACAATTCAGTGCCATTCCAGAATAGTCCGCCTCAGTCGTGATATCTCCATCAATTGCGATGAAATTGCGGTGTGCGCTTGGTGTGAATTGCCACCATCCGCCATAGAACCTTCCGCCTGAATCGAATCGATCACGGGCAAAAATTCGACGCAGTGACACCTTAGGGAAATTTATTGGATTAACGAATCCACTCATATTCCTTTTAGATTGAAACATTGCGGCTTGTTGAATGTTGTCGTTTGTCGTGTCGAGGTGTATGCACTTAGATGTGAGCAGTTCATTTATTTGATTCAAATTTCTTTGCCATATCTGAACTTCTGGATGTTCCTCAATACCAACGAATCGGCGCTTCTTACCTATTTTTCCTGCGGACATAACAATAAGTTCAGATGGTTCAGGTACTTTCATCTGTGCCCAAGCAAGTGAAGAAGCTTCAAACGTATCAGCCAGTTCACCTGCGGCACGGATGCGGCTAACTTTGCCTCCGTTAGGTGAATGATGTCCTTTGATTACTTCTATCCATCCGAGATTTTCAGCAGCCTTGACGACGCGCAGAATAGAACCGTAGTTGTAGGGCACCCCATCGACGTTCGATGGCTTATAAAACCGCTCTGAGAGTGGTAATGCCAATGCAGACTGCGGAAGGCTGTTGAACGCCTGATATAGGCCTTCTATGAACCACCTCGCTGCATTTGGCTCTAGGTCAGCTATGGCTTTGGTAAGGCCTTTAGTTGTTCCTCTTAGTTGCTGTATTTCAAAAACCAGACGTTGGGTTTGAAGTGGATGGCGGTCGTCTTTAGGTGTTTCAAATGATGAATACCAAATGGCCGAATCTTGATGCAGGTCAGACTCGTGATGAGAATTTGATTTGCTCATGGCATCCCCCATCACAGTGAGTCAATGAATTTTTGAATGTCACTTGTTCGCCAACGATTTTGTCGCTGAGAGATTCGAACAGGGGCAGGGTACCTACCTATGCGAACACCCTCTAACCATGTTGACCGACTCACTTGCACGCATGCCAATACTTGTTCCAACTTCATTAATGCAAACGATGCATCCATTTGTAGTGGTTGGATTTTCTTCTTTTGAATCTTTTCAGATTTACTCGTCAACTTATCTTTTGTGATGCCCTCAAAAACATTCATGCACAGAGTTGCATAGGCGTTTGAAAAATCAACAGATGATGTGTCTAGTTCTTGCATATAAATCTCTTTTCCTTCACCAAATGAGTCTGCGGTGATGCAGCGAGATCAATGCTAGGTTGGAGAAGTTTTGTAGACAAGACACGACATGTGGAGTTAGTCAGTGTTGGTAGGGCTTTGTAAAGGTTTGTATGGCTAAAGCAGGAAAATAATTTCAATTATTTCCCCGCTTTGTTTCATTTACGCATCAGGCTCGCTTCAATTCAAGCTCAACCACGTTGCTCAATGGCGGTTTCTCTTGCATCAACTCTTCAAGTCTTTGCCCAAGTGCATTGAACGCTTGAGCTTGTTGTAACTCTCGCCTGTCTTGAATGTAGACACGGGAAATGCGGCGTTCCATCATGTGATTGAGGCATTCATCGATAACGTCGTTGCTGAACCCAAGTTGTGCCATCAGCGTTGCCGATGTGCGTCGCAGGTCATGAGGTCCCCATTTGCCACCGCTGAGAATCAATGAACTTGTTAACTTGCTTCGCCCCTGAAATGGAGAAAGGTTTGGTTTTTGGCGATCTGCCAACTGTTTTCCAATTGTTTTGGTGGAGATATGGCCATCTCCATCATGGTTTGGAAACACCCAAGGTATTGGTTCTAGTGATGAATCAAACTCACGCAGCGTTTTAAGTTCTTTAAAGCACTGAAGCGCAATGTCAGACAAATGAATCGTGTGTGACCTTTGATTTTTTGTAATAGGCAAAAGCCATTTGCGATTTTCAAAATCAACATGTTCCCAGCGTGCGATCGTTAGTTCACTGATTCGACACCCAGTGGCTAATGCTAGTCGTACCGAAATTTCTGTGCGCTTGGATAGGTTTGCGGATTCAATTTTTTTTGATAGCGCAACCAACTCGTCTGTGCCAAGGAATCTTTTTCTTTGGACGTCAGAACCACCTGCATCTTTTTTTGTAACCGTATCAAGAGGGTTAGATTCAATCAACTCCCGTGTAAGGGCGAATCGAAACATTTGCTTCATGTCTGTTAGCAGAACGTTGCATGTTCGACGCTTGCCCTCTGAGCGAACTTTATCCAAGATGGCCATCAAATCCGATTTACGTATGTCTTCAATATAAATGTCGCCAAGCGTTGGAAACAATCGACGCTCAAACTGTTGACGTGTGTAAACGCCCGCATCTTTTCTACCAATGCGATGTCCGTCTGCTTGTACCTGTGGTTTCAACTCAACGCTAGCCCAACGCTCAAAGAGTTGTCTGACTGTAATTTTTCGGAGCCTTTCTAGGGCCTCCGACTCCATTGCTTTTTGGTTTGAGAGAATTCGATTAGTCTCTTCCGCCTTTTCTCGTTCCCGCATCTGCTCAAAATGCTTGTGTAAATCTTTGATGCCGCTGCGGTATAGCTCGGAGAGTTCGCAGGCCTTGGCGTAACCATCGGCTAATGTCATGCCGTTAGTGCCCTTAGGATGATAGGAAGCGATTGGAATTTCTTTTCGCTTATTAGGAGCGGGGGCATATCGAAAGTACATGAGCCTTTCCCCGTTTGGCGTGATTCGCCCTACAAAGACGCCAGCCCCTCGATTGAAAGGGGTGTTCATTCTTTGCTCTTTTCCATTTGCCTTGGCATTCATGCCTCTATCCGTGACTCTGGCCATTGCTGTATCTCCATTGAATGAAATTAAGCACTTGGGTCACCGTTCGGTCACCGTTTCGTGCTGGATTTAAGTCTATGTAGAAACATCTTGTTGAATCAAATTCATCGATAAGTCATTGAAATCATTAGAGAAATTTCAAATTCGTAGTTCTAGAAAAACTTCGCTGGACGATGAAACATTTGAAGTGTGTTGCATGGGGTGCAAGGGGTCGAAGGTTCGAATCCTTTCACACCGACCAAAAATGATGAAGGGTTAGCAACGCAAGTTGCTAACCCTTTTGTCTTTTGTAGGATGCTTTGAAGCCTCAGACAATGTCGACGTGGTGCAGTTCAAACTTGCCCTTTTTGGCGTCGGCAAAGTAGTGCTGCAAAGTTTCTTTGACGGTACGAAACGCAATCTCATCCCAAGGGATTTCGTGCTCCGCAAATAAACGCGCTTCTTGCGTTTCGTGGCCGGGGTTGAACTGGTCGCTCGTGAGTTGCGCGCGGTAAAAGAAATGCACTTGGCCCACGCGCGTGACGTTCATCAGCGTGAACAAGTCTTGCATTTCAAACTGCGCGCCGGCTTCTTCCACCGTTTCACGCGCAGCGCCTTGCGCCACGGTTTCGTTGAGTTCCATGAAGCCTGCAGGCAGCGTCCACTTGCCAAAGCGTGGTTCGATGTTGCGTTTGCACAGCAACACTTTGTCGCCCCACACGGGCACTGTGCCCACCACATTGAGCGGGTTTTCGTAGTGGATGGTGTGGCAGCTGTTGCACACCGCGCGCTCACGGGTGTCGCCATCGTCAGGCACGCGGTAGGTCACCGCGCTGCCGCACGATTTGCAAAATTGAATGAGCGGGCGATGCAGCATGTTTAGATGACGCGCACTTTGAGTTCGCCCAAGCCTGCAACCGCACCCACCATGGTGTCACCCGCAACCACCGCGCCTACGCCTGCGGGTGTGCCGGTGTAAATCAAATCGCCGGCTTGCAGATCCCACGCCGCAGACAAGTGCTCAATGGTTTCTGCAATGTTCCAAATGAGTTGACTCACATGGCTGCGCTGGCGGTCTTCGCCGTTGACTTGCACATAAATCTCGGCGTGTTCCACATCACCAGCTTGCGCCGCAGGGGTGATGGGGCCGATGGGCGCACTGTGCTCAAAGCCTTTGCCAATGCACCACGGGCGACCTTGCTTCTTCATGTCGTTTTGCAAGTCGCGGCGTGTCATGTCCAAGCCCACGGCGTAGCCGTAAATGTGGCTGAGTGCATCAGCGGCTTTGATGTTTTTGCCGCCCTTGCCAATCGCCACCACCAACTCAATTTCGTGATGCAAGTTTTTCGTGAGGCTGGGGTAGGGCATGTGGCCGGTTTCGCCGGTGTTGACCACCACGAGGGTGTCTGCTGGCTTCAGGAAGAAAAAAGGTGGTTCACGACCGGTGAAGCCCATTTCTTTGGCGTGCTCTTCGTAGTTGCGGCCCACGCAGTAAATGCGGTGCACAGGAAAGCGTTCAGCTTTGCCCACCACAGGCACGGAGACGACGGGGGTAGGTTCGAAGGCGTAGCTCATGCGGATTTGCTCACCAAGTTGAAGTGTTCCACCACGGGCGGCTGTGCAAAGAAAGGGCCGACGATGGCGCGCCATTCGCCAAACGCGGGCGATTCGCGAAAGTCCACGGTGTGGTTTTCGAGCGTGGTCCAGAAGATTTGCAAGATGTAACGCTCGGGTGATTCGATGCCATGGTTGATTTTGTAG
>Ga0228699_1001516_pt1 | contig 11465 bp, 8 predicted proteins | sample McNCre217_Aug_MG_FD_178016 | JGI IMG/M metagenome (GOLD analysis project Ga0228699, IMG submission 178016) | Freshwater microbial communities from McNutts Creek, Athens, Georgia, United States - 2-17_Aug_MG | ecosystem: Environmental > Aquatic > Freshwater > Creek | place: USA: Georgia...
CGCCCGCCGAGGTGCTGGCGCAGTTTGTCGCGCTGATTGGCGGCACGCATTTGCCCCCGCGCTGGAGCTTGGGCTATGCCCAAACCGCCATGGGCCTGGCCGATGCGCCCGATGCCCAGCACCAGCTGGACCGTTTCATCGACGAGTGCGCCCGCCAGCGCATCCCGATCTCGTCCTTTCATTACGGCTCGGGCTATTCCAGCCGGGGCAAACAGCGCTATGTGTTCACCTGGAACCATGCCAAGTTCCCCGATCCGAAGGCCATCAACCAAAAATTCCAGAACCACGGCATGCGCTTGGTGGCCAACATCAAGCCTTGTTTGCTGGACGACCACCCGTCCTACCAGGCTTTGAATGCGCAGCACGCCTTCATTGAAGACCAAAGCACCGGCCAGGCGGTGGTCGAGCCGTATTGGGACGGCATGGGCTCGCACCTGGATTTCACGCGCCCCCATGCGGTGGCGTGGTGGCAGGGGCAGCTCAAGCAGCAGATCCTGGAGCAGGGCATTGACGCGGGCTGGAACGACAACAACGAATACGCCATCCAGAACGAAGACGCCTACAGCGATGGCTGGTCCCAGCCCATGCCCATGCACCGCAGCAGGCCGCTGCATGCGCTGTTGATGACGCGGGCCACCTTCGAGGCGCAAAAAGCCCATGCGGCCGAACCCAGCGAGGCCACTTTCACGGTGACCCGCGCAGGCCCGCCGGGCCTGCAGCGCTATGCCCAGACCTGGTCGGGCGACAACACCACCAGCTGGGCCACCCTGAAGTGGAACATCCGCACCGGTTTGCAAATGAGCCTCTCAGGCATGTTCAACGTGGGCCACGATGTGGGCGGCTTTTATGGTCCCTTGCCCGATGCCGAGCTGTTCTTGCGCTGGGTGCAAGCCACCTGCCTAAACCCCCGAATGGTCATGAACTCCTGGAAAGAGGGCAACACCAGCAATTTGCCCTGGATGCACCCGGAGGTGACCGACGACGTGCGTGCCGCCATTGCCTTGCGCTACCGGCTCATGCCTTATTTGTGGACTTGTTTTGAGCAAGCGTCGCAAAAGCACACGCCCATCATCCGGCCGACGTTTTTCAATTTTCCGGACGATCTGCAATGCCTGGAAGATTCGGACGAGTTCATGCTGGGTGACAGCCTGCTGGTCTCGCCCGTGGTCGAAGAGGGTCAGCGCGACAAGCGCCTGTACTTGCCGCAGCTCAGCGGTGGCCGTTCATGGGTCGATTTTGAAACCCGCCAGACGTTGGCCGCAGGCCAGTGGCACACGGTGCCCGCGCCTTTGGGGCGTTTGCCCTTGTTTGTGGTGCAAGGTGCTCAGATCGCAGTGGCTGCGCCTGCCGCTGGACAGGTGCCCCGGCATGACGACCCAGTGGCCGAGGTGCTGCACTTTTGACCGGCCTGTCGTGAAGAACGGACCGCTTGGGGGGCGAAAACCCCAAGAGCCCAAGCGGCATAAGTTCTCTATGATTCATTCACCTGGCATATGCATATGCCAAGACCTTCTGAGCCAAGGTCTTTGAATCATCTATAAACACGACATGGCATCGGTCCAACTCCATCAAGTCCAAAAAAGCTACGACGGTCAGCACAAGGTCATCCACGGTATCGACCTGGAGATCCAGCACGGCGAATTCGTCGTGTTCGTGGGGCCTTCGGGTTGTGGCAAATCCACCTTGCTGCGCATGATCGCCGGGCTGGAGCCGATTACGTCCGGTGATGTGCTGATCGACGGCAAGCGGGTCAACGACGAGCCACCACGGCACCGCGACATTGCCATGGTGTTTCAGGACTACGCGCTGTACCCGCACAAGAGCCTGTACGACAACATGGCGTTTGGTTTGCGCCTGCGCAAAACGCCCGAAGCTGAAATCCACCAACGGGTCATGGACGCGGCCAAGCTGCTGCGCATTGACCACATGCTGGACCGCAAGCCGGCGGCATTGTCGGGCGGTCAGCGCCAGCGGGTGGCCATTGGCCGCGCCATCGTGCGCCAGCCCAAGGTGTTTTTGTTTGACGAGCCGCTGTCCAACCTCGACGCGCAGCTGCGCAACGAGATGCGCAGCGAGATCAAAAAACTCCACCAGCGCCTGGGGGCCACCATCATTTATGTGACGCACGACCAGGTGGAGGCCATGACTTTGGCCGACCGCATCGCCGTGCTCAGTGGCGGCCACAAAATGCAATACGCCACGCCCGACGAGATTTACAACCGCCCAGCCGCCCGTTTTGTGGCGGGCTTCACCGGCAGCCCGCCCATGAACCTGGTCGATTGCACCGTGCTCAATGGACAAGCAGACTTGGGCGGTGTGCAGTTCGCGCTGCCCGAAGCTTTGGGCCGCAAAGCAGGGCAATCACCGGCACAGGTCTTTGGCATCCGACCCGAAAACATCACTTTGGCACCGCGTCATGTGCCCGCCGAAGTGAGCGTGGCCGCGCGTGTGGTGATCAGCGAGCCCTTGGGCGCTGAAACGCTGGTGACCTTTCAGGTGGGCAGTGCCGAGTTGATGGCCCGCTGCCCAGCGAGCTTCAAAGCCGCACCGGGTTCGACCCAAGCCCTGTACATGGACCCCCAAGCCATGCATTTGTTTGACCCGGCCACCGGGCAAGCCCTTTGATTCGTTTGACCCCACTTACTTTTTCAACCCGGAGACAGCCATGAAAAAACGTGACACTTTGAAATGGGCCACCTTGGCGCTGGCCAGCAGCCTGGCCGTGAGCGCCGCATGGGCGCAGCAGACCACTTTGCGCGTGTTCGTCGGCCCCAACCAGCGCCCCGACTTGCAAGCCAAATTGTTCGAGCAGTACAACAAGGCCAATCCCGGCGTGAAAGTCGAGATCGAAACCGGCGGTGCCACCTCCGAGTTGCAGCGCCAGTACCTGTCCACCGTGCTCAACGCCAAGGACTCGGCCATCGACCTGTTCTTGATCGACATCGTCAACCCCGCGCAATACGCCTCCAAAGGCTGGATCGAGCCCTTGGACAAGTATGTCGGTGGGGCAGCAGTGCTCAAAAACGACTACCTGCCGGTTTATCAAAATGCCAACGTGATTGGCGGCAAGCTCTACGCCATGCCCAGCCAGGGCGATGCGATGTTCATGTATTACCGCAAAGACCTGCTGACCAAGCACGGTGTGTCCGAGCCCAAAACCTGGGAAGAGTTGTCTGCCGCCGCCAAGAAAATCACGGCCGCTGAAGGCAACGCCAACTTGCAGGGTTTGTCCATCCAGGGTGCGCCCATCGAAGGCGCGGTCTGCACCTTCTTGCTGCCCTACTGGGGTCAGGGCAAACAGTTCAACGATGCCGGTGGCAAGCTGACCTTGGACAAAGCGGCGGCAGTCAAGGGCTTGCAAAGCTGGTTGACCATGGTCGATCAGGGCGTGATCAAAAAGAACGTGGCCGAAGTGACCACTCCGATCACCGTCAACGAATTCAAGGCCGGTCAAGCCGTCTTTGCGATCAACTGGGGCTTTGCCTTTGACCGCTTCAAGGACGATGCCGACTCCACCGTCAAAGGCAAAGTGGGCGTGATGCCACTGCCTGCCATGACCGGCGGCAAATCGGCCACCTGCATGGGTGGCTGGCAATGGGCCATGAACGCCTACGGCAAGAACAAAGACGCCGCAGGCAAGCTGATCCAGTTCCTTTCGTCCAAGCAAGCCAGCGCCTTCATCGCGCGTGAAGGCTCGATCTTGCCGGTGTTCCAAAGCGTTTATTCCGACGCAGAGGTGAACAAGGTCGTGCCCTGGTTCAAGGATGCGCTGCCCGTCGTGTTGGGTGCCCAAAGCCGCCCCATGGTCGAAGACTATGGCCAGGTGTCGGACATCATCCGCACCACCACCAGCGCCATCTTGGCCCGCACCAAAACGCCTGAGGCCGGTGTCGATGAGATCGCCGCCCGTGTGGGCCGCTTGATGCGCTGATCGCACCTAGCGCTTTGCACAGACCCCGGGCACCGCGCCCGGGTTTGTTTTTTGATCGACCCAGGCCATGCTGTCCAAACTCAGAGACCCCAGTGAAAAAACGCTCGCGCTCTTGTTGCTCGCGCCAGCGTTCTTGTTGCTTTTGATGATCGTGGTCTACCCCATTGGCAAGCTGGTCTACAACAGCGTGTATGCGGTGGACAAAAACGGCGTGTTCTTGGGCCTGCAAAACTACATCGACGTGGTGCAAGACCCCTTGTTTTGGAACGCCACCAAAAACACTTTGCTGATCACCCTGGTCACGGTGCCAGGCGCATTGATTGTGGGCTTGGGCTTGGCTTTGCTGGCCAATCTGCCCTTCAAGCGCAAATGGCCGGTGCGCCTGTCCTTGCTTTTGCCTTGGGCCTTGCCCCTGTCATTTGCCGGTTTGATTTTTGCCTGGTTTTTCCACACCGAATACGGCGTGGTCAACGACGTGCTGCGGCGATTGGGCCTGCAAAGCGAGCCCACCAGCTGGCTTCTCAAACCCAACTGGGCCATGGCGGCCATTTGCCTCACGGTGATTTGGAAGACGTCTTCCTTCATGGCCTTGATCTTGTTGGCGGGCTTGCAAATGATCCCCAAATCACTGTACGAAGCGGCCGAGGTGGACGGGGCTTCGCGCTGGCAGCAGTTCTGGCAAATCACCATTCCCATGCTCATGCCCAGCATCATCGTGGCGCTGATTTTCCGCACCATCACGGCCTTGCAGACCTTTGACATCCCCTACACGATGACGCGTGGCGGCCCCGGCGAAGCCACCGAAACCCTGGCCATGTTGATCCACAAATACACGATCGACTATTCGGACATCAGTTTCGGCTCGACCCTGGCGGTGTTCATGTTCGTGATCTCTTTGTTTGTCACCGGCTTTTATTTGAAGCAGATCGGAAAGAACGCGCAATGAACCCCACAGGCATCTGGAGCTCGCCCGCTTTGCGCTGGATCGCTGCCGGCATGGTGGTATTCAATGGCTTTTTCCCGGCGGTGTGGATCTTGTTCACCTCGCTCAAAACCGAAGCCGAGTTGGTGCAAAAACCCATCACCTGGTGGCCCTCCAACCCCATGCTGGACAACTACGTGAAGGCCTTCACCGACCAGCCTTTGCTGACCTACCTCAAAAACAGCCTGGTGGTGGCCTGTGGCGCCACCGCTTTGTCGCTGGTGGTGGCCGCGTTTGCCGCGTACGCCATTGCACGGCTGAACCTCAAGCGCCGACAACTCATCCTCACTTGCATCGTGGCGTCCAGCATGTTCCCGCTGGTGACTTTGCTGGTGCCGATTTTCGAGACCATGCGTGCCTTGGGCTGGCTCAACACCTACATCGCTTTGATCTTGCCCTATGTGGTGCTCAACATGCCGGTGTGTACGCTGGTGCTGGTGAGCTTTTTCCAGAGCATTCCGCGTGATCTGGAAAACGCCGCCATGATCGATGGCTGCACCCGCATGGGCGCCTTGTGGCGGGTGGTTGTGCCATTGGCCGCGCCGGGTGTTTTCACGGCCGGCATTTTGGCTTTTGTGAATTCTTGGGACGAGTTCTTGCTGGCGCTGTCGCTCAACTCCAGTCCGGCGGTACGCACTTTGCCGGTGGGCATTGCGCTCTACCAGGGCGAGTTCACCTTCCCCTGGCCCATCATTTCAGCGGCCTTGATTGTCGCCATCGTGCCGGTGGCGATATTGATCGCCCTGTTCCAAGAGCGCGTCGTCGGCGGCCTGACGCAAGGCGGGCTCAAGGGCTGATTCGATCCCGTGTCGATGCTAGGCAAAGTCGGCGGCTTTGGCCCTGACTTCAGGTAGGTCGGGGGCTTTAGCCCCGACAGGAGCTTCCAGCAATGTCCAAAACGTCGGAGCTGAAGCTCCGCGTTTGATCGACCTTCAGTTTGGCAAAGCCTGGAACATGCCGAACTGGCTGCGGCAAAACGCCAAAGGCGTTGCATCGTGCCAGCCAAAGTCTTGCACCTGGCCAATGACGATGTGATGGTCCCCGGCATCGACCAGCTGGTGTAGCGTGCAGTCAAACCAGGCCACTGCACCATCCAAACGCAAGCGTTGACTGGCTTGGCGGCTTGCGGGCACACCGGCAAAACGTTCGGGCATGGAACCTTTGGCAAATTGCATCGCCAAGTCGGCCTGCGCACTGGCCAGCACGCTGACGGTGAAGCCGCCCGATTGGGTGAAGGCGTGCAGGCTGCTGGCTTCTTTGCGGATGCTCCACAGCACCAGTCTGGGGTTCAAGGAGACAGAGCTGAACGAATTGCAGGTCATGCCCCAGTCCATGCCCTCATGGTGGGCCGTGACCACCGTGACGCCGGTGCCAAAGCAGCCGAGCGCTTTGCGGTAATCGGCGGGGTCGCTCACAGCGGCGCTCAAAGGAGTGGAAGCGCTTGCGGCTGCGGCGGTGTCATCGGGCATGTGTCGCATGGGCGCTTTCATCAAGGCACTTCATGGCCGTTGGCCATTTCGTACAGTTCAAACCAGGTCTGGCGGTCCATGGGCACGCGGGCGGCATCGGCAAAACGCTGGATGCGGTCGAGTTGGTTGCTGCCCATGACGGGCAACACGCCCACCGGGTGGTGCATAAGCCAGGCCATGGCCACAGCGGTGGTGTCGGTGCCCGAAGCCAGGGCCAGTTTGGCCAGCTTGGGGGCCAGGCGAGCGGCCGCCGTGCCTGCGGTGTGCGCTTGCGAATGCAGACGACCACCACCCAAAGGCGACCAAGCCATGACCGGCATGCGGTGCTGTTGGGCATGGGCGATCTGGCCGTTGGTGAAAGGCGCGGTGCTCAGCAGGCTCAGCTCGATCTGGTTGGTTTGCAGCTTGTGCTTCATGCACGACTGCAGCAAGTCCACATCCCAGGGCATGAAGTTGGACACGCCCACACCGCGCAGCTTGCCGCTGTCGATCAAGCCGTCCAGGCATGCGCCCAGGGCTTGCGCGTCCATCAGGGGGTCGGGGCGGTGAATCAAGAGCAGGTCGATCACGTCCACCCCAATGCGCGAGAGCGAGCGGTCCACGCTGGCCGTGACGTGCGCGGGGCTGGTGTCGTAGTGTTTGACGCGGGTGTCAGGCCACTTGTCCGACAGCAGCATGATGTCGGTCTTGGTGACGATCTCGATCTGGTCTTTCAGGCTGGGGCGGGCTTTGATGGCCTGACCAAACAAGTCTTCGCAGCTGTAATTGCCGTAAATGTCGGCATGGTCGAAGGTGGTGATGCCTTGGGCCAGGCAGGCGTCGATGCGGGCCAGGTTGGCGTTGACCGAGCAGTCTTGGGCCTCGGACAGACGCCACACGCCATAGGCCATGCGGCTCAGGCTGCAGCCATTGGGCAGCGCCAGGCGGCCGACTTGTGTTGAACTCATTTGCGAACTCCTGTGCCCAGCGGTGTGGGCGGTGTTTGGGGGGGGACTCGGCCGTATTCGTGGGCCAATGAAACCGTTTTGAGGTGCGGCAAGACTTTGGTGCCAAAGATCTCGCATTCCTGCAGGTGAGGGTAACCCGAGAAGATGAAGGCGCGGATGCCCATCTTCTGATAAGCTTCGATTTCACTCAGTATTTGGTCCACGCTGCCCACCAGCGCAGCGCCGCAGCCGCTGCGGGCGCGGCCCACGCCGGTCCACAAATGGGGTTCGACATAGCCTTCTGCATCGGCGCGGTCTCGGTTGGCGCTTTGCAAGGACACACCCAGGCTCTTGGCATCCAGGGCGCGTTGGCGGATTTCGCGGCCTTTTTCATCGTCCAGTTGCGACACCAATTCTTCGGCGTACTCACGCGCTTCGGCTTCGGTGTCGCGCACGATCATGTGCACGCGCAGGCCGTAGTCCAGCAAACGGCCATGCTTTTCGGCCTGGGCATGCACATCGCGCATGCGCTGGGCCAGCATGTCCTTGGGTTCGGGCCACATCAGGTAGGTGTCGCAGTGCGCACCGCACAGGGCCAGGGCGTCTGGGCTGTAGCCCCCAAAGTAGAGCAGGGGGCCGCCGTTGGTCTGGTAGGGACGCACGGGGTCGGTGGACAGGCCTTTGAGCTTGTAGATCTCGCCGTCGTAATTGATCTCGTCTTGCGTCCAGGCTTGTTTGAGGATCTCGACCACCTCCCACGAACGGCGATACCGGTAAGCGCTGTCTTCTTGCTGGCCGGGGAAGTCCGATGAAATCACGTTCAGCGTCAGACGTCCTTCGAGGATATGGTCCAGCGTGGCCACAGTGCGGGCCAGCATGGCCGGGTGCACCTCGCCGCAGCGGATGGCGGCCAACAAGTTCATGCGTTTGGTCATCGGTGCCACCGCGGCGGCAAAGGTCAGGGTGTCTTGACCCACTTGGTACGACGAGGGGCACAGGATGTTGCGAAAGCCCAGCTCTTCGGACCTTTGCACGATGCGGCTGGTGTTGGCCCAGTTGCTGCGCAAGTCGCCATCGGGCACGCCCAGATGCCGAAAATCGTCGGAACACAGGGGTGCAAACCAGGCGACTTCAGCGCCTTGGATGTCTTGACCTTTGACAGGAACGATGCTCATGTTCAACCTCACTCGTTAAGTAAATGAATGGTATATGAATTGATGCGGGTTTGTTCGGGGGTTTCCACTGATTTGTCATACTGTGGGGCATGAACTCTGCACACCACGCGCAACCCTTGCCGGTTTACCAGCAAATCGCCGAGCTGTTGGTCCGGCAAATCAAGGCCGGTTATTGGCACACCGGCGAGCGTTTGCCCACCGAGGCCGCTCTGGCCCAAACCTTGTCGGTGGCGGTGGGCACCTTGCGCAAGTCACTGGCGCTCTTGGAGCAACAGGGCGTGTTGGAGCGCATACAGGGCTCGGGCACCTATGTCAAAAGCGTGCAGGGCACGCAGCAGATTTATGAGTTGTTCCGCTTGGAGCTCACCGATGGGCCGGGTTTGCCCACGGCGCAGATCCTGGACGTGGCGAAAGCCCAACCTGAACCCGGCATGCCACTTGGGGACGGCGCGGCTTGCTGGCGGGTGCGCCGTTGGCGGTTTTTGAGCCAGGTGCCGGTGGCTTTGGAAGAGATCTGGTTTCCCGCCAAGACCCTCAAGGCTTTGAGCGCAGCCGAGTTGGGCGACTCGATGTATTTGTTCTACCAACAGCGCCTGAGCGTCTGGATTTCACGCGTGGAAGACCAGATCAGCGCAGCCCCTGCGCCCGGCTGGGCACCAGCCGCATCGCCCCTGCAAACAGGCGATTGGGCGGGTTACATCGAGCGGCAATCCTGGACCGCCAACAACGAGTTGGCCGAGTTTTCCAAAACCTGGTTTGACCCCAAGGTTTGCCGTTACTCCTCGCGCCTGAGCCAGTGAACGCAGACCAGGCGCTTGCTCAGCTGGCTTGCAGCGCCTGCAGCAATTCGGTTTCGATCTCGATTTGCGCCTTGTTTTGCTGCAAGGCCGAGCCGCTGATCAAGAAGGTGTCCTCCACCCGCTCGCCCAAGGTGCTGATCTTGGCCAGTTGCAGGTTGATGCCGTGTTTGCCCAAAACGGTGGCAATGCCATAAAGCAAGCCAATGCGGTCGCTGGCCGAGACGCTGAGCAGCCAGTTTTGCGCTTTGTCGTCCGGCTTGAGCGTCACGCGGGGCGTGATCGGGAAGCTTTTCACGCGGCGCGAGACCCGACCACGGCTGGGCGCGGGCAGGGGGCCTTGCTTTTCAATGGTCTGGCTCAGGCCCGACTCCACCATGGTGATCAACTCGCGGTAATGCTCGGGCAGCATGGACGTGACGATCTGGAAGGTGTCCAGCGCCCAACCGGTGCGGGTGGTGTGCACCTTGGCGTCCAGAATGCTGAAACCGGCTTGGTCAAAGTGGCCGCAAATGCGGGCAAACAAATCGGGCTGGTCCGGTGTGAAGACGAGCACTTGCAGGCCTTCGCCCACTGGAGAAATCCGCGCCCGCACGATGGTGCGCGGGCCAGCCGGGTCGGGCTTGGCCACATGACGAGACAGCTGGCGGGCATGCCAGGCGATGTCGCTCGCGTCGTGGCGCATGAAGTAGCCCACATCCAGCGTGTCCCACAAGGCCTTGTGGCCTTCGTGCGGCTCGGCGTGGCGGGCCAGCTCGACCAGGGCATCGCGCTTGCGCGCTTCCACTTCGGCATTGGCATCGGGCGCACGGCCGCCCAAGACGCGCAGCGTGGATTTGTAGAGGTCTTCCAGCAGCTTGCCCTTCCAGGCGTTCCAGACCTTGGGGCTGGTGCCCCGGATGTCGGCCACCGTCAGCAAATACAAGGCTGTCAGGTTGCGCTCATTGCCCACGCGCTGGGCAAAGCGGCCGATCACGTCGGGGTCGCTCAAGTCTTCCTTTTGGGCCACATGGCTCATGGTCAGGTGTTCGCCGACCAAAAACTCGATCAACTGCGCATCGGCTTTGTCCAGCTTGTGCTGGCGTGCAAAGGTGCGCACCTCGGCCTTGCCCAGTTGCGAGTGGTCGCCGCCACGGCCCTTGGCAATGTCGTGGAAGAGGGCTGCCGCGTACATGATCCATGGCTTGTCCCAGCCGGCGGCCAGTTGCGAGCAAAACGGGTACTCGTGCGCGTGCTCGGCCATGAAAAAGCGCCGCACATTGCGCAGCACCATCAGGATGTGCTGGTCCACCGTGTAGGCATGGAACAGGTCGTGCTGCATCTGCCCCACGATGCGGCGGAACACCCACAGGTAGCGGCCCAGCACCGAGGTCTGGTTCATCAAGCGCATGGCGTGCGTGATGCCAAAAGGCTGCTGCAGGATCTGCATGAAGGTCTGTCGGTTGACCGGATCGGCGCGGAACTGCGCGTTCATGATCGGACGCACGTTGTACAGCGCCCTCAGCGTGCGGGCCGACAGCCCCGTCACGCCTGTGGTGGCCTGGTACAGCAAAAAGGTTTCTAGGATCGCGTGCGGATGCTTTTCGTACAGGTCGTCGCTGGCCACTTCGATGAGGCCCGCTTTTTCAAAAAATCGCTCGTTGATGGGGCGGAAAGTGTCCAGACCTTCGCCCCGGTCGCTCTTGAGCCGGTCTTCGATGTTGAGCAGCAAGATCTGGTTGAGCTGCGTGACCGCCTTGGCCGCCCAGTAGTACTGGCGCATCAGCTTTTCGCTGGCCCGCATGGCCAGACGGCCATCGCTGGTGGTGTCAGACTGGTAGCCAAAGGACTCGGCCACGCCGGTTTGCAGATCGAACACCAGACGGTCTTCGCGGCGACGCGCTTGCAGGTGCAAACGGGTGCGGATCAGGCTGAGCAGAGCTTCGTTGCGCTTGATCTGCCGCGCCTCCAGGGGCGTGGCCAGGCCTTTGCGGGCCAGATCGTCCCAGCTGCGACCCAAACCGGCAGCGCGGGCCACCCACAAAATGATTTGCAAATCGCGCAAGCCGCCGGGCGACTCTTTGCAATTAGGCTCCAGCGCGTAGGGCGTGTCTTCAAACTTGGTGTGGCGCTGGCGCATCTCCAGCGTCTTGGCCACAAAAAAGGCCTGCGGGTCCATGGCCGCTTGGTACTGCGTCTGAAACGC
>Ga0228699_1001518_pt1 | contig 11461 bp, 9 predicted proteins | sample McNCre217_Aug_MG_FD_178016 | JGI IMG/M metagenome (GOLD analysis project Ga0228699, IMG submission 178016) | Freshwater microbial communities from McNutts Creek, Athens, Georgia, United States - 2-17_Aug_MG | ecosystem: Environmental > Aquatic > Freshwater > Creek | place: USA: Georgia...
CAATGCCCGTCGCGCCAAAGGTCGCAAACGTCTGGCTGTCTAATTCTTTGCTGCTTGAGAAGACCCGCGAGCTGTACGCCGTGGAGCGTCTGAAGCAGTGGTCAGAGTTTCAGGCTGTCATGGCAGCAAGCACAGTGGCAAGAACACCACACTTTGTGCTGCACCAATGGCAAGACGCTGATAAAGCCTCCGCAGGGCCTGGGTTTGAAAAAACCCCGGCCCTGTTTGCTGAAGGCGTTTTGATACTTGGCGCTTTGACACCTAAACGGTGGGCCAAGCGTGCGGTCACACGCAATCTCATCAAACGGCAGATTTACAGCGTAGCCGCATCGTTTGGTGCCCAGATCAGTCCAACCGCCTATGTGGTTCGACTGAGAACCGGATTTGACAACAAACACTTTGTGAGCGCGTCTTCTTTGGCTTTGAAACAAGCGGTGAAAACAGAGCTGACACAATTGTTTGGCAAGATCGTGACACCATGATGCAGACTATTTTGATTCGCTGCGTTCAGGCTTATCGCTTGTTGCTCAGTCCGTGGTTGGGCTCCGCCTGTCGTTTCGAACCGACCTGTTCAGCCTATGCCTTAGAGGCCTTGACCATGCATGGTGCGGCACAGGGGGGCTATCTCACACTCAGGCGTTTGGGCCGCTGCCATCCTTGGTGTGTGGGAGGGCATGATCCTGTTCCTGCACATTCGTCACTTTTTACTTCTTTGACACCTTCCAACCCCGGAAAGAAAACTTCATGAACGATATTCGCCGCACCATTTTGTGGGTGATTTTTGGGTTCTCCATGGTCTTGTTGTGGGACCAATGGCAGATTCACAACGGGCAAAAAGCCACCTTCTTCCCTGCGCCGGCGCCACAAAAGGCGGTGGTGTCGCAAGCGGGGGCAAGCGCGGGCGCATCCGCAGGCGTTCCCGCGCCCGTGGCCACGGCAGCCAATACAACCAGCAGCGTGCCTGTGAACGAGCCACGTGTTGACACACCTAAAGAAAAAGTGGAAGTCACCACCGATGTGTTCAAGCTCACGTTTGAGACCGAAGGCGGTACCTTGTCACGGGTGGAGTTGCTCAAGCACATTGACGTACATCATCCGGGTCAAAACGAAGTCTTGCTGGACGACAGCAAAGAACGTGTGTACTTGGCTCAAACAGGGTTGATTGCAGGCGTGCCTGGTGCAAGCTTTCCCACGCACAAAACGGTGATGACCGTTCGTCCTGGTCCACGCACCTTGAAGGCCGACGACAAAGAGCTGTCGATCACCTTTGAATCGCCCGTGCAAAACGGCGTGAAATTGGTCAAGTCCTACACCGTCAAGCCAGGCGTCTACGACATTGCGGTCAAACATGACATTGTCAACACCAGCAACCAAGAGGTTGCACCACAGCTGTACTACCAGCTGGTGCGTGACGGCAACAAGCCGGATGGCGAGTCTTCTTTCTATTCCACCTTCACTGGCCCTGCGGTCTTCACGGGTGAAAAGAAATACCAAAAAGTCGAATTCAAAGACATTGAAAAAGACAAAGCCGAATTCCAAAAGCAAACCAACGATGGCTATGTGGCCATGGTGCAGCATTACTTTGCCAGTGCCTGGCTGTTGCCTGACAGCACACCGCGTGAGAACTTCATGCGCAAGGTGGATACCAATTTATTCTCGGTTGGCATGATCACGCCTCTCGAGAGCATTGCGGCAGGCACAACGAAAACCGTTGAATCACGTTTTTTCGCAGGCCCGCAAGAAGAGAAAAAACTCGAAGCGCTGTATCCCGGTTTGGAGTTGGTCAAAGACTACGGCTGGCTCACCATCATGGCCAAACCCCTGTACTGGTTGGTAGACCAACTCAACAGCATCTTGCACAACTGGGGCTGGTCCATCGTCGCCTTGGTGGTTTTACTCAAAGCGGGTTTTTATTGGCTGAATGCACATGCTTACCAAAGCATGGCCAAGATGAAAGCGGTCAATCCCCGCATCATGGAAATGCGCGAACGCCTCAAGGACAACCCACAGCAAATGCAAATGGAGATGATGAAGATCTACCGTGAAGAAAAGGTCAACCCGATGGGTGGATGCTTGCCCATCATGATTCAGATCCCTGTGTTCATTGCCTTGTACTGGGTCTTGCTGTCCACGGTTGAAATGCGTAACGCACCGTGGGTGGGTTGGATTCACGACTTGGCTGCACCCGATCCGTTCTTTATCTTGCCCTTGGTGATGACGGCCACAACCTTGTTGCAAACCGCATTGAACCCCGCGCCGCCCGATCCGATGCAAGCCAAGATGATGTGGATCATGCCGCTGGCCTTCAGCGTGATGTTCTTCTTCTTCCCCGCCGGCTTGGTGCTGTACTGGATCACGAACAACGTGTTGTCGATTGCTCAGCAGTGGCTCATCAACACCCGCATGGGTGTGCCACCCCAGTTCAATTTGCCCAAGTTCTAAACCGAGGCGCCTGATCAAGAAAACCCGCAGACCGAGAGGTTGGCGGGTTTTTTTCTGGACAATCTCCCCATGCTTTCACAACACGACGCGCCCATCATTGCCATTGCCACCGCGCCAGGTCGAGGTGCGGTCGGCATTGTGCGCGTGAGCGGTAAAAAACTTGCACCCTTGGTGCTGGCCTTGTGTGGCCGAGACCTCAAGCCGCGTGAGGCCACTTACTTGCCCATTGCCGACGCGCATGGTGCGCCGATTGACCATGTACTGGCCCTGCACTTCCCAGGCCCCCACAGCTACACAGGCGAAGACGTGTTGGAGCTGCAAGCACACGGCGGCCCGGTGGTGTTGCAACTGTTGCTTGCACGTTGCTTGGCTGTCGCCACAACGCAAGATGCACAAACACCGGCCTTGTTGCCGGGGCTGCGTTTGGCGCAACCCGGTGAATTCACGCAACGCGCTTTTTTGAACCACAAGCTCGATTTAGCACAAGCCGAAGCCGTGGCTGACTTGATAGATGCCAGCACGGAAGCGGCGGCCCGTAGCGCGAGCCGTTCTTTGGCGGGGGCGTTCTCGCACGAAATTCACCAATTGCGCGACGCCTTGATACATCTGCGCATGCTGGTTGAAGCGACCTTGGATTTTCCAGAAGAAGACATCGACTTTCTCAAACAAGCCGATGCACAAGGCCAGCTCACCCGTTTGCAAGAACACCTTGCGCGCGTGATGCAAAAAACAAGGCAGGGCGCGTTGCTGCGCGAAGGCATTCGCGTGGTCATTGCCGGTCAACCTAATGCGGGCAAAAGCTCATTGCTCAATGCCTTGGCCGGTGCAGAGTTGGCCATCGTGACACCGATTGCAGGCACCACCCGTGACGTGGTGCAGCAAACCATTCAAATTGAGGGCGTGCCCTTGCACGTGGTGGACACAGCGGGTTTGCGTGACCATCCCGACGTTGACGAAGTCGAGCGCATTGGCATTGCCCGCGCCTGGGACCAAATTGGTCAGGCCGATGCCGTGCTGTTCTTGCACGACCTCACACGTCAAGGCGAGGCGGGGTACCGTGATGCGGACGCACTCATTCAAGCCACCTTGCAAGACCGGGTAGCGACGCATGTGCCTGTGCTGCATCTGTGGAACAAAGCCGATGCGACAACCCCCACACAAGGAACCGAGCACCTCACTCAAGCTAACCAAGCGCATGCATTGACACTGTCTGCCAAAACCGGTGAAGGCTTGTCTGCGCTGCGCCAACAGCTGCTCGACGTGGTGGGCTGGCAAGGCGGCGGCTCAGAAGGGCTCTTCATGGCTCGAGAGCGCCACGTACAGGCCTTGCACCAGGTTGACACCCATCTCATGCAAGCCAACGCTTGCTTGCAGGCCAAGATCCCTGCATTGGACTTGTTGGCCGAAGAATTGCGCTTGTCGCAAAACGCGCTCAACAGCATCACTGGCGAGTTCAGCTCAGACGATTTGTTGGGTGTGATCTTTTCCAGTTTCTGCATTGGCAAGTGAAAGTCGCCCTGGTCGATAAAATGTGGGCATGACCCAAACCCATGCACAGGCCACCCACGCAGTTGCGCAGGTGGACGACCAGCGCATCCTGCAGCTGGCCCACGAAACCCTCGACATTGAAGCCGACGCGGTTCGCCATTTGCAACACCGTTTATCCCCGACCTTTGTGCAGGCGGTTCGTGCCATTCTCAACGTCAAGGGGCGCGTGGTGGTCATGGGCATGGGCAAAAGCGGTCACGTGGGCCGCAAGATCACGGCGACCTTGGCGTCCACCGGAACACCGGCCATGTTTGTGCACCCTGCAGAAGCCAGCCATGGTGACTTGGGCATGGTCAAAGACAGCGACTTGGTGATTGCCATTTCCAACAGCGGCGAAAGCGACGAGCTCGCCGCCATCTTGCCTGTCCTCAAACGCCAAGGGGTGCCTTTGGTGGCGATCACGGGCGGCGCCCAATCGACGCTGGCCAACCATGCCGACATCGTGCTCGACAGCGGTGTCGCCAAAGAAGCGTGCCCCTTGAACTTGGCACCGACGGCCAGCACCACCGCACAAATGGCGCTGGGTGATGCGCTGGCCGTGGCCTTGCTCGACGCACGCGGCTTCAGAGCCGAAGACTTTGCACGCTCGCACCCCGGAGGTTCTTTGGGTCGACGTTTGCTGACACATGTGAGCGACGTCATGCGCAGCGGCGATGCCGTGCCCCATGTGTTGCCCACCGCCAGCTTCAGCGAATTGATGCGCGAGATGAGCGCCAAAGGCTTGGGCGCATCGGCCATCGTGGATGCGCATCGCCATGTGTTGGGCGTGTTCACCGATGGTGACTTGCGTCGCTTGATCGAAAAAGGCACCGACATGCGACAACTCACGGCCCACGATGTCATGCACACCTCACCGCGCACGGTACGTGCCACAGCCTTGGCAGCCGAAGCAGCGGAACTGATGGAGCTGCACCGCATCACCAGCGTCTTGGTGGTGGACGCGCAAGGTGTGCTGTGCGGCGCGCTCAACACCAACGACCTGATGCGCGCGAAGGTGATTTGATGACGCCCCACACCCACACCACGCCTGCCCTGCACATTGACCCTGCCCTATTGTTGCGCGCCCAAGGTGTGCGCGTGGCTTTCTTTGATGTGGACGGCGTGCTCACCGACGGTGGCTTGCACTTCACCGAAGCGGGTGAAACCATGAAGCGTTTTTCCACCCTCGACGGTCAAGGGTTGAAGTTACTCAAGGAAGTGGGCATCACCCCAGCCGTGATCACGGGCCGTGACAGCGCCGCCTTGCGCACACGCCTCAATGCCTTGGGTATTGAACATGTGCGCTATGGCACCGAAGACAAGGCGCCTGCGGCGGCTGAAATTTTGAAAACCCTGGGACTGGACTGGACTCAGGCGGCACACATGGGCGACGACTGGCCAGACTTGGCTGTCATGACGCGGGTGGCGTTTGCATGTGCCCCGTCGAATGCGCATGTCGAGGTCAAGGCGATCGCACATCATGTGACCGAGCGTGAGGGCGGTCACGGCGCGGCGCGCGAGTTCTGCGATGTGTTGCTCGTGGCCTCCGGACGCTATGCCGATTTGTGGCGGCGTTACCTCTGATGGCGCGTTCCTTGCTGTTGCGTGTGCGCCGCGTGTGGGACCACATGGCGGTGTACTTGCCCATTGTGCTCATGGGTGTGATGGCCATGGCCACTTATTGGTTGGTGCGCAACACACCGCTGGGCAGCGAGACGGGGCTTGAGGCCGCACCTCGTCACGTACCCGATTACTTCATGCGTGATTTCTCAGTCAAAGTGTTTGATGCACAAGGCAAACTCAAAAGCGAAATTGTCGGCACCGAGGGGCGTCACTACCCAGATACCGACACCTTGGAGATCGATCAGATCCGCATCCGCGCCTACAGCGCCGAAGGCCGCTTGACGACCGCCCAAAGCGCGCGCGGTCTCATCAACGCCGATGGTTCAGAAGCTCAGCTGTTTGACAAGGCCGTGATTGTGCGCGAGGCCATCCAGACGGCGCAAGGCATCACGCTGCCGCGCAGCGAATTGCGCAGCGAGTTTTTGCATCTTTTTGCCAACACAGAGATGGTGCGCACGCACTTGCCCGTGGAGTTGATGCGCGGCGCTCGTGATCGTTTCACCGCAGAGCGCATGACCTATGACAACCTTGACCGAACCCTGCTGCTCAGTGGCAGGGTACGCGGTTCGTTGGCCGCACGTCAAACCAAACCATAGCGTACGGATCGCCAAGAACAACGCCATCCAAAAGAGAGACAGACAATAAAAAAGGCTCCCATGGGAGCCTTTTGATTTGCGGTGAAGCAGATCGATCAGTAGCTGCTGCCACCACCGAAACCACCACGGCCGCCGCCGCCTTCGCGACCGCCACCACCGTAGCCGCCGCCGCCACCACCACCGCTGCGGCCACCGCCGCCGTAGGGGCTACGGAAACCGCCGCCGCCACCTTCACGACCGCCACCACCGTAGCCGCCGCCGCCCGTACGTGGAGGACGTGGCTCCATCGGACGTGCTTCGTTCACCACCAAGCTACGACCACCCAAAGGTGCGCCGTTCATGCCTTCGATGGCAGCTTGTGCTTCGGCATCGCTGCCCATTTCCACAAAACCAAAACCTTTGGAACGGCCGGTATCGCGCTCCATCATGACTTTGGCGCTGGTCACAGCACCGAACTGTCCAAAAGACTGCTCAAGATCGCTGTCGCGTACAGAGTACGGCAAGTTGCCGACGTACAGTTTATTGCCCATGAAAGGGACTCCTTAAAACACAAAAATAAAGCGATGGAGTCCCGAACCGAAACTGACCGATCACCAAACACACCGTGTGAACACCTCAGCATTGACACGGCGAGAGCCATTATGGAGCACAAGTCTTCGAAAAAACCAAGCGTTTACCTGTAATTCAACGAATTCATGTGCGAAAAACCACAATTCATGCGGCTTACCAGCTCGATTCACGCTCTGGCGACGCACTGATCTTATGAATCGACAAGTCCGCGCCTTCAAATTCTTCCTCTTGGCTCATGCGCAAACCAAGCGTCATTTTCAAGATGCCGTACACCACGAAGCCGCTGCCCAAAGCCCACACCACACCCATGGCAGTGCCCATGAGCTGCGCATTCAAACTCACGCCACCCAAACCACCGAGCGACTGGGCGCCAAAAATACCGGCGGCAATGCCACCCCATGTGCCGCACAAACCGTGCAAGGGCCACACCCCCAACACGTCGTCGATGCGCCATTTGTTTTGGGTCAACGTGAACATCACCACAAAAATCGCGCCGGCCACCGCGCCCACCACCAGCGCGCCCATGGGGTGCATCAGGTCTGAGCCCGCACACACCGCGACCAAGCCAGCCAAGGGGCCGTTGTGCACGAAGCCAGGGTCGTTTTTACCCAACACCAAGGCCACCAAGGTGCCGCCCACCATGGCCATCAAGGAGTTGACGGCGACCAAGCCAGAAATTTTGTCCAGCGTTTGCGCGCTCATCACGTTGAAACCAAACCAGCCCACGATCAAAATCCATGCGCCCAAAGCCAAGAACGGAATGCTGGATGGGGGATGCGCAGAGATGGCGCCATCTTTGCGGTAGCGGTTGCTGCGCGCGCCCAGCAAGAGCACGGCGGGCAAAGCAATCCAGCCACCCACGGCGTGCACCACAACAGAACCGGCAAAGTCGTGAAACTCTTCACCGGTAACCGTCTTGAGCCAAGCCTGAATGCCGAAATGCTGGTTCCATGCGATGCCTTCAAAGAAGGGATACACCAAACCCACGATCACGGCCGTGGCAATCAGCTGAGGCCAAAACTTGGCGCGCTCGGCAATGCCGCCCGAGATGATGGCGGGAATCGCCGCCGCAAACGTCAGCAAGAAAAAGAACTTCACCAATTCATAGCCATTTTTGGCGGCCAAAGATTCGGCGCCGATCATGAAGCTCGCGCCATACGCCACGCCGTAGCCGACCACAAAGTAAGCCACCGTGGACACGCAAAAGTCGACCAAGATTTTGACCAGGGCATTGACCTGATTTTTTTTGCGAACCGTGCCGAGCTCTAAAAATGCAAAGCCTGCGTGCATGGCCAACACCATGATGGCTCCGAGCAGAATAAATAGAGCGTCAGCGCCCTGTTTCAGTGCGTCCATTGTTTTTCCTTGGATGATTTGTGCTTATTTGGTGCGCTTTTGCCCACCTTTTGAGAATCGCACCGGATGTATGCAAAAAATGCACCAAATCAACCATGTTCGCCACAAAGATGTGCTTGCCAAAAAAAAAAACGCCAGCGCTTGACAGCACTGGCGTTGTTCTCAGGCTCTCAGCACATCGTGTGCTCAGCGTAAAAGCCGCTTACTTGGCGATGACGCGCACCATTTCCAAGCACTTGTTGGAGTAGCCCCACTCGTTGTCGTACCAGCTGACGATCTTCACGAACGTGCTGTCCAAAGCAATGCCTGCGTCAGCATCGAACACCGAAGTACATGGCTCGCCGCGGAAGTCGGTGGCCACCACTTTGTCTTCGGTGTAACCCAACACGCCTTTCAAAGCGCCTTGGCTTTGCGCTTTCATCTCCGCGCAGATTTCGGCGTAAGACGCTTCTTTGTTCAGCTCTACGGTGAGGTCAACGACAGACACATCGCTGGTGGGCACACGGAATGACATGCCCGTCAGCTTCTTATTCAACTCAGGAATCACCACGCCCACTGCCTTGGCTGCGCCGGTGCTGGAAGGGATGATGTTTTCCAAAATACCGCGACCGCCGCGCCAATCTTTGTTCGATGGGCCGTCTACCGTTTTTTGCGTGGCGGTGGCCGCATGCACGGTGGTCATCAAACCGCGCTTGATGCCCCACTTGTCGTTCAACACCTTCGCCACAGGTGCCAAGCAGTTGGTGGTGCACGAGGCGTTGGACACAATGGTTTGGCCAGCATAGGTGGCGTGGTTCACACCGAACACGAACATGGGGGTGTCGTCTTTAGACGGCGCTGACAACAACACTTTCTTGGCGCCAGCGGCCAAGTGCTTTTCAGCAGTGGGTTTGTCGAGGAACAGACCTGTGGCTTCGATCACGATGTCGGCGCCGATCTCGTTCCACTTCAATGCAGCAGGGTCGCGCTCTTGGGTCAGGCGAATTTTCTTGCCGTTGACCACCAAGGCGCCGTTGTCCACAGAGACTTCGCCTTTGAAGCGGCCATGCACGCTGTCGTACTTGAGCATGTAGGCCAAGTAGTCAGGCTCCAACAAATCGTTGATGCCCACCACTTCGATGTCTTGGAAGTTTTGCACAGCAGCGCGAAACACCATACGTCCGATACGGCCAAAGCCGTTGATACCGATCTTGATAGTCATGGAATTACCCTTCTAAAGTTAAAAATCAAAACTTGCTCAGTTGGCCAACACGGCTTGCACCGTTTCCGCCACGTTCTCAGGTGTGAAGCCGAAGTGCTTGAACAGCACAGGCGCTGGGGCAGACTCACCATAGGTGTCAATGCCAACCACGGCCGACACGCCGTACTTCCACCAGCCATCGGTGGAGCCCATTTCCACCGCAATGCGGGGAACACCAGCGGGCAACACGGCGGCTTTGTAGGCCACGCTTTGGCGGTCAAAGGTGGTGGTGCTGGGCACAGACACCACGCGCACGGCAATCTTTTTCTCGGCCAACAAGGCTTGCGCCTTCAAGGCCAATTGAACTTCGGAGCCGGTGGCCAAGATGACGGCTTGTGCCTTTTTCTTCAAGCCCACTTCTGAGGGCTCGGCCAGCACGTAAGCGCCTTTGTTGATCGCATCCAAGCCAGAAATGTCGCCGGCCGTGGTGTGGGCGGCGGCATCGCCTTTGGGCAAATAAGGCAGGTTTTGGCGGCTCAGCAACAAGGCCGTGGGCTTGTGTTGGTTTTGCAGCGCAACGGCCCATGCCACGGCCGTTTCTGCGGTGTCGGCGGGGCGCCACACGTCCAGGTTGGGAATCAGGCGCAGCGATGCCGCGTGCTCGATCGACTGGTGTGTGGGACCGTCTTCACCCAAACCGATGGAGTCGTGGGTGAACACATGGATGATGCGCTGCTTCATCAGCGCGGCCATGCGAATGGCATTGCGCGAGTAATCGCTGAAAGTCAAGAAGGTGCCGCCGTAAGGGATGAAGCCGCCATGCAGCGCTACGCCGTTCATGATGGCGGCCATGCCGAATTCGCGCACGCCGTAGTTGATGTGGCGGCCACCTTGTCCTGCTTCGTTTTTCACCACACGACCGGCCAGATCGACGCGCAAATTGGGTGTGGATTTGGTGTTGGTCAGGTTCGATCCGGTCAAGTCCGCGCTGCCGCCCAAGAGTTCGGGCAAGGCGGCGGTGAAGGCTTCCAAAGCCAATTGGCTGGCCTTGCGGCTGGCCACAGTTTCAGCCTTGGTGTGGGCGCCGATGACGGTGTCGACCACGGTTTGCGCAAAGTTCTTGGGTAACTCGCCCGCCATGCGGCGCAGCAGTTCTTTGGCCAGAGCGGGGTGGGCGGCCTTGTAGGCCGCGAAAGCGGTTTTCCACTCGGCTTCTTGCGCCTTGCCTTTGTCCGCAGCGTTCCAATCGGCATACACCTCTTTTGGCATCTCGAAGGGGGCGTGGTTCCAGCCGATGGCGGCGCGGGTCAAGGCAATTTCTTCGGCGCCCAAGGGCTCGCCGTGGGCTTTGGCCGTGTCAGCACGGTTGGGGCTTCCTTTGCCGATGCTGGTTTTGCACACGATCAAGGTTGGCTTGTCAGCGCTCAGCTTGGCGGTGGCAATGGCTTGGCTGACTGCTGCTGCGTTGTGGCCGTCGATCGGGCCGATCACTTGCCAGCCATAGGCTTTGAAGCGCGCGGGTGTGTTGTCAGCAAACCAAGGGGCCACCTGGCCGTCGATGGAGATGCCGTTGTCGTCGTACAAAGCAATGAGTTTGTTCAGCTTCCATGCGCCTGCGAGCGAACACGCTTCATGGCTGATGCCTTCCATCAAGCAACCGTCGCCCATGAAGGCATAGGTGTGGTGGTCGACGATGTCATGGCCGTCGCGGTTGAACTCGGCTGCCAACAGCTTTTCGGCCAGCGCCATGCCCACCGCGTTGGTGATGCCTTGGCCCAAGGGTCCGGTGGTGGTTTCCACGCCAGGGGTCACGCCCACTTCGGGGTGACCGGCGGTTTTGCTGTGCAGCACGCGGAAGTTTTTCAACTCGCTCATGGGCAAGTCATAACCGGTGAGGTGCAGCAACGCGTAAATCAACATCGAGCCGTGGCCGTTGGAGAGCACAAAGCGGTCGCGGTTCAACCAATGGGGGTTCTTGGGGTTGTGACGCAGATGGTCACCCCACAAGGCAACCGCCATATCGGCCATGCCCATGGGCGCGCCGGGGTGTCCTGAGTTGGCTTGTTGTACAGCGTCCATTGCCAAGGCGCGAATTGCGCTGGCCATTTGTTGGGTGTTTGCCATGTCAGGCGGCTCCGATGGGGTGTGAGGGAAAACCACGATTTTA
>Ga0228699_1001519_pt1 | contig 11459 bp, 9 predicted proteins | sample McNCre217_Aug_MG_FD_178016 | JGI IMG/M metagenome (GOLD analysis project Ga0228699, IMG submission 178016) | Freshwater microbial communities from McNutts Creek, Athens, Georgia, United States - 2-17_Aug_MG | ecosystem: Environmental > Aquatic > Freshwater > Creek | place: USA: Georgia...
GGCAGGGGCTTGCGGCAAGTACAGGCTTCAGCTTCAGGATTGTGCGGACAAAAGAAAATAGCATCAATTCGCCCCCCAACTTCTTTAAGCATGCGCTGCATTTTTTTGTGCATGGTATTTAGTTCGAGCATGTCATAAAGGCCGCGCCCCAGTCCAGATTGATTGGTGGCGACGACAACGGCATAACCTGCTTGGTTCAGCTTGGCAACAGCTTCAAGAGCGCCGTCCAGCGGTAGCCACTCGTCGGCAGACTTGACGTAATCATCTCGGTCATGGTTGATCGTGCCGTCGCGGTCTAGGATGATGAGCTTCATGCTGTGCGCTTAGATTAGCTCGCCAACTTCGACAAATCCGCCACGCGGTTCATGGCGGCGTGTAGCGTTGCGAGTAACCCAAGGCGATTGGCTTTGAGTGCTGCATCGTCGCTGTTCACCATCACGTGCTCAAAAAAGGCGTCGACAGGCGCCTTAAGACCTGCAAGCGCGGTCAGTGATGCCGCGTAGTCACCCTGCTCGTAGGCCTTATCAGATAAAGGCTGCACAAGTACTAATGCGGCATTCAAATCGATTTCAGCTTGCTCTTTTAATAGTGATGCGTTTACTGAGGCAGTCACTGCACCTTCTACTTTTTTCAAGATATTTCCTACGCGCTTGTTAGCAGCAGCGAGGGCGGTGCTCTCTGGCAGGGCTGCAAAGGCGCGAACGGCTTCTAGGCGCTTGGGCACATCGCCAAGGCGAGCAGGGCGCATGGATAGCACGCTATCGACTTCTTGAGCGCTGTAGTTTTGCTCGCGCAGACTACCTGCAAACCGCTCATAGATAAATGTCGTCAACGCTTCGCAGGCCACATCTGTATTGGCTTGCAGCTTATCTCCAAAGCATTCAAATGCATTTTTGAGCAAACTATTTAAATCGAGTGCAAGATTTTTTTCAACGAGCATACGTGTCACGCCCAGTGCATGGCGACGCAGTGCAAACGGATCTTTATCACCCGTTGGCAAGTTACCAATACCAAACATGCCGACCAGCGTTTCCAATTTGTCGGCAAGTGCTACAACCGTACCCGTGTGGTTACGCGGTAGCGCATCACCCGCAAAGCGCGGCTTGTAGTGGTCTTCAATCGCAATCGCCACACCATCGCGCAGTCCGTCGTGCCGTGCGTAATAGCCGCCCATAATGCCTTGCAATTCAGGAAATTCGCCCACCATGTCGGTGACCAAGTCAGTCTTGGCTAGGCGTGCAGCTTGCTCCACTTTGCTTGCAAGCACTTCAAATTCGTCCCTCGCTTGCACAGTAAAGGGCAGCGTTGCGGCGCTTAGCTGCTTCACGATTGCCAGCGCAATCGCGGTCACGCGCTCGGTGCGCTCGCCTTGTGTACCGAGCTTGTTGTGATAAACGACTTTGGCGAGGCCTTCTACGCGCGATTCCAACGTCTTTTTGCGATCTTGATCGAAGAAGAATTTGGCGTCGGCGAGGCGAGGGCGCACCACGCGCTCATTGCCTTCGATAACTGCGCTTGGATCGCTGGGCGTTATGTTGCTGACTACCAAAAACTTGTTTGATAGCTTGCCCTTGGCATCCAGCAGCGGAAAGTATTTTTGATTCGCCTTCATGGTCAAAATCAAGCACTCTTGCGGCACATCCAAAAATTCGGGTTCAAATTCGCAAATCAAAACATTGGGACGCTCGACCAGAGACGTTACTTCGTCGAGTAAGGCGTCATCCTCAATAGGGTGAAGACCAACACCAGCAAGGCCTGCAGCCGCATGGAGATGGTTTTTAATTGCCAAACGGCGCATGTCATAGGTTGCTATCACAGCGCCTTCATCAAACATTTGCTCAAAATAGGATTCGGCATTTTTGATGCTGATGATGGGCTGCTTAGATTCAAATCGATGGCCTTGCGTGGTGCGACCTGCCGTTAGCCCTAGTGCCGTCACGGGCACGATGCCATCGCCATGAAGAGCAATCAAGCTATGAGCAGGACGCACAAATTTCACATCCGTCCAGCCATCTGCGAGTTGATAGGTCATCACTTTTGGAATGGGCAGCTTGGCAATCGTTTCGGTGAGTGCTTGCTGTAAACCCTCTGCCAGTGTGGCTCCAGCCGCAGTTGCCTCATAAACCAGATTTTCCGTTTTGCCATCCGAGACACGTTTTAAGCTGCCAACTGCGGCGGCAATAGCATCCGATGCAACGCCCAGCGCCTGCAACTTCTTGCTGAGCGCGGGCGTGGCATTGCCTCCAGCATCTAAGCCCACGCTGACAGGCATGAGTTTTTGTTGAACGGCTTTATCAGCTGCTTTGGTGGCGACGTCTGATATGCCAGCGCCTAAACGGCGAGGCGTTGCGAAGGCGAAGAGTTCGCTCTTAGCGCTGGCCAAACCAAGGTTTTTTAATTGCGCCAATAAAGTTTGTGAAAACGCGATTTCTAATTTTTTAAGGGCTTTAGGCGGAAGCTCTTCCACTAATAATTCGACAAATAAGCTTTGATTCATGGTGTTCATTTTTTTGCTCCCGCAGCTTGGGTCGCGGCAATCTGCGCGAGCACTTGCTCGGCGTGTTCTCGGGACGCCATTGGAAAGCCCAACCGTGCGCGAGAGTCATAGTAGCTTTGTGCCACGGCGCGGGAGATATTGCGGATGCGTCCAATGTAGGCGGCGCGTTCGGTCACGCTGATGGCTCCGCGTGCATCTAACAAATTGAAGGTGTGGCCGCACTTGAGCACTTGCTCATACGCAGGCAGCGCAAGCTGTTGTTCCATTAGGTGCTTAGCTTGTTTCTCGTGCGCTGTGAACGCAGTGAACAGGAAATCCACGTCGCTGTGCTCGAAGTTGTAGGCCGATTGCTCTTGTTCGTTTTGCAAGTAAACGTCGCCGTAACTCAGTCCCTCTGTCCACTTGAGTTTGTAGACGTTATCGACTTCTTGTAAATACATGGCAAGGCGTTCTAGGCCATACGTAATCTCGCCTGTGATGGGTTTGCAGTCGATGCCGCCAACTTGCTGGAAGTAGGTGAATTGCGTGACTTCCATGCCGTTGAGCCAAACCTCCCAGCCCAGTCCCCATGCGCCTAGCGTTGGGTTTTCCCAATCGTCTTCGACAAAGCGGATGTCATTTTTTTTGAGATCAAATCCTAGGGCTTCTAACGAGCCGAGGTACAGATCAAGGATATTAGCAGGCGCGGGCTTTAGCACCACTTGATATTGGTAGTAGTGCTGCAAGCGATTCGGGTTTTCGCCGTAGCGTCCGTCTTTAGGGCGGCGGCTAGGCTGTACATAGGCTGCCCTCCAAGGCTCAGGGCCTAATGCGCGGAGAAAGGTTGCTGTATGGCTGGTGCCTGCGCCAACTTCCATGTCAATGGGTTGAAGCATGGCGCATCCCTTGTCAGCCCAATAGGACTGCAAAGTAAGGATGATTTGTTGAAAAGTGAGGGGGGATTTTGAAGCAGATATGGTCATAAGCCCTCGATTTTATCGAGTGCTAGCGTGGTTGTTTAAACCAGCCCATTTGCGCGACCAAATGCCAACGCTTGCGTGCGACTATTGACGCCTAATTTTCGGAATAAACGCCACAAGTGAACTTTGACGGTGTGCTCACTAATGTCCATTTTTGCAGAAATATCGCGATTGCTTAATCCTTGATTCAGCATCAGCATGAGTTCTTTTTGACGGCGCGATAACTTCTTTGTGCCGTCGCCTGTTTGCGTGTCAACCGTGGTATCAGCCGCCACAATAGCACGCAGAGCAGAGCTGAGATCGTTAATAGAAGTCGTTTTTTGGATAAAGATGTCGGCGCCAGCTTGAATGGCGGCATCCTCTAATAAAGCAGCAGAGCCTTGCGTAAAAATAATTAACGGGCAACGTGCGTGCAATGTCTTTAGTTGGGCAATGCTACCCAAACCCGAGGAATCAGAGAGGGCTAATTCCGTGACGATTAAGTCTGGCGCGCCATGGATCGTGGTTTGAGCGGCAAATTCACCTAAATTTCCAGCTTCATGAATTGTTGCAGTGGGAGCCAAACGTCTAATCTGGATGCCCAAAGCTTCCCGGATAAGTGGGTGTCCGTCGATAAGGTAAATATTCATAATTAATTCGCTAACGGCAAGTGAGAACTTGAGAGCGAACTGATTTTAACATAGTACGATGGTACTATATCAAATTGTTTTATTAAGCGTTTAGCCAAGGTTGTTTGGCTAGTCGCTCTGCTTCAAAAAGCTTAATCTTTTCCGCATAGCGGAGCGTTAAACCAATATCATCAAGGCCATTGAGTAAGCAGTATTTGCGAAATGCCTGAACGTCGAATGCTAATTCTGTGCCATCGGGCTTGATGATAATTTGATGATCTAGATCGATCGTCAATTGGTAGCCCACAAAAGCATTGACTTCGTCGAACAGACGTGAGATTTCAGCTTCAGGCAAGACAATGGGTAGAAGCCCATTTTTAAAGCAATTATTAAAAAATATGTCGGCGTAGCTAGGTGCAATGATGGCGCGAAAGCCATATTGATCAAGTGCCCAAGGGGCATGCTCGCGACTGGAGCCACAGCCAAAATTTTTGCGGGCAATCAAAATAGATGCGCCTTGGTAGCGTGGCTGGTTGAGGACAAAGTTGGGATTGGGTTTTCGGGTACTCAAGTCCATGCCTGGATAACCTGTATCAAGGTAGCGATCAGCATCAAAAAGATGCGGGCCAAATCCAGTTTTGCGAATTGATTTTAAAAATTGCTTCGGAATGATCGCGTCAGTGTCGACGTTCTCTCTATCCATGGGGGCAACAAGCCCTTTAAGTAAATTAAATTTCTGCATTATTTTTTCGCTGCATTTTCAATAGCCGTACCTGCTTTTTGCACATCTTGCCCAACACCTCGTAGGGTGTTACAGGCGGTAAGCGTTAGCGTGATAAGTAAGAGCGCGGTTAAGTTTTTCATAATTGAATTTTTTGGGTGCATCGTCAAATGAATTTCCGCACATCAACGAAATGCCCATGAATAGCGGCCGCGGCAGCCATGGCGGGGCTTACCAAATGCGTACGGCCTCCAGCGCCTTGACGACCTTCAAAGTTGCGGTTGCTGGTCGATGCGCAGCGCTCTTCGGGCTCTAGCTTATCGGCATTCATTGCTAAGCACATGGAGCAACCTGGCTCACGCCACTCAAAACCTGCGGCTTTAAAAATTTCATGCAAACCCTCGCGCTCGGCCTGTGCTTTGACTAGACCAGAGCCAGGCACCACAAGTGCAAGGCGAACGTTCTTGGCAACTTTTTGACCTAGTTTTTTAATTACAGCAGCAGCTTCGCGCATGTCTTCAATACGGCTGTTAGTGCAGCTACCAATAAATACTTTGTCAATACTAATATCGTTCATTGCCTTACCAGGCTGCAAGCTCATATAGGCCAATGCGCGTTCAATTGCCGTACGTTTGGAGTCGTCACGTTCTTTATCAGGATCGGGAATAATGCCATCAATGCCTAAAACCATTTCCGGCGAATTTCCCCAAGTCACTTGAGGCACAATTTTTGTTGCATCTAAGTCTACTGTGGCATCAAACTTGGCGCCAACGTCTGAATGCAATGTGCGCCAATAAGTGGCGGCCTGCTCAAACACCACACCTGTTGGCGCCATAGGGCGACCACGAACATACTCAATTGTTTTATCGTCTACGGCAACTAAGCCTGCGCGAGCGCCTGCTTCGATTGCCATATTGCACACAGTCATACGACCTTCCATCGATAAACCACGAATCGCGCTTCCCGCAAATTCAATCGTATAGCCTGTGCCGCCAGCCGTACCAATTTTTCCAATGATGGCGAGCACAATATCTTTGGCCGTGACACCATGCTGGACTTGCCCTTCCACGCGGATCAACATATTTTTTTGCTTTTTTTGCAGCAGTGTTTGTGTTGCCATCACGTGCTCGACTTCGCTAGTGCCAATGCCGTGTGCTAGCGCCCCGAAAGCTCCGTGTGTGCTGGTGTGCGAGTCGCCGCAGACCACGGTCATACCTGGCAATGTGGCGCCTTGCTCAGGCCCCATCACATGAACAATACCTTGCTGTTTGTTGAGGTATGGAAAGTAAGCGGCTGCACCAAACTCTTTGATGTTTGCGTCTAACGTGGTGATTTGCTCTTTACTCACCAAATCAGTAATGCCGTCGTAGCCTTGGTCCCAATTGGTTGTGGGCGTGTTGTGGTCAGCGGTTGCCACAATAGAGTTCACGCGCCAAACTTTGCGCCCAGCTTCTCGGAGACCTTCAAAAGCTTGTGGGCTAGTGACTTCGTGCACCAAGTGGCGATCGATATAGAGAACGGACGTGCCGTCATCTTCAGTATGGACGACGTGTTCGTCCCAAATTTTGTCGTAGAGCGTGCGATTCATAAAACATGCGCCGAGCGCAAAATCAAAGGAGAATGGTCAAGAAACTTAAACGCGGACAGCTTTCAACTTGTGTGAAAAGCCGCTGAGTGCAGAGATGCCGCTAGCTTCGGCGCGTTGGCACCACAGCTGCAAGTCACGAGCTAGCTGCTCACGACTTTGGTTTGTGGAGACCCACACTTGGCGCAGCTCTTCACGCATCGTGACCATTTTGTCTAGGACGGGATGTGCCGAACGCGCAAGAGTGAGATCTGCCTTTGCCGATTCTGGTACTTGATCGGCATCGCGGTGCAGCCAGCGCTTGGCTGTTTTCATCGCGGATAAATCAGCGCCTTTTGCTTTGAGTGTTGCAATTTCGTTTTTGCAGGCAACACGCAGGTCGCGGGCATAGTGCGCCATGACCTGATATCGATGTGCAATAACAGCTTCCAAGGTCTTTTCATCAGCCACTGGCTGCACTTCGCCCATAGTCATAACGGGCACCGTTTTCTTTGCTTTGGCAAGGCCAAATGTTTCCAAGATGCGGATGTACATCCATCCGATGTCAAATTCATAAGCTTTGACAGAGAACTTTGCTGACGTAGGATAGGTGTGGTGGTTGTTGTGCAGTTCTTCGCCACCAATCAAAATACCCCATGGTGTGAGATTGCGGCTGGCATCAGGCGCTTCAAAATTACGGTAGCCCCAAAAATGCGCCAAACCGTTAATCACGCCCGCAGCAGTAAACGGAATCCAAGCAGTTTGCACGGCCCACACGGCCAATCCAGCCGAACCAAATAACAGTAAATCAATCACCATTAACAATGCAACGCCTTTTGCGCTGTGTTTTGAATAGATATTGCGCTCGATCCAATCGCTTGGTGTGCCTTGTCCGTATTTAGCAAGCGTCTCTGTATTTCGGCTTTCGATGCGATATAGCTCGGAGCCGCGCCATAGCACTTCATCAATGCCGCGCGTTTGTGGGCTATGTGGGTCATCATGCGTCTCGCATTTGGCGTGGTGCTTGCGGTGAATGGCTGTCCACTCTTTAGTCACCATGCCTGTGTTAAGCCAGAGCCAAAATCGGAAAAAATGAGAAATGACTGGGCTGAGCTCTAAAGCTCTGTGTGCCTGCACGCGGTGTAGATACAGCGTGACTGCCGCAATGGTGATGTGCGTGGTGGCTAGCGTGAACAGAACCATCTGCCACCAAGTGAAATTGAGAAGTCCGTTAGCTGCCCATGAGAGCAGAAATTCCAGCGTGGACATAAATGTCATATTGAACCTAAAAAACGAAGATGGGGCATTTTAAGCCCTTTCCATTGTTTTTTACAGGCTTACTGGCGCTGCCAGACCGCCGCAAAAAAGCCGTCTGTTTGATGCGTCTGCGGCCATAGGCGCAGATAGCCGCCTCTGCATAGTGTGTCGGCGTTAGGAATGCTTAAATCTGTTAGCACTGCTTGTGCGGGTAATAATTTGAACTCTGGATTGGCAGCACTAAAAGCCTCTGCAATGCGTTCATTTTCTTCGGGGAGCACGCTGCAAGTCGCATAAACCAAACGTCCGCCAGATTTAACTAGTCTTGATGCGCTTTGCAAAATATTTGTCTGCTTGATCGTGAGTTCAGCAATAGCCGCTTGCTTTTGCCGCCATTTCAGGTCTGGGTTACGGCGCAAGGTACCAAGCCCTGAGCACGGCGCGTCAACTAAGACTCTATCCATCTTGCCTGCGAGGCGTTTGATGCGCTCGTCGCGCTCGTGCGCAATTGCGACAGGGTGAATGTTGGATAAGCCGCTACGTGCTAAGCGGGGTTTGAGTGCAGCCAGTCGATGCGCAGATACGTCAAATGCATAAAGTCGTCCTGTGCTACGCATGGCAGCGCCAAGCCCCAGTGTCTTGCCGCCTGCACCCGCGCAAAAATCTGCCACCATTTCGCCGCGCTTGGCATCCACCAGGATAGTGAGTAATTGCGAGCCCTCATCTTGGACCTCGATAGCGCCGGCTTTGAAAACAGTGAGCTGTGAAAGCGCCGTCCGAGCGTTCATCCGTAGACCTAACGGGCTAAAGGGAGTTGGCACTGCATTGACGCCTGCTTTTTGTAGGACGGTTTGAATTTGCTCGCGCTTAGAGTTCAGTGCATTGACTCGTACATCTAGCGGAGCGGTTGTCTCACAGGCAGCGCAAAACGCCCAAAATTGCTCTTCACCTAGTTCTTGACGCAAAGTCTCAGCTAGCCACGCGGGCAGATTGTGTTTGTGGGCATCAAGAAGTTCGCCTGCATTGATTTTTTTACACTCGACGAGCCAAGTTTTTTCGTGGGGTAGCAGCGCACCTTGCAAAAAGTCTGCGTCGCTAGGGTTGTTTGTTGGGTAGGCCAAAATGGCCAGTCTGCGGGACAATGCCCCAGAGCCCGCACGGGCTAAAGCCTCTAGGCGGGTCTTGCTGCGAAGCACCGTGTATGCGGTCTCCGCGAGCACAGCACGTTCCCGTTGACCGATATTTTTAAGTTTGCGATTGTCTTTGAAGTAGTGCGACAGCACGGCGTCGGCTGGATGCTCGAATTTGAGGACAAGGGCGACAAGCTCAGTGCAAGCGTCTAGGAGTTGTTGGGGATGCATATTAATTTCAACAGGGTGATGGCTACTTTAGAAGGGCTCTGATAGCGGCCGGATAGATGAGGTGCTCTTGGGTGAGCACGCGGGCGGCTAGCGTGCTCTCATTGTCGCCTATTAAAACGGGTACGACAGCTTGCGCCAAAATTTCGCCTTCGTCCAGTACAGGTGTGACACGGTGAACCGTAGCGCCTGCAAAGCGGCATCCCGCATCAATTGCCCTTTGGTGTGTATGCAGCCCTGTAAACGCCGGCAAAAGAGAGGGGTGAATGTTTAGCATGCGTCCAGCGTAGTGGGCTACAAAGCCTGCACCCAAGATGCGCATAAAGCCTGCAAGTACGACCAAGCTTGGTTTGTGGATATCAATGGCCTCACGTAGGGTCATATCAAACTCCTGCCGCTCAGTAAAGGCCTTGTGATCGACAACTTGAGTTGCTATGCCTTGGCTTTGTGCCCAAGCAAGGCCTTTTGCATCTGGTCGATTGCTGATAACGCTGGTAATGCAGGCGTTGTAATGCTTTGCCCAGTTTTCAGCCTTGGCTGCACGAACAATGGCTTGCATGTTAGAGCCTGAGCCAGAAATAAGAATAACAATAGATTGCATGCTTGGATTATCCTTTGCGAAGGTCTTTCTTCGCGCTATAGTTCAACTATGTCATCACTACACATTACTGTTGCACTTGTCGAAGATGAGCCAGCGACGCACGCACGTCTATTAAAAGCTTTATCTAGCGATGCCACGATTGAAGTGGTTTTTGCTACTAATGCTGCGAAACCCATGCTGCAATGGATGGTGAGCAAGATGGGGGAGCGACCGCCGAGCGTGCTTTTGGTGGATCTGGGGCTTCCGGATCAGTCGGGATTGGAAGTCATACGCTTGTGTAAAGCCATGCATCCCACAACCGAAATTATGGTCATCACGATGTTTGGCGATGAGGCCAATATGATTCGCGCCTTTGAGGCTGGAGCCAGTGGGTATTTATTGAAAGATGGGAATGAATCAGAGTTAGCTGAGCATGTGCATACCTTGCATGGCGGCGGCTCACCTATGTCTCCTATCATTGCGCGGCAGCTTTTATCGCGTATGGGGTCGGCTAATAAAATTGCATCGCAAGCCGTGCCGAAGCAAGCGGCTTCGCAGCTGATGATGCCTGCCAAACTGAACTCGGATGGGCTTTTAACAGAACGTGAAGAGCAGGTGCTGCAATTTTTATCGCGAGGTTATAGCTACGGTGAACTTGCCAAACAAATGGGGGTGACGATTAACACCATTCAAACCCATATTCGAGGGCTTTATACCAAGCTAGAAGTTCACTCTAAATCACAAGCTGTTTTTCAAGCTAGGCAGCGAGGGTTTCTTGATAAGTAAGCTTCTTTTGACGTGTGTGTGCTGGCTGAGTTGCTTGTGCTTTTCTGCACAAGCCGAGGTGTTAACGATTCGGCAAGCGACTATGCAAGTGACCACTGCGGGTCTAAATACACTCAAAGAAAAGCACGATCTTCCTTTTAGGTGGGACTTTAATTTCCCAGGGGAAAACGGACGAGCGCAATACACAGTTAGTTTGCCTGCTTATGCCGGAGTCGCTAGTGCAGAGCCCTATGCGGTTTTTATTCCACGTGTTGGAAATCAAGTCAGGCTATACCTTAATGACCAATTAGTTGACGCTCCTAGTGATTTAGACGACCCTTGGCAGGACAGTAGCAAGCAGCCTTATTGGTTAGCATTGCCAACGGTTTTATTGCTAGCAGACAGATCGAATGTTTTGCGACTAGATACCACAGTACAAGCATTACGTTGGGGCGGCTTATCCGAAATTTATTACGGACCAGCGAAAGAGCTACGCAGCCAATATGTGATGAGTTATTGGTGGCAACAATCGTCCTACATTGTTATTTTTGTCGCACTGTTTTTAATGGGCATGATTTCTTGGGCGCTTTGGCTTAGCCAGCGTGAAGGACTTTATGGTTTATTTGCATTAAGTGCGATGTGGGGCGGTTTTAGTGCGATCAATCAGCTCTCGACAACCTCTTGGCTGCCTTGGCCTTTGCAAGGCATTGTGGCATCCGTCGCTTTAGCTTGGCATATTGTTTTCATGACGCGTTTTACGCTAGGTATTGTGGGGCGCACTGCACCCTGGGTGCGCTTGACGCTGCTTGCCACCGCCTTGTCGATAGGCATTGCTTTTGTGTTGGCAGAGCCCGTCTATTGGACGATTGCGGTGGGATTTTTATTCTTGCCAATGGTTGCTGCACTTATTTATACCGCTAAAGCCGCTGACCAAGAACAGTCGCGGCAAGCAAGATTGCTTTTTACGGTGAGTTTGGTGGTGGCACTGACGGCAATGAGAGATTTATTTTTAGTTCATCTACCTGAGTCGGGCATTAGCCAATGTACGCTTTTGCCGCATGCCTTATTTCTTTACGTGATCATGATGGGCTGGATTTTGGTTCAGCGCTATATCGAGCAGCATGCGCTGTATCATGAACTTAATGTGACG
>Ga0228699_1001520_pt1 | contig 11440 bp, 10 predicted proteins | sample McNCre217_Aug_MG_FD_178016 | JGI IMG/M metagenome (GOLD analysis project Ga0228699, IMG submission 178016) | Freshwater microbial communities from McNutts Creek, Athens, Georgia, United States - 2-17_Aug_MG | ecosystem: Environmental > Aquatic > Freshwater > Creek | place: USA: Georgia...
TTTGCTGTTGAACATGCTGTTCAATATGGGCTTTTGGGGCCGTGCCGCGTGGATACCGGATGTGCTGGCCTTGACGCTGGTGTTCTGGACGGTGCACCAACCGCTGCGCGTGAGCATTGGCGCGGCTTTTGTATTTGGTTTGTTCATGGATGTGCATCAAGGCGCGTTGCTGGGGCAGCACGCCATGTCGTACACCGTGCTGAGCTTTTTGGCGATCACGGTGCACCGCCGCTTGTTGTGGTTCTCGGTGCCGTCGCAGGCCGCGCAGGTGTTCCCGCTGTTCGTAGTGGCCCATGCTTTGGAGTTGCTGCTGCGCATGTCCGGTGGTGGAGCCTTTCCGGGCTGGTTGCTTCTGCTGGCGCCCGTCTTGGAGGCCGCGCTGTGGCCTTTGGCGAGTGTGCTCCTGCTGGCGCCGCAGCGCCGTGCACCCGACCCCGATGAAAACCGGCCGCTGTAAGGTGCTCGCTGCATGACCGAGTTGCGCAATGTGCAGGTGGACCTGGCGCGGTTCCGGACCCGTGTCTTCGTGGTCAGCGTGTTGGTGCTGGTGTGCTTTGTGCTGCTGCTGGCGCGGCTGCTGTATTTGCAGATTTACCGGCATGACGATTTGCGGGCACAGGCCGAGAGCAACCGCACCTCCATCGTGCCCATCGTGCCCAACCGGGGCCTGATCGTCGATCGCAATGGCGTGGTGTTGGCGAGCAATTACTCAGCATACACCCTGGAAATCACGCCGTCCAAAAGCGGTGGTGTGGAAGAAACCCTGGAAGAGTTGTCCAAGGTGGTGGACATCACGCCACGTGACCGCCGCCGCTTCAAGAAGTTAATGGACGAGTCCAAGAGCTTCGAGTCCCTGCCCATACGCACCCGCTTGACGGACACCGAGGTCGCGCGCTTTGCCGCGCAGCGCTTCCGCTTTCCCGGGGTGGAGATCAAGGCGCGTCTGTTCCGCAACTACCCCTATGGCGAGTTGGCCAGCCACGTGATCGGTTACATCGGCCGCATTAACCAGTCGGAAAAAGAGAAGATCGACGACAGCGACGACCAGGCCAACTACCGTGGCACCGAATACATCGGCAAGCTCGGGGTAGAGCAGAGCTTTGAGTCGGTATTGCATGGTGTGACCGGGGTGGAGCGCATTGAAACCTCTGCAGGCGGGCGCGCGGTGCGCAAGCTCGCCAGCAACCCATCCACGCCCGGTAACGTGGTGGTGTTGTCTATCGACATCAAGCTGCAAAAGCTGATTGAAGAGATGTACGGCACCCGGCGTGGTGCGCTGGTGGCGATGGACCCCAAAACCGGCGAAGTGCTGGCGTTCGTCAGCAAACCCACCTTCGACTCCAACCTGTTTGTGGAAGGCATTGACCAGGAAAACTGGCAAATGCTCAACGAGTCCATCGACAAGCCGTTGTTGAACCGCGCGCTGCGCGGCACCTATCCGCCGGGTTCCACCTATAAGCCATTTATGGCGCTTGCGGCGCTGGAGACGGGCACGCGCACGCCGCAGACGCTGATCAACGACCCCGGCTTTTACATGTTCGGCGGCAACCGCTTCGGCAGTCCCGAGAACGAGCGCGGCGGCATCATGGACATGCGCCGCGCCATCGTGGAGTCGAGCAACGTTTACTTCTACTCCCTGGCCAACGAACTGGGCGTGGACACCATGCACGATTTCATGAAGCCCCTGGGCTTCGGGCAAATCACCGGCATTGACATCAATGGCGAGGTGCGCGGCGTACTGCCGAGCCAGGAGTGGAAGCGCAAGTACTACAAGCGCCCCGAGCAACAAAAGTGGTACGCGGGTGAAACCATTTCGTTGGGCATTGGCCAGGGTTACAACAGCTTCACCATGCTGCAGATTGCGCAGGCGGTGTCCACCTTGGCCAACAACGGCGTCAAGCACAAGCCGCAGCTGGTGATAGCCACCCAGGATGCCACCACCCGTGTGCGCACCCCTATTGCCCCTGAGCCGCCGATTGACTTGGCCTTCAAGCCGGAGAACCTCAAGGTGGTGCGTGACGCCATGGTGGGCGTGACGCAAGGCGGCACGGGCACCCGGGTGTTTGCCGGCGCCGGCTACCTCAGTGGCGGCAAAACGGGGACCGCGCAGGCGGTGAGTCTGGGCAAAAACCAGAAGTACAACGCCTCGGCCATGGAAGAGCACCAGCGCGACCACTCGCTCTACATCGCGTTTGCCCCGGCGGATGACCCGAAGATCGCCTTGGCGGTGATTGTGGAAAACGCGGGCTTCGGCGCGGCGTCGGCCGCTCCGATCGCGCGCCGCACCTTCGACTATTGGTTGCTGGGCCAGTACCCAAGCGAGGAAGACTTGGCGGCGGTCAGCCAAGGCAAGGCAACGGCGCCGATCGGCAAGCCACGCGTTGCCAAGGATATTCCGTGGCCCGCAGGCCGATAAGTGGGCGCTGAACGGGCTACATGCCGCGCAGGAAGGCGTCGTAAGCCGTTTTCAAAATCAGGGCCGATACCACGGCAATAAACACCGAGCGCACAAAACTCGTTCCGTGCTTGAGTGCCAAGTGGGTGCCGCCCAGGCTGCCCAGCACATTGGCCACCGCCATCACCACCACGTAGTGCCACCAGACGTGGCCGGTGAGGCTGAACAGCACTAGCGCAGCCGAGTTGGAAGCGGTATTGAGCACCTTGGCGCCGGCCGAGGCGTGCAAAAAGTCGTAGCCCAGCACCCGCACCAACAAAAACACAAAAAAGCTCCCGGTGCCGGGGCCGAAAAATCCATCGTAGAAACCAATGCAAGCCCCAATGCCGCATGCCACCCAGACTTCCTGCCGGCCGGCAAAACGGGGGGTGTGCTGTTGACCCAGGTCCTTCTTCATCAGGGTGTAGGCCAGCACCAGCACCAGAATAAAGGGCAAGAGCTTGCGCAGGTACTGGGGTGACACCATGGTCACCACCCAGGCACCACTCAAAGCGGCGGCAAAGCACACCAAGGTGGCCGGCAACATGGCGCGCCAGGCGAGGCTCACCTTGCGGTTGTACTGCACCGCTGCGAATGCGGTGCCTGCCACTGCTGCGCCCTTGTTGGTACCGAACAAGGTGGCAGGGTGGGTATTGGGAAACAACGCAAACAGCGCCGGAGTGAGGATGAGACCACCACCGCCGACGATCGAGTCAATAAAACCGGCCAGAGCCGAGGCGAGTGAGGCGATGAGCAATTCCATGCGGGGATTGTCGCATCCGCTAGAAATGCCTTTTCGCTCCTGATTTGATAGCTGCTAGCGCTTATTCCATGAGCGCTAGCAGCGGATTTCGGCCTGTAAATAAAAAAGCACCGGGGTTGCCGGTGCTTTTGTGAAGCTGCATCGTTATGTGCAGAATTATTTGATGTGGTTCTTAGCCGTCTCCTCGGCGTCGTTTCTCGCTTGGCTTGGGGCCTCGCAGTTGCTGTTTGGTTCAGCGTTGAAAGGAATGTAGCCGGCCTGCGGGCACTTGGGCATCAGGACAAACCCTTCATTGCCGCACCTGTTCCGCATCTTCTGCCATCCATTGGGCGGCCTTCTCGGCAATCATCAGCGTGGGTGAATTGGTGTTGCCACTGGTGATCAGGGGCATGACGCCCGCATCCACCACCCGCAGCCCGGCGACGCCCCGCACTTTTAGGCGGCTGTCCACCACGGCCAGGGGGTCATGGTCAGGGCCTTCCACGCGCCCCATCTTGGTGGTGCCCACGGGGTGGAAGATGGTGGTGGCAATGTCGCCGGCCAGCTGGGCGAGCTCCGCATCGGTCTGAAACTGCACGCCAGGCTTGTACTCCTCGGGTTGGTACTTCTGCAGGGCGGGCTGCGCCACGATGCGGCGGGTGATGCGCAAGGAGTCTGCGGCTACCTGACGATCTTCATCGGTGCTCAGGTAGTTGGGGGCAATGCGCGGTGCGGCGCGGAAGTCCGGGGACTGCAGGGCTACCGTGCCCCGGCTGGTGGGGTTGAGGTTGCACACACTGGCGGTGAAGGCATTGAAGGTGTGCAGCGGCTCCCCGAAGGCATCCAGGCTCAGCGGTTGCACGTGGTACTGGAGGTTGGGGTAGGGCTTGTCCGGGCTGCTGCGGGTGAAGGCGCCTAGCTGGCTGGGCGCCATGCTCATGGGGCCGCTGCGTTGGAGGGCGTATTCCAGCCCGATCTTGGCCTTGCCCCACAGGCTGTTAGCTTGGGTATTGAGCGTGGTGGTGTTCTTCACCTTGAAGACCGCGCGTATCTGCAGGTGGTCCTGCAGGTTGGCGCCCACCCCCGGCGTGTCTTGCACCACCGGCACACCGTGGCTTTGCAGCAGGTTCGCAGGGCCGATGCCGGAGAGCTGTAGGATGTGCGGCGAGCCCACGGCCCCTGCACACAGCACGACCTCAGCACGGGCGGTGGCGGTCACCATCTCACTGCCGTTCCACACCTGTACGCCGGTGCAGCGCAGGGGCGCATCCAAGGGGCCACTGCCCGCGTGCGGCTCGACCAGCAGCTTGGCTACGTGAGCGCCATTCCACAACTCGAAGTTGGGGCGGGCGTAGCACATGGGGCGCAAGAAAGCTTTGGCGGTGTTCCAGCGCCAGCCGTTTTTTTGGTTCACCTCGAAGTAGCCCACGCCCTCGTTGTTGCCGCGGTTGAAGTCGTCGGTGGCGGGCACACCGGCCTCGGTGGCCGCTTGGGCAAAGGCGTCCAGAATGTCCCAGCGCAGTCGTTGCTTCTCGACCCGCCATTCGCCACCCGCCTTGTGGTGGCGCAGCACCTTGCCGTAGTCGTTGCTGGCGTTTTGGATCAGGGGGGAGGCGCTGCCCTTGGCACCGTGCACGGCGTTGGCACCCCGGTAGTGGTCTTCATGCAGCTTGAAATAAGGCAGGCTGTTGTCCCAGGTCCAGCTGGCGTCGCCGGTGAGCTGGGCCCAGTCGTCGTAGTCGCGGGATTGGCCGCGCATGTAAATCATGCCGTTGATGCTGCTGCAGCCGCCCAGCGTCTTGCCCCGGGGGTAACGCAGGCTGCGGCCATTCAGCCCGGCTTCGGCGGCGGTGTGGAACATCCAGTCGGTGCGCGGGTTGCCGATGCAATACAGGTAGCCCACCGGAATGTGAATCCAGTGGTAGTCGTCCTTGCGGCCGGCCTCGATCAGCAGTACCCGCTTGGAGGCGTTGGCGCTCAGGCGGTTGGCCAGCAGGCAGCCGGCGGTGCCTGCGCCGACGATGATGTAGTCGAAAGTGGTGTCGTGGGTCATAGCATCAAAAAGCAGGCCGCTGCAACGGCGGTGGGGAGCAGGGCGCCGAGCAACAAGCCGCCCGCACCGATCGATTGGTCTGCAAAGCCCTGGCGCAGCAGAGCGGCTCCGGCGGGGTTGGGTGCGTTGGCAATCACGGTCAGGCCGCCGCCCGCGACCGCGCCGGCCATGAGCATGTATTGCGCGGTGGGCGTGATGCCCTCGATCAAGGAGCCCAGGTAAGTGAGGGCCGCGTTGTCCGTCACCGCGGTCAAGGCCAGCGCCCCGAAGAACAGTGCGGTAGGCGCCATGCTGGACACTAGGGGCTGCAGCCACCACTGCTGCATGCCACCCAGCACCACCAGCCCGGCCAGGAAAAAGCCCACCAGCAGGCCCTCTTTGAGAATCAGCGGGGTTTGGAATCTGGCGTAGGCCTGGGTGTATCCCAGGAAAAACAAAAACAGGCCCAAAAACAGCACCGGGTGGTGCGCCAGCACCACCACGCCCGCCAGAAACGCCACATGCACCAGGCTCACCACCCAGGGCACCGCGTCGCCCTGCGGCGTTTGGGATGCTGAGGTCTGGGCCACCAGGTGCCGGCGCAGTAGCCAGACCACCGCGCTGGCATTGATGCCCACGGCCACCGCGGCTTTCCAGCCGAAGTGCCTGGCCATGAAGGCGGTATCCCAGTGCCAGGTAGAGGCAACCATCAGCACCGGCGGTGCGGCATAGGAGGTGAGCGTGCCACCGATGGAGATGTTGACAAAGAGCACCCCCAACGCAGCGTACTTGAGGCGCTCCGGGACTTCCGGGCGGAAGATTTGGGGCGCCAGCATGAGCGCGGCCAGGGTCATCGCCGCCGGCTCGGTGATCAAAGAACCCAGCAGGGGGACCGCCGCCAGGCCCAACCAAGCCAGCGCGATGGCCGGTGGCAGCGGCAGCAGGCGGCTGATGCCCGCCAGCGTGGCGCGCACCGCCTCCAATACCGGGCGGGAGGCCGCAATCACCATCACCACGCACACAAACAAGGGCTCGGTGTACTGCCGGGACTCGGTGTAGCGGATCGCCTCCTGGCTGCCGGCCAACAGCGCGATGGCCGCCACCAGCACAAAAGCCCAGAAGCCGAACACCACCTCCACCTCTCCCAGCAAATGCAGCAGCCCCGCATGGGCCGGGTGGCGGTGCGCCAGCGCCTCAAAAAATTGGGCGCAAAAGGTGTGGGCGAGCGCGATGCCAAAAAGCACCGCACCCACAAGGTGGAGCAGGGACGTGGTTTCAGCCATGGCGTGTATTTTCTTGTTGGCATGCAATGTAGCCTGCCTTGGCGAGCAGGTACCATGCGGACCTTATTCACTCTGTATTGCCGCCCTGTGGAGGATACCCAGCCCGGACTCAGCACCACCCACGGACCCGAGGGTCTGCGCGTGGCATTGCATGGCCGCTGGACGGCCGATGCCTTGTCGGTGCCGCAGGTCTGGGCCCGGGTGCAACAAGCGTTGCCACCGGTATCGGAGGCCCGTGCGGGCCAGACCCCGGTGGCTTGGGATGTGAGCGCCGTGCAGCGGCTGGACCACACCGGGGCGCAAGTGCTGTGGGATGCCTGGGGCCGCCACTGGCCCACGACCCTGCATGCCGAGCCGGTGCAAAAGGCCGTGCTGGAGCGCGTCGCCCGCTTCTCGGTGCCCATGCCCCAGGCCGAGCGACCCAACCTCCATACAGTGTTTTTGGCCTTGGGGCGGCGTGTCAGCCGGGTGGGCTACCACGCTGCCGGCGCGGTGCGTCTGGTGGGGCAGTTGCTGCTGGATATGGTGCAACTGCTGCGCCACCCCTTGCACGGCCCGTGGCGCGATGTGTCCAGCCACCTGTACCGTATCGGTGCCACTGCGTTGCCGATCACGGCTCTGGTGGGGTTTTTGATCGGCGTGGTGTTGGCCTACCTCATGTCCAAGCAGCTGCGCCAGTTCGGGGCCGACAGTTTTATCGTGAACATTCTCGGCTTGGCACTGATCCGCGAGCTGGGGCCGGTGCTGGCGGCCATTCTGGTGGCGGGGCGCTCGGGCTCGGCCATCACCGCGCAAATCGGTGTCATGCGCGTGACCGAGGAGCTGGATGCCATGCGCGTCATGGGCATTCCCAAAGGGTTCCGGCTGGTCATGCCGCGCACGTTAGCCATGGCGGTGGCGATGCCGCTGGTCACCGTGTGGACCACGCTGGCCGCCATGTTGGGGGGTATGCTGGCGGCCGACCTGGCCATGGGCCTGACCCCAGCCTACTTTTTCACCGCGCTGCCCAAAACCGTCAACATTGCCAACCTCTGGCTGGCGGTGGGCAAGTCTTGCGTGTTCGGGGTGCTGATTGCGCTGATTGCCTGCTACTACGGGCTGCGGGTGAAGCCCGACACCCAAAGCCTGGGCGAAGGCACGACCGCCTCGGTGGTGAGCTCCATCACCATGGTGATTCTGGTGGACGCCTTGTTTGCCGTCATTTTCAAATCGGTGGGGGTATGAACTTGCCTGAGCCCATGGTGCGTATCGACAAGCTGTGGTCGGTGTTCAAAACGGCCGGCGTACCCACGGTGATTCACCAGGACCTCGACCTGGACGTCGCCCAGGGCGAACTGCTGTCCATCGTGGGGGGGTCGGGCGGCGGCAAAACAGTGCTGTTGCGCCAAATGCTGGGGCTGGAAACCCCGGCCCGCGGCACGGTGACCGTGCAGGGTCGTCCTGCGGCGGAGCTGGGGCGCGCGGGCGCTTCCAGCCGGGTCGGCATGCTGTTCCAGCACGGGGCCTTGTTTTCGGCGTTTACCGTGCTGGAGAACATTGCCTTCCCCTTGCGCGAGCGGGGCACCTTGCCCGCTCGCCTGGTGCGCGACGTGGCCATGGTCAAACTGCAAATGGTGGGGCTGGATGCCAAGCACGCCCACAAAATGCCGGCCGATTTGTCGGGCGGCATGGTCAAGCGCGTGGCGCTGGCGCGGGCGCTGGCCATGGACCCGCCCTTGCTGCTGCTCGACGAACCCACCGCCGGGCTGGACCCGGACAGTGCAGACGCTTTTTGCGCCTTGCTGCAAAGCCTGCACCATGAGCTGGACCTGACGGTGGTGATGGTGACGCACGATTTGGATACGATTTTCGAGCTCAGCACCCGCGTGGCGGTGGTGGCCGACAAGCATGTGGTCGTCAACGCCACGCCGCAAGCGGTGGTGGACTTTGACCACCCCTTTGTGCATGATTTTTTCCGGGGCGGCCGTGGCCGCCGCGCACAGGCACTGTTGCACCCGCCGGTGCACCCCGCCTAGAAAGACACAACGATGGAAAACAAATCCCATGCCTTCGCCGCAGGCGCCTTTGTGCTGCTGTTGCTGGCAGTGCTCGCCGCCCTGGCGTTGTGGCTGACCCGCGATGTGACAGAGCCGCGTGTGTTTGAGATTTCCAGCCCGGAAGGGGTGACGGGTCTGCAACCCCATGCGTCCGTGCGCTACAAAGGTGTGCTGGTGGGCCGGGTAACTGATATTGCGCTGGACCCGGTGCAGCGCGGCAACGTGCTTTTGCGCATCGCCGTCAACGAGGCCGCGCCCATCACCACCAGCACCTTTGCGGCCCTGGGCTTTCAGGGGGTGACCGGCCTGGCGTTCATTCAGCTGGACGACAAAGATGAAGGCAGCCAAGCCCTGGTGGGTCAAGGTGGTGCGGTGCCGCGTATTCCCATGCGCGCCAGCATGGTGTCGCGCCTGACCGAGCAGGGCGGGAATCTGCTGACGCAGTTGGAGCAAGCCAGCATCCGCATGAACGGTTTGCTGGCCACCGACAACCAGAAGCAGCTGATGGGCGCCATCAACAACCTCGGCCAGGCGGCGGCCAATATCAGTGCCCTGACTAAGCGGGCCGACCAGGTGCTGGGCGCCAACGCTGCACCGGATGCGATGAACCTGCCGCGCATGGTGTCGCAAGCGGACGCCACGTTGAAAAGCATGCAGGCCACGTCGGAGCGTTTGAGCCAGAGCGCGGACGCAGTGCGCAGCTCGGCCGCCGAGTTTCAGAAAACCAACCGGCGCATGAACGAACCCGGCGGTACCCTGGACAAGATTGCCCAAAGCACCGATGCCCTGGCCACCACCAGCCGCCAGGTGCAAAGCCAGCTGCTACCCCGCTTGAACCGTGCGGTGGAAGACACCGGGCGCACCGTGCGCCAGGTGGGGCGCACCGCCGAAACCGTGGGCGACAACCCGCAAAGCCTGTTGTGGGGGCGTGGCGGCACCGCGCCCGGCCCCGGGGAGCGCGGCTTTGTAGCGCCTGCTGCAGCCCCGGCCGCACCGTGAGTGATATGCCTTGTGATTGGATTGGAAACGCCATGCCTTCTTTTGCTATCAAAATGCTAGCTGCTTGCGCAAGTAAATCGGGCGCCAGAGCCTTATTGGGCTTGGTATTCGCCGGTGTGCTGACTGCCTGCGGTACCTCGCGCCTCGGCCCTGCACTGGTGTATGACTTCGGCCCCGGTGCGGTGGTGCAGGCCCCCGCCAACCGCATGGCGCTTCAGCCCCCCATGGTGCTGGCCGATGTGCTGGCGCCCGCCGCGCTGGACAGCACGGCCGTGCTCTACCGCCTGAATTACAGCGATGCCCACCTGCTCCAGCCCTACGCCCAGGCCCGCTGGACCATGCCGCCCGCCCAGCTGCTGCGCCAGCAACTGCGAGCTGCGCTGGCGGAGCGCCGTGCGGTGATCAATGCCAACGAGGGGGTGCAAGCCCCGGCTGGCACCCTCATCTTGCGCCTGGAGCTGGAAGAATTCAGCCAGCTGTTCGACACGCCCCAGTCCAGCACCGGGCTGCTGCGCTTGCGGGCCACGTTGTCCCACCCCGCCCCCGGCGGTGAAGCGTTGGTAGCCCAGCGCCAGGTGCTGGTGCAAAGCCCTGCCGCCTCGGCCGATGCCGCAGGCGGTGTGCGCGCGCTGTCGGCCGCAGCGGCATCCGCTGTTCAGCAGCTGGAGCAGTGGGTGCAGCAAACGCAGGCTGCCCAGCCCGCGCGGCCCTGACGCGGCGGCCTCGTCATGTCGGACCTGCTCACGCTCCAGTCGCTGCCGCTGTTCCCGCTGAACACGGTGCTGTTTCCGGGCGGGAGCTTGCAGCTGCAGATTTTTGAGGTGCGTTACCTCGACCTCATCAGCCGCTGTGACGACACCGGTGCGCCCTTCGGGATCGTGGCACTCACCAAGGGGGAGGAAGTGCGTCGCCCCGATCCGCAGGCCCAGGATGGCGTCGCCGACGAGGTGTTTGCCGATGTGGGCACCCTGACTACCGTGAGCACCTTGTCGGCCCCGCAGGCCGGCTTGCTGTTGGTGCGCTGTACGGCGGGTGAGCGGTTTCGCATCACCCGGCGGGAGCGCTTGAAACACGGCCTCTGGGTGGCTGATGTGGAGCTGCTGCCCGCTGACCAAACCGTGCCAGTGCCGGATGACTTGCGGGTGGTGTCGCAGGCCCTGCAATCTTTGTTGGAGAACCTGCACCTGCGGGGGGAGGGCGACCGCCTCTCGGCCCAGCTGCCCTACCGGTTTGACGACTGCGCCTGGGTGGCCAACCGCTGGTGTGAGCTGCTGCAATTGCCGCAGCCCCTGCGCCAGAGCCTGCTGGAGCTGGACAGCCCCTTGCTGCGCCTGGAGCTGGTGGGCGACTTCTTGAACCGCAGCGGCATCGCCGAGGTGTAAGCCGCACTGCAATGCCCTTTACAGGGTGGCCGTGGCTGCTCAGCCGCCGTGCAACACGGGGAAGAGTTTGGTGAGCCCGTCGCTCATTACTTCCACCGCCAGCGCAGCCAGAATCAGACCCATCAGCCGCGTCATCACATTGATGCCGGTTTTGCCCAGAAAGCGGGCAATCGGCTGGGCCAGCGAAAAGCACACGGCCGTGGCCAGCGCCACCACCACGCCATAGCCCACCAGGGTGCTGAGCTGGAAGAAGGTTTTGGCCTTGTCGGCATAAATCACCACGGTGGACATGGTGGCCGGGCCGGTCAGCAGCGGAATGGTCAGCGGCACCACCGCAATGCTGGCGCCCATGGCGGCTTTCTCCGCGCCGTCTTGCAGCTCATGGCTGCTGGGCTTGGCCTCTGCAGGTTGGGCGTTCAACATGTTGAGTGCGCTGGTGAGCAGCAGCATGCCGCCACCCACCTGAAAGCTCGCCAGCGAAATGCCGAAGAACTCCAGAATCTGCAGCCCCAGCAAGGCACTCACTGCAATC
>Ga0228699_1001523_pt1 | contig 11408 bp, 9 predicted proteins | sample McNCre217_Aug_MG_FD_178016 | JGI IMG/M metagenome (GOLD analysis project Ga0228699, IMG submission 178016) | Freshwater microbial communities from McNutts Creek, Athens, Georgia, United States - 2-17_Aug_MG | ecosystem: Environmental > Aquatic > Freshwater > Creek | place: USA: Georgia...
GCCCACACCGCCCCGCCTGCGCTGGCACCCCAAGACCTGGCCCGCACCCGTGCTCAATGGTTTGAGCGTGGGCGTGGGCCTGACCGCTTTGTGCCTGCTGATCGCCGTGCTGGCGGGCTACCCGCAAGCCGTGGCCGCATCGTCGGGCGCGGCCGCCACCAGCGTGGCCGATACCGTGACGGCCCTGCGGCGCAAGCGCCACAGCATGGGGCCCGCTGTGCTCGTCTGCGTGGCCAGCAGTGCGCTGGTGGCGCTCACCCACAACCAAGCCTGGGCCTTGTCGCTCGCCACGCTGTTCTGCATCGGCGCCAGCATCTTCTGGATGGCCTGGGGCAAGCGCGGTGGGCCGCTCACCTTCGTGGCCGTGCTCAGCGTGGTCTTCCAGTCGGCGGCTGTCCATGGGCCGCACGCCCACGCCAGCCTGCCCGATGGCCTGCACCTGCTGTGGGTGGCGGTGGGCGCCGTCGGCATTGCCACTTGGAGCGGCCTGAGCGCCTGGGTGCTGGCGCGCCGCTACCGCGAACTGGCCTTGGTGGATGTGCTCGATGGCCTGGTGGCGCTGATGCGCCGGCAAGCACGCTGGACCGCGCTCAACGCCCAGCACGCCACCGATGCCGAGCGCAGCCAGGCCCTGCTGGGGCTGCTGCGTGCACAAGCTGGCCTGCCCGAGGTGCTGCAAGCCGCGCGCGACCTCATCTACACCCCTGCCCAGCAGGCCGGCGCCAACCCCCACCTGCGCCACACCATCGAAGTCCTGGCCCAGGCCGTGCGCCTGCGCGACGTGCTGTATGGCTGCCAGGCCGACCTGGCCCACACCCCACCGGGGCCCGCATCGGCTGCGGCCATGCACCACCTGGCCAGCCGGCTGCAGGCCGAGGCCGCACACATCCAGCGCTGTGCCGATGGCTGGCGTGGGCGCCCCTGGCCCGCTGCCGTCGCGGCCGAGCCGCTGGGGGCACCGCCCGCCCACCCCGTTGACACCCCCTCAGGCTTGGCCGCCGACCAGGCCTTGCACGCCGCCTTGTTGCGCCGCGTGCAGCACCTGAGCTGGGTGGTGGACGCCATCGACGCCATCAGCCCGCAACTCGGCCAGGCCGAGCTCGACGGCAGCACCCGCATCCCCTCGCCCCTGCCCCCGGTGGACGTGCTGGGCCAGACCGCGCTGCTGCACGCCCTGACCACGCCCCCGGGCTGGCCACTGGCCAACCTGCGCAGCCAACTGCGCTGGCAAGCCCCCGTGGCCCGCTACGCCGCCCGCACCACCTTGGCCTGCGGCTGTGCCCTGGCCCTCGGGCACGCCATGCCCTGGGCCAGCCACCCCCACTGGATCCTGATGACGGTGGCCGTGGTCATGCGCGGCAGCCTGGATCAAACGCTGCTGCGGCGCGACGCCCGGATCGTCGGCACCCTGGCGGGCTGCCTGGTGGCCGCCGCCTTGATCGCGCTGATGCCGCACCCCGCCTGGCTGTTGCTGCCCCTGGCGCTGGCGCTCAGCCTGGCCCACGGTTTCGTGCTGATCGACTACCGCGTGACGGCCGCCGCCGGTGCGGTGCTGGCCCTGCTGCAAAGCCACCTGCTGTCACCCGGCACCGCGCCGCTGTGGGTGACCGTGGGCGAGCGCCTGGCCGACACCGTGCTGGGCGCGCTGCTGGCCTGGGGCTTCACCCATGTGTGGCCCACCTGGGAGCGGCAGCAGTTGCCCCGCCTGGTGGGGCGCCTGCTGGAATGCCTGGCCCGCGACGTGACCCAGGCGCTCAAGCCCGCCAGCGGCACGCCACCGCAAGCCGAAGCCCACCTGGCGCGCCGCGACACGCAAGAGGCGCTGGCCCAGCTCACGCAATCGCTGGCCCGCATGGACAAAGAGCCCCACCGGGTGCGCCACATCAGCCCCCTGCTGGAGCAGCTGCTGATCGCCTGCCACCGCTTCAACAGCGACGTGGCCGTGGTGCGCAACCTGCGCTTCGTCAAGGGCCACCAGGTGGCCCCCGAGGTGGCCCAGCCGGCCCTGAGCCGCGCCCACCGGGCCGTGATCGGCGCCTTCCGCGCCACCCGCCCCGATGCGGGCGACACCGTGCCCATGTCGCCCGTGCTGCCTGGGCAACACACCTTCAGCGACCACACAGCGGCCGATGGCGAGGTGCCCGCCACTGAGCTCGACCGGGTGGGCGGCAGCGACGTGTCGTCCACCACCGCCTGGCTGCTGCACCGGCTCGACCTGCTGCAAACGGCCGCACAAGGTGTGGCCGATGCCGCACGGCCGTTGCGCGCGCTGGACAGCGCAAGCCCGCGCTGACTGGCATGATGGCGCCACCCGTGTGGCGCCCCGCTTGTTCACGCGCCATCCCGTGCCGCCCGAGCGCCTGGTTCAGGCCCCTGGCACGCCCGCCCCCACACGCCCGCCATGAGCCACGCCCCCGCCGCCACCGCCGCCCCCAGCGGCCCCATCCGCACCGTCCAGGGTGCCTGCAACCTGTGCGAGGCCATCTGCGGCCTGACCTTCCAGGTGCAAGGCGAAGCCCCGCACGAGCAGATCATCTCGGTGCGCGGCAACGCCATGGACCCGCTGTCTCGCGGCCACATCTGCCCCAAGGCCGTGGCCCTCAAAGACATCCACGAAGACCCCGACCGCCTCAAGCAACCCGTCAAGCGGGTGATGCGCGATGGCCAGGCACACTGGCAGCCCATCGGTTGGGACGAGGCCTATGACCTCGTCGTCGAGCAACTGGCCCGCGTGCGCGAGCAGCACGGCGCCAACGCCGTCGCCACCTACCAGGGCAACCCCAACGTGCACAACTGGGGCTGCGTCACCCATGGCCTGGGCTTTCTGGGCCTGCTCAAAACACGCAACCGCTACTCGGCCACCTCGGCCGATCAGCTGCCCCACCAGCTGATGTCGCACTGGCTGTATGGCCACCAGTTCGCCGTGCCCATTCCCGATGTCGACCGCACCCAGTACATGCTGATCCTGGGCGGCAACCCACTGGCCTCCAACGGCTCGCTGATGACCGTGCCCGATGTGCGCACCCGCTTCAAGGCCTTGCGCGAGCGCGGCGGCAAGCTGGTGGTGATCGACCCGCGCCACACCGAGACCGCCGCCGTGGCCAGCGAGCACCACGCCATCGACCCCGGCAGCGACATCTTCTGGCTGCTGGCCCTGCTGCACACCCTGTTTGCCGAAGAGCTGGTGCGCCCCGGCCCCTGGGACGCCATCACCGATGGCATCCGCACCGTGCGCGACCTGGTGGCCCCGTTCAGCCCCGAGGCCGTGGCCGACACCACCGGCATCGACGCCAACACCACCCGCCGCATCGCCCGCGAGTTTGCCGCTGCGCCCAGCGCCGTGGCCTATGGCCGCCTGGGCGTGTCCACCCAAGCACACGGCGTGCTGTGCCACTGGGCCATCCAGACGCTCAACCTGCTCACCGGCAACCTCGACCGCGAAGGCGGCGCCTTGCTCACCAGCCCGGCGGTGGACTTCATCAAGCTCGGCCTCATCGGCCCCGGCCACTTCGATGCCTGGCGCAGCCGGGTGCGTGGTGCGCCCGAGTTCGCCGGCGAGTTGCCCGTGTCGGTGCTGGCCGAAGAGATGCTCACCCCCGGCCAAGGCCAGGTGCGCGCCTTCGTCACCGTGGCGGGCAACCCCGTGCTGTCCACGCCCAACGGCGCCCAGCTCGACCGCGCGCTCGCCGGGCTCGACTTCATGGTCTCGGTCGATTTCTACATCAACGAAACCACCCGCCACGCCCACGTCATCCTGCCGCCCACTTGCTTCGTCGAGCACGACCACTACGACGTGGTCTTCCTGCACCTGGCGGTGCGCAACATGGCACGCTACAACGGTGCCGTGGTACAGCCCAGCGCCGATCAGCGCCACGACTGGCAGATCTTTGCCGAGCTGGCCCAGCGTTATGCGCGGCGCACCCATGCCCTCAACAAGGGCGGCGTGGTCAAGCGCCTGGGCGAGATGGCCGGCACCGCGTTCATGAAGCTCGCGCCCCACCAGATGCTGCAGATCGCGCTGCTGACCTCGCGCCAGGGCCTGAGCCTGGGCGAGCTGCGCCGCAAGCCCCACGGCATCGACCTGGGGCCGCTGCGCCCCGGCCTGCTGGCCAAGCTGCAGCGCAAGGGCCAGCGGGTGAACCTGCTGCCCACCCCGGTCAGCGCCGAGCTGCGCGAGCTGCCGCGCCAGCTGGCACTGGGCGCCCTGCCCGGCCAGGGCGCGCTCAAGCTGATTGGCCGCCGCGATGTGCGCAGCAACAACTCGTGGATGCACAACAGCGAGCGGCTGGTGTCGGGCAAGCCCCGCTGCACCCTGCTGATGCACCCCACCGATGCCCTGCTGCGCGGCCTGGCCGACGGCCAGAACGTGCGGGTGGCGTCTCGCGTGGGCGAGGTCAAGGTGCCGCTGCAGCTCACCGACCAGCTGCGCCCCGGTGTGGTCAGCCTGCCGCACGGCTGGGGCCATGGCCGCCCCGGCGTGGCCTTGCGCGTGGCCCAGGCCCACCCCGGCGTCAGCATCAACGACCTGACCGACGACCAGCAAACCGAGCGCATCGCCGCCAACGCCGCCTTCAGCGCGGTGCCGGTGTGGGTCAGCGCCTGAGCGCAGCGCCGCACCGCCCTGAGTCCATCCTGAACACCCCATGAGCCTTCAAGAAGAGATCGCCGCCACCGCCGCCCGCCTCGTGGTCGAAGAGGGGCTGGAGTACGGCCCCGCCAAACGCCGCGCCGTCAAGCAGCTCGGCCTCAACGCCCGCGCCGAGCTGCCCGACAACGACCAGCTCGAAGCCGCCGTGCGCGAGTACCTCGACCTGTTCTGCGCCGACACCCACCCCGCCGAGCTGCGCGCCCTGCGCGAAACCGCCGCCACGTGGATGGAGCGCCTGGCCGCCTTCCGCCCGCACCTCAGCGGCGCGGTGTGGCGCGGCACCGCCACCCGCCTCAACGACATCTTCTTGCAACTCTATTGCGACGACTGCAAGTCCGCCGAGATCGAGCTGCTCAACCGCGGTGTGGCCTACGAGGTCAGCAGCGCGCCCGGACCCCGCAACCAAAGCGTCGACCGCCTGAGCCTGTCCATCCCCTGCCCCGGCCTGGGCGAAGAGGTGGGCCTGCACCTCACCATCCTGGATGCCGACGACGTGCGCGGCGCCCTCAAAAGCGATGCGCAAGGCCGCAGCAGCCAGGGTGACCTGGCCGCCTTGATCAAGCTGCTGAACGCCTGAGCCCAGGTCTTTCCCCCCGGTGTGATTGCCGCAGCCTGCACACGGTTTCAGGCCTCCGCTTGCGGCCCACCGCTGCTGCAGCGTCCCCACCGCCCACAAGCCCATCGGCAAGGTTTAAGCTGCGCCCATGCACCGCCCCCTGCGCGCCGGCCCTCCGGCACACCCCATCCGCCGCACGCTGCTCACCCTGGCCGCCAGCGGCATCGCCCTGCCCCTGAGTGGCCTGAGCGGCCTGAGCGCCGCCCACGCCAGCCCCACCCCGCCGCCCCTCATCCAGGGCGACCAGCTGAGCCCCGCGTTCTGGGCGCAAACCTTCGAGCGCCCCGAAGGCGGCACGCTCAAACTGGCTGACCTGCAGGGCAAGCCGTTGGTGCTCAATTTCTGGGCGACCTGGTGCCCGCCCTGCGTCAAGGAGATGCCCGAGCTCGACCGCTTCCAGCAGGCGCAGCGCGCCAAGGGCTGGCAGGTCGTGGGCCTGGCGATCGACGGGCCCACGCCGGTGCGCGAGTTCCTGCAGAAAGTCAGGGTAGGATTCGCGCTCGGCTTGGCTGGCATGGACGGCACCGACCTGGCGCAAGCGCTGGGCAACGCCTCGGGCGGCCTGCCCTTCACCGTGGTGATCTCGCCCCAAGGGCAGGTTGTGTGGCGCAAATCGGGTGCCCTCAAGGGCGCCGACCTGCAGCCCTGGGTGAAAAAACTCACCCCCTGATTCGAGGGGGTGCGGCGCATCGGTCTGGATTGCAGCGACAATCCACGCCTTCGATGCAAGATCTGCACGGTAAACGCCGCGAACAGCCGGTACCAGCAAATTTTCATCAAGTTCTGCCAACTTGATGCAAAGCACTGGATTTTTCGACAAACAGGGCTAAAATCCGCTCACGTTCAGTTACGGAGCTGGCGGATCGTGCGCCCCACGCGGGAAGCGAGACCCACACAGCCGCTCCCCCACGCATGCAGATTCTTGTCCTCCATGGGCCCAACCTCAACCTGCTGGGCACCCGCGAACCGCAGGTCTATGGGTCCACCACGCTGGAGCAGATCAACGCCGCCCTGGCCGCACAGGCCCAGGCGCGCGGTGCCAGCCTGACGGCCTACCAGAGCAACCACGAAGGTGCGCTGGTCGACCGCATCCAGGCCGCCCGCACCGACGGCACCCGCTTCATCGTGATCAACCCCGGGGCCTACACCCACACCAGCGTTGCCATGCGCGACGCGCTGTCGGGCGTGGCCATCCCCTTCATTGAGGTGCACCTGTCAAACGTGCACCGCCGCGAACCCTTCCGCCACCACTCGTACTTCTCGGACGTGGCCGAGGGCGTGATCGTGGGCCTGGGCGCCAAGGGCTACCACCTGGCCCTGGAGGCCGCCATCGACCGCCTGAGCGCCGCTCAGGCCTGACCCCCCACCCGCCGCGCTGCTGCGACCCACCCTGGGTGGATCGCCCGCGACGACCTTTTTGCGGGGCAGCCCGGCGCCACGAGCCCGACTGCCTCAGACCTGAACGCCAGCCCACCCGCTGGCCTACGCTTGGAGAACACCCCATGGACCTGCGCAAACTCAAGACCCTGATCGACCTGGTCTCCGAATCGAACGTCTCGGAGCTGGAAATCACCGAAGCCGATGGCAAGGTGCGCATCGTCAAGGCCGGCGCCACCCCCGTGGTCATGACCCAGGCCGTCATGCCCCAGGCCATGCCTGCTGTGGCCGCAGCCCCCGCCGCCGCCCCTGCTGCCGCACCGGTTGCCGAAGCCGCTCCGGAAGAAACCGGCCACGTGGTCAAGTCGCCGATGGTCGGCACCTTCTACCGCTCGTCGAGCCCGGGCGCCAAGGCGTTTGCCGAAGTCGGCGACACCGTCAAGGCCGGCCAGCCCGTGTGCATCATCGAAGCCATGAAGATCATGAACGAGATCGAAGCCGACAAGGACGGCGTGATCGCCAAGATCCTGGTCGAGAACGGCAAGCCTGTGGAATACGGTCAGCCCCTGTTCATCATCGAATAAGAAGGGATCTTCCATGTTCAAGAAGATCCTGATCGCCAACCGAGGCGACAAAGCCGAAGGCTTTGCGGCGAAGCCAAATTGCGCATCGGGCGCAGCCCGATAAGGCAAGGAGCCGAGCATCATGTTTAAGAAAATCCTCATCGCCAATCGAGGCGAAATTGCCCTGCGCATCCAGCGCGCCTGCCGTGAGATGGGCATCCAGTCGGTGGTGGTGTATTCCGAAGCCGACCGCGACGCCAAGTACGTCAAGCTGGCCGACGAGGCCGTGTGCATCGGCCCGGCCCCCTCGGCGCAGAGCTACCTGCACATGCCGGCCATCATCTCGGCCGCCGAAGTGACCGATGCCGAGGCCATCCACCCTGGCTACGGCTTCCTGTCTGAGAACGCCGACTTCGCCGAGCGCGTCGAGCAATCCGGCTTCGCCTTCATCGGCCCGACGCCCGAGTCGATCCGCATCATGGGCGACAAGGTCTCGGCCAAGCAGGCCATGATCAAGTCGGGCGTGCCCTGCGTGCCGGGCTCTGAAGGCGCCCTGCCCGACGACCCCAAAGAGATCATCAAGATCGCCCGCCAGGTGGGCTACCCCGTGATCATCAAGGCCGCCGGTGGTGGTGGTGGTCGCGGCATGCGCGTGGTGCACACCGAAGCGGCCCTGGTCAATGCCGTGCAGATGACCAAGGCCGAGGCCGGTGCCGCCTTCGGCAATCCCGAGGTCTACATGGAGAAGTTCCTGGAGCATCCGCGCCACGTGGAGATCCAGGTGCTGGCCGACGAGCACAAGAACGCCGTGTGGCTGGGCGAGCGCGACTGCTCCATGCAGCGCCGCCACCAGAAGATCATCGAAGAGGCGCCGGCACCCGGCATCCCCCGCCGCATCATCGAGAAGGTGGGCGAGCGTTGCGCCGCCGCGTGCAAGAAGATCGGCTACCGTGGCGCGGGCACCTTCGAGTTCCTCTATGAAAACGGCGAGTTCTACTTCATCGAGATGAACACCCGCGTGCAGGTGGAGCACCCCGTCACCGAGATGACCAGCGGCATCGACATCGTGCAGATGCAGATCCGCGTGGCCGCTGGCGAGAAGCTGCCCTTCACCCAGCGTCAGATCGAGCTGCGTGGCCACGCCATCGAGGTGCGCATCAACGCCGAAGACCCGGTGAAGTTCATCCCCTCGCCGGGCCGCATCACCACGTGGCACGCGCCGGGTGGCCCCGGTGTGCGCGTGGATTCGCACGCCTACACCAACTACTACGTGCCGCCCAACTACGACTCGATGATCGGCAAGATCATCGTGCACGGCGACACCCGCGAGCAGGCCCTGGCCCGCATGCGCACCGCCTTGTCTGAGACCGTGGTTGAAGGCATCCAGACCAACATCCCGCTGCACCGCGAGCTGATGGTCGATGCGGGCTTCGTCGAAGGCGGCACCGACATCCACTACCTCGAAAGCTGGATGGCGGCGCGCAAGCGTTGACCCTGGCCCTGGCCCCCAAGCCCTACCGACATGCCCTTGTTTGAACTCACCCTGCTGGCCAAAGAGGCCGAAGTCGAAACCCTCAGCGATGCGCTGATGGAGATCGAGGCCCTGTCCGTGTCCGTCGAAGACGCCGACGCCGACACGGAACACGAAGAAGCCCTGTGGGGTGAGCCGGGTATGCCGGTGGCGCGCGAGGCCTGGCAGCGCTCGACCATCAAGAGCCTGTTCCCCACCGAGGCCGAGGCGCTCGAAGCCGCCACGCTGATCCTCGCCCAAGACTGGGCCACGGACGTGCACGTGCAGGGCATCCAGCCCGTGGACGAGCAGGACTGGGTGCGCCTGACGCAGTCGCAGTTCAAGCCGGTGCCCATCACCGACAATTTCTTCATCGTGCCCACCTGGCACGAGGTGCCCCCTGAGGCCACCACCGTGATGCGGCTGGACCCGGGCCTGGCCTTTGGCACGGGCACCCACCCCACCACGCGCATGTGCCTGAAGTGGATCGCGCAGAACGCCGATGCCTTCAAGGGCCAGCCGGTGCTGGACTACGGCTGCGGCTCGGGCATCTTGGCCATTGGTGCGGCGCTGTTCGGCTCGGGCCAGCTCGATGCCGTCGACATCGACCCGGCTGCGGTCGATGCCACGAACGCCAACGCCGAGGCCAACCTGGCCCACCTGAAAGCCGCCGATGGCACGCTGCCCATCCGCGCCGGCCTGCCCGACCTGGTGGGCGAGGCCCAGGCCGCCTACCCGCTGGTGCTGGCCAACATCCTGGCCACACCGCTGAAGATGCTGGCGCCGCTGCTGGCGGGCCACGTGGCCCCCGGTGGCCACCTGGTGCTGGCCGGCATCTTGGCCCGCCAGGAGCAAGAGCTGAAAGACGCCTACGCCGAAGTCGGCCTGCAGCTGCAGGTCAGCAACAGCGAAGACGGCTGGATCCTGATGACGGCACGCAAGCCGGCCTGATCGCCAGGCAAGCGCCTGCCCACAAGCCCGGGTCGTGAAAGCGCCCCGGGCTTGTCCGCTTATGGATGCGTCTGCGCCCGAACAGAATTGTTCATATCCAGAACAATCCACCAGGAGCAGCCATGCACCACGCCCGCCCAACCACCACCGTCCGCCGCCTGCTGACCGGCCTCGCCCTCGGCGCCGCCTGCACGCTCGGCGCCATCCCCACGGCCACGCTGGCCGCCGGCTACGCCAAGGGCCCCGCCCCCACCACGGCCAGCATCGAAGCCGCCGGCCCCTTTGCCACGGCCACCGCCAAGCTGATCAACAACGCCTCGGCCTACGGCAACGGCACCACCGTCTACCACCCCACCGACAAGACCCAGGGCAGCTTTGGCCTGGTGGTGCTGTGCCCGGGCTTCGTGAGCACGGCAGGCCTGTACGCCGGCATCGCCGAGCGCATCGCCTCGCACGGCTTCGTGGTGGCCGTGGTGCAGACCAAGAGCCTGATCGACCAGCCCAAGGCCCGCGCCACGCAAATGGTGGCCGTGATGGAGGCCATGAAGGCACAAAACAAGGTGCCCTCGGTGGCCTGGGCCGGCTTGGTGGACGAGAGCCGCGTGGCCTTCATGGGCCATTCGGCTGGCGGCGCCGGCACCTTCTACGCGGCCGCCACGCACCCCGAACTCAAGGCCCTGGTCGGCCTGATGGCCGGTGAACCTGGCACCAGCCACAAGGCGCTGGCCGCCAGCACCACCCAGCCCACGCTGGTGCTCACCGCCGAGAACGATGGCCTGGCCAGCAGCTGGTCTGAGCCCTTCTTCCAGGCCCTCACCGGCACCCCTGCCCCGGCCGTGTGGGTGCAACTGGCGGGCGCCAACCACCTGTCGCTGTGGACCACCGCCAGCAAGACCTCGCAAGCCCGCGTGGCCAAGTACGCGCTGGCCTGGGCCAAGCGCTTCGTGGACGAGGATGCGCGCTACACGCCCTTCTTCCAGAGCCAAGGCAGCGACCTGTCCAAGTTCGGCAACAAGGGCAGCTTCTGAGCGAGTTGCCCCAGGGCAACGATCGGGCCACCGCAAATCCGGTGGCCCCACGCAAAACCACCCCGAAACGGTGGCATAAACGGGCCCATGAGCCTGGCCACCCGTTGCACCCATTGCGGCACCATCTTCAAGGTGGTCGAAGACCAATTGAAGGTCTCCGAGGGCTGGGTGCGTTGTGGCCGCTGCCAACAGGTGTTCCACGCGCTGCCCACCCTGTTCGACCTCGAACGCGAGGCCCCGCCGCCGCGCTCGCCTGCGGCCACCGCGCCGGCTGCGGGCCAGGCTGCATCACAGGCATCGCTGGCATCCACGCCTCCCACGCCGCATACCCCACAGCCACCTTCGCCAGCATCACCAGCACCGGCCCCTGCACCGTGGCCACTTGATGGCCAGCGGGACACGGCAGCGACCGCGTCGCCCCAGGCATCAGCCGAAGCCCATGCCGACGCCCGTGGTGATGGCGATGCCGATGCCGATCCCGCAGACGAGGCCCGCGACAACCCGCCCAGCGAGCCCCCATCGGCTTGGGAGGTGACCCGCCCGCTGACCTCACCGGGTGCGCTCGACGAAGCCCCCGCTGCCGGCTTGCCCGAGCCCGCCTCCGAGGCTGCCCTCGCAGCGACCGAAGCGGCCGATGCCCCTGTGGCCGATGCCCCCGTGGCCACGCCACAACCCGGCACGCAAACCGGCCCCCACATCGGCCCGCAACCCGCGC